>WBZL01002973.1_pt1 | contig 15923 bp, 20 predicted proteins | sample 5204291 | NCBI WGS metagenome assembly WBZL01 (sample SAMN12344345, study PRJNA552823) | activated sludge metagenome | biome: Activated sludge suspended growth; feature: Nitrification reactor; material: Wastewater; isolation source: activated sludge from nitrification reactor of wastewater...
GGCTGGAACTCGGCGCATGCCTTGGCGTGAAGAACAACGGAAAGCCGTGTGCGGGAAAATCGCATGCACGGTTTGATGAGGGAGGGCAGGCGAAAGCCTGTCCTCTACTCTACCCCTTCTGCACGGGGCAAGCCATCGAACTGTTACGAGGGTGGTGGCGGGCACCGTGGATCGGTCAAGAAAACGTGGTCTGACCCCTATTTGACCTTTCAATCAAGCAAATATGCTTGAGAATCTAGCGAACGTGCTTTACCATATCAAGCGCCAATAGCCCATATTCGAGCATGAAAGCGTTGATTTCTCCTTACAAATTCGGCAACATGGTCACATTCGAATCCCTCCACATGACGGAGATGCTGGATATGACCGAGAAACTGGACGGCTTCGCGCAGCGGCTCAAGGAGCTGCGCAAGCAGAAGAACCTGTCGCAAACCGACCTGGGCCAACTGGCCGGGCTGCATTACACCCACATCGGCCGCTTCGAGCGCGGCACCTCGCGCCCGTCGGGCGATACCTTGAAACGCTTGGCCGACGCCCTGGGTGTGACCAGCGACTATCTACTCGATGGCGCCGCCGACGAAGTGGCCAAGGCGCGCTTCGAGGATCGGGAATTGCTCAAGCAGTTCCAGGAGGTGGAGCAACTGCCCGACGACGACAAAAACGTGATCAAGAAGCTGCTCGATGCCTTCCTGACCAAGAAACACCTGCAGGCGCTGGCGCGCTGACGGCAACCGGGGTTCGACGATGAATGCGACTGTGGAACAGGCTTTGATCTCGAAGCTGAGGACGCTTTCGCCGCAGCAGATGGCGGAGGTGGAGGACTTCGTGGAATTCCTCGCCGGGAAGGCGAGGAAGCGCACGGCACTGGATCGGCTGCTGGCGATTGCGCCAGCGCTGGAAGCGGCCGGCGTGGCGCCGATGACGGAAGAGGAAATCGCGGCCGAAGTGAAGGCCGCACGCGCGGAACGCCGGGCGCGGCAACAGGCGAAGGGTTCGGGTGCGGATCGTTCTTGATACCAACGTGGTGCTGTCGGCGCTGTTGTGGCGCGGCACGCCTTAGCAGTTGCTCGATGCGATCCGAAGCCGCGGCGAGGCCAGGCTTTTCACCAGCCCGGCCCTGCTCGATGAATTGGCCGACGTGCTCACGCGGCCCTCGGCGACCAAGCGGCTGGCGATCATCGGCAGGACGGTGGGCGAGGTGCTGGCCGATTACGTCGAGGCGATGGAAGTCGTCGAACCGGAACATGTCCCCCGCGTGGTGCCCGACGATGCCGACGACGATCAGGTCATCGCCGCAGCCCTCGCGGCGGGTGCCGATTGGGTCGTGTCGGGCGATGCCGATCTCTTGACCCTGGGCAGCTACCAGAACATCCCGATCCTCTCCGCCGCCCAGGCGGTGCAGAGAATCGCCGGATAGACGATGGCATCATGGGCCGCCGCGTGCAGGTGCGCGAGCATGCGCGCCGCGCGCAGCGGGTTCTGCTGATATTTGACGATCAGTTCGAGGGCAAGACGGTTCCAGGGCAGCGACGCTGGCCCGCTTGCCCACGTCTGGACGAGAGCCTGATCCGTGAAACGCTGTCGGATCGGATCACCGGCCGCCATCGTCAGCGGCGGCAAGGGGGCGATTGCCGGCAGGCTGAGGTCACCGGCGTCGGAGCTCTCGGGCAGCCACTTCGGCCAATGGCTCGGGTCGGTCAGCGGACCACCGGAATCCGCGCCGCGAGGCAGTTCCTCCGCCAGGCCAGCGACGCTGAATAGCAGGAGGCATAGGACACCAGCACCAGCACCGGCGAGCGCGCGGATCAAACCCACAAGGGTGAGCCTCCGTCAGCCGAAAGGCTTTACGCCGATCAGCCAGGCATGGCCGTAGAAGGCAAAGCCCAGCCAGCTGACTAGGCCAATGCCGAGCACCAGCGCATCGCTGGCCCAGCCGCGCACCGGGTAGGTCCGTCCGGCAATCCGGTCGCGGCGGCGCAAGGAGACGAAACTCGCCACGGCCCAGACGAGGGAGGCGCCGAACAGGGTCGCGTCGGCCAGACTGCCGTTGGCCAGCAGATGTGCCAATGCCCAGAGCTTGACACCAGCGACCATCGGATGGCCGACCTTTGCCTGCAGGTGGCTGCCGGGCACGAAGGCGGCGACCAGCAGAATGAACGCCGGCAGGGTCAACAGGGCGGCCAGGTGGCGAATCCCCCGCGGCGCCAGCCAGAGGACCGGGGAATCCACGTGTGCCAGGCCATAACCCCAGATGGTCAGCGCCAACCCGAGCGCCGAGGCGAGCGAGAAAACGCCTTTCCAGCGCATTTCGCCGAGCCGGGCGAGTTGAGCATCGCGCCAGTCGCCGGCGACGATGCGTAGCGAATGAGCACCGAGGAAAACGATCAGTCCGATGACGAGATAGCTCATGACGGTCTACCCGGCCTTCGATGACGCAGTTTTTCATACGGCGCATCCAGGTTCGCATGCGGTTGCTGCGCGAGAGGGCGGTTGGCGCTGACCAGACCCAGTTCATGGCGAACGTCGTCGATCACCGCATCGGCCTCGCGAATCGATTGCTGCATGGTCGCGGCGGGCGCTTGATTCTCGATGCGGTCGATGAGTGCGTGTCCGCCAGCGATCACGCGGCCCACGCGGTTCTTGAGAGAATCGGCCATGTCAGGCTCCTTCTGGAAGTCAGGGTTGAGGAAATGCTCGCGCTCAGCGCAGGCTTCGCGGCCCTGCGCAATGATCGCGTCGACCTTGCGCCGGGCCGGCCAGTCAGCGAGGCCGATGGCCAGCGGGGTCGGCAAGAACGGGCGCAGGTCGGTCAATGAGCTACGCAGCATTTGAAGAAAAATTCACCATGGCGGCGAACATGCTTCGATTCGCATCGACGTTTCCAGCGTGTTCCAGGTATGCAGCGGCGGCAGTTCGAGCCGCCGCTGACACTTCCGCGAATCTTGCCGCGTCCCAGCTTACGGCTTCGTTCAGGGCGGCGACAAAGGATTCTGGCCGAGAAAGCGGGATCTCCCAGCCGTACCCCTTTTCCTGCAAGCCTCGCCAGGGGGTGGCATCGCTGATCAGGATCGCGCAACCGGCCGCCATGGCTTCAAGAATGACGTGCCCGAAGTTCTCGCCCAGCGTCGGAAACAGAAAGAGGTGGTATTTGCCCAGCATGGTGACGACATCCTTCGACTCGATGGGCCCCTTCTGGATGACCTGCAAAGTCGTCGGTGCGGTCTCGATGATCGCCTGGCATTCATGCCAATAGGCCTGGTCTTCGAGCGGCCCCCAGATATCGAAGGCGATGCTTCCGGAAGCCTCCGAGAGAACCTTGAGCGCGTAGTGCAGGTTCTTCTTGCGCGCCACTCTCGACAGGAAGGCCACCCGCAATTGACCGGACTGTTTCTCCGGCAGGGGATTGGCGCCCCCCCCTGGGTTCGTTGAAAGATTCCCGGCCACGAAAAACCGACCCGGCCCACGCCTGCTATCCGGAGGCAACGGAAAATACGCCGAAATCTCCGATTGCTCACGCGGCGTTGAGGCGTGCCAGCAGACCCGATCGTAGTACCCCATCAATCTTGCGACTGCCAGGTAGCACTGCTTCTTCCTTCGTTTCAGGTTCAATGCTCCGGGCGAGAATTCGCCACGCGGAGCGAGCAGCACCGGAGTCTTGTTCCGAAGCATTCCCAGTGCCAGCAGAACCTTGATCGTGTGACTGGAGAAAAAACTGTTGAGGTACACACACGACCAGTTTCCGGAAAGCAACTTCATCAGGTCGTTCCATGGCGGCAGGCCCGAGTCGGTATAAAACACATGACCCTTGCCAACCTTCACCCATTCTCCAAGTTTTATTCCTTCGTATCGCTGCAACTCACCCAAATCCTTGGCCGAGGTCACCACGTAAAACGAAAAATCATCCCCCAGCATTTCGACGATGCTGGCAATGCTCTTGATCGGACCTCCCGCCTTGTAGCCGGGAAGATAATAATCACTGAAGACAAGAATCCTGCGTTTCATATTGCAAATGTCGTTTCCGTTCATGGATCGAAGCGAAAGGATTGCACAGGCCTTACACCAAGCGGGCGAATCTTCCACTCCTCCGGTAGCGCAGCATGACCCCGCAAAACATCCAGGCGATCAGGAAACTGGTCAGAAACTGGGCGAGTCGCAGATTCGTCAACTGGAAATTGAGAAGGACCATCAAGAAAACATAAAGGCTGAAAAAGGTTCTTCTCGACATCATGAACGAATATGAGGAACGGATGATCATTCCCAGGATGAACATGCCGATCACCACACCCAATAACCCGGCACTCGCGTAGCCAATACCGATGGTTTCCGGTGGTGTGGAGGAAGGGTACATTTTCCAGAACGGCGTTGGCGGGATCACGTTCCATCCCTCCATCAAGCTCCGGATATAAACGCCATCATCGACTGGTGGCTTATCGGGAAAGAGGGTACTTGGTATCGGAGCATACAGCAGATCGATATACGAGCGCCCCCACCAGTAGTCATTCTGATCGAAATGCTTGATGATGAACATATAGGTATCGACATAACTCAACTGGATCACAAAGATGTTGACGTTGTCCAGCACATCCGCCAAAAGCTCACCTGGGCGATTCATATAATACTCGAGAGCATCGCCCTGTCTGAGCAGCAGAACGCTGACGAAATAAAATGCCACGAAAAAACCCAATGCAATATGAGAGGGTCTGACCGAATATATTTTCCTGATGCTATAGTGCCAGGTCAACAACAGCATCAGCAGCAGATGCAGAAGATGCTTCCTGCCTCCGAAAACAGTATAACTGATCGCCGCAATGACAAAAAATAGTGCCAAACAGATTTTCTTCCCGATACCATTGCCGTACTGAAATGAATAGGCCATCAAAAGTACGCTGAAGGCGAGCATGGCGTTGGCCGCGGTCGATAAATAGCCGAGGCCGGCGGTGAGACTGGTGCGGTCGCCCAGGTTCAGAAGCAAAAACTCCAACCCGCCAACAAGCTGCACCTGCACGATCCACAGGGCCATGCCAAGCAGAAGAGCGATCACGGCAGCCCTCAGGACCGTGCCCTCCGACAGGGCAGACACCCTGGGCATACCGGCGGACGACACCCAGCCAAACGACAGCCGTCCGGCAGTCAGATATCCCGCGAAAACGCACAGATACGCGACCCCTTGAACAAAGGTATATTTCAGGAACAAATCATTGAACTCGTTGTAGCGAATATGCTGGGCAACTGGCGGATACATGACCGAAGGGTCGAAGGAGAGCAGCAGCAGATACGGAACCGTCGTCACGAAGCTCAGTATCGAATAGGTTCGCAGCGGAGCAAAAATCCCCTGGCCACGCTCGATTGCCCAGGGGATCAGCAGGAATCCGGTCATGACCATGATCGCGAGAAACCTCTCAATCATTGCCAAGCCTGCGAATCACCCGTGCGGGATTGCCAGCCACCACGACATGTGGATCAATGGATTTTGTCACCACGGAAGCAGCGGCAACGACGCTCCCCTCGCCAATGCTGCTGCAGTTTTCCATGATGAGGGCGTGCGCGCCGATCCACACCTTGGGGCCGATTGTTTTAGGGATGCCTTTTGGAATGGAGTGCGGGTCTGTTCCGTGGGTGTGCGAGTAAATGGTCGCGCCTTCCGAGATCAACGAGTGTTCCCTGATCAACACGCCACCGGTATGATCGATTTTGACCGGCGTTGGTGCATAAATATTTTCGATAAAATCAATAGTTTAAGGCGCTTCAGGCGTCATTTTATGACGGAATTTGACGTTTTTGGCATATTTTCCGAGAGGAGCTTTTTTTAACGTGCTGTTTTCATGCTAATTTTTCATTGTGAATTATGCACCAACGCCATTTTGACCCCTCGATTGATCTGCACCCGATCCTCAAGGCAAAGATTTCCGTCAATGGTCTCCGAGACAAGGGTGGCGTCACGGCAGATCAGACAATTCTCACCGACAGCGACCTGCCTTGGGTTCTCTATCGAAACTCCCATCTCGACAAGGGAATTGCGGCCCAGGCGCAACACATGCAGCTTCCACCACCAGGTGTTTATTTTATTCCCGATCCTCTTCATGATCCGGAATGGCAGGCGGACAAGCGCGAGGAAGATACCGCTTCTCCGCAACAGGTAGGATATTGACATTCAGCCCATGCCTTTCCGGAGCGTCATGAAGAGCAAACCCAGAGACGCAGCCAATCTTGCTCCCATGCCTATCGCCAACGCCCATGCGATGCCATTGATTCCGCCTTCGCGCCCCAACCCGGCAACGGCGATACAAACGGCTGAAATGGCCAGCCAGTTTGCCAGCAACTGGTGTCCGAACCGACGGGCAGCGTTCAGCATGCACCCTGTCAGGCCGGCAGCGTACCATAAAATACTGGCCAGCATGACGATCACGAAGCACGGCTGATACGCGATGTATGGCTCGCCATAAATGAAGCCCAGCAATTGCTCGCCATAAAAAACCGATACCATCAGGCCACACACTCCGACACCCGAACCCAACAGGACCGACGTCAAACCAACCCGACAAAATTCCGACCATTCGTTATTCGCAAAATGTCGGGCCATCCGCGGAGTTGCCGCATTTCCCAAGGCGCCGGCAACGGTTCCTCCGGCCACCATCAGATAAGCAATGGCGGAGAAGTACCCCAATTTTTCGAGGCCAAAAAAATACTCGACTGCGTAGCGGGTGATGTTCGGTGTCAATGAATCAAGAAGTGCAACGAAACCCAGCGGATAAACGACCTTGAGCAAACCAGCGCATTGCGAAAAACGGAATCGATGTCCGGTTCCGGTCGCCGAAATATTTCTCAGCTTACGTGCGTCGAAAACCACCAGGATTGTCAGCCAAACCGACAAGACCACTCCGAGCGATTCCGTCAGAGACCCGAGGTAGACATAAGCAGGTACCAGCAGCAAGACCGTACTGACCCCCCGCAGGATTAATGATTGGGAAATCAGGTCATTGCGCTCGTTCTTCTGGAAAAATCCGTAACAGACATCACTCAGTGACTCCACCGATTTCATTAGTGAAACCATGAAGATGGCGATCAGTACATCGCTTTCGGTCCTGTACAGGAAAAAGGACGCAAATGAAATGATCAGCACAGCAGCGGTGCTGGAACAGACCCGCAACGCTAAATAGTCCTGAATATTGAATTGATGTTTCTGATCGGTGGCAATGGCCACCCGCAAATTCATGCCCAAAAAAAGCATCACCGGCGCAGAAATGGCCAGGGCAAGCGAATAAATGCCGACGTCCTGAGCATTTCCCAAACGGGCGATAATGATTAGCATCATCCATTGACACAACGCATAAACGATGTTGCCGACAAGACTCCATGAGAAGTTCTTCCGCAAGGAATTAGCCATTCACGCCCCGATCACAAGAAGGCCCGAGGGCCTTGCCTCCATTTCAAAGGAGGGGCTGACAAGCCCGGGCTGAATTGCAGGTCACTGATTTACTGGATCAATCCACCTGCAGCGCCAGCCTCCCGCATAACCGATTCGCCCAGTTCGGCAAACAGCGCCAGGGTTTTTTCGGCTTCTTCGGGGTCGAGCCGGGTCAGCGCGTAGCCGACATGCACGATCACGTAATCACCGACCGCGACGTCTTCAACGAGTGCCAGCGAAACCTCCTTGCCCACTCCGGCCACTTCGATCAGCGCTCGCTCATCCGACCGCAATTCAACGATCCGGCAAGGCAGTGCAAGACACATGCTCATCGCTCCTCTAATGGCCCAGCAGATGCTGCAGGGCGATCCAGGCCTGACCGACCGACAGTCCGCCATCGTTGGGCGGCACCTGGCGCGCCTCAACAAGTTTGATCCCTTGCGCACCGAGGCGAGCGCGCAGGCCCCGCACCAGCACCTGGTTGAGAAAACAGCCGCCGCTGCCGACCACCGCCTTTTCGCCAGGCGCCAGGACCCGCACCCAGTCGGCAATGGCGGCGGCCAGCGTGGCATGGAACAGCGCGGCGCCCCGCTCGGCATTCTTCTCATCCGCGAGGGCCGCCAGCAGCGGCAACAGGTCAAGGCGACCCTGTTCGATCCGCCAGCCCTGATCGAGCGGCAGAATGTCGCCGTAACACTGCGCCAGGCCTTCCATGAACATCGCCGCCTGCCCTTCGTAAGCCATCACTGCCCGGATGCCCAGCAGACCGGCAGCGGCATCGAAAATCCGGCCCATGCTCGTCGTCGGCGGACAATGGATGTCGCCCGACAGCATCTGCGCAACGGCCGGCGCGGCCTGCTGGCCGACAAAACGTTCGCCGATTTCGCGGTTGCGACCGAGTTGGTGCAACACTGCCGCGGCCATTCGCCACGGCTCGTTGGCGGCGCGGTCGCCACCCGGCAGCGCAAGTGGCGAAAGATGGCCGAGGCGCTCGAAGCGGGGGCCGTCAACACGCAGCAATTCGCCCCCCCAGGCCGCGCCATCGGTCCCGAGGCCGACGCCGTCGAGCGAAAGCGCCAGGTGTGCGCCCCGCAGGCCGTGTTCGGCGAGCACTGCCGCCGCGTGCGCATGATGGTGCTGGATGCCCAACAGCGGCAGGCGACGCTGCTGGGCAAAGTCGGCGGCAAAACGCGTCGAATGAAAATCCGGGTGCAGGTCGTGCGCCACGATCGCCGGTTCGGCGCCCAGCAGTTTCAGCAACTGCTCGACACTTTCCTCGAGAAAATCGCAAACGGCTGCATTGTCGAGGTCGCCGACATGTTGCGAAACGTAGGCTTCATCGCCACGGGTCACACAAATGGTGTTCTTGAACCAGGCGCCGACCGCCAGCACCGAAGGTCCGGAGACCGGCAACCTGATCGCGCGCGGCGTGTAGCCGCGCGCCCGACGGATGAACTGCAGGCCACCAGTGGTGATCCGCGCGACGCTGTCGTCGCAACGCGTGACGATATCGCGGTCGTGCATCAGAAAGGCGTCGGCGATCCCGTAGAGACGCAGCAGGGCCTCGCTGTTGCCGACCACCAGGGGTTCGCCACCGGGGTTGGCGCTGGTCATGACCAGCGCGAGATCCTGCGCACGTTCCAGCCAGCCGATTCCTGCCGGGCGTTTGGCAGCCTCGTGGAAAAGCAGGAACTGCACCGGCGTGTACGGCAGCATGACGCCCAGCCAGGCCAGGCCAGGGGCGACACCGGGCAGCGCGTCGTCGCAACTGCCGCGTTTGCGGAGCAGAATCGCCGGGCGTGTCGGCAGCGCCATGAGGCCCGGTTCGCCGATGCCGATCTGGACCAGCCGAGCTGCCGAAGCGGCGTTTGCCAGCATCACCACAAAGGGTTTTTCGTCGCGCTGCTTGCGCTCGCGCAGCAAGGCGACGGCGACCGCGTTGCGGGCGTCACAGGCCAGATGGAAACCTCCCAGGCCCTTGATGGCGACGATCTTCCCCTGGCGCAGCAGGGCCAGGGCAGTGGTGATCGGGTCGTCGGGCAGGCGGTGTCCTTCGCCGTCGAGCAGAAAAAGATGGGGGCCACATTTTGGGCAGCAATTGGCCTCGGCATGAAAACGCCGGTCCTCGGGCCGGCGGTATTCATACTGACAGCGGTGACACATCACAAAGGGTTTGAGGCTGGTGCGCACGCGGTCGTAGGGCAAGCTGCGGCTGATGGTGTAGCGTGGCCCGCAGTTGGTGCAATTGGTAAAGGGATAACGCCAGCGAGAGTTGCCGGGATCGAACATCTCGGACAGACAATCACGGCAGACCGCCGTGTCGTGTCCGATCATCGTCGCGGCCCGGCCGCTGCGGCTGTCGATGATCACGAAGCCTTCGCCGACGCGCGCCGATACCGTATCGCGGGCGGTCACCGAACTGACCCGGGCCAGCGGTGGAGCGTCCCGTTCCAGACGCTCGATGAGATGCCGCACCTGGGCAGCGGCGCCGCGGACCTCGATTTCGACACCGCGCGAATCATTGCGTACCCAGCCCGCAAGACCCAGTTCCCTGGCCAGTCGCCAGACGAAAGGACGAAAACCGACACCCTGAACGACACCGCTGACGCGGATGTGCTGACAAACGATGGGCTCGGACATCTCAGCCTCCCGCTGCCAGACGTGCTTCAAGTTCGGCGATGCGGCGCCGCAGCGACGCCATCGTCACCCGCTTCTGCTCCCGGCGTGCGCTGCAGCCGGCCCGTAGCCAGGCCAGCCACTGCTCGCAGCCCTCCCCCGTCGTTGCCGACAAGGGGATCACCTGCAAGGCCGGATTGATCTGGCGGGCATAAGCGATCGCCAGATCGCTGTCGAAGGAAAGATGGGGCAGCAGATCGACCTTGTTGAGCAGCATCAGGGAGGCCGCATGAAACATGTTCGGATATTTGAGCGGTTTGTCTTCGCCTTCGGTGACCGACAGGATCACCACCTTGCAGGCTTCGCCGAGATCGAATGCGGCCGGACAGACGAGATTGCCGACATTCTCGATCAACAGCAGCGAGTCTTCGGCCGGAGCCAGCTCGTGCAAGGCATGGCCGACCATATGCGCGTCGAGATGGCAGCCCTTGCCGGTATTGATCTGCAGCGCGGCAACGCCGGTGGCGCGGATCCGTTCGGCGTCGCGACTGGTCTGCTGATCGCCCTCGATGACGGCGATCGACAGTTGCCCCTTGAGTGCTTCGATGGTACGGCAGAGCAGGCTGGTCTTTCCCGAGCCAGGGCTGGACACCAGATTGAGCGCGAAAATCCCCTGCTCGTCGAAGCGCCGGCGGTTCTCGGCTGCATAGCCATCGTTCCTGGCGAGAATGTCGCGTTCAATCTGTATCAGCCGCGACGGCGTCGTTGCCGACTCCTGCGCTACCGCCGAGAGGTGCGAATGAGCGTGCGCATGCGCGTGGGAAGCGTCGTGCCCATGGTCATGAACGTGCCGCTGGCCATCGGCATGGGAATGAACCTGCCCATGCCGAGCGCCGACAGCGCGGTAGCTCGTCTTGAAAGGAATCTCCCCGCTGCCCTCGCCAGGCGGCGCAACATCTGCCGGGTCCGTTGCCCGTGTCTTCGCGTGCGCGGACCATGCCTTGCCATCGACATGGATCTCGCCGGTGCCACAACCGCAAGTGGTACACATCTCTATGCTGTCTCCTCATTGTTATTTATTCGACTTCCAGTTCCTTCACCCGCATCTCGGTTCCCCCGGTCGCTTGAACCGGGTGCTCGCCGCAGGCTGGACAAGGGTCGTACAGAGCCGCGAGCGGAACTGTCATATTGCAATTAAAGCATAAACCTTGGCCGGCGACCTCGATGACCTCCAGGGTGGCGCCTTCGGCGATGGTACCGCGGCTGACGGCATCAAAACAGAAGCGCATCGCCTCGGGTTCGACGGCAGCCAGCGCACCGATTTCGAGCTGCACCAGGCGCACGCGCTGAAACGACTGTTCGCGCGCAGCGTCCTCGATGATCTGCAGCACCCCCATGGCCAAGGACATTTCATGCATCGACGATCCTCAATTCGTAGGGTACGCACGGATCGAGGGACAGGGCCAGGCAAGCCGCCCTGATCCGTGCATCGTCGCGGGTCTGTGCCGGACAACCCGACATCTCGCTATCAAACGCGCCTTGCGGATGAAAATTCCATTCGGTCGGCGCAATGATCTGATAGTCCTCTACGCAGTCAGCCGCGAGTTCGATGCGATGGAGCAAGGTTCCCCGTGCCGTTTCGACGCGCGCCAGACCGCAACCGGCCGCGACGGCCGTGGCATCGACGAGGGCCGACAGGCGCGACGGATCAGCGAGTCCTGCCGCCAGCCAGCGCAGTTCGAGCAGGCGCGCGGCCAGACGGGCCTGGATGCGTTGGCCGTCGGCAAGCAGGAAGGCCAGCCCTGGGTCGCCGGCGTGTCGCGCCAGAACCCCGGTTTCCGCGGCCTGGCCGGCAAAGGTCGGCAGCGCCGCGAAATCTTCACGATCGATCAGCGGAGCCCACTCGGCGGCAGAAAGTTGCGGCAGCAGCGCAACCGCGGTGACGGCCAGCCGGTCGTCAAACGGCGGCACTTCCAGCTCGGCCAGCCAGTTCGCGAGATCGACAGCGAGTGCCGCGGCCGCTGCGGCATCGACGACCGCCAGCAGGCGCTTGCGCCAGGCACCGAACTGCTCGATCCGACTGGCTCGACAGGGTTTCTGCAGCAAGGGAGGCCAGGCCATCAACAAATGGTACAGGTGTTCGACGATTGCCTCGATGGCAACCGCCAAACCCAGATCGCGGGCGTCATCGAGCGCTGCTCGCTCAGCACGCGCCGCCTGTATGCACAAGCGGGCCGCAGCATCCTGGGCATGGCGGCAGAGACTGAATACGCGCGGAATGATCTCGGAAACTCGCGCCACCGGCAGCCCGCGCAGGGCTTTGGTGAGCATCGGCCGAGAGGATACGATCCCGGTCGACACGATTTCCTTGCCGTCCCACGCCAGTGTCAACTGCAGAACGCCCTGTTCCACTGCCACGCTCCCGGAAGAACTCCGAGAAGGATACCCAAAGCCACTGAATCGATTTTGATTTTCATCAATCCGGGGCTAAACTCCCGCCTTCACAATATGCCCTCGCCGGTTTCTACCCGGTCTTGCCCACTTCCCGGATCTCCCTCCGCATGCTCGAAGCCTCGAATCTGGAATGCGTACGCGGCGAACGTCGCCTGTTCGCCGGCGTCAGTTTTCGGCTCGCAGGCGGCGAGATGCTCTACCTGCAGGGAAAAAACGGTTCGGGAAAAACCAGCCTGCTGCGCATGCTCTGCGGTCTCACCCCGGCGGCCGGCGGCGACATTCGCTGGCGCGGCCGGCCGATCGGCAAACTCGGCGACGAGTTCCGCAGCGAACTGTGCTACCTGGGCCATCAGAACGCAATCAAGGAGGAACTGACGCCGCTGGAGAATATCCGCTCCTCGGCCACCCTGGCGCAGGAAACGCTCGACGAGGACGCCGCGCTCGATGCCCTCGAACAGCTCGGACTGCTTAGCCGCGCCGATCTTCCCTGCCGCTATCTTTCTCAAGGTCAGAAGCGCCGCGCCGCGCTCGCCCGACTGGTGCATGAGAAACGCGCGCTGTGGGTGCTCGATGAACCTTATGTGGCCCTCGACGCAGCCGCGGTCGAGCTGATCTCCGGCCTGATCGGCGCGCATCTGCAACGCGGCGGTCTGGCGGTCCTGACCACCCACCAGACGGTCTCCGTGCCGGCCGCGGCGCAGCGCGAATTGTGGCTCGGCGCCGATGACGCAGTGCAATAGCGGTCGTCGTTGATGCTAGAATCGATCCGCGCCGTCATCGGTCGCGACCTGCGGCTGGCGATGCGGCGGCAGGCCGACATCGTTGCGGCGATGTTCTTTTTCATTATCGTCGTCAGTCTGTTCCCGCTGGGCGTCGGACCCGAAGCGGCGCAACTGCGCCGGCTGGCGCCAGGCGTGCTGTGGGTTGCCGCGCTGCTGGCGACGATGCTCTCGCTGCCGCGCCTGTTTGCCGACGATCACCGCGACGGCACGCTCGAACAACTGGCACTGGCACCGCAGCCGCTGGCGCTGATCGTGCTCGGCAAGGTCATCGCGCACTGGCTGGTGGCCGGCCTGCCACTGGTCCTGCTGGCACCGTTGCTGGGTATCCAGTTCGACCTGGCCGGCGACGCACTGGCGGTGTTGACCCTGTCGCTGCTGATCGGCACGCCGGCCCTGTCCGGCATCGGGGCGATCGGCGCGGCGCTGACGCTCGGCGTTCGCGGCGGCGGCGTGCTGCTGTCGCTGCTGGTCCTGCCGCTGTATGTCCCGGTGCTGATCTTCGGTGCCGGATCAGTGGATGCGACGCTGAGCGGACTCGGTCCGCAGGCCCATTTGTCGCTGCTTGGCGCGCTTGCGCTGGGCGGCGTGTTTTTTGCGCCGTGGCCGACTGCCGCGGCCCTGAGAGTCGCCCTGGAATAGATGAGTAAGCGCGTGATCAACTGGTTCAGATACGCCAGCCCACTGACCTTTTACCCGCTCGCGGGCAAGCTGATCCCCTGGTTCTGGACGCTCGCCGCGATCTTCGGCGTGCTCGGACTGACGATCGGCTTTCTGCTGGCGCCGACCGACGCGCAACAGGGCGAAGGGTACCGGATCATCTTCCTGCATGTCCCGGCGTCGTGGATGTCGATGTTCATCTACCTGGTGATGGCTTTCTGGGCCGCCATCGGGCTGGCCTTCAATTTCCGCCTGTCCGGGATGATGGCCTCGGCACTGGCGCCGACCGGTGCCCTTTTTGCCTTCCTCTCGCTATGGACCGGCGCATTGTGGGGCAAGCCGATGTGGGGCACCTGGTGGGTCTGGGATGCGCGCCTGACGTCCGAGCTGATCCTGCTCTTCCTCTACATCGGCTTCATTGCCCTGCAGGCTTCGATCGACGATCGACGCCGTGCCGACAAGGCCGGCGCGATCCTCGCGCTGGTCGGCGTGGTCAATGTTCCGATCATCTATTTTTCGGTGCAGTGGTGGAACACCCTGCATCAGGGCGCTTCAGTCAGCCTGACCAGAGCACCCAGCATGGCCAGGTTGATGCTCTGGGGCATGCTGCTGTGCACCCTGGCATGCTGGATGTACAGCATCGCCATCGCCCTGATGCGCGTCCGCACCATCATGCTCGAGCGCGAGCGGCACACCGACTGGGTGCGCGAACTGCTCGCCGACAAGGAGTAGATCAATATGCCCGGCATGCACTGGAACAGTCTCGCCGACTTTCTGGCGATGGGCAACCACGGCCTCTATGTCTGGGGATCGCTGGCGGTGATGGCGCTACTGATGCTGGCGGAACCGCTCCTGCTGCTGCAGGATCGGAAGAAACTCATCACCCGTCTCAAGCAGCAATACCGTGCCGAGCGAACCGAAGCCCGGCGCAAACGCGAAACCGCTTCCCACGGGAGTCCGAATTGAAACCACGTCACCAACGCATGGCGCTGATCGTGGGCGGCCTGGCGATTCTCGGCCTGGTCGCCACGCTGGTGCTCAATGCCTTCCAGAGCAATCTGGTGTTCTTCTTCTCCCCCACCCAGGTGGCCGCCGGCGAAGCGCCCAAGGGCAAGAGCTTCCGTATCGGCGGCATGGTCAAGGAGGGATCGCTGCAGCGCCAGCCCGACGGCGTCACCCTGCGCTTCGTCGTCACCGACACCGACCGGGACATGACCGTCGCCTACAAGGGCATCCTGCCGGATCTCTTCCGCGAGGGAAAAGGCGTCGTCGCGCAAGGCAGGCTCGCCGAGGATGGCGTCTTTGCCGCCACCGAGGTGCTCGCCAAGCACGACGAGAACTACATGCCACCGGAAGCCGCCAAAGCCGTCAGCGACGCCCACGAACGCGCGGCAAGCCATAAGGCAGCGGCGGAAGCCACTGCCAGGACCCTGAAACCGTAGGACGACACGACCATGATCCCGGAAATCGGCCACTTCGCCCTGATCCTCGCGCTCTGCGTCGCCCTGACGCAGGGAACACTGCCGCTGCTCGGTGCCCACTTCAACCGCCCGCCATGGATGACCCTGGCCCGGCCGACGGCGGTCGCGCAGGCACTGCTGCTGGTGACGGCTTTCGCCTGCCTGACCAGCGCCTTCGTCGACAACGATTTCTCGGTGCTCTACGTCGCACAGCACTCGAACACGCTGCTGCCGCTGCAGTACCGTATCGCCGCCGTCTGGGGCGGGCACGAAGGCTCGCTGCTGCTGTGGATGCTGATGCTGGTGCTGTGGTCGCTGGCCGTGGCGCTGTTGTCGAAGCCCTTGCCCATCCCCCTGGTGGCGCGCGTGCTCGGCGTTCTCGGCCTGGTCAGCGCCGGTTTCCTGCTGTTCATCCTGCTCACCTCGAACCCCTTCGAGCGCCTGCTGCCGGCGGCCGAAGAGGGGCGCGACCTCAACCCGCTGCTGCAGGACCCCGGCCTGATCATTCACCCGCCGATGCTGTATATGGGCTACGTCGGATTCTCGGTG
>WBZL01002974.1_pt1 | contig 15923 bp, 13 predicted proteins | sample 5204291 | NCBI WGS metagenome assembly WBZL01 (sample SAMN12344345, study PRJNA552823) | activated sludge metagenome | biome: Activated sludge suspended growth; feature: Nitrification reactor; material: Wastewater; isolation source: activated sludge from nitrification reactor of wastewater...
CGCCGATGCCCTCCGACAGCAGGGTGGCGAGGCCGGCGGTGGCCTTGATCAGCCCCGCCGGCGGCGGCCCCGCCTCGGTGACGCCGAGGTGCAGCGGGTGGTCGGTGACCTCCGACAGCTGGCGGTAGGCCTCGATCATCAGCGGCACGTTGGAGGCCTTGACCGAGATCTTCACGTCGTCGAAGCCGACCTCGTCGAAGTAGGCCAGCTCCATCTGGGCCGACTCGACCAGCGCCTCGGGCACGATGCGGTCGCCGTACTTGGCGTAGAGGTCGGGGTGCAGCGACCCGCCGTTGACCCCGATGCGGATGGGGATGCCGCGGTCCTTGCACTCCTGGGCCACGAGCTTGATGTGCTCCGGCTTGCGGATGTTGCCCGGGTTGAGGCGCAGGCAGTGCACGCCGGCCTCGAGGGCGGCGAGGGCCATCTTGTACTGGTGGTGGATGTCGGCGACGATCGGCACCGGCGAGCGGGGCACGATCTGGGCCAGGCCCTCGGCGGCCTCGATCTCGTTGCAGGTGCAGCGCACGATGTCGGCGCCGGCGCCGGCGAGGGCGTAGATCTGCTGGAGCGTGCCCTCGACGTCGGCGGTCTTGGTCGTCGTCATCGACTGGACCGTGATCGGCGCGTCGCCCCCGACGTCGACCGGCCGCGACGGGTGCGGCAACGTGATCGTGCGGGTCGGCCGCCGGGGGTAGCGGCTCTGGGCCTCGGGCTCGGGCATCAGCGGGACGGCACCTCGCGCCGGGTCAGTTGGGAAGGTTGATGGGGTTGGCCACGTCGAGGTACAGCGCCATGATCCCGATCGTCACCAGCACCAGCACGACGCCGTAGGTGATGGGCAGGAGCTTGTGGATGTCGGCGAAGTACCGCTGCTTGAGGTGCAGCTGGCGTTCCCGGATCTTCTCGTAGATCGCGATGGCGACGTGGCCGCCGTCGAGGGGCAGCAGCGGGACCAGGTTGAACACCCCGATGAAGATGTTCAACAGGGCCAGGAACATGAACAGCGTGGCGATGCCCGCCTCGGTGGCCTGGGTGCCGATGCGGGCGGCGCCGTAGATCGACACGATGCGGTTCTCGTCCGGCGGCGGCGTGGTGCCGTCGGCCTCGTCGGACTGCTGGTTCGCGTCGTCCTGGGCGTTCACGGCCTGGTCCACGAAGTCGGTGATGCCGCTCGGCGAGAAGAACCGCCCGAGGGACGTGATCGACTGCGTCGTGATGCTGGCGAACTCGCTCCCGGCCCGCTGCACCGCCGCCAGCGGGGCGAGGCGCTCCCGGGGCGAGCGGGGCGAGACACCGAGGAAGCCCTCCTCGGTGCCCTCGGGCCCCTGCGAGAGCAGGGTGGCCGTGGTCTCGATGGTGCGGCCGTCGCGGCGGACGGTGAGGGTGACGGTCTCGCCCGGCTGGGACTCGATGACGTCCTTCAGGTCGAGGAACTCGTCGATCCGGGTGTCGTCGACGGCCAGGATGCGGTCGCCGGGCCGCAGGCCGGCCGCCTCGGCGGGGCTCGTCACCGGCTCGCCGTTCTGCACCAGGCTGTCCGACGGGGTGATCTGGGCGATCGTCCACTCGGACTGGTTGGGCACCCCGAAGCCGGCGTAGACGACGAACAGCAGCACGAAGGCCATGATGAAGTGCATCGTCGACCCGGCCACCGCCACCGAGAACCGCTGCCAGAACGGCTGCTGGCGGTAGGTGCGGGCCTCGTCGGCGGGGTCGACCTCGTCGAGGTTGCTCATGCCCACGACGCGCACGTAGGCGCCGGCGGGGATGGCCTTGAGGCCGTACTCGACCTCGCCCCGGCGGAACGACCAGATGCGGGGGCCGAACCCGATGAAGAACTCGGTGACGAGCATGCCCGCCCGCCGGGCGGTCAGGTAGTGGCCGAGCTCGTGCATGAAGATCATGAACACGATGCTGAGCACGACGATGACCGCCGGCCAGCTCACGAACACGCCGAGCGCGACGATGGCGGCGATCACCGCCACGAGCCGCAGCGGGTTCGACTGGACGACCGATGCCTCGTCACCGGCTGGGGCGTCGTCGCCCTCCGGTGCGTCGAGGTGGGACTCCCCCGCGGCGGCGCCCTGATCGGGCAGCTCCACGCCCTGCGGAGTCGGGAACGCCGGCACGCCCGCCTGCTCGTCGCCCTGGTCGGTGTCCGTGGCGCTCATGCGCGATAGGTCCTCTCGATGACGTCCCGGGCAACGTCGCGGGCCCGGCGGTCCACATCGATCACAACGTCGACCGACGTGGCCCTGGTTCCATCATGCCGGTCGAGCACGGCTTTGAGAACGTCGGCGATGCCCACCCAGGGGATCTCACCGTCGAGGAACGCGGCCACCGCGACCTCGTTGGCGGCGTTCAGCCACGCGGGCGCGGTCTCCCCCGCCCGGCCCGCCTCGTAGGCCAGGCCGAGGCACGGGAACGCCTCGAGGTCGGGGGGCTCGAAGTCCAGGCGGCCGAGCCGGGCCCAGTCGATGCGCCCGAACGGCGTGGCGATGCGATCCGGGTACGCGAGGGCGTAACCGATGGGCAGGCGCATGTCGGGCAGCGACAGCTGGGCGATGGTGGCGCCGTCGGTGAACTCGGCCATCGAGTGGACGATCGACTGCGGGTGCACCACGACCTCGATCTGGTCGTACGAAGCGCCGAAGAGCTCGTGGGCCTCGATGACCTCGAGGCCCTTGTTCATGAGCGTCGACGAGTCGACAGTGATCTTGGGGCCCATGCTCCACGTGGGGTGGGCCAGGGCGTCGGCGACGGTGACCCCGGCCAGGTCGGCGCGGGACCGGCCCCGGAAGGGCCCGCCGCTGGCGGTGAGGACGATGCGGGCGAGGCGCTCGGCGTTGTCGTTGGCCCGCAGGCACTGGTGGACGGCGCAGTGCTCGCTGTCCACGGGAACGAGCTCGGCGCCGGCGGTCTCCCGTGCCCGGGCCACCACCGGGCCGGCGGCGATGAGCGACTCCTTGTTGGCCAGTGCGAGGCGCTTGCCCGCCTCGAGCGTCGCGAGGGTGACGGACAGGCCGGCGAAGCCCACCACGCCGTTGACCACGACGTCGGCGCCGGCGCAGGCGCCCGCCAGGGCGTCGGGCCCGGCCAGCACCTCGGTGCCCGGGGGGGCGGCGTCGCGGACCGCCGCGGCCTTCGACTCGTCGGCGATGGCCACCACCGCCGGGCGCACGGCCTTCGCCTGCTCGACGAGCAGGTCGACCGAGCTCGCCGCGCCCAGGGCCACGACCTCGTAGTCGCCCGCCTCGGCGGCGACGACCTCGAGGGTCTGGGTGCCGATGGACCCCGTCGAGCCCATGACCGCGACGCGGGTGGTCATGGGTGCAGGCTAGAGGTCGCGACCGGTGGCGTCGGCGTCGGCGTCAGTTGGTGTTGGCGACCATGTTCAGCAGCCAGTACACGAAGTACGTCGCCGGCAGCACGAAGAGCAGGGCGTCGAACCGGTCGAGCAGGCCGCCGTGGCCGGGCAGGATCGAGCCCATGTCCTTGATGCCGAGGTCGCGCTTGAGCATCGACTCGCACAGGTCGCCGATGGGGGCGACGAAGGCCACCACCAGGCCGAGCACCAGGGCGTCGGAGAACGACCACGGGAACAGGCCCGGGAAGCCGCCGAGCAGGATGGCCGAGAGCACGACGGCCGCGGCACCGCCGCCGACCAGGCCCTCGATGGTCTTGTTGGGGCTCGACGGCGACAGCGGCGTCTTCCCGAACTGGCGGCCCACGAAGTAGGCGCCGACGTCGTAGGCCACGGTGGCGACGACCGCACCGGTGAGCACGCCGATGCCGTGGGGCAGGGCCAGCAGCAGGCCGGCGAACGAGCCGAGGCCGCCGATCCAGACGACGCCGAGCAGGGTGATGCCGATGTTGGCCACCGCCCGCTCGTGCTGGAGGCCGAGCACGTACCAGAGCATCAGCACCATCACGGTGAGGAAGGTCACCATGAGGAAGCCGTCGCCGCCCTTGTAGTGCATGGCCAGCACGTAGCAGCCCGACGCCACCAGGCCCGGCAGCACCGCGGGGTGGTAGCCGACCCGGCGCACCGCGTTGAAGAACTCGATGGCGCCCATGACGATCACCACCACTGCGAGCAGCGTCACCGCCGCGGTGCCGATGAAGCAGAGCACGACGTAGCCGATGAACAACCCGACGCCCACACCGATGGCGGTGGGCAGGTCGCGGCCTGCGCCCGCGCCGTCGTCGTGGTGGCCGAGGCCACCGCCGTGGTGGCGGGCCTCGGGGTACGGGGCGCTGGCGGTGAGGCTGGGCTCGGGCTCGGGCTCCGGAGCGGGCACCGGCTCCTCGTACCCCGCCGCGGGGCCGGGCTCGTAGCCCACCTCGGGGCCGGCGGCGTAGACCGTGTCAGGCGCCGGTGGCTCGGGCGGCGCCCCGGCGGCGCCGAGGTCGTCGAAGGCGGCCACCACGGGCACGGGCTCGTCGACCGGCTCGGGAGCGGCGGGCGGCGCGGGGGTCGGCTCGGGCGCCGGGGTCGGCTCGATGCGGGTGATGTCGGCCAGGTCGGAGAAGTCGTCGGCCACGTCGTGGCCGTGCTCGTCGTGGTAGAGCGGACCGGCGCCGCTGGGCGGCTCACCCTCGCCCCCCTCGGGGGCGAGCATCCGCGGGACCTCGCCCGTGGGCGGTCGGGTCCAGTGCGGCAGGTCGTGGTCGGGCGTCTCGACGACCTCGTCGGGGACGAGGAGGTCCTCGAAGGGCGAGGAGATGGTGTCGTCCTCCCCCCGGCGACGCCGACCACGACGGCCACGACGGCCGCCCTCGTCCGCACGGGCGGCGGCCCGACGCGCCCGGCGGCCGCCGAGCATGTCGCCGAACTCGTCCTCGTCGCTGGCCATGGTGCGGCCCGCGTCGAACGTCTCCACGGGGGACACCGGCGGGGGCGGCGGGGCGTCGAACTCGAGGTCGTCGTCGTCGCTCCAGGGCGAGCGGGACGAGCCCGACGAGGTGCCCGAACCGGCCGAGGAGGACGACTCGTCGGGCGAGCGACCGCCCAGGCCCGGCGGGGGCGGGTCGTCGGGCGAGATGATCGGCACGGCCCCGAAGGTGTTCGGGTCGTCCGCCTCGGGCGCCGGGAACGCGATCGGCGGCGGGGCGTCGTCGTCCGAGGACTTGGGCCGGTCGCCGAAGCGCGGCCGGTCCGAGGGCAGGCGCGGCACGACGTCCGACCGGCCGGCGGCCTCGGCCGCCTCCTCGGCGCCGATGATGCGCACGCCCTCGGTGGGCTCGCGTACGACCTTCTCGGGTTCTACGTCGTCAGGCGGCGGTGCGCCGGAGTCCTGGTCCACCGTGACCTCCTCGTGGTCGGTGACGCGGATGACCCCATCAATCCTCGAGGAGCTCCTGCTCCTTGACCTCGAGGGCGGCGTTGATGGCGGCTTCTTCTCGATGCGTGATCTCGTCGAGGCGCTTCTCGGCCCGGGCCAGCTCGTCGTGGGTGAGCTCACCGTCCTTGTCGAAGGCCTCGAGCTCGTGGCGGGCGGCCCGCCGCAGGTTGCGGATGGCGACGCGTCCCTCCTCGGCCATGCCCTTGACGACCTTCACGAGCTGCTGGCGCCGCTCGGCGGTCAGGGGCGGGAAGCTGAGGCGGATGACGTGGCCGTCGTTGCTCGGGTTGAGGCCGAGGTCGGAGTTCTGGATGGCCTTCTCGATGGCCGGCATCGAGCCCTTGTCGTAGGGCGAGATGATGAGCTGGCGGGCCTCGGGCACCGAGAAGCCGGCGAGCTGCTGGAGGGGGACCTCCTGGCCGTAGTAGTCCACGGACAGCTTCTCGACGAGCGCAGGCGCGGCCCGGCCGGTGCGGATGGTGCTGAACTCCTGGCGGGCGTGGACGACCGCCTTGGCCATCTTCTCGGTGACGTCGTCGAGGACGAGGTCGACCATCTCCTCAGACACGGGTCAGGCTCCGGACGGGCAAGTAGAAGGGGGCAGCGCGCTCACTGGGAGACAAGCGTACCGATCGACCTGCCCTCGAGGATGGACCTCACGTTGCCGCGCTGCAACAGGTCGAACACCACGATGGGAATGGCGTTGTCCATGCAGAGGGTGATCGCGGTCGAATCCATGGCCCGCAGGCCCCGGTTGAGCACGTCGATGTAGGTGACCGAGTCGAGGCGGGTGGCCTCCGGGTTCACCTTCGGGTCATCGGTGTAGATGCCGTCGACGCCCGAGTGGGTGCCCCGCAGGATGGCCTCGGCGTCGATCTCCGCGGCCCGCAGCGCGGCGGTGGTGTCCGTGGTGAAGAACGGGTTGCCCGTGCCGCCGGCGAAGATCACGACCCGCCCCTTCTCGAGGTGGCGGATGGCGCGCCGGCGGATGTAGGGCTCGGCGATCTGGGACATGTGCACCGCGGTCTGCACCCGGGTTGGCTGGCCGAGCTGCTCGAGGGTGTCCTGGAGCGCCAGCGCGTTGATGACCGTGGCCAGCATGCCCATGTAGTCGGCCTGGGCGCGGTCCATGCCGGCGCCGGCGCCGGTCATGCCCCGCCAGATGTTGCCGCCGCCGACGACGATGGCGATGTCGACCCCGAGCTCGCTGCGGACCTCGACGATCTCCTCGGCGAGCTGGCGCACGATGGCGCCGTCGACGCCGTAGCCGGCCTCGCCGGCGAACGCCTCACCCGAGAGCTTCAGGATGATGCGCTGCCAGCGGGGCGTGTCGGCCACCGCGTCCGCCTCGCCGCTCGTGCCGCTCTGGCTCAAGCGCCGATCACGACCTGCGCGAAGCGGACGATGGAGGCGTCGCCGAGGTACTGGGCGACCGACTGCTTCTCGTCGCGGACGAAGCCCTGCTCGAGCAGCACCCGCTCCTTGAACCAGCCGTTCAGGCGGCCCTCGATGATCTTGGGCCAGGCCGCCTCGGGCTTGCCTTCGGCCTTGGTGATGGCCTCGAGGCTGGCCCGCTCGGCCTCGACCTGGTCCGCGGGGACCTCGTCGCGGTGGAGGTACGGGGGCTTCGAGAAGGCGATGTGCACGGCGATGTCGTGGGCCAGCTCGGGGGTGCCCCCGGCCAGCTCGACGAGCACGGCGTTGACGCCGCGGTCGCTCTGCACGTGCAGGTAGGTGTCGAGGAGGTTGCCCTCGGCGGCGGCGAAGCGCACGACCCGGCCGAGCTCGATGTTCTCCTTGAGGGTCACCTTGAGCTCGTCGATGGCGTCGGCCTTCTGGGCGGCGGCGTCCTCGCCACCGGCGACGACGAGGCCGGCGATCTCCTGGGCCAGCTCGGTGAACTGGTCGGACTTGGCCACGAAGTCGGTCTCGCACTTGAGCTCGGCGATGGCGGCGACGACGGCGTCGGTGTCGACGGCCACGGCGACGGCGCCCTGGTTGTTCTCCCGGTCGGAGCGGGAGGCGGCCTTGGCCAGGCCCTTCTCACGCAGCCACTGGGCCGCGGCGTCGAAGTCGCCGTCGTTCTCGGTGAGGGCGCGCTTGGCGTCCATCATCCCGGCGCCGCTGGCCTGGCGCAGGGCCTGTACGTCCTTGGCGGTGAACTCGGGCACGATCTCAGGACTCCTCGGTGGTCTCGGTGGGGGCGTCGGCCGCGGCCTCGTCGGCAGCCTCGGGGGCCGGGGCCTGCTCGGTAGCGGCCTCGGTCGCGGGGGCCTCCTCGGTGGCCGGGGCCGGGGCGGGGGCGGGGGCGGCCGGGGCCTTGGCGGCCTGCTGCTCGGCCTTGGCGGCGGCGAGGCGGGCCTCGCGCTCGGCGGCCTGGGCGGCGGCCTGGTTGCGGGCCTCGGCCTGCTGCGCGGCGACGGCGGCCTCCTCCTCGGCGGAGCGGGCCACGGTCGGAGCGACCTCGGGGTTGCGCTTCGAGCGGATGTAGAGGCCCTCCTGCACGGCGTCGGCCATGATCCGGCACATCAGGGTGCCGGAGCGGATGGCGTCGTCGTTGCCGGGGATGACGTAGTCGATGACGTCGGGGTCGCAGTTGGTGTCGACCAGGGCGACGATCGGGATGCCGAGCTTGTTGGCCTCGGTCACCGCGATGTGCTCCTTCTTGGTGTCGAGCACGAAGATCGCCGCGGGGCGCTTGGTCATGTTGCGGATGCCGCTGAGGTTGCGCTCGAGCTTCTCGAGCTCACGGCCCAGGATGAGGGCCTCCTTCTTGGGCATGGCCGCGAACTCGCCGGAGTCGCGCATGCGGCCGTACTCCTGCATCTTGCCGACGCGCTTGGAGATGGTCTCGAAGTTGGTGAGCATGCCGCCCAGCCAGCGCTGGTTCACGTAGGGCATGCCGCACTTCTCGGCGTAGGACTGCACGCTGTCCTGGGCCTGCTTCTTGGTGCCCACGAACAGGAGGCTGCCGCCGTCGGCGACGAGGTCGCGGACGAAGATGTAGGCGGTCTCGAGGCGCCGCAGCGTCTCCTCGAGGTCGATGATGTAGATGCCGTTGCGCTCCCCCCAGAGGAAGCGCTTCATCTTCGGGTTCCAGCGGCGGGTCTGGTGGCCGAAGTGGACACCGGCCTCGAGCAGCTGCTTCATGGTGACGACGGACGCCATGGTGGGACTCCTCCCCAGCGGTTGTGCGGACCCGGGGACCGTGCGCCTGGCGGCGACCGTGGGGATGGCCCCGGGGTGAAGGTAGGTGTGGCTCGGTCCGGCGGTCGCCGGGCCGACGGACGATCCTACCGGCATCACCCCCGCCTACGGCCAGCCGGGGTCCGTGGCGAGGCGGCGAGCGACGGCCACCCCCGTCTCCTCCGGTCGCCGATCCCGTTCCTCGGTGCCGGCGGCGACCCCACCGAACGCGGCCACGGGGATCAGCCGGACCTCGGGGGCCGCAGCGGCGAAGAGCACCTCGGGGTCGAGGTACTCGTCGCCGCGGCGGATCCCGAGGTGCAGGGTCGGACCCGCTCGTCCGACCTCGTCGCCCGCGGCGACCACCTGGCCCTCGACCACGCTCACCGACGCGAGCCCGCCGTAGCTCGAGCGCAGGCCGTCGGCGTGGGTGACGGTGACGTAGCGGGTCCCCGCCACCGACCCGGCGAAGGTGACGGTGCCCGCCGCGACGGCCCGGACGACCGTGCCGGGCACGGTGGCGTAGTCGATCCCCCGGTTGCCGGGCCCGTAGGGCGAGGTCGGCTCGCGGAACGGGTCGATCACCGGCGCGTCGACCGGCGGGCGGTAGGTGACGGCCACCTGGGCGGCCGCGGGCGGGTCGGGGACGAGGACGGCCACAGCGGCGAGGATCGCCAGGAGCGCGGCGGCGTGTCGGTGTCGGTGTCGGTGTCGGTGTCGGGACACGGGTCCCCTCCGTTTCGATCGTGCGGCAGGAGGGGGAAGGTCGCCGGCGGCCGACCGTACCCGTGGTCACCGCGCGCCGCCAGGGGCGGACGGCGCCGCCGGCGGCTACCGGTTGGCGTCGTGGACCGTGCCGGTGAGCTGGCCGGACTGGGCCCGGGCCAGGCAGACGACCTCCCGGTCGCCCTGCTGGGTCCAGGTGGCCTCGGAGGGGCTGAGCGACGTCGCGTAGATCTCGGAGGTCGCGTACGGCTCGCCGACGTAGTCGGTGAACCGGTCGCCCTGGCAGCCGGTGTCCGCGGTGTCGGTGATGGAGGCGTCGCCGGGGTAGGGGGCGGAGGGCCCGCCGGGGACGTCGAAGAGCGCGTACACCTCGAAGTCGTGGGGCTCGCTGCAGGGCACGCCCGTCACCGTCGGCCCGGACGGCGTGCTGATGCAGTCGCCGACCTCGAGCTCGAACACGCTGATCGTGCCCGTCTGCCCGCCACCGTCGGGGACGACCGTGGTGGGGACGGTGATGGTCGGCGGCTCGGGCACCACGGTGGTGGTGGGCCCCGGGTCGAAGGTGAGGGCCGTGGTCGTCGTCGCCGCCGTGGAGCTCCCGTCGTCGCGCCCGATCGCCACGGCCGCCACGGCGACGACGAGCAGCAGCAGGACGACCCCGCCGGCGACCAGGAAGGGCCAGACCGGCACCCCTCGTCGGGCCGGAGGGCCCGGGACCGTGGGCGCGGGCCCGGGCGCGGCGCCGAGGGGGTCGGTCGAGGCCACGCCGCCGTCGCTCACCGCGGCGGTCGGCTGGCCCCGGACGACGTAGCGCCACTGGTGGCGGCCGAGCGGGTCCGGCACCCACTCGGCGTGGTCGTCGAGGGACTCGACGCCCGAGTCGCTCACCCAGTCGGTCTCCTGGCCGTGGACGAGGTAGCGGTACTGGTGGCGCCCGCTGGGGTCGACCACCCACTCGCCCTCGGCGTGGCCGGCGGGCGCGCCGCCGGTGTCCGTGGTCGCGGTGGGCTCCTCGGGAGCGGGGCCGCCCTCGGCGGGGAACGGGCCGGTGGGACCCGGCGTCTCGGTCATGGCTCGACCTCGGTTCTGCATCGACCCCCGGGGAGGGGATCACCCTGCAGTCCCAGGGAATCCCGGATCGACCCCGGCTCCTAGAGGCCAAGGTCCCGCCACGACGGGACCGTTCCCGGCCGGCTGGGGTCGGTCGCGGGTGGGTTACGCCGGCTCGCGCTCGGCGGCGGCCATACGCGAGCGCAGCTGCAGCACCGCCTTGGTGTGGATCTGGCAGACCCGGCTCTCGGTGACCCGCAGGACCTCGCCGATCTCGGCGAGGGTGAGCGCCTCGTAGTAGTAGAGCGTGAGCACCAGGCGCTCGCGCTCGGGCATGCGGTTGATGGTCTCGGCGAGGAGCTGGCGGGTCTCCTCGGCCTCGTAGATCGTGACGGGGCCGCGACCGGCGTCGGCGATGGTGTCGCCGAGGGTGATCGACTCGCCCCGGTCGCCGCCGGCCAGCATCTCGTCGAGGGCGGCCATGCCCACGAACGAGATCTGCGAGAGCAGCTGCGCGAGCTGGCCCTCGCTCATGTCCAGCTCCTCGGCCAGCTCGGCGTCGGTGGGGGTGCGGTGCAGGTCGCCCTCGAGCTTGGCGTAGGCCTTCTCGAGCGACCGCGCCTTGGCCCGCACCGAGCGCGGCACCCAGTCGATCGAGCGCAGCTCGTCGAGGATCGAGCCCTTGATGCGGCTGATGGCGTAGGTCTCGAACTTGAAGCCCCGCTCGGGGTCGAACTTCTCGATGGCGTCGATGAGCCCGAAGATCCCGTAGCTCACGAGGTCGGCCTGGTCGACGTTCTGGGGCAGGCCCACGGCCACCCGGCCGGCGACGTACTTCACGAGCGGCGAGTAGTGCAGGATCAGCTGGTCGCGCGCGTCGCGGCCCTGGGTCTCCTTGTACCGGGCCCACAGCGCGTCGACGCGCGCACCGTCATCCGACACGGGCGCCTCGACTCACGCTCGGGGGTGGGTGGCCTGGAACACGCTCTTCAACCGTTCCTTGCTGACGTGGGTGTACAGCTGCGTGGTGGCGAGGTCGGCGTGGCCGAGCAACTCCTGCACAGCACGCAAATCGGCACCTCCGTCGAGAAGATGAGTCGCGAAGGTGTGCCGCAGGGCGTGCGGGTGGACGGGGGTGGCCGAGCGGCGGTCGAGGATCCGGCGCACGTCCCGGGGGGTGAGCCGGTTGCCCCGACGGTTGAGGAACACCGCGTCGTCGGGGCTCGTGGGCCCGACCAGGGCGGGCCGGCCCTCGGCCAGCCAGCGGCGGACGGCCGCCACCGCGGGCGGGCTGAGCGGCACGTGCCGCTGCTTCGACCCCTTCCCCCAGACCACGACGCGGCGCCGCTCGAGGTCGAGGTCGCCGGGGCGCAGGCCGCAGAGCTCGGCGACCCGCAGGCCGCTGCCGTAGAGCAGCTCGACCACCGCCAGGTCGCGGGCCGCGAGCTCGGGCGGGTCGTCGTCGCAGAGGGGGTCGTCGAGGAGCTGGTCGATCTCGGCCTCGGGCAGCACGCGGGGCAGACGGCCGTCCCCGGACGGCGCGCTGAGGCCCACCGACGGGTCGGCCTCCAGGCGGCCGGTGCGGCGGAGCCACCCGAAGTACCGGCGCAGCGAGGACGCCGCCCGGGCGATCGACCGACGGGCCTTGCCGGTGGTGGACAGGAAGGCCAGGTAGCGGCGCAGCGTGCGGCGGTCCACCTGCTCGGGGCCGTCGAGGCCGAGGCGGTCGGTCCACCGGGTGAAGGCCACGAGGTCACGGCGGTAGGCGTCGCGGGTCGCGCTGGACACGCCGGTGAGCGACGCCGCGAAGCCCTCGAGGTCCCAGGCCACGACTGCACGCTAACCCCCGGCATCCCGGCGGAGAACCACCTTCTCCCCCACCCCGGCCTTCGGGCGGCCCGCTCCGGGCGGTCTAGGGTCGATCCATGCCCCTGCGCACTGCCGACGAGTACCGCAACGGCCTCGAGGACGGCCGGACCCTCTTCTACCGGGGCCAGCGCGTCGCCAACGTGAACGAGGTGCCCGCGCTGCGGGTGGCGGTGGACCACGCCGCCCACGACTTCGACCTCGTGAACGACCCCGCGTTCCGCGAACTGGCGGTGGTGACCGACCCGGAGACGGGCCAGGAGCACAGCACCTACTACAAGATCCCCCGCAACGCCGACGACCTCCTGCAGCGGATGCGCCTGATCGACGCGAGCACCGCCGAGGGCGGCACCGTCGTCACCCTCATCAAGGAGATCGGCACCGACGCCACCTTCGCCCTGCTGCGCAAGCTGGAGGGCGAGGCCCGGGAGAAGGCCCTCGCCTTCCACGAGCACTGCCGGGACAACGACCTGGCCGTGGCCGTCGCCCAGACCGACGTGAAGGGCGACCGCTCGGTGGGCCCGGGCAAGCAGGCCGACCCCGACCTCTACGTGCGGGTGGTGGAGGAGAACGCCGACGGCATCGTCGTGCGGGGCGCCAAGTGCCACACCACGAGCAGCGCCAACGCCGACGAGCTGATCGTGCTGCCCACCCGGGCCATGGGCCCCGGCGACGAGGACTACGCCGTCGCCTTCGCCGTCCCGATCGACACCCCAGGCCTCGAGCTCTACGTGTCGTCGTACTCGGGCCGCGAGCACAACGAGTTCGAGTTCCCCCTCTCGAGCGGGCACAAGCTGCTCGAGAGCCTCACCGTGTTCAACGACGTGTTCGTGCCGTGGGACCGCGTGTTCCTCTGCCGTGAGCCCGAGCGGGCCGGCGCCGTGGCCCTGACCTTCGTCGAGTACCACCGCTTCACCGCTGTCTCCTACAAGCTGCCGCTGCTCGACGCCTTCGTCGGTGGTGCCGCCTTGATGGCCGACATGAACGGCGTGGCCAAGGCCGGGCACATCCGCGACAAGCTCACCCACCTCATCGCCTACTCGGAGACGGTGCGGGGGCTCACCGAGATGGCGGCCCTGCGGGCCCGGGTCGAGGAGAGCATCGCCTACCCCGACCCGATGACCACGAACCTGGCCAAGTTCACCTTCGCCAGCGGCTACCACCAGGCCCTCGAGTGGGTGCAGGACTGCGCCGGTGGCCTGCTGGTGACGGCGCCGGGCGGCGACGACTGGGCCAGCGACGAGGTGCGCCCGGTGCTCGAGAAGTACTTCAAGGCGGCCAAGGGCAGCGCCGAGGACCGCCTCCGGCTCATGCACGTGATCAGCGACCTCACCGCCCGCGACCTGGGCGGCTACCACGCCGTGCTGGCCGTGCACGCCGAGGGCTCGATCGAGGCCGAGAAGATGCAGATCCTGCGGGCCTTCGACCCGACCCGGGCCTACGCCTACACCCGCAAGATCGCCGGCATCGAGGGCTGAGCGGCCCGTCCGACCGGCCCTCACCGGTCGGGCCTCCCCACCTGCTCGTACCAGCCGCCGTCGGCGGTGACCCACCCCGCGGCCTCGAGGCGCTGCAGCGCGGCGGCGAGGTCGGCCAGACCGAGCCCCGAACGGACCGCGAGCTGCTCGAGGGCCGCGGGCCGGCGACCCAGCGCGTCGAGCACCTCGCGGTCGACGCCCGTGGGCGGCGGGCGGGGATCCGCCCGGCCCCGGCTCGACGCCGCCGCCGAGAGGCCGAGCAGTGTGAGGACGTCGGCGGCGCACTGGCACAGCAGCGCGCCCTCCCCCAGCAGGTGGTTGGTGCCCTCCGATGCCGGACTGCTGACCGGTCCCGGCACCGCGAGCACCGGCACCTCCCGTTCCAGCGCGGCGTCGACCGTGTAGAGCGAGCCGCCCGACCGGCGGGACTCGACCACGACCACCGCGTCGGCCAGCGCCGCGAGGAGGCGGTTGCGGGACGGGAAGCGCCACCGTTCGGGTGCCGAGCCGAGCGGCGCCTCGGACAGGAGCAGCCCCTCGGTGGCGACCCGCTGCCACAGGTCTCGGTGGCGGCGGGGGTACACGACGTCGTGCCCGCTGCCCACCACCCCGACGACCGGGGCGCGACCGGCCCGCAGCGCGCCGGTGTGCGCGGCACCGTCGATGCCGAGGGCCAGACCGGACACGACCCGCACGCCCGCCTCGGCGAGGTCTCGGCCCAGGTCGCGGGCGACCTCCCGGCCGTAGGCCGTGCACCCCCGGGTGCCGACGATGGCCACCCGGGGGCCGTCGAGGGCGCCGAGCCGCCCTTGGTGGAACAGCACGACCGGCGGCTCCAGGTCGCCTGCCAGGGCCCCGGGGTAGGTGGCGCCGCCGAGCACGCTCACGCCCACGCCGGCCGCCGCGTGGGCCGCCAGCACGGCGGCGGGGTCGGTGCGCCGGGCCGCCGCCGCCCAGGCGCCCGGCAGGCCCGCCCCCGCCGTGCCGAGGGCCCGGGCCACCGCCGGCTCGTCGACCGCGGTGCCGTCCGCCACCCGGCCCCACGCCTCGGCGAGCGACCACGTGTGGGCCAGCGCGCCCAACCGGGCCGGGCCCATGCCCGGCAGCGTCGCGAGCGCGGCGCCGTAGGCCTCGGGTGGGAGGTCGGCGGCGTCAGCCACGACCCAGCCCCACCGGCTCGGCCCGCAGGCTCAGGGCCAGGCTGACCTGGTCGGACTGCAGCGGGGCGCTCCGGCCCCAGAGGTCGCTCAGGGTGAGCGCCACCCGCCGCACCCGCTGGAGCCCCCGGGCCGAGAGCCGGCCCGACCGCAGGGCCTGCTCGACGATAAGCGCGGCGCCGTCGGACAGCGGCGCGACGTCGTCGAGCGCCTTCGCGCCCAGCTCGGCGTTGGCCCACACGCCCCGGGTGCGCGCCCGGGAACGGGCCTCGGCGACCCGCTCGGCGACGCCCGCGGTGGACTCCCCCGGGCTGCCCCGGAGCAGGTCGTCGACGTCGGGGCGCAGCACCTCGACCCGCAGGTCGAAGCGGTCGAGCAGCGGTCCCGAGAGCCGCCGGCGGTAGCGCGCCCGGGCGGCATCGGAGCAGGCACACGAGCCCGGCGGGCCCCCCTCGCCGCAGGGGCACGGGTTCATGGCCGCGGCGAGCAGGAACCGGGCCGGGAAGGTGGCACTGGCCTTGGCCCGCGCCACCCGCACCTCGCCCTCCTCCAACGGCTGGCGCAGCGTGTCGAGCACCTGCGGGGCGAACTCGCCCAGCTCGTCGAGGAAGAGCACCCCCCGATGGGCGAGGCTCACCTCGCCGGGGCGCATCAGCGCCGTGCCGCCACCGATCACCGACACCGGCGAGGCGTTGTGGTGGGGTGCCCGCAGCGGCGGCCGCCAGATGAGGCTGTCGGTGCGCAGGGGCAGGCCGGCCGCCGAGTGGATCCGCGTGACCTCGAGGGCGTGCTCCTGGCTGAGCTCGGGCAGCAGGCCCGGGAGGCGCCGGGCGAGCATGGTCTTGCCTGACCCGGGCGGCCCGACCATGAGCAGGTGGTGGTGGCCCGCGGCGGCCACCTCGAGCGCCAGGCGGGCCACCGGCTGGCCCCGCACGTCGGCGAGGTCGGGGTCAGGCGGGGGCGGCGGCGCCGTGCCCGGCGGCGGGGGGTCGGGCCAGGCCTCCTCCGCTTTCAGCACGGACACGACCTCGCCCAGGTTGCGCACCGCCCGCACCTCGTGACGGGCGACGAGCCGGGCCTCGCCTGCGGCCGCCGCCGGGACGACCGCCGTG
>WBZL01002975.1_pt1 | contig 15921 bp, 14 predicted proteins | sample 5204291 | NCBI WGS metagenome assembly WBZL01 (sample SAMN12344345, study PRJNA552823) | activated sludge metagenome | biome: Activated sludge suspended growth; feature: Nitrification reactor; material: Wastewater; isolation source: activated sludge from nitrification reactor of wastewater...
ATCCTGCGGCCTCCGCACCAAAGAACCCGGGGTCGACGACTCAGGCGCCAATGATCCGCGCCGATCTCGACCGCTTCCTCGACGAGGCGATGGGTCAGGAGTCTTGGGCCTTGGTGCGGCTGCGAGACAGCGACACGGTCACCGTGTTGGGCGGGCCGCTGGTGCCGGCCAGCCTGTTGAAAGACATCGAGTTGCCCGAAGGCCCGCCCGCCTTGGGACGACGTTTTGACCACCTGGCTGCGGTGCCCTTCCGGCAGATCACTCAACGCGGCTTCGAGGCCCACGACGACGATACCCCGTTGGCGGTCATGCGCGTCGAGGTCGAGCATGAGATCGCCTTGCACGAGATGATCGACATACTCCCTGAGCAACCCGCCCAGTTTGAAGATCGCGGCGGCTTCGAGGTCGATGACAGGGCGTACGCCGAGACCGTCGCCGAGATCATCAGCGAGGAGATCGGTCAGGGTCAGGGCGCCAATCTCGTGATCGGTCGCCACTATCGGGCGAAGCTGCGAGATTGGGATGTGCGCGGGGCACTGGCCGTGCTGCGCCGGCTGCTGGAGCGCGAGCGCGGTGCCTACTGGACCTTTTGCTTCTGGACGGGCGATCGCTTCTTGATCGGTGCCTCACCGGAGCGTCACGTGAGCATCAACAAGGGTCAGGTGCGGATGAATCCCATCTCCGGCACCTTCCGGCTGCGCGGCCTGCAGGCCGACGAGCGCAAGCAACGTTTGCTCGACTTCTTGGCTGATGAGAAGGAGATCTACGAGCTCTTCATGGTGGTCGACGAAGAGCTCAAGATGATGTGCGAGGTGTGTCATGAGGGTGGTCAGGTGCTGGGGCCCTTCCTCAAGCCGATGACCCATTTGGTGCACACCGAATATCTCCTTGCCGGACGCAGTCACAGCGATCCGCGAGACATCCTGCGCGACACCATGTTTGCCGCGACGGTCACGGGAGCGCCGGTGGAGAATGCCTGCCGTTTGATCAAGAAATACGAGACCGAAGGGCGTGGTTACTACTCCGGTGCCCTGGCCCTGTTTGGCCGCGATCACGATGGCGAGGTGACGCTTGATTCGCCAATCGTGATCCGTACGGCGGATGTGAGCCCCAGCGGCGAACTCAAGGTCACTGCTGGCGCGACCCTGGTGCGCGACTCCGACCCCGACTACGAAGTCGCGGAGACTGCGGCTAAGGCCAGCGGCATTCTCAGTGCCTTCGGCTTGGCCGATCAGGCTCCGGTGGCCAGTAGGGGGATCGACGAGCTTGCCCACGATGAAGACGTCATCTTGGCTTTGGGGGAGCGCAATCAACGGCTCGCCAAGTTTTGGTTGACCGATCAGTCTGGAGCCCAGCCGGCGGCATCACTGCAAGGCAAGTCCGTGGTGATCCTGCACGGCGAAGACGACTTCGTGAACATGCTCGCCCACATGTTTGCAGTGATGGGCATGCAGCCAAGCATCATCCGGCACGAAGAATATGAGACCGGGGCCTTCGCCGCCGCTGACTTGGTTGTGATTGGTCCGGGGCCTGGAGACCCGCGTGACCTGGCCCAGCCCAAGATCGCTAACTATCACCAAGCCGTCGGCGACGTGTTGTCATCTGGGCAGCCCTTCTTGGCCGTTTGTCTGGGGCACCAGGTGTTGTGTGAGCAATTGGGACTGCCAGTCGGCTACAAAGACATCGTCTTCCAAGGCACTCAGGCTGAGGTCACCCTTGACCAAGGGGCCGAGCGAGTCGGCTTCTACAACACCTTCGTCGGGCGTGCTCCCGACTCCGGCCTCCCTGATGGCGTGCAAGTCTGTCGTGACGAAGCCACCGGCGACATCCACATGGTCGCTGGAGAGCACTACCGGGGCATCCAGTTCCATGCTGAGTCGATCCTCTCCGAAGACGGCTATGCGCTCCTGCAACGACTGATCGTGTCGCTCCTTGATGACGCCGCGCAGTGAGGCAGTAGAGCAGTGAGGCCTTAGATGAGTGTCGTCGTGGTCGACCACTACGACTCCTACACCTGGAACCTGGTGCATCTGATCGCTGAGGTCACTGGGGTGGTGCCTAGCGTCGTACAACATGACCAGACGCCTGATCTGAGCAGTTACAGCCACATCGTGCTCTCACCTGGGCCTGGACATCCGGCAAATCCTGTCGACTTCGCTCTCGGCAAGGATGTCTTCGAGTTGGGCCTGCCCGTGCTAGGGGTGTGCTTGGGCATGCAGGCACTGGTGACCGCTCACGGAGGCGAGGTCACCAAGGTAGCGCCAGCCCACGGTGAGGTCGCGCTGGTTGAGCATGATCAGTCGGGAGTCTTCGAGGGGCTCCAATCTCCGCTCAAGGCGGTGCGATATCACTCGCTGGCCGCGACCAACTTGCCCGACGTACTCCGAGTCAACGCGCGCTGTGATGGCGTGGTGATGGGCGTGATGCACCGCGACCGGCCTCTGTGGGGTGTGCAATTCCACCCCGAGTCGATCCTGTCCGAGCATGGTCGCGTGATGGTTGCCAACTTCTTGGAGTCGACATGATCCGTCGCTTCTTCCTGGATGGCGGCGGTGGGATGTCGCCGAGTCGTTCGCTGGTCGGGCAATTGGCTGATGATGAGCTCTCGTTGGTCTTCCAGGACGGACTGGTCGTCGAGCACCCGTCAGGACAGGTCGTGGGCGATGACATCTTCGAGGTGTTGGCCAGTCGCCTCGATGGTGACCCCGACACCCATTGGGTCGGCTGCTTCGGCTATGCCACGCGCCGTGACCTACCCGCCAGCCCGATGGCCGGGGTGCCAGATGCCATCTGGATGTGCACCAAAGGGGTGCAGGTCGCCACGATCCCACCGCTGGTCGGTGGGGTGGTTCGGGCAGATGAGGTGCCGCCGAGTCCGTCGTACGCCTCTGCCTTCGAGCAGGTGCAGGAGCAACTGCACGAGGGCAACTCCTATGAGGTCAACCTGACCTATCGTGAACGCCACCGCAGCGACCGTGATCCTCTCCAGATCCACGAACGACTGCGGCAACTGAACCCGGCGCCCTACAGCGGGATGCTGCGCCACGGCGACACCTGGCTGCTGTCGGCCTCGCCAGAGCGCTTCGCGAAGATCGGGCGTGACGGGCAGTTGGAGACCAGGCCGATCAAGGGCACCACGCCGCGCAGCCTTGATCGCGTTGAAGATGAGCGACTTCGTCACCAGTTGGCCACCGACCCCAAATTTCGCAGCGAAAATTTGATGATCGTCGACCTCCTGCGCAATGACCTCTCCATGGTCTGCGAACCTGGGTCGGTGCAAGTGCCTGGCCTGATGGAGGTCGAGTCCTATGTCGGTGTGCATCAACTCGTCTCCACCATCACCGGCAGGTTGCGTCCAGATGTCGGCACCTTGGCTGCGTTGAAGGCGCTCTTCCCTGCTGGCTCGATGACCGGGGCCCCGAAGCTGCGCACCATGCAGATCATCGAATCGGTCGAATCAGGCCCCAGAGGCTTGTACGCCGGAGCCTTCGGCTGGATCAGCGGTGACGGCAGGGCCGACCTCGGAGTGGTGATTCGGTCGTTGTTCAAAGGTCCGAAAACCGATTGGATCTTGGGCACCGGCGGTGGCATCACCGTGCATTCGGATCTCACTGACGAATGGCACGAGACCCTGTGGAAGGCAGAGCGGGTGCGGGCCGCCCTGTGAGCGCTTGGCGGGCTGCTGGGCCAGTGTCGGGGCCGATCGCTAATCTGCTGGACATGTTCGCTGTCTTGCTCACGGTCGTACGCCGATTGCTGATGTGGCTCGACCCGACTGGGCGGGTCACCTCGGAGTCGCCCCCAGGCTCATTGGGGCCAAGCCCCTTCACTGTGCTGGCTGGCATGCGGCATACGGTCTTCACCCGGCGCTATTGGAGTGCCCGGGTGAGTCGGCTGAGGCATTCGCGCACAACTGCTGTGCCGACGATCTTCAAACCAGAGTTGGTCTTGCCCAGCGTGTCCGTGCCAGCGGGAGTGGCCGTGCCCTGGCCTGAACAACCCGTCGACCTGACCCAGTTGAGCTATGAGTGGGAGGGGCGCAGGCGCACGGTCGAGGACTTCATGATCGACCGCGAGACCGATGGTCTGGTCTTCATCAAGGACGGCACGCTCGTCTTCGAGGCCTACGCGAATGGTTTCGAGGCCCACACCCTGCACCACTGCTGGTCATCGACCAAGGCCTATGTCTCCACCCTGATCGGTAACGCCATCCACCTTGGGTTGATCGACGATGTTGCTGATCCGATTGAGCGCTATCTGCCTGCAGTCCGGGGCAGTGCTTGGGAAGGCACCTCGCTGCACCACTTGCTCCGGATGGAGTCTGGGGTGGCGTGGGATGAGCACACCTCGCATCTGTTCAGGAACAGCCAGTTCGCCCAATGGCAGCGCCTCACCCTCGACTACCTCACCGATGGTCGACTGGGTCGCACCCGAGACGCCTTCCTGCTGGGCCTGCCGCGAGTCGAGGCTCCTGGCGCTCGCTTCAACTACAACAGCGCCAACACCCAGGTGCTGGCCTGGGCCCTGGAGCAGGTGCACGCGAAGCCCTTTGCCCAGGTGCTCGCCGAGCAACTGTGGCAACCCCTCGGTGCTCAGGCAGACGCCGCCACCTACACCGATCGGGTAGGCGCTGCCCCTGCCTCGATGGGCCTCTATGCCACCCCCCGCGATTTCGCCCGGCTAGGGCAACTTATGTTGCGTGGGGGGCTGGCTCCCGATGGCCGCCGACTCTTGAGTGATGCGTGGGTGGCTCAGGCCACTGAGTTCTCGGAGCTCTCCGAGCGGCAATATGGCTACCAGTGGTGGGAGAACGGCCCCGAGTTGGCCGGCTTCACGGCGTCGGGCTTCACCGGCAATGTCATCTCGGTGGCCCCTGCAGCCGAGATGGTCGGCGTCCGCACGGCCCATGACTTCTCGATCCCACCCGACTACTCCAGACCATCATTGGAGTCGCCGGTTGACATGGGCCGCGAGGAGTTTCAGGCGCTCTTTGCTGCGGTCGCAAGGGAGCTGGAGACGAGCTGACGCCCGCCGGAGGAAGGGGCTCTGGCGGGCGTCTGGTGGAGGGGCTAGCTGGCTTGGGAGTTTGCGTCAGACCCGAGGGTTGCCCTGATGGTCATGGTCTTGCCACCGCGGATCACGGTGATCTGCACCTGATCGTCTGGCCGCATGCCGCGCACGGTCGCCACCAGTGACTCGGCATCGGTGACGGTCTGGTCGTTGACCTTGGTGATCACATCGCCCGGCTTCAACCCGGCCTTCGCGCCGGCTCCGCCGTTCTCCACGCTACGGATCACCGCGCCAGGCGCGAGCGCGTCTGTGGAGCTTCCCACCGAGACGCCGAGACGAGCATGGGTGGGGGTCTGACCGGCCAGGATCTGCTTGATCACCGGCATCACCTCATCGATCGGGATCGCAAAACCCAAGCCGATCGATCCGCCAGAGGCAGAGGTGTCACTCGCCGTACGGATTGAAGAGTTGATGCCGACCACTTGGCCGGCCATGTTGACCAAAGGGCCACCGGAGTTGCCGGGGTTGATGGCCGCATCGGTCTGGATGGCGGGATAGGTGGTGCTCAAGCTTTGTTGTTGCATCTGCGGTTGCTGTTGTTGACCGAAACCAAATGGTGACTGCTCTTGAGGGCTTGACTGTTGTGGCTCGGTCGCTACTGATACGGGCCTGTTCAAGGCACTGACGATGCCTGAGGTCACCGTCGCGTTGAGACCGAACGGAGACCCGATCGCAACCACCTGCTGCCCAACCCGAAGGTTGGTGCTCTTGCCGATCACCGCAGGCTTCAAACCCGTGACGCCGTCAACCTTGATCACGGCCATGTCGGTCAGCGGATCAGTGCCGACAACGGTGGCCTTGACGATATTGCCGTCATTGAAGCTGACGCTGAGCGAACCACCATTTGTCGCAGTCGACACGACGTGGTTGTTGGTCAGGATGTGTCCGGAGGCGTCAAGGACCACCCCTGAGCCGGATCCCGACTCTGACTGCCCAGAGACATTGACCCGGACCACCGAGGGCAACAACTTCGAGGCCACAGCCTCGACGCCACCTGCTATGGGCGTGCTGTCTGAGGCGGAGGTGATGCCGGAATCAGAGGTGATTGCGGAAGATTGGGCGCTGCCGTCGTCACTGCGGAAGGCGTCATAGGCGGCAGCGCCGCCAACCCCGGCCACACCACCGATGACCAAGGACCCTGCCAGCACTGCGGCTGCGAGCCCACGACCAGGTCGCTGCGGGGCAACCGGTCGCGCGTGCTGGACTCCAGGCGTGCTTGGTAGGGGAAACTCCTTGGTCATTTCGGTGGGCGGATCAGTGGCCGGGATCGGCTGGGTGGTCGAGGCATCAAACTGCCCCCCTGTTGGGGGGTAGGGGGGCAGATTTGGATCTTGAGCTTCGGCCATGCAAAAGATTCAACACCGCCAACCTGAGAGAACCCTTTGAGGCTGCTTCAAGCTCACTTAAGACCAAGAATGTCAGTGATCGGATGGGCCCGGGGTGGTGCTCCCGGGGATGCTGATCGAGAACTTCGCGCCACCTGAAGGTGCCTCACCGACCTCGATGCTGCCTCCATGGCGGTCGATCACGGCCTTCACGATCGACAATCCCAGGCCTGAGCCCGGCATACCTCGAGAGTCGGTGCTGCGATAGAAGCGATCGAAGATGTGTGGACGATCGGCCTCACTGATGCCGCATCCCTCGTCACAGACCACCAGGGTGCCTGCGTGCAAGGTGATCGTGACCTTGCCTCCCTCGGGGCTCCACTTGGCGGCATTGTCGAACAAGTTCGTGAACGCTCGCTCCAGGCTCGGGTATTCGCCAACAACCCACCAGGGGTCCGTCTCCACATCGAAATGAAGTTGGGGTGCGCGCCGCCGGACTCGACCCAGTGCCTGCCTGACCACCTCGGCCAGGTCGAGGGTCTCAACATTCGCCGACACCGGCACGTCTCGCGCCAACTCGACCAGATCACCGACGAGAGTCGTCAACTCTTCGATCTGGCTCCGCACATCTGCCATGAGCTCTCGCCTCGCATCAGGAGGCAGCGAATCACCAGCTTCAGCCTGTACGAGGAGGTCAAGGTTGGTGCGCAGTGACGTGAGCGGCGTACGCAACTCGTGACCTGCATCTGCCACCAACTGACGCTGGCGCTCTCGTGAGGCTGAGACCGCGGCCAGCAGTTGGTTGAAGGCGGCGGAGAGTCGAGCGATCTCGTCTGTGCCCTCAACCGGGATCGGGGTGAGGTCTTCGGTGCGGGCGATCCGCTCGACCTCGTTGGTGAGAGCTCGCACCGGGCGCAGGCCGTTTCGGGCGACACCCCAACCTGATGCGCCGGCCGCAAACATGCCACTCAGACCGAAGAAGAGCATCACGAAGCCGAGTCGATCAAGCATCTTGTCGGTCGGCTCGATCGACTGAGCCAAGATCAAGGCTTCGTTCTTGCCAGCGGTGACCGCCACCATCCGGTAGTGGTCACCGTCGATCTTGACAGTGCGGGCCGACCAAGTGTCGGAGCGTTGTGCGACCGCCATCTCGGTCAACCCCACCTGGGCGGCTGCAGCGGCATTGGCCGAGCGGACCCGCCCGCCCGTGGGAGTGACGGTCAAGAAGATGACGCTCACATCGGCCGCACCCAAGAGATACGGCGGGAATTGCTGTTGAGAGAGATTCTCCAAAGTGTCGGTGCGGGCCGCTTGAGAGGCCCGATTGTGCAGCGACACATCGATCTCATGCATCGATTGGCTACGGACCAACAGGTATGACGCAAGCGACACGATCGTCACCGACAAGCCGACCGCCACGGTGGTCAACCAGGTCACTCGGCTGGCCAGGCTGCGGCGGCGCAGCCAGGCGCGGATGCTGTAGTTGGGTGCTGTCGGGGCGGCCATCAGAGCTCAGGCAGAGCCTTCCTTGAGCACATAACCAACGCCACGCACCGTGTGGATCAGCCGAGGCTCACCCTCAGCCTCGGTCTTGCGGCGCAGATATCCGACGTACACCTCGAGAGAGTTGGCCGTGGTCGGGAAGTCGAATCCCCAGACTTCTTCGAGGATGAACGAGCGGTCAAGGACTCGCCTTGGTCGCCGCAGGAAGAGCTCCAGGAGAGTGAACTCAGTGCGGGTCAACTCCATGTCTCTGCCCGCCCGGGTGACTTCGCGTGAGGCGAGATTCATGCTCAGGTCGGCGAAGGTCAAGGTCTCGTCCGGATCGGCCTGGTCAGGGGTGATCCGCCGCAACAGCGCACGCAAACGCGCGAGTAGCTCCTCCAGCGCAAAAGGCTTGGTCAGGTAGTCGTCAGCCCCGGCGTCGAGCCCCTCGACGCGATCACCGACAGCGTCGCGCGCGGTGAGCACCAGGATTGGTACTTGATTGCCAGCCTTGCGCAGCGCCCGAGTCGTCTCCAGGCCGTCGAGTCGCGGCATCATGACGTCCATGATCAAGACATCGGGGGTCAGGCCGCCGATGCTGGCCAAGGCCTCGGCTCCGTCCGATGCCAAGGACACCTCGAAGCCGTTGAACTCAAGCGATCGCTTCAACGAGTTGCGGACCGCGCCATCGTCTTCGACCACCAACACGTGGGGCTTGTCATCACTCACAAGGCAAGGTTGCCATCTGTGCCTGAAATCTGACTGAGTTTCGGGCTACAGCGCGGCCGCGGCGCGTCCGGCTCGGGCGCCGTACTCGCCACCGAAGAGGGCTGCATGCACGAGCAGGGGGTGGAGTTGGTGCAGGCCCACGCGCTCCTCCCAGCCATCGGCCAAGGGAGAGACCTCCTGATATGCAGCAGTGATGTGACTGAGATGTGGGACACCGAACAACGCCAGCATCGCCAGGTCGGTCTCGCGATGCCCACCGTGGGCTGCCGGGTCGATCAACACGACTCGGTCGAGAGTCCACACCACGTTGCCTGACCACAGGTCGCCGTGGATTCGGGCCACCGGCTCAGGTGGCCCAGCGACCTGATCAAGTCGGCGGATGAGTTGCTCGACAGCGCCGACATCGGTGGGCGAGATCCTGCCTCGGTCGTGAGCCAACTTCAGATATGGGAGCACCCGCCTGGTGACATAAAACTCCGACCATGTCTGGGTAGGGCTGTTGGGCAGCGGGAGAGTGCCGATGAAGCCATCGGAGGCAGCGCCGTACGTCGGTGCACCCTGCAGGTGCATCTGAGCCAGGAGCCTCCCGAAGTCGCCTGCCACCTCAACCGTCGGGCGCGCTGGCTCTGCCCACTCGACGATCAAGGCGTCAGCTGCCACGGCCATGACCTTGGCCAGAAGCTCGGGGTTGCCCTCACCAAGCCAGCGCAAACCACGCGCCTCAGCCTCGAAGAATCCCGGCGGCGGGTCTGAATGGGTCTTGATCAGCGCGGTTTGCCCCTGCGCCAAGCGCAACTTGGTCGTCGTACAGATGCCGCCGGAGGCGACCGGCGCTGTGGCCGCAACTGGTCTGCCAAGCAGTTGCTCAGCTCGCCCCGCGACCCCTCGTTGTCTGGCCATCGCCCTCTAACGGTAGTTGTGGTGTGGTCGGTTTCCCAAGCGCGCTTGGGAATTTGTCACGTTCAACGGGTTGCAACCCATTGAACGTGAATGTTTACCAACGGCACTTGGGAAACCTGTAGCCCCTCAGACAACCTCGGTGAGGCGTACGAGCAGGTTCTGGCAGGTACGACGGACCATCTCGGCGACGTGGGTGAAGCCTTCGTCACCGCCGTAGTAGGGATCGGGTACTTCATCTCCAGACGTGGCGAGGGGGTCGAACTCGCGGAAGAGGCGCACTTGTCCGGGTTTGGCCTGATCGCCGAGGATGGTGTTGATATTGCTCAGATTTGATTGATCCATGGCCAAGATGAGGTCTCGATCAGCCCAGGCCACAGTGAACTGCTGGGCGCGGTGCTGGGTGGCGTCATAGGACATCGAGGTCAGCTGGGCCGCGGCACGGGAGTCCATCGGGTGGCCGAGGTGCCAGTCTCCGGTGCCGGAGCTGGTGATCTCGATGCGCTCGGCGAGGTCAGCGCCCGCGACCAGATCGCGCATGATCACATCAGCCATGGGGCTGCGACAGATATTGCCCAAGCACACCATCGCGACGCGATACGGCTCGCCCGTGGCTGGAGGCAGTGGGTTCATTCCTTGACCTCGGGCAAGATGCCCTCCAGCGCCATGCCTGCGATTGAGATCACGATGCCGCCGAAGAATGCGGCCCAAAAGCCGCTGACGTGCAGCCCTAGGTTGAGGCTTTCGCTGATCTGGCTCATCAACATCAGCATCAAGGCATTGATCACCAGCAAGAAGATGCCGAGGGTCAAGACGATCAGGGGGATGGACAAAATCTGTAGCGCAGGCTTGATGAATGAGGTGAGCAGACCGAATAGCCCGCCCACGACCACTAGGTAGAGCAGTCGCTCACTGAGGGTCTGACCATTGCTCATGGTGATGCCGGGGACTATCCAGACGGCAGCGCCCAAGGCGAGCACGTTCACGATCAGCCAAACCACGATCTTCATGATCATGAGCCTAGTCGGCAGAATCGGCCAGATAGGCCGCTGAAGCTGTGAGCCTCGTCTCGACGGGTTATGGTCAAAATCATGAGTGGAGTTGCTGACAATCAAGGGGCAGTCATCGCCAGCGACGCTGGCAAGTACGTCGAGCCGGGCGCCAGTTTTGAGCGCGACACGGCGTACATCCCGGATCGGATCACCAAGGACAACCCTGAGTGGCCAGTCGAGCCTGGGCGCTATCGCTTGGTCGCGGCACTGGCCTGCCCGTGGGCGACCCGAGCGGTGATCGTGCGAGAGATCTTGGGGCTGCAAGAGGTGATCTCGCTGGGTTTGTGCGGTCCGACTCACGACCCAGACTCCTGGACCTTCGATCTCGACCCTGGCGGCATCGACCCGGTGTTGGGCATCGAGCGTCTGCAACAGGCCTATTTCAAGCGCTTCCCGGGCTATCCGAAAGGGATCACCGTGCCCGCCATGGTCGATGAGCGCACAGGCTCGGTGGTGACCAATGACTTCCCGTGGATCACCCACGACTTCTATTTCGAGTGGCAGGAATTCCACCGCCCCGATGCGCCGAATCTATGGCCCGAGGAGGTGCGTGAGGAGATGGAGCAGGTGATGCGACGGATCTACACCGAGGTCAACAATGGCGTTTATCGCTGTGGTTTTGCCGGCTCCCAAGAGGCCTACGACACCGCCTATGATCGCCTCTGGGTGGCGCTTGACTGGCTCGAGGAGAGACTCAGCGCTCGGCGCTTCCTGATGGGGGCTGAGCTCACTGAGGCCGACGTCAGGTTGTTCACCACTCTGGCTCGCTTTGATCCGGTGTACCACGGTCACTTCAAGTGCAATCGGCAAAAGCTCACCGAGATGCCCAACCTCTGGGGTTATGCCCGTGACCTCTTCCAGACGCCCGGCTTCGGCTCCAACACCGATTTCGAGCAAATCAAACGGCACTACTACGTCGTGCATGCAGATATCAATCCAACCCAGGTCGTGCCCAAGGGGCCCGACCCTGCAGTTTGGCAAGAGCCGCATGATCGCGCGGCCTTGGCCTGATCAGGAGGTACGACGATGAGCTTTGAGTTGGCGCAACTGCAGCAGATGTTGCTCGACGGTTATGGCCGCATCGGTGAAGGTGTGCCTGCAGTGATTGAGGGGCTCAGCGTCGAGGAGTTGCTCTGGCGTCCCGATGCTCAGGCCAATCACATCGCTTGGTTGGTCTGGCACTTGGCCCGGCAGCAAGATGACCAACTGGCCCACCTGGGTGGCCTGCCTTCACGTTGGCTCGACCACGACTGGGTGAGCCGATTCGACCTGCCCTATCCGCGAGATGCCCACGGCTACGGGATGAGCGACTCGGAGGTCGGCGCCTTCCGGCTCGACGACCCGAGCCTGCTCACGGCCTACCATGCCGATGTGCATGACCTGACCGCTCAGGTGATAGCCAGTCTCACCCCGGTTTGGCTAGACGAAGTGATCGATCGCAACTGGGATCCTCCGGTCACTGCCGGGGTACGGATCGTCTCGATCGTCGATGATGCGGCCAAGCATCTGGGGCAGGCTGAATACCTGCGCGGACTCGTCGTACGCCGCCGCTCCTGAGCGGGAGCCGGGCTGCCGAGAGCCGGGCTGCGCAGAGTCATGAAAGCTGCGCCATGGGCTGCTAACTTGGATGGTGTCGGTATGACCGCCGTCACGCCGACCTGCCCGGTGCAGGGAGGAGGCGTCATGTCACCCCAGAGCTCCTTTGGTGAGCCCACAGATCTGGTGCAACTGCTGACTCCAGAGGGCATGCGGGTTGCGCATGAGGAGTATGCCTTCAAGCCCGGTGAACACCCCGAGGATGAACTGATCCGCGGCTTCTATCGCGACATGGTCTTGACCCGACGCCTCGACATCGAGGCGACGGCATTGCAACGCCACGGCGAATTGGGGCTCTGGGCCCAGTTGCTGGGCCAGGAGGCGGCGCAGGTCGGTGCGGCTCGGGCGATGCAGCAACAGGACTTCGCCTTCCCGACCTATCGCGAGCATGGGGTCGCCTGGTGTCGGGGACTTGACCCGATGGCGCTGTTGCGACTCTTCCGCGGCGTCGATCAGGGCGCCTGGGACCCAAAGGAGTGTCAAGTCGCTAACTACACGGTGGTGATCGGGGCCCAGACGCTGCATGCGGTCGGCTATGGCATGGGAGTGCAACGCGATGGCGCGGTGGGCACGGGCGAGCCCGGCCGTGACACCGCGGTGATTGTCTTCTTCGGCGATGGCGCCTCCTCGCAAGGTGATGTCAACGAGGCATTCATCTTCGCGGCGTCATACAACGCCCCGGTGGTCTTCTTCTGTCAAAACAATCAGTGGGCGATCAGCCAGCCGATGGAGCGCCAGAGCCGAATCCCCCTCTACCAAAGGGCTCTGGGCTTCGGCTTCCCCGGCGTGCGCGTAGACGGCAATGACGTTTTGGCGACATATGCCGTCACCCAAGCTGCCCTGCAGCGGGCTCGTGAGGGCAATGGCCCGACCCTGATCGAGGCCTACACCTATCGGATGGGCGCCCACACCACCACAGATGACCCGACCCGCTATCGCCTCAACGACGACGTCGAGCACTGGAAGCTCAAGGATCCAATCGCGCGGGTCAAAGCCCATTTGCTCCGCCACGGTGTGGCCAGCGAATCCTTCTTCACCAAGGTCGACCATGAGGCCGATGATCTTGGGGTGCTCCTGCGTGAGGGTTGCCGAGCGCTGCCCGATCCTGAGCCGTTGAGCGTCTTCGATCATGTGTACGCCGATCTGCCCCCAGACCTGCGAGCTCAGCGCGATGAGTTCGCCGCCTATCTCGACTCCTTCGAGGAGGTGCAGTGATGGTGACGATGACCTTGGCCAAGGCGCTGAATGCGGGTCTCCGCAGGGCCATGGAGGCTGATCACAAGGTGCTGCTGATGGGCGAAGACATTGGCCAACTCGGTGGCGTCTTCCGGATCACCGATGGTCTGCAGAAGGACTTCGGTGAAGACCGGGTGCTCGACTCCCCACTGGCCGAGTCGGGCATCATCGGCACCGCAGTTGGGCTTGCGATGCGGGGCTATCGCCCAGTCGCCGAGATCCAGTTCGATGGCTTCGTCTATCCCGCCTATGACCAGATCGTCAGCCAAGTCGCAAAGATGCGCTTCCGCACTGGTGGCAAAGTCACGATGCCGATGGTGATCCGGATCCCCTACGCAGGTGGCATCGGTGCGGTCGAGCACCACTCAGAGAGTCCTGAAGCTCAGTTCGTGCATACTCCGGGGCTCAAGGTGGTCACTTGCTCCAACCCGGTTGATGGCTATTGGATGATCCAGCAGGCGATCGCCTGCGATGATCCGATCATCTTCCTGGAGCCCAAACGGCTCTACCACTCCGACAAGGCCGAGATCGACACCGAAGTCGAGCCCAGCCCGCTCTTCGCATCGCAGGTTGTCCGGCAGGGCAGTGACGTCACTCTCGTTGCCTATGGACCGATGGTGAAGACCTGCCTCAAGGTGGCTGAGGTCGCCGACTCTGAGGGACGCTCGGTGGAGGTGATCGACCTGCGGACTCTCTCGCCCCTCGACCTCCACCCGGTCTTTGAGTCAGTACGCCGCACCGGGCGCGTCGTACTCACCCATGAAGCCCACCTGACTGGGGGCATCGGTGGCGAGATCGCGGCCCGGGTCGTCGAGCACTGCTTCTACTCGCTGCTCGCGCCGCCGTTGCGAGTGGCTGGCTTGGACACCCCCTATCCGCCGTCGCGGATCGAGGAGGAGTGGCTGCCCGACCTGGATCGGGTGCTGGATGCAATCGACCGGACCTTCACCTATTGAGGACAGCAGATGAGCGCTGAGTATTTGTTGCCAGATGTGGGTGAGGGGCTCACCGAGGCTGAGTTGGTCACTTGGAGGGTTGAGCTGGGCCAGGTGATCGATGTCAATGACGTGGTCTGCGAGATCGAGACGGCCAAGTCCATCGTGGAGTTGCCTTCGCCCTATGCAGGCACAGTCGAAGCCTTGTTGGTTACCGAAGGGCAGACGATTGAGGTCGGCACACCGTTGATCCGGATCAATGACGGCAGCGGTTCGACTGCTGAGCCTGAAGGGCAGCCAACGCTGGTGGGTTATGGCCCCAAGGAAGTCACGGCTCAACGCCGAGCACGCCGAGCAGCCGCCCCCAACGACCCGGCTGCCGCTGCGGCGCAGATGCAGATCCAGGGCCACTTGGTGCCCGATGAGGCTCCGTCAAAGGACATCGGCATGCACGCAGTGGATGCCCACAACCAGACGCCCACACGTCAACCACGGCTGGTTGATGTGGGGCAACACAATTCAGGCTCGGGGGGAGTGCTCGCCAGCCCCGCTGTGCGTGCCCTGGCCCGCGATCGTGGCATCGACCTGACCGTGATCAGCGGCAGCGGCCCCCAGGGCTCGATCACCGCAGCTGATCTGACGCCAGATGATGGCGACAGCCTGCCGCGCGAGACCCGGGAGCCGATCAAAGGATTGCGCCGCGCAATGGCCGATGCAATGGTGGCCTCGGCTGCAACGGCGCCCCATGTGACCGAGTGGATCACGGTCGATATCACTCGCAGCATGGAGCTGCTCGAGACACTCAAAGCTCACCCCGAGCTCAGCTCCGCCAAGGTGACCCCGCTCGTGCTGCTGGCTCGGGCATGCGTGCTCGCGTTGCGGCGTACACCCGTGATCAACTCCACCTGGGATGAGGCCGCCCAAGAGATCGTGCTCAAGAACTATGTCAATCTCGGCATTGCCGCCGCCACACCGCGCGGGCTCGTCGTACCCAACCTGAAGGACGCCGACCAACTCGACCTGCCTCAGCTCGCTGCTGGTCTCGACGCCCTGGTCGTGACCGCAAGACAGGGCCGCACCCAGCCTGCCGAGATGTCAGGTGGCACCTTCACGATCACCAATGTCGGGGTCTTCGGAGTCGATGCCGGTACGCCGATCATCAACCCTGGCGAGAGCGCAATCTTGTGTTTCGGCGCGATCAACCGGCGGCCGTGGGTAGTGGGTGCTGGTGCCAATGAGCGGGTCGAGCCTAGAGATGTCGCCACCTTTGCGCTGGCTTTCGACCACCGGCACATCGATGGTGCCGCCGCCTCTGCGTTCCTTGCTGACGTTGCCCTCTACATGCAAGACCCCGCAGTCGCATTGCTCTCCTAGCGACTACGGGGTCTTGTGGGTAGTTTTCAGGATGCTGGCTGATCCTTGAATCTGATCAGTCCCTGCATCACGGGTGCATATGCCGCACCATCAGGCCCGAGATACATCGACGCGTAGTGGTTGTTCCACTGCAGGCCGTTGCCGGTGCGCATCTTCCACTTGACCGCGCCGGTGTGCACGTCGATCGCGGTGAAATACCACTGGCTGAACCACCAGGCCTCA
>WBZL01002976.1_pt1 | contig 15920 bp, 14 predicted proteins | sample 5204291 | NCBI WGS metagenome assembly WBZL01 (sample SAMN12344345, study PRJNA552823) | activated sludge metagenome | biome: Activated sludge suspended growth; feature: Nitrification reactor; material: Wastewater; isolation source: activated sludge from nitrification reactor of wastewater...
CCTAATGTGTAACGATCCTTGGCGTACGCGAGTGATCTCCTCAGGTCATCGTCCTCTAGATGGAGCGTTTCTTTCGCAAGTTCATGGGGATCGTGAAGGATTTCGAGAAGGAAGAGGCGTTCTGCTTCACCTACGGCGACGGGCTGTCGGATGTCGATATCACCGCCGGCATCGCGTTTCATCGCGCCCACGGCAAGCTGGCCACCGTCACCGCGGTGCAGCCGCCCGGCCGCTACGGCGCCCTGGCCCTCGACGGCGAGCGAGTCAAGGGCTTCACCGAGAAGCCTCGTGGCGACGGCGGCCGCATCAATGGCGGTTTCTTCGTTCTCTCGCCGAAGGTGTTGGCCCACATCGAAGGCGACGCGACCAGCTGGGAGCAGGGCCCCTTGGACGAGCTGGCTGCCGCCGGCGAACTCATGGCCTTCACGCACGATGGCTTCTGGCAGCCGATGGATACCCTGCGGGAGAAGAATCACCTCGAAGAGTTGTGGGCGAGCGGCGCCGCGCCCTGGAAGCGCTGGCGATGAGACCGGCCGCTGACTTCTGGTCCGGCCGGCGCGTTCTGCTGACCGGGCACACGGGCTTCAAGGGTGGCTGGCTGGCGCTCTGGCTGCGGCGACTGGGCGCGTCGGTGACCGGCATCGCCTTGCCGCCCGATACCAAGCCCAATCTGTTCGATCTGGCCGGCATCGGCGACGGCATCGACAGCCACTACTGCGACATCCGCGACGGCGCGGCGCTGTCCACCATCGTGCGCGCGGCGCAACCGGAAATCGTCTTCCACCTGGCCGCCCAGCCGCTGGTGCGCGCCAGCTACCGCCAGCCGGTGGAGACCTTCGCCACCAATGTCATGGGTACGGCACATCTGCTCGACAGCCTGCGTGGGCTGGCCAGCACGCGAGTGGCGGTGATGATCACCACCGACAAGGTCTATGGCAACGCCGAGTGGGCCTACCCCTACCGGGAGAGCGATCCGCTCGGCGGCCACGATCCCTATAGCGCGAGCAAGGCGGCGTCAGAAATCGTAATCGCCAGCTACCGGGATGCCTTCCTGGCTGCCCAGGGCGTGGCGGTGGCGAGCGCCCGGGCCGGCAACGTGATCGGCGGCGGCGACTGGGCGGAGGACCGGCTGATTCCCGACGCGGTGCGTTCCTGGCAGGCGGGCCGGCCGGTGGATATCCGCCGCCCCGAGGCGCAGCGACCCTGGCAGCATGTGCTGGAGCCGCTGGCCGGCTACCTCGCCCTGGCGCATAAGCTGTGGAACGACCCCGGGACAGCCGGCGCCTACAACTTCGGTCCGGAGACCGCGGAGGCGGCCACCGTGCGGGAGGTGATCGAGATGGCCCGTCGCGCTTTTGGCGGCGGCGAGGCGCGCTACGGCGCGGAACCGACCGGCCCCCACGAGGCGCACTGGCTGGCCCTGGAGATCGCCAAGGCGCGGGTGGAACTGGGCGTGCGGCCCCGCTGGCCCCTGGCCGAGGCGGTTCGTCGCACCATGAGCTGGTATCGGGCCCAGGGCGAGGGTGGTGATGCCCGTGCGCTGTGCGAGGCGGACATCGCCGCCTACGAAGCCGCCGCATGAGCCGTTTCGAGATAACCGATCTGCCGCTGGCGGGCCTCAAGCGGGTCGAGCGCCGGCCACTGGGCGACGCCCGGGGTTTTCTTGCCCGCCTGTTCTGTGCCGCCGAACTGGCGGCGGCCGGCTGGACCCAGCCCGTCGCCCAGATCAATCACACGCTGACCGCCAGCCGGGGAACGGTGCGCGGCCTGCATTTCCAGCGGCCACCCCATGCCGAAATGAAGCTGGTCAGCTGCCTCCGGGGCGAGGTGTGGGACGTGGCGGTGGATCTGCGCCCCGACTCGCCGAGCTACTTGCGCTGGCATGCGGAGCGGCTGTCCGCGGAAAACCATCGGGCGCTGCTGATCCCCGAAGGCTTTGCCCATGGCTTTCAGGCGCTGACGGACGGCGTGGAGCTCCTCTACTGCCATTCGATGCCCCACGCGCCGGAGGCGGAAGGCGGGCTGAACGCGCTCGATCCGCGTCTGGCGATTACCTGGCCGCTGGCCGTGGCCGAGCGGTCGGCCCGCGACGGCGGCTTGCCCGATATCGACGAATCATTTGCGGGAGTCCGGTTATGAAGTGCCGGCATTGCGGCGCCGAGGCGCGCCTGCCGTTCCTGGACCTGGGGGTGGCCCCCCCGTCCAACGCCTATCTCACCGCCGAACGGCTGCGGGCCGCCGAGGCCTGGTACCCGCTGCGGTTGCTGGTGTGCGAATCCTGCTGGCTGGTGCAGACGGAAGACTTCGTCGGCCGCGAGTCCCTGTTCGACGCCGACTACGCCTATTTCAGTTCGGTCTCGACGTCCTGGCTGGCCCACGCGAGGCGCTACGTGGAAGACATGACGGCGCGCTTCGGCCTGGGGACCGCCAGTCGGGTGGTCGAGATCGCCGCCAACGACGGCTATCTGCTCCAGTACGTTCAGCGGGCGGGTATCCCCTGTTATGGCATCGAGCCGACCGCCAGCACGGCCGGCGCCGCGCGGGCCAAGGGCATCGAGATACTGGAACGCTTCTTCGGCGTGGCCCTGGCGGAAGAGCTGGCCGCCGCCGGCCGGCCGGCCGACCTGACGGCCGCCAACAATGTGCTGGCCCATGTGCCGGACATCAACGACTTCGTGGCCGGCTTCGCCCGGCTGCTCAAACCCACCGGCGTCGCGACTTTCGAGTTTCCCCACCTGCTGCGCATGGCGCGGGAGAACCAGTTCGACACGGCCTACCATGAGCACTATTCCTACCTGTCGCTCACCGCCGTGGCGCGCATCTTCGCCGCCAACGGTCTGGCGGTGTTCGACGTGGAGGAGTTGCCCACGCACGGCGGCAGCTTGCGGGTATTCGCGCAGCGGGCCGACACCGGCGGTCAACCGATCAGCGAGCGGGTCGACGCCATGCAGGCGCGCGAGGCGGCCCAGGGCGTGGCGACGTCCGCCTTCTACCAGGGCTTCCAGACCCGGGCCGAGAAGGTGAAGGACGACTTCCTCGCCTTCCTGATCGACGCCAAGCGCCAAGGCAAGAAGGTGGCGGCTTACGGCGCGGCGGCCAAGGGCAACACACTGCTCAACTTCGCCGGTGTGAAGCCCGACCTGCTGCCCTACGTGGTGGACCGCGCGCCCTCCAAGCAGGGCAAGTTCATGCCGGGTAGCCGCATCCCCGTGGTGGCGGAAGACCGTTTGCGGGCCGACCGGCCCGACTACGTGGTGCTGCTGCCGTGGAACCTGCGCGACGAGGTGTCGGAACAGCTCGATTACGTTCGGGAATGGGGCGGCCGGATCGTCACGGCCGTGCCGGCTCTGGCGATCGCGCCATGAGCGAGCCGATGCTGACCGTTCTGGGCGGTCGGGGCTTCGTCGGCAGCCATCTCGTGCGCCACCTGCGCGGTCAGGGTCATGATTGCATCGTTCCCGAACGGAACGACGAGACCATCTTCAGCCGTCCGTTGGGGCGCGTCATCTATGCCATTGGCTTGACAGCCGACTTCCGCTCACGCCCCCTGGAGACTGTCGAGGCGCATGTCTGCCTGCTGAAGCGGTTGCTCGAGACGGCCGATTTCGAGTCCCTGACCTATCTTTCGAGCACCCGCGTCTATGCCGGTGCGGCGGATACCTCCGAGGCGGCGCGGCTCCAGGTGAATCCGAACGATTCCAGCGACCTCTACAACCTTTCCAAGCTGATGGGGGAGTCGCTGTGCCTGCACGGTGGGCGACCCGGACTGAAGGTGGCGCGGCTGTCCAACATCGTCGGCTTGCGGCCGGATCCGGACATGTTCATCGACCAGTTGCTCGACGAGGGCCGCCGCACCGGCAAGGTGGTGTTCCGGACCTCGCCGCAGTCCCGCAAGGACTACCTCCATGTCGACGACGCGGTGGCCTTGATTGCCCGTATCGCCCTATCGGGAAACGATGGCATCTATAATGTCGCCAGCGGCGAAGGTGTCACCAACGGGGAAATCGCCCGCGCGCTCACGGCGGAGATGGGGTACGAGGTTTTCGTGGATGACGGCGCGCCGACCTGGGACTTCACCGCCATCGACGTGGGACGAGCGAAGGCCCATTTCGGATTTTCTCCCCAAGCATTTTCCGACTATTTTCCCGCCTACCTGCGGGACTATCGCCGGCATCACAGTGCCTGACTCCAGGCGGACAGAGGATTTGCCATGCCTTATCTCGAAACCACCCCCGATGCGCATCCCGACTACCGCGAGGAAAAGCGGCAGCGCATTGCCGGCTTCGCCGACGACGCGGAATTCCGTGCCCTGTCCAAGGCCTGGCGGACGATGGCCCTACAGCGCAAGTACATGAACAATTTTTCCTGGCTCGGCCGGCCGCTGATCCAGGTGCCCATGGACGCCATGGCCGTGCAGGAGGTCATCTGGGCGGTGAAGCCCGATCTGGTGATCGAGACGGGTGTGGCCCATGGCGGCTCCCTGGTGCTTTCCGCGTCGATCCTCGAGATGCTCGGCCACGGCGAGGTGGTCGGCGTCGATATCGAAGTCCGCCCGCACAACCGCCAGGCCATCGAGAGCCACCCGTTGGCTCATCGCATTTCGCTCATCGAGGGTTCGAGCATCGCCCCGGAAGTGGTCGCCCAGGTGCGCGCCCGTGCCGCCGGCAAACAGAAAGTGCTGGTCTGTCTCGATTCCAACCACACCCACGAACATGTCCTGGCCGAACTCAATGCCTACGGCGGGCTGGTGAGCGTCGACAGCTATTGCATCGTTTTCGATACCTTCGTCGAGGACATGCCGGACGACTACGTGTGGACCGATCGTCCCTGGGGCAAGGGCAACAATCCGAAGACGGCGGTGTGGGAGTGGCTGAAGTCGCACCCCGAGTTCGAAATCGACCATTCGATGGACGACAAACTGCTGATCACGTCGGCGCCGGATGGCTTTCTGCGCCGGACCAGGTAACGAGGAGCCGCCATGAACTTTCTGTCAGCGGTCTTTTATGGTGTGAAGGAGCCGGACTTCCATACCGCGATTCAGCAGGTGATCAATCACACCTATCCGGACGGCATTCTGTCCGGCGACAATCTGCTCACCATCGGTCGCAGCCTGGGCTTCCTCGGTGACGAGAAGTTCATGGCTGCCCGCCAGCGGCATGTCGAGACCGTGGTCGAGAAGTCCATCGTCTGGCGCAACCATGTGCAGTGCTGGGCGGCAAAGAGTGTCCTGGCACGCAAGATCCCTGGCGACTTTGTCGAATGCGGCTGCTACAAGGGCGTATCCGTCGGCATCATTTGCGACTATGTCGATTTTCGCAGTTCGGGCCGCCATTACTATCTCTACGATCTGTTCGAGCATGACAAGTCCATGATCCACGAACGGATGCCCGAGCACGGCGCCGAACTGTACGACGCCGTCAAGGCGCGATTTGCCGACCTGCCGAATGTCACCGTGACCAAGGGCTTCGTCCCGCAGATTTTGGACGAGATTGCGCCGAAGAGCATTGCCTTCCTGCACGTCGATCTCAACAACGCGCCGGCCGAAGTGGGTGCGCTGGACCGGCTGTTCGATCGCGTCTCACCTGGGGGTATCGTGCTGTTCGACGACTACGGCTGGCTTGCCTACCGCGCCCAGAAGGACGCTGAAGACGCCTGGTTGGCCACGCGGGGCTACCAGGTGCTGGAACTGCCGACCGGACAAGGGCTTGTTTTCAAGTGACCACGGGCCAAGTCACCAACAGCACCAGGGCGGGATCGATTCATATTGATGGCGGAACGAAGTCATGAGTGAGAACGAAAGTATTCAGGGCAAGGCCTTGCAGGACAACAGCGCGGACAGGATCGCCGAGGCGCTGGCGCTGATCGGCCGGGACCCCGTGTTGCGCGAGAACTTCGTGCTGGCCTGCCTGCAAGCCGAGAAAGGACTCGCCTACCCCGGTCCCGTGCGCGATGACGTGACCGCGCCGATTGTCGATGCCCTGTTCCGCGATGTCGTGTCGGTGAGCAAGACGCTATCCACCGGCGAGGCCTTCGAGTTTCCCTACCGGTCCAAGATTGCGCGCGAATTCGTCATGTCGGAACCGCGCCAGCCCGATCATGTCTGGGAACCGCAAACGACCAAACTGCTGCTGGCACTCGCGAACAATGCGCGCCATGTCATGGTTGGCGGCGCGTATTTTGGCGATCATGCCATCCTGATCGCCAAGAAGATCGCCGCCTGGGGAGGCATCTGCCACGCGTTCGAGCCCAACACGGAACAGCTCGCCGTACTGGTGAACAATGCCCGCTTGAATGGCCTGGACAACATCAAGGCGCATCCGCTGGGCTTGTGGAACGAATCGAATTGCCACCTGAAGCTGGTGGGCGACGATTCGCACGCCCATCCGGAAATGATCGCGCAGGCGGATGGGGACAGTTTCCCGACCGTTACCGTGGATGGCTACCTGGCGCAGCAAGGCGTGCCGGCATTGGATTTGCTCATGCTCGATATCGAGGGGGGCGAATTCAATGTGCTAAAGGGCGCGCGCAATCAACTTGCCCTGCCCGAGGCGGAAGCGCCCGCCATCGTTTTCGAGGTGCACCGTTACTACGTCGATTGGACCAATGGCTTGGACCAAACGGATGTTGCCCGCTTCCTCGCGAGTTTTGGCTACACCCTGTTCGCGGTACGCGACTTCAATGCCAACTTCAATATGGCTGGCAAGCCGATCGAGCTGATACCGATCGACAAGGTCTATCTGGAGGGGCCGCCCCATGGTTTCAACGTCCTGGCGGTAAAGGGTTTGCAACGGCTGCAATCGATCGCGGGCTACCGAATCACCCCGGGCGTCAGCCCGAAGTTGCTCGTTCACAAAGACCCGACACTGCATCACCCCGTGGACGGCCTGTTCTGAGTGGAATGCCGATCTGGTCGCGGTGGCAATCCCTGTTCGGAGGCTTGGCCACGTTGCGGTAGCGCCCCGGTCGAGTTGCCCCACCCATGCATAGCCTAGGCGTGCAGCTGGCCGAGGTCTGGCGCCTGCGGGCCCTGCTGCGCCAGATGACGGCGCGGGAAGTGCGCAGCCGGTTCACCGATACCGCCCTGGGTCCGGTGTGGCTCTATGCCCAGCCCTTGCTGACCATCGGCGTCTATTACTTCGTGTTCGACCTGGTCTTCAAGGCGCGCCTGGGCGAAAACGCGCCGACGCGCAGTCTCGGCGTCTACCTCATCGTCAGCATGGTGCCCTGGCTGGCTTTCGCCGATGTCGTTGCCCGCGCCATGAACAGCCTGGTGGAGGCCGGCGGCCTGCTGCAGAAGAACGCCCTGGCCCTCGTGCTGTTCCCGGCCAGGTCGGTGGCGGCCAGCGCGGTGACCTATGTGCCGCCGATACTGCTGGTGGCGCTGCTGGTCGGCGTGGCGCATGGTTCGTGGATCGCGCTGTTCTGGCTGCCTATCCTGTTGGCCGTCGAGTTCGTTCTGGCCTTCCTCCTCGGCTATACGCTGGCGATCCTGGCCGCGGCGATGCGCGATGTCGCGCAGGTGGTGACCTTCCTGTTGTCGCTGGGCGTGTTCGTGTCGCCCGTGTTGTTTACCCCGGACATGTTTCCCGAGGGGGTGCGCTGGTTGCTGTGGCTGAATCCGATGACGCCGGTGATCCTCGCCATCCAGGATGTCCTGCTGGCCGGCCGTACGCCGCCGGTTGAGATCTGGGCGGTGATCGCGGTTTGGCTGGGGCTGGCGGCGCTGCTTCTGAACCGACTGATTCGCCGCAGCAGCGAGCATCTGGTGGATTGGCTGTGAGTGACGGCGTCGTCCAGGCCAGCGGTCTCGGCAAGGCCTATGGCGCCTACCGGTCTTCGTGGCAGCGGCTCAAGTCCCTGTTCGTTGGTCCGCCGAACGTCGCCGACCAGTGGGCGCTGCGCGAGGTGTCGTTCAGCCTGGACCGGGGCCAGTGCCTGGGGCTGGTGGGTGACAACGGCGCCGGCAAGAGCACGCTGCTCAAGCTGATTACCGGCACCCTGCGGCCGAGCGCGGGGTCGTTGGCGCGCAGTGGCCGATTGACCGCCATCCTGGAACTGGGAGCCGGCTTTCATCCGGAGTTTACCGGCCGCGAGAACCTCTATTTCGGCGGCGCGCTGATCGGTATTGCCGAAGCGCAGATGCGAGAGCTGGAGGCCGAGATCATCGGTTTTTCCGAGTTGGCCGCCGCTATCGACCGTCCCGTCAAGACCTATTCGTCGGGCATGGTGGTGCGGCTCGCCTTTGCCCTGATCACGGCGGTGGAGCCGGACATCCTGATCATCGACGAGGCGCTGGCGGTGGGCGACCAGCATTTCCAGCGCAAATGCGTGGAACGCATCGAGGCATTTCGCAAGAACGGTTGCACCATCCTGTTCTGTTCCCACAGCCTGTACCACGTGCGACAACTCTGCGACGTAGCCCTGTGGCTGGATGGCGGCCGGGCCCGGGCCTTCGGACCGACCGAGCGGGTGCTGGCGTCGTACGAGACCCACGTGCGCAACCTCAACGCCGCCGAGCATCCGGCCGCCACCGTCGAGTCGCCGGGCGTGCCTGTGGTGCAGGCGGCGCCGGCGCCCGAACAGGCGTGTCTGGTCAGCGTCGAGGTCGCGGGGCTCGGCGAGGGCGATCCGCCGGTACTGGAGGAGCAGAACCTGGCCGTGACGGTTACCGCTCGCGTGCCCAGCGGGGAGCAGCCCAATCTGGCGGTGATGCTGGAGAGGGCGGACAAAGTGTGCGTCACGGCGGTGGGCACCCACGCCGACGGCGTATCGCCCGTTGGCCTGGGCGATGGGCTGTGGCGGTCCACCGTCACCTTTCCGGCCTTGCCCCTCTATTCTGGCGAGTACATCGTCAGCGCCTTCCTGTTCGACCGGACGGGCACCCTGGTATACGAGCAGTGGCTGGACTACCACCGCTTCATGGTGGTCTTCCCGACCCTGGAAGTCGGTCTGGTCCGGTTGCCGCATTCATGGTCCTGACTCGGCTGACCGGCCGCCTGCGTGGCGAAATCCGGGACCTGATCGAGCTGGTGCTGGTGCCCGGCCTGGCCGTCTTTCTACCCTGGCCCTGGTGTTACCGGGTGTTCCGTCTGCTCAGTCGCTGGGAGTGGCTCTATTGGGCCGACGGCATCGCCAACTGCGAGCGGGCCGGCGCGCGCGGCCGGGTGACGGATGCCGCCGACTGTCGCCGCAAGTGGCGGCTGATGTCGATGGTCGATCAGGCCGACTTCTATCTGGCCCTGACGCGCGGCGATGGGTGGATGCGCCGGCACATGGATGTCGAGGGAGAGTGGCCGGCGGCAAACCGCCCGGCGATCCTTTGTACTTTTCATTGGGGGGCGGGCATGTGGGCGCTCCGCCATCTTGGCGCTTCCGGCCTGCGCGCGCACGCGCTGGTCGGGCCACAGCGGCCGGCAATGTTTCCCGGCCACCGGCTTCGTTTCGAGTATTACCGGGCGCGCAATATCGCCGTGCGCCGGGCGCTGGGAACGGCGCCCCTGGACATCACCGGCAGCCTGCGAACCATCCTCAAGGCGCTGCGCGCCGGCGAGCAGGTGGCGGCGGCGGTCGATGTGCCGGCTTACCTGTCGTCGGCGCATCAGGTGGTTCCCTTCCTTGGCTTGCGGGCCCGCTTTCCCCGGGGCCTGTTTCGCATGGCCGTCGACCAGGGTGTGCCGGTGACCATATTCATCAACGGCTTTCGCTTCAGCGATGGACGGCGGTTCTTGCGCCTGTACCAACTGGGTGTGGCGCAGGATGTCGACGCGCTGATGGCCCAGGTCTATGCCCACCTGGAGACGCTGATCGGCGAAGAGCCGGCGGCGTGGCACTTCTGGCGGATATCGGACAGCTTCTTCGAAACATCGTAGCAGGAACAAGTTGCGGGACTCCGCGCACCATGAGGCCAATGGATCCATGAGTCGACTCTTTCTTGCTCTGGCCTTCCTTCTTTTCGCCGTCGCGTCCGGCGGCGCGAGGGCGTTAGCGGCGGAGGCAGCGCCCGGCACCGGCGTGGTCGACGCGGTGCGCTACGATCCCGCCTCACGCCATCTGCTGGTGTCGGGCTGGGCCGGCACCGAGTCGGCCAGTGTGTTCACGTCGAATATCGTGATCCTGGTCAGCGAGCGTCAAATATACCGGGGGCGCTTCCAACGTCTGGAGCGTCCGGACGTGGTCAAGGCGACCGGCCGGCGCGACTGGTTGTGGTCCGGCTGGCAGGTCGAAGTCGCGGTGCCTGACGGCGTCGCCGCCGGCCGGCATCCGGTGGCGATCCGCTTCCTGCTCACCGACGGTGACGAGATCAAGATCGGTGCGGCCGCGCCCCAGACGCTGGAAATTCCCGCCCGGCGACAGCCGTCCGGCCTGGCCATGGCATTCGCGGCGCTGGCCGTCTGTTTGCCGCTGCTCGCCTTCGTCGCCGCTGACCGGATCGTGATCGGCGCCGGCCTAAAGGTGTCGGCGCGGACGGTGTTCGGCGCGTCGGTGCTGGTGTCGTTTCTGCTGCTGGTGGCTGTCGGGCTCACCGGGTCGTCGCTGCGCCTGGCGCTGGACGGGTCGCCCGTGGTGCGCGAGGATTCGATTCCGTGGTTCGGGCAGGCGCGGGAGATTCGTTCCGACGAATGGCGCATCCTGACCCAGTTGGCGATCGGCCAGGTGAACCACGATCCCCCGTTGCCGGTTGTCAATCACAACGTCGGCAGCGACGGACAGAATATGCTCGTGGTCGGCATGACCGGCGTGCCGGTCGCCCATCTGTCGGCGTTGGCCAGGCCGGCCACCTGGGGTTTCTTCATGTTCGACCTGCGCCGGGCCCTGGCCTGGCACTGGTGGTTGCCATTCTTCGGCTGCTTCGCGGCACTGTGGCTGCTGCTCATGCGCATGTTCCGGATCGACTGGCGGTTGGCGGCCGTGCTGGCGGTGACGATGCCAGCCGCGCCCTATTCGGTGGCGTTTTCCGGGCATCCGGCCTATGCGCTGTTCTTTCCGGTCCTGGGCGTGCTGGCCGCCGACGGGGCCTTGCGCGAGCGGCGCATGGCGATCGCCGCGCTTGGCGGCGCCGCGCTGGGTTGGTCGATCGCGGGCTTCGCGTTGCTCCTCTACCCCGCCTGGCAAATCAGCCTGGCCTATGTGCTCGGGCCTTTCGCCATCGCCGCCTTCATCGCCCATCGCGAGGACTATCGTCTCGGCCGCGCGCAGGTCGTCGCGGCGGCGGTTGCGGCAGCCGTCGCGGCGCTCTTGCTGGCGGCCTGGTGGCTGGCGGCGCGCGACGCGGTGGCGACCATCGCGGCGACCGTCTATCCCGGGCAGCGGGCCACGTCGGTCGGTGGCGATATCGACCCCTGGTTCCTGATCAAGGGCCTGCTCAGTCCGGTCACCATGTATGCCGACTCGCCGATGATGGACCAGAGCGACGCGGGCTCATTCATCTTTCTCCTGCCGCCGCTGGCCGTGGCCGTGGTGATGACCTGGATCGGCGCCCGGCGGGCCGACGCGGTGGCGGCGGTCCTGCTCGGTTTCGTCGCCATGACGCTGGCTTACCTGTACGGCGGCTTCAATGCGACGCTGGCCGAACTGACCCTCTGGGGTCGGACGACCTCGTATCGCCTGGACCTGGCGCTCGGCCTCGCCCAGACGCTCTTGCTGGGGTGGCTGGTCGCCGCCGGGCCGCGGATCAAGCTGGCGGAACAGCCCCGGAGCCGAATGATCGCCATCGTGACGGCGGTCGCCACGGTCGCCTATGCCCTGGCGATGTTTCGCGCCCTGCCGGTGCGCATTTCCGCCACGCTGTCGCCGCCGGTCATCCTTCTGTCGTGTCTCGGGCTGGGCGCTGTTTCGTATCTGCTGCTGCGCCAGTGCTTCGTGCCGGCCATCGGCATCTATTGCGCCTGGATGGTGGGCACGGCCATGCCGTTCAATCCGCTCAGCCAGGGCCCGACGGCAGTCTCGGCGGCAGGGGGGCTGGCGCCGATCGCCGCCGATCGCCAGCCATGGCCGGATCAGCGCCGGGTCGCGATTCTCGACGAGCACGGTTGGACGGTGACCGCGGTGGCGGCCGGGGTGCCGGTGGTGAATACCGTCATGTACTACCCGCAGCCATCGCTGTGGCGGGCGCTGGATCCGACCGGCCAACAGCGGACGCTCTACAACCGCTATCAACACCTCCTGTTCGACTCGGCCGCCCTGACCACGGGGCCCGCCCACCAGATCGATTCGCAGCGTCTGGATGCCGTGCGCGTGACGCTCGATCCCGGGCGGTTCGATTTTCGCCTGCTTGGCGCGGCCTGGGTGCTGACCGCGGAAGCCACCGCCGCGGCTCTCGCGTCGAACACGAGCCTGCAAAGAGTCGACGGCCGCGACGGCTGGGTGCTGTTGCGCGTGGCGCGATGAGCTCGTGGCTGGGTGTCGGTCAGGCCGGGTGGCCCGGCGACTCGCGCTGTTCGGCCGGCAGTCTGACCGAGTCGCGCCAGAGCGGATTGCGCGGCGTGCCGGCCACGTCGATGAGCAGGAAGCTGAGCAGAAACTGCACCCCCAGCAGGGTGGGCAGCGCGGCGAGCATGACCACGCCGATCGCGGCGGGCACGCCCGTCACTCGCGCCAGCCACCAGTGATAGGAGCCGTAAATCACCCCGAAGGCCAGCAGCGGCATGCCGCTCAGTAGCAGCAGCGTGCCTGCGTTGAAGCCGCGCAGGAAATAGCCATAACCGATGCGCTTGACCAGCCGCGCCAGGTGTTTGAGCGGAAACTCGACGGCGGCGCGGGCGACGCGCAGGTGGCTGCGTTCATCCCCGTAGCGAGCGGGCATCGGCACATCGACGACAACGGCACGAACGCAACCGAGCCGGAACAGCATGTCGCTTTCGAAGAAGTAGCGCCGTTCGATGCGGTCCAGCGGCAGCCAGCGCAGCACGGCGGCGTGGATGGCGGTGAAGCCGTTGGCCGGGTCCATGACATCCCAATAGCCGCTGGACATCTTGCTGACGAACGACAGCACACCGTTGCCGAGTCGTCGCACCAGCGGCATCGAGACCAGGGTGCGCGGGTCGAAAAAGCGGTTGCCTTTGGTGTAATCCGCGCGGCCCGCCACGATGGGTGCGATCAGCGCGTCGATGTAGGCCGGGTCCATCTGGCCGTCGCCATCGACCTTGACCAGGATCTCGTAGCCGTCGGCGCGCGCGCGGCGATAGCCGCTGAGGACTGCCGCGCCGACGCCCTGATTGTCCGCATGGGCGATGACCGTCACGGCGGTGTTGGCGTAGCGGGCCCGGACGTGTTCGCCGGTATGTTCCGGGCAGGCGTCGTCGACCACATAGACATGGTCAACCGTCGGCAGCAGCGCGGCCAATAGCGCATCGACATGGCGCCGGACGCAATAGCAGGGAACGATGGCGGCGACCCGCGGCGGCGCCGCCGTGGCGTTATTGTGGTTGATCGGCATGCGGTCGACTGGGGATAATCCGGAACTCGGCCCGCCATGCGGCGGCCGTTCCCGACATTCTGGGCTCAAGCCGATGTTCGACCGTCGTTTCCTGCGCTATATCGTCGTCGGCCTGACCTCGACCACGATCGATGTCGCCTGCGTCGCCTGGTTGCTGCGCACCGATCTGAGCTACTGGCTGGCGGTGACGCTGGGCTTCATCGCCGGACTGGTGGTGAATTACCTGCTGCATGTCGCCTACACCTTCGGGGCGCGCCTGAAGGCGGTTGCCCAGGCGATGCGTTACGGAACGGTCGTCGCGCTGAATTACCTGTTGACCCTGGCGATCGTCTGGATCGGCCACGAACTTCTCGGCGCACCGGTTCTGGCCGCCAAGGTCGCCTCGCTGCCCATCATCGCCATGACCGGCTTTCTGCTGTCCAAGTACTGGGTGTTCCGGCCGGCCGACGGTGCGGGCAGGGCTGCCTGACGGTCCCGGCGAAATACCGGGTTCCGCGCCGGGTCGGCCAATGGCGCGGCCCGGCGCGTCGAACGGTGGCGAATCCAATGACATGCGTTCGATTATGCATGACACCCCCGGGTGACGGCAAACCGCGCGGGACGATCGCGCGAACGAGCCGGCACCATTTCTGCGACCGACGCCCGACCATGAGTGGCGCTTCGAGAAGCCTATAATTGCGCGCTTTGGTCGCCGGAAGCGCCATGGTCCCAATGCCATCCCACCAGGTTGTCGATGTTGTCGTGCCGATCTTCAATGGCGGCCCGGTCGCCCGACGGTGCATCGAGAGTGTGCTGGCGTATCGCCAGGCCACGCCGTTCGAGTTGGTGGCGATAGACGATGCCAGCACCGAGGCGGAGGTCGCGCTTTTCCTCGATGCGCTGGCGGCGGACGGCAAGATCACCTTGCTGCGCAACGAAACCAACCAGGGTTTCGTCCGCTCGGCCAATCGTGGCATGGGCCTGCACTCCGACCGCGACGTGGTGCTGCTCAACAGCGATACGGAAGTGGCCGGCGACTGGCTCGATCGCCTGCGCGCCTGTGCTCACGGCCAGCCCGCCGTCGCGACGGTGACGCCTTTCTCCAACAACGCCACGATTTGCAGTTTTCCGGTGTTCTGTGCCGACAATCCCTTGCCCGCGGGCGTCGCTGTCGCCGAACTGGATGCGCTGTTCGCCGAAGTCAACAAGGGGCAATCGCTGGTGATTCCGACGGCGGTCGGCTTCTGCATGTACATCCGCCGCGACTGTGCCAACCGGATCGGGCTGTTCGACGAGGCCAGCTTCGGCCGCGGCTATGGCGAAGAAAACGATTTCTGTCGGCGCGCGATCAAGGCGGGCTGGCACAATCTGCTCTGCGCCGATACCTTTGTGTACCACGCGGGCAGCGCCAGCTTCCAGTCCGAACGCGACGACCTGATCAAACGGTCCGAGCCGATCCTGAACGCCATGCACCCGGACTACCTGGACGAGGTGCGCGCCTTCATCCGTCAGGACCCGGCCGCGCCGCAGCGTGCCGCGGTCGAGATCGAACTGGCCCGGCGGCGGCTGGCCGGGCGGCAAATCGCACCGGCGCGCGCACCGGCTGGCGCCATGGTCGACGCGGCCTTCACCTGCCAGTCGCCGCCATCGCCAGCCCGACTGGCCGGCGATGGCGGCCGGCCGGTGCAGTTGCACGTCCTCCATGATCTGGGCGGCGGTGTCGAGCGCTGGTGCCGCGACTATTGCCAGGCCGATACGGCGCGGGTCAACCTGATCCTCAAGCCGTTCTGCCGTGGTCATGCCGCCGGCGAGGGCCTGATGCTCTACGCGAATATCGACGATCCCGAGCCGATCGGTCTCTGGCTGTTCGCGACGCCCTTTGAAGTGACCGCGACCACGCACCCCGAGTATGCCAAGGTGGTACGAGATATCGTCGCCCACTATGCCGTTGATGCCGTGCTGGTCTCGTCCCTGATCGGCCACACGCTGGATGTGCTGGCCACCGGCCTGCCGACCGCCTTCATCGCGCACGACTACTTTCCGGCCTGTCCGGCGATCAATCTGTACTTCGACGGCGTATGCCAAAGCTGCGACGACGCGCGCCTGGTCGACTGCCTGAAACGCAATCCGGATTTCAATCCCTTCCTGCTGTATTCCGCCGACGAACGGTTGGCGGTCCGCCAGGGCCTGCTCGATATCCTCGCCAACGGCCCGGTCACGGTGGTCGTGCCGTGCCGAATTGTCTGGGACCACTTGCTGCAACTGTTCCCCGGCCTGGGCAATGCCTGCGCGCAAGACATCATGTTCCGCGCCGGTTTACATCCCAAACACCCCATCGCCGATCTGGGCAAGGCGCAGCGCCGTAAACTTTACAACACCATCGTCAAGACCGTACGCGCGATCGCAGCGAAGGGCGGACGCTACGACGAGTACGATCTGTTTAATCAGCCGGGCAAGTACGTGCGCTTGATGGACAATGAAGCCGTCGATAAGCCGTGCCCGGAGT
>WBZL01002977.1_pt1 | contig 15913 bp, 17 predicted proteins | sample 5204291 | NCBI WGS metagenome assembly WBZL01 (sample SAMN12344345, study PRJNA552823) | activated sludge metagenome | biome: Activated sludge suspended growth; feature: Nitrification reactor; material: Wastewater; isolation source: activated sludge from nitrification reactor of wastewater...
ATGGCCCGCTCAGATACCTCGACGAACGAATCGGTGAGACGTAGCACCTCCTCGATGCCGTCGGCTCCCCCCAGGTCTGCCACCTCCAGCAGGTGTCGGCCGATCATCTCAACATCTCCCCCAGGTCGACGCCGTCCGCGTGAACGTCCACCACTTCGTCTCGCCGTGTCGGCAGGTTCTTGCCGACGTAGTCGGGCCTGATGGGCAGTTCCCGGTGGCCTCGATCGACCATCACCGCGAGCTGCACGGCCCGGGGCCGGCCGTAGTCGGCCAAGGCGTTGAGGGCAGCGCGGATGGTTCGCCCGGTGAACAGGACGTCGTCGCACAGGATCACGACCCGACCGTCGAGGTTCCAAGGGATCTCGGTGACCGCCTCAGGCAGAACCGGTCGCAGCCCGATGTCGTCGCGGTAGAACGCCACATCCAGGCTGCCGATGTCGACCGGTTCATCGGTTATCGACACCAATGCATCAGCGAGGGCAGCGGCGATCGGTACGCCGCCGGTCTGGAGCCCGATCAGCGCCACATCCAGGGCACCGTGGTTGGCTTCCACCACCTCGTGAGCCATCCGCCATATGGCCCGCTGCAGGTCGGCACGTTCCATCACGCGGGTTCGGGCCCGGAACACCCCACCGTAGGGAGGAGCCTGTCTTCTCTCTCGTTCGGCCATCGGCCTCGCTTCCTGTCCGTACGGGCCTCACCGGACCCGTTTCACGGTCAGTCCGACACGCTACCAGCGTGGCCCAGCCACGTGATCAGAGCGGCGGCGGCTGGTCGGCCACCCACACGATGGTGCCGTCAGGCAGTTCACCGGCCCGCTGGAACCCGCTTCGCTCCACCACCGCACCCGATCTGGGGTTGTCCGGATGGATGCGGGCGAAGACCCGCTTCACGTTCTGCACGTTCAGCAGCCAATCGGTGAAGGCGTCCACCGCATGGGTGGCCCGGCCCTCCCCTCGCACTCCGGGGAACAGCCAAAAGCCGAGTTCGCACCACCGCTTGGTGGGTTCGGCCATTGTCACGCCGACCTCGCCGAGGATTACCTCGGGGCTGCCGAGCTCGAAGATGGCCAAGTCCAGGGCCAGACCGGCATCTCGCCGCTCGGGTTCGGCGGCGATCCAGGCTGCGGCCGCATCTCGATCGGCATCGGCGGGTACCGCGCAGAACCGGGCTATGTCCGCTTCGGCCCAGGCCGCGGCCAGAAACTCCCCGTCCTTGGGGGTAGCCCCCCAGGGGCGCAGCGCGATCGACCCGCGAGACAGCGGAGGCCATGGCAGTGGGAACGGCTCGTTGGTCGGAGCTTCTTCGGCGGAGCCGTCTGTGTGGGTGTCTATGGCGTCATTCTGGCTGATCGTCGCGAACCTCGCGGGCCACCGCGCCCAGCATCCCGTTGATGAAACGGTGCGAGTCGTCGGTGGAGTACCGCTTGGCCAGTTCGACAGCTTCGGAGATGCAGGCCCCGACGGGAACGTCGGTCCAGGTCAACTCGAAGGCACCGATGCGAAGTAGTGCCCGGTCTATGGCCGGCATCCGCTCCAGCGTCCACCCAGTGGCGAGGCGTTCGATCTGGTCATCGAGTTCGCTCTGGTGCGATCCCACCCCGACGATCAGATCACGGGTGAAGGCATCGGGGGCCAAGGGCAGTCCGTCGAGGATGGCCGACAACGGGTTCAGCTCCCGCTGCTCGGCCTCGAACAGCAGCGCCAGCGCCCGCTCGCGACCCTCTCGTCGGGTGCCGACACCGTCGAAGCCAGACACCCGGGTCACGCCGGGCGCGGCCTCGACCTCGGCCTCATCGGGGACGACTTCGAACGCCTCTATGACGTCGTCGTCTTCGAGGCCCAGTTCGGGCGGAACAGAGGCGTCTGACACGTCGGCCTAGGCGCGGGTGATGTAGTCGCCGGTACGGGTGTCGACCCGGAGCTTGTCTCCGATGTTGACGAACAACGGCACCTGTACGACCTTGCCGGTCTCGAGGGTGGCCGGCTTGCGGGCACCGGACACACGATCGCCCTGCACGCCTGGTTCAGTTTCGGTCACCACCAGCTCCACCGCTGCGGGCAGGTCCACCCCGACGATCTCGTCGCCGTACATCTGGAGCACGGCCGAATCGGACTCCCGCAGGTAGTCAGCCGCCGAACCCAGCGAGGCTGGGGCCACGTTGAGTTGCTCATAGGTCTCGTTGTCCATGAACACGTAGTCGGCGCCATCTCGGTACAGGTACTGCATGTCGCGCTTGTCGATCATGGCCTGTTCGACCTTTTCACCGGCACGGAAGGTCTTGTCGAGCTGGTTCCCGGTGCGAACGTTGCGCAACGTGGTCCGCACGAAAGCACCACCCTTGCCCGGCTTCACATGCTGGAACTCGACCACCTGGTACAGCCCCTCGGGAAGGTTGAGGCTCATTCCATTCTTGAGGTCGTTGGTGGTGATGGCCATCGAAGGCTCCTCCGCGCTTGTCTGACGGTTCGGACTCGGCGCCCGGGAACCGACAACGCTACCGGAGACCGACCACGGGCTCCGAGCCGGCCCACGTCATCGTCGGTCGACCTCGACCAGCGGGTAGGTCACATCTCGTCCTGGTCACAGGGTCGACTCGCCTCCTTAGCTTAGAGGCCGACGTCTTCGTTGCTGCGACCGGCAGAGCCGATCTCCGCAGGTCGGGGGCTCCGCCACAAAGGGCTCTGCCCCCTAACCCTCGCCCAGCCCTCCCGTTTCCGGCTCGTCAGCCAGACGAGCACCATCGGTGGCCGAACAGAGAGCCGGCTTTGCCGGGGTGACCAGGAAGGATCGAGCACAAGCCACATCCGGTCGGTGGATCGAGGCTTAGACCATCGGGTCCTTGGGAGCGTGGGTGAGGGGTCGGCAGCCGTCCGCTGTCACCAAGACGGTGTCCTCGATACGCACTCCCCCGTGCTCGGGCAGGTACACACCGGGCTCCACCGTCACGACCTGGCCCTCTCGAAGGGGGTCTGTCAAACCATCTCCCACAGTTGGTGCCTCGTGGATGTCCAGCCCGACACCGTGACCGGTGCCGTGGACGAAGGCTGCGGCCCAGCCGGCGTCTGCGATGATTTGACGACAGGTTGCGTCGACCTCCCCGGTTGTCACGCCCGCGGCCACGGCGGCAACGCCTGCGGCCTGAGATTCCCGGACTACATCGAACATGCGTCGCGTGGTCTCCGACGGTTCCCCGATCATCACCGTCCGGGTCATGTCGGAGTGGTAGCCGTCTATCAGGGCGCCGAAGTCGATCACCACCAGATCCCCCTCCGACAGGACCATGGACCCGGGTCGGTGATGGGGTCGAGCCCCGTTGGCTCCGGCCGCCACGATCGTCTCGAAGCTGAGGTCATCCGCGCCGAGGCGACGCATAGCCGTGTCCAGTTCGAGCCCGAACTCGGCTTCGGTCGGCCCATCGGCGAGGCGGTTGCGGACCTCGGCTAGGGCGGCATCGGCGATGGCCGCCGCCGCCTCGATCCGGGCCACTTCCCCGGCATCCTTGACTATGCGCAGGTCCTCCACCATCGCCTCGGTGGAAACCAGGACACCCTGGATCGAAGCGAGCAGTTCGGCGTAGGACTGTTGGGCCGACCAGGTGACCGACGCGGCCTCCAGACCGAGGCGGATACCGACTCCAAGTCCTTCGAGGCTTGCCGTCAGGGCTTCCTTCTGGCCGGCGGCACCGGCCACCTCCAAGTCGGCTACGACGCCGGCGTCATCGAGTTGGGCTTGGGCCTGTTCGCCGTAGCGGCCGTCGGTCAGGAGCGTCACACCGTCGGTGGAGATGAGTAGGCGTCCGGCCGAACCGGTGAACCCGCTCAGGTAGCGAACGTTGGTGAGGTTCGTGACCAACAATGCGTCAACGCCGGCCTCATCCAATCGGGCCTGCAAGCGGGGCAGGCGGGCCGTGATGTCCATGGCGGGCAACGAGGTTCGGTCCATCACCAGATCCTCGCAGAAGCGGTCATGGTTTCCACCGAACTGGGGCTCACCGCCCGAGCAGGGCCGCCACCGCTTCGATGGCCAAGCGGTAGCTGTGGCCACCGAAACCGGCGATGGTGCCGGCCGCCACGGGAGCCACCACCGAGGTATGACGCCACGGCTCCCGGGCATTCGGGTTGGACAGGTGGAGCTCGACCACAGGACCCTCGAATGCTGCCAGGGCATCGTGGATCGACCATGCGTAGTGGGTGAAGGCGCCCGGGTTGACGACGATCGCTGCCGCCCGACCGCGTGCTGAGTGGATGGCCTCGACCAGTTCACCTTCGAAGTTGGTCTGTAGGTGTTCCAGGGCAATTCCATGGCTGGCTGCGGCCGCTTCTGCGGTGGCAACGTGATCTTCAAGCGTGGCCGTTCCGTACACCGCCGGCTCTCGCTGGCCCAACAGGTTCAGGTTGGGACCCGACAACAGGAGGACCACAGGCTGGTCCGAGACGTTGGTCATGTCCCCATCCTCGCCCATGGCAGGCCGCCGAGGGGGAACCCGTATCTGGTGGCGTAGTCAGGCGCCGGGTGCGGACCAAGGCTTAGGACCGCGCGGATAGGTCCAGTCGTCGTCGCTGCGAGGGTGGTCAGACCGAGGTTTCGCCTCGGTTTAGCCCTGCCGTGCTTTATGGGTCGGTCCGCCCATCGGCGCACCTCCTTGGCCTGTATTCGCCGGAAGGCGCTGCCTATCGGTGGATACAGGCTTAGAGCACGGCGTCCATCGCCGCCCGGAGAAGCGCAGCATCGGTGATCTTCACCGGTTCAACTCCAGCGGGCCCGTCCAAAACGAAGGTGAGGGCGTCGACCGCCTTCTTGTCTCGGGCGAACAGGGCGATCAGTTCCTCGGGGTCCAGGCCCGGTGGGATCGTCATCGGGAGGTCGTATGCGCCCACCACCTTGCGGTGTTCGGCCACCCGGTCGGCATCAATTCGGCCCAGGAGGCGGGAAACCTCGGCGGCGTAGATGAGACCGATCGCGACTGCCTCACCATGTCGAAGGTCGTAGCTACCGGCCGTCTCCAGTGCGTGACCGAGGGTATGACCGTAGTTGAGGATCGCTCGCCGACCCGCTTCGCGCTCATCGGAACCGACCACGTCGGCCTTGCAGCGCACGCAGGCCGCCACCGCCTGATCCAGGGGTAGATCGGCCAGGTCTGGCACACCGAGAAATGCGTATTTGGCCATCTCACCGAGACCGTTGCGGTATTCCCGGGGCGCCAGCGTGGACAGCACCTCGGTGTCGCACAGGACGGCAGACGGCTGCCAGAAGGAGCCGACCAGGTTTTTGCCTTCGGGCAGGTTCACTCCGGTCTTCCCACCGATGGCAGCATCGATCTGACCGAGAAGCGTGGTAGCCACGTGAACGACCGAGATCCCACGGTGATACACGGCTGCCGCAAAACCGGCGGTGTCGGTCACGACGCCACCACCCACGGCCACGACGCAGTCACCTCGGGTCAGGCCCCACCGAGCCCAATCCCGGCACAGGTCCTCGACCGTGCCGAGGTTCTTGGCCGCTTCGCCCTCACCCATGGCAAACGTGCGATGGTCCACACCAGGATCGACCTCGACGGGAATCGACGGCTGGCTCACGACCGCAACCCGGCGGACTCCAGAGGGGATCACCTCGGACAACCGGTGCCGAGCACCGTCGCCCACCAGCACCGGGTAGGACCGGTCTGCCAGCGGTACCTCGATCTCGATCATTTCCTGTCGACCTCCAACTCGGCCAGCGCCTCTACGACCTGCTCCGCGATGCGCCACTTGGGTCTGGTCCCGGCCTCGTGGGCCGGGCGGACCTCGACGATGGCGTCAGCGACCTCCCGATACAAGGCGTCTCTGTCCTCATGCATCTTGGTCAAGACCACCAAGGGGTCGTCGGTCAGTAGTGGGCGATGCGGCTTGCGCTGGGTCCGAGAAGCCAGAAACGCCGGATCGGCGTGGAGGTACACCACGGCCACATCCCCTGCACGGAGCCGGTCTCGGTTCGCGGGGGTCACCACCACGCCACCACCAGCACCCACCACCGTCGGATGTTGACCGGCTTCGGCCAGTAGTTCGGCCAAGAGATCGGCCTCGGCCTGACGGAACGCCGCCTCGCCATCGGTGGCGAACCACTCGGCCACCGACCGACCCGACCTCGCTTCCAGTTCGACGTCACAGTCCACGAAGCGCCAGTCGAGCAGCCTGGCCACCTTCTTGCCGACGGTGGTCTTACCCGATCCCATCAGGCCGACCAGCACCACCGCCACGGTCGGGACGTCTTCAGGCACCGACAGGACCGGCGGCCAGCGCCGACACGAAGGATCGATGGTTCCTGACCATCTCCTCAACGGAGTCCCCGCCGAACTTGCGGGTGGCCTCTTGGGCCAACACCAGGGCGACCATGGTCTCGACCACCACGCCCAAGGCCGGCACTGCGGTGACGTCGGTGCGTTCCTTGAAGGACACGCCCGGTTCCTTGGTGGCGGTATCCACGGTGGCCAAGGTGGGTCGGTTGAGGGTGGCGAGCGGTTTCATGGCGGCTCTGACCAGGATCGGCTCACCGTTGGAGATGCCCCCTTCCACCCCCCCGGCGAGCATCGAGCCTCGCTCGTATCCGCCATCGGCTGACCACGTGATCGGGTCGTGGGCCTCGCTACCCCTCCGACCCGCAACGTCGAACCCGTCTCCGATCTCCACGCCTTTCACAGCCTGGATGCTCATTACGGCCTGGGCCAGCGCGGCATCGAGCTTGCGGTCCCAGTGAACGTGGCTACCGAGCCCGATCGGTGCTCCGTAGGCGATCGCCTCCACCACGCCGCCGAGTGAGTCGCCCTCCCGTGCTGCTTCCTTGATCTCGTTGACCATGGCCTGGGCGGCAACGGGATCGACGCAGCGAACCTCGTTGGCATCGACGAGGTCGAGGTCTCCCGGTCCGGGCCGATGTGTCGTCGAGGAACGCGCCGCGCCCATCTGGATCACGTGGGACACGATCTGGACCCCGATGGAAGCCAGCAGCTTCTTGGCTACCGCCCCCGCCGCGACGCGCGCTGCAGTCTCGCGAGCCGAGGCCCGTTCGAGCACGTCACGGGCGTCAGTGAACCCGTACTTCTGCATGCCGGGAAGGTCGGCGTGACCAGGACGAACCTGGGTGAGCGGGGCCTGAGTGGGACCGTCTTCGCCCCGAGGTGACATCTCGCGCTGCCACTTGTCGGGGTCTCGGTTCCACTCTGAGTTGGCGATCTCGATGGCCACAGGGGAGCCCAACGTCCGGCCGTGACGTACGCCGCCTACCAGCGTGACCACGTCCTGTTCGAAGCGCATCCGAGGTCCACGCCCGTAGCCGAGCCGCCGTCGAGCCAGTTCATGGCCGATCTCCTCGGTGGAGATCTCCAGTCCGGCCGGCAGCCCTTCGATGACCACGACGAGGGCGGGACCGTGAGATTCGCCGGCGGTTAGGTAGCGGAGCACGGGGGCCACGCTACCGGGGCACCCGTGACGGGACGAAGCTCACCAGGTCGCAGAAAGCCGGTTCAAGGGCTCGAGGATCGCATCGCTGCGCATGATGGCGATGATCGCCCCCATGGCCAGCCACGGGCCGAAGGGGAAGGCCTGACTCGATCTTCGAACGATCAGCATCACCACGCCGACCACCACACCGAGAACGCAGGCGAACACCAACGCGTAGGCCACCAGGATCAGGTGGATCCACCCCACCCAGATCCCCAGCAGCACCGCCAGCTTGACGTCGCCCATCCCCATCCCCTCGCGCCGGACGAGGACCTCCCACAGCAGCAGGACGACGAGCAGGAAGCCGGCGTAGACGACACCCCCCAGGTACGCCGACCGAATGGCCAGGCCCGGATCCTGTCGTAGCAACAACGACAGGATCGGGATCGCCACGATCGAGCCGACGATCGACGGATAGGTGATCCTGTTGGGGAGCAGGTAGAGCTCGAGGTCGATGACCGACAGTGCCAGCAGGACCGAATAGAACGCGAGGTAGGGCACCAGATCCCAGGTCGGCCCGAACCGGACTGCTGCCGCCGCCCACAAACCGACGTTGGCTACTTCGACCAGGGGGTATCCCACAGGAATGGGTTCCCCACAGTGACGGCACTTGCCTTTGGAACCAAGCCAGGAGAAGACCGGGATCAGGTCGGCGAAGCCCAGCTTGGCATCGCAGTCGATGCAGTGGGGCCCTGGGCGAAGGATGCCCTCCTCGGTGGGAGCGCGGACGATCAGGGTGTTGAGGAACGAGCCGACCAGCAGAGCTGGTACGGCCAGCAGCAGCGCCAGGACCAGCGAGGTCAGGGCTTCACCGAGGAGAGGAAGTCGAGCAGGGCGCCCCGGTCCCCGTCATCGCCCCCGTCGCCCGAGCCTCCGTCGGCGTCGGTCGAGGGCGTCGAGTCCAAAGGGTCGGCATCGACCTCCTCGGACGGGGCATCAGAGGCCTCGGCGGATCCGAAGAAGTCGTCTGCGTCAGCGAAGGGCTCGGCATCGCCGGCACCGACCTCGGTACCGTCGCTGAACCTGGTGACCGGTGGTTCGGGGTCACCGAACTCGATCCCGTGAGCATCATCGGCCAACGGATCGAAGTCGGCGGCGCCGGGACCGGCATCCGGTTCAGAATCAGACTCAGGCTCAGGTTCGGTGTCACGACCGTCGACTGCGGTCATGTCATCGAGGTCGCCAGCGAAGCTGGTGCCCGACCCTGGAAGCGGCTCCGGCAGGAGCGCGTCCTCGCTGGTCTCGATCACCACTGGGCCATCTTCGGCCCGTAGCACCGACAGATCGTCTCGCTCGCCGGTACCGACGGGCTCGGTGGCTTCAGTGGTCTCGGTGGCTGACGCGCTGGCTTCTCTGCGGACCACTGGTTCGGGCCGGTCGGCAGGGGCCTCGTCCAGTCGGGCCAGACCTGCTTCGACCAGCTCCTTCACTTGCCGTGACGCGACCAGATCGGTCTGCTCGAAGTGGGCGCCAAGCTCGCGGACGGTAAGCCCTCCACCGAGGGCAGCCAGAACCCGCCAGTGGGCAGCGGTAACCGTGGTCTGCTCACCTTCGATCTCAGGAGCGAACACGACCCAACCCTCCATCGAGGGAACCACCGCTTCCACCTCCTTCCATTCCGCCAGCAGCTCCTCGGCCCGAGCCAGCACCGTGTCCACGTCGGCAGGTTCGGCCGGCTCGGAGATCGTCTCGTCGTCGTGGAAGGTGAAGGCACCTTCCACGAAGCGGAGGAGCTCCATGACCACGTCGACGACGTCGGTGGCGAACGGGGCGCTGGACACGGCGCCGCCCACCACCCCTCCACCGTCCAACCAGACATCGCCGTTGTCTCCGCCGCTGGTAACTGCCAGGCGGCCGGACTTGGAGGTGCCCGACAGGAGCCGGAGCACATCGTTTAGAGCAAAGGACTGAAGGTCACCCTGCAGAGCCACGGGGTCCTCCTAAGACGGTGTAGCGGGGCTTGCCGTCAACAGATCGGCATTTGCCGGTCCAAATCAAGGTTTCCCCACCCGGAATGGGCCGGTTGGCCCCTCAGCCAGCGCGAGCTGCCCGGTGCATGACGGCCAGCTCGGGGAGCTCTCCGGTCCAGCGCTCCAAGGAGATGGCAGCCTGGTGCACCAGCATTCCGATCCCGTCGACGGGTTGGGCTCCACAAGCCGCTGCCGCCGCCAGGAGCGGGGTGACAATCGGCTGGTAGACGAGATCCACCACGATCTGACCGCGACGCAAGGAATCCGCGGGGCACGGCAACGGACCCGAAGCGCCGGCAGGAGCACCCATGCCTACCGAGGTGGCGTTGATCACGATGTCTGCCTGGACAATGTCGTCTACTTGGCCGACCCGTCCCGCGGCACCACCCAGCGCTGCCGCCACCGCAGCCTTGTCGGGGGTGCGGTTCACGACCACCACCTCGGATGCTCCGGCGACCACCAAGGCGTGCACCACCGAACGGGCCGCTCCCCCAGCGCCGAGTACGACACACCGTCGTCGAGCCACGTCGACTTCGCTGTCGTGGCGCAGCGACCGGACCAGGCCCTCACCGTCGGTGTTGTGACCAACCAACGTGCCGCCCACCCATGAGATCGAGTTGACCGCACCGAGCGCCTGCGCTGCTGGGGTGAGCGAGTCCAGGGCCGGGATCACCGCAGCCTTGTGGGGCATCGTCACCATGAGCCCGCCCAGGTGGAGAGCCCGAACCGCAGCCACGGCCCCCTCGGCGCCTCCATCGGGTACTTCGAAGGCCACCATGGCCCAATCGAGGCCGGCGGCCCGGAAGGCGGCGTTGGCCAGGGCCGGCGAACGGGAGTGACGTACCGGGCTGCCGATCACCGCGGCCAGGCGCGTCGAACCCGACGGGTTCCACTGGTGGTCTATCTCAGCCACAACCAAGACCTCGTTCTCGACAGAGGCGCTTGGCCTCCAAGAACTCGGCGTCGGTGAGCAAGAACACGTGAGACCGTTCCTCGGCCAGCACGTAGTAGAGCCAGTCCCCTTCGGCGGGAGCCAGCGCCGCCTCGAGTGCGAACTCCCCTGGTGCAGCGATCGGCGTGGGGGGCAGGCCCTTTCGTCGACGGGAGTTGTAGGGCAAGGATCCGTCGGTGAAGTCCACCTCGGTGCCAGTCAGTTCGGCACCGTAGCGATCGACGGCATCGATTCCGAGGGGAATGCCTCGGGCCAGCCGGTTGTAGATGACGGTGGCGATCTTGGATGCCTCCTGAGGATTACCGGCTTCGGCTTGGACCATCGACGCCACCTTCAACAGGTCATAGTCGCTCAGCTCTAGCCCCCAGCGTTCGGCTAGGAGGACCCTTGCCCCGGCGGGGTCGAGACGGTCGAGCCGCTTCTCCATCTCGGCCGCCATGTCCTGTAGGAGGATCGGGCCGGTGGTGCCGTCTCCGATCTCATAGGTGGCCGGGAACAGGAGACCTTCGTAGCTGGGTTGATCTGCGGGGCGCAGGCTGGTGACCACCTCGCCGCGGTCCAATGTGGCCTGGAGGGCGGCCCGGTCTGTTCCGGGGACCGCTTCTGTCAGCCGATCGAGGATGCGCCGCACCGTAAGCCCTTCAGGGATGGACACCGTGTCGGAGGGTTCGGCCAGCACTGGTTTGGTGGGACCGGCGTCGAGCGTCTCCAACACCGTGTCGAAGTCGGAGTTGGTCTGCAGGTCGTACACCCCGGCCTGGAACGGACCGGCTCCTCGTCGACCGGCGTAGAAGTTGAAGACGCTGGCGTTCGAGATGACGCCCTTGTCCTCGAGGATGGCTCCGATTCCGCGGACCGACACGCCGGTCGGAACCTCGATCGAGACGACCTCTCCAGGACCGCCGGGCGGGTTCACCTGACGGCCGTACCAGACCCAGAGCGCTCCTGCCAGCATGGCCATGACGACTGCCAGCGCTCCGAGGCCGAGCAGGATCTGACGCCGTCGACCCACCCCGAGCCCGCGGTGGTCGTAGCGGTCGTCGTCGTAGTGGTCGTCGTCGTAGTGGTCGTCGAAGTGGTCGTCGAAGTGGTCGTCGTCGAAGTGGTCGTCGTCGAAGTGGTCGTCGAAGTGGTCGTCGAGGTGATCGTCGTCGTAGTGGTCGTCGAAGTGGTCGTCGAGGTGATCGTCACGTCGCGGCGGGCGGGCCGGACCGGTGCGGGCCTCGGGCGATGTTGGCAATTCCGGGCCGGGTTCTTGGTCTGTCATGGCTGGCCACCCTCGGGGTCGTTTCCTCCGAGTGCGATGTCATCGGTGCCTCGCTGCTGGTCCAACCAGTCCTGGAGGATCACCGACGCCGCCACCATGTCGACCACCTTGCGGCGGTCACGCCCGTCGAGATCGCCGCGCTCGCGCAGGGCCCGGTCGGCGATGCGAGTGGTCATGCGCTCGTCGTGGGTCACCACCGGAACCCCCACCGCCGCAGCAAGGAGGTCACACTCCTCGAGAACCGCGCTTGCCGCCGGACCGACCTGGCCGGAGAGGTCGATGGGGAGTCCAACGACCACCTGATCCACCTCCCATTCCCGTGCCAGCTCCGCGATGGTGCGGTGCACGCGCTGGCGGTCGCGATGGCGTTCAACGACCGTCAGTGGTGTAGCTACCCGACCATCGGAATCAGACACGGCCACGCCGATGCGCCTGGAACCGAGGTCGATCCCCATTACCCGCACGTCATCCCAGACCCGCGGCAGCGCGGGCCATCGCCAGGGCCTCGGGGATGGCCGACGGGTTACGTCCGCCGGCCGCGGCCAGGTCGCGTCCCTTGCCACCACCGCCACCCACGGCGCGTGCCGCGTCCGCGATGAGCGAGGCCGCGTCAGGCCCACCCTCGACAGCGGTGGCGGCCACGAGGGCCACGCCACCACCGTCGGGAGCCCCGATAAGGACCACGGCCCGGATGCCGGTGTGGTCGCGAACGGCGACCGCCAGGTTCCGCAGATCGTCGCGGGCCAGACCATCGACCTGGGCCACCACCACGCCGTCGTCGGCGGTGGCGGCCAGATCGGCGGCGCCGCTGGTAGCCAGCTTGGCCTTGAGAGACCTGACCTCGGCCCGAAGGTCCTTCAGTTCAGCCAGTCGTTTCTCCAGACCATCGAGCAGCTCGGGTCGAGGGACACCCACCCGTTCGGCTGCTGCCGCCAACTCGGCCTCCTCTCGACGGATCCGTTCGATCGGCCCGGTTCCGGTCACCGCTTCGATACGTCGCAGGTTCGAACCGATGGATGTCTCTGAGATCACCTTGACCGGCCCGATGTCTCCGGTCCGGCTGACATGGGTGCCACCGCACAACTCGATCGAATGGGGACCGGCCTCGAGCACTCGCACGGTGTCGCCGTACTTCTCGCCGAAGAAGGCCAAGGCCCCCCGCTGGGTGGCGTCGTCCTTGGTGGTCTCGAAGTGGTGGACCACCTCGTTGGCCAAGACGTCGCGGTTGACCAGGTCCTCGATGGCTACGACCTGATCTGCGGTTACGGGTTCGAAGTGGCTGAAGTCGAACCTCAACCGGTCAGGTCCCACCCATGATCCCTGCTGCTTGACGTGGGATCCGAGCACCTCCCGCAGTGCCCAGTGCAAGAGGTGGGTGCCGGTGTGGTTCCGGCGGATTGCGGCCCGACGATCCCCGTCGATCGTGGCCGTAACCCGGTCTCCGACCGCAACCGCCCCGGCGGTCACCTCCACCACATGGCGGTGCAACCCAGGCAGAGCGTTGAGAGTGTCCACCACCGTGCCAACGAAATCACCCGACGCCGAGACCATCGTTCCGGTGTCTCCGACCTGGCCACCAGCTGCGGCGTAGAACGGAGTCCGGTCCAAGAAGACACCGAGGCGTCCATCTTCGGCAGGCACCACCCCGATGACGGTGGCATCCACCGCCTCTACCTCGCGCCCCACGAACACGGTGGTGCCGTGCTCCTCGAGGATGGCCTGAAACGCATCGGCGTGGGCTCCCACCTCGATGCCGCCCTTGCGGCCCGCCTCGCGCGCTCGACGCCGTTGATCCTCCATGGCTGAGTCGAACCCGGCTCGATCCAGGCCGAACCCACGGTCGCTGACTATCTCGGACGTCACGTCGAGTGGGAACCCGTAGGTGTCGTGCAGTTGGAACGCCACCGTTCCCGGCAGTTCTCCCCCGGCGGGGATCTCGTCTAGCGCCGTATCGAGTATCCCCAGGCCGCTTCGCAACGTGCGTCGGAACTGGTCCTCTTCCCGAGCCAGCGCGCCAACCACCGTGTCGGCGTTGTCCCTCAGCACGGGGTACGCGTCACCCATCAACTCGATGGTGCGTTCAGCCAATGCCGGGGTGATCGAGGTCTCGACGCCCAGCAGGTAGGCGAAGCGGATGGCCCGTCGGATGATCCGTCGGAGGACGAAGCCACGGTCCTCGTTGGAGGGCACCACGCCGTCGGCCACCAGGAAGGTCATGGTGCGGGCATGGTCGGCCAACAACTTGAGGGCGACGTCGCTGGCGGGGTCCTGGCCCAGTCGCTTGCCGGTGAGGGTTTCCCCGACCGACACCAGGTTCCTGAGCTCGTCGGTGTCGAACACGCTCGGCGACCCGATGGTGGCGCACAACATCCGCTCGAGGCCGGCACCGGTGTCGATGTTCCGGGTCTCGAGCGGCTTGAGGCTTCCATCTGGTTGACGGAAGAACTGCTGGAAGACGAGGTTCCAGAACTCCACGTATCGGTGCTCGGCGGCGGGATCCGCGGGGCCACCGGCGGGACCGTGCTCAGGTCCGAAGTCAAAGAACAGCTCTGAGCTGGGCCCGCAGGGACCGGTGTCGCCCATCTCCCAGAAGTTGTCCTTGTCCAGGCGTTGAATGCGGCCGCCCGGGAACCCGACCTCGCTCACCCACAACTCGGCCGCCTCGTCGTCGTCTACATGGCACGTGACCCAAATTCGGTCGCCGTCGAGGCCGAGCACCTCGGTCGAGAACTCCCACGCCCAGCGGATCGCCTCGGCCTTGAAGTAGTCGCCGAAAGCGAAGTTGCCCAGCATCTCGAAGAAGCTGAGATGGCGTGGGGATCGACCGATGGCATCAAGATCGTTGTGTTTGCCGCCGGCACGTACGCATCGCTGGATAGATGACGCTCGGGGCGGCTGGTACGGGACCTGCTCCTCACCCACGAAGTAGGGCACAAACGGCATCATCCCCGAATTGGTGAACATGGGGGCCGAGGGATGATGGGGAATCAGCCCGGCCGACTCGACGTCGGTGTGATCCCGGCTCACCCAGAACTCCGTCCACGCGCGCCGCAACTCGTGGGCATTCATGGTTCCAGGGCCTCCTGAGTGGCGGGTGGGCGGATCTGCCGCGGGACGGGTGCGTCCACCCTACCGGCGGGGCCTCCTTAGCCTTCGAACGCGCGCCAACTGACCGCTCCCGGCTCAGCGCCGGGAGCGGCGACGCCCGGTGACCATGTCACTGGGAGGACTAGCGGCGCGACTCTGGCGCCGCGGACCCGGCGGTGATGCGGCTGAGACAGCGGGCTGAGGACGTTCACCCACAAACGTCCGGGCTTCGACCCGGGCTCGTAGCTCCGATTCGGTAGCCCTCATGGCGTCGCGCCCCTCCTGGGCCGCGGCCTTGACCACGCTTCCCACGCCACGGGCCGACGTGACGGCCCGATCGGCCACCTGCTCGGGCAGGTATCGCTCGACGGCCTCCTCGACCTTGCGTTTGGCCCGGAATGCACCAGCAGCCCCGAGCGCCATGCCGATTCCCATCCACGTGACCCGTTTGAACATTCCGCACTCCTCAGCGTTTCCTGCTGTCCTCGCCTCGTAGGCGCCGCGCCGCCCGCGAAGCACCGGAGGTGACCGCTACCGTCTTGATCACCGGGGCCGATAGGGCCCGGTAGGCGAGCTTGGACGTGGCGTCGACTGTGGCCGAGATCGATTCGGCCGACCCGACCAGGCGCTCCACCCGAGCCAACTCGTCGGTGGCCTCGGCCAGGCTCTGGGCCAGTTCGTCGATCAGCGGGACCGCCCGGGCATTGATCTCCTCCAGCGTTGCCGTGACCTGGCGGACCGTGGTGAGGACCCTCTGCAACGCGAACAGCACGGCCACAACCGAGACCACGCTGCACACGGTCAAGACCACCAGCGCCAGATCTGACGCCGACATTTCGGCCAGGATCCCCGACGTGGTCACGACCTATCCCGGTCGCTCGTGTTTTGGTGGAGTTGGTCCATCCGCTGCGCAACCTCGCGTTCATGACCATGGGCAGACGGTCGGTAAAAGGTCTCGTCGGCCACCTCGGGCGGCAGGTACTCCTGTTCCACCCAGCCCCGAGCGTCGTCATGAGGGTAGCGGTAGCCGGCACCGTGCCCGAGCTTTGCCGCCCCCTGGTAGTGGCCGTCGCGCAGGTGGGGAGGGACTCCGGAGCTCGGCTTGGTTCGGACGTGGTCGCGGGCCTGCCACACCCCCAGCGCCACCCGGTTGGACTTG
>WBZL01002978.1_pt1 | contig 15912 bp, 10 predicted proteins | sample 5204291 | NCBI WGS metagenome assembly WBZL01 (sample SAMN12344345, study PRJNA552823) | activated sludge metagenome | biome: Activated sludge suspended growth; feature: Nitrification reactor; material: Wastewater; isolation source: activated sludge from nitrification reactor of wastewater...
TGGCGAGGCCGTAGCTCTCTGCGGCGTTATAGGAATACAGCGCGTCGAAGTTGCGCGTGACCAGGAAGGCCGGGCCTTCGCGCCCCGCCGGCAGCATCAGCCCGGCCGGCGCGCCGGCCGCGGGCAAGGCGCTGCCGTCGGCCCGCCGCACGCCGCGCGCGGCCCATTCGGCCATCGGCTGCTTGTTGCGTCGGCCGGCGTCGGCGGTGTCCATGCCGCGCGGCAGGCGGACCTCGAAGCCCCAGCGCAGGTCACTGCGCCAGCCGGCGCGCGCGAGGAAGTTGGCGGTCGAGGCGAGCGCGTCGGGTACGCTGTCGATGAGGTCGCGGCGACCGTCGCCGTCGAAGTCCACCGCCAGGCGCATGAAGGTCGAGGGCATGAACTGGGTGTGGCCGAAGGCGCCCGCCCAGGAGCCGGTCAGGCGCTCGGGCGCGACGTGCCCCTCCTGCAGGATCTTCAGCGTGGTGAAGAATTCGCCGCGGAAGAAGGCCTGCCGGCGCCCGAAGCAGGACAGCGTGGACAGCGAAGTCAGCAGCGGCCGGCTGCCGAAGTTGCGCCCGTAGTTGCTCTCCACGCCCCACACCGCGACCACGGTCTCGGCATCCACGCCGTAGCGGCGCTCGACCTCGGCGAGCACCTCCTTCCACTGCGCCAGCATCGCGCGCCCGTCGGCGACGCGCTCCTCGTCCACCAGCGCGGCGAGGTAGTCCCAGATCGGGGTGACGAACTCGGGCTGCGCGTCGAGGAAGCCGATCACCGCCATGTCGGGCGCGAGCGCCGCCGTGTGGGTGTCGAAGGTCTCGCCATGCACGCCCTTGGCCGCGGCCTCGCCGCGCAGCTTGGCGAGGCAGGACGCGAACGCGGCCTCGTCGGCAGCGGCAGACAGGGGCAGCGAGAGCGCCGCGAGCGCGGCGGCGAGCAGGAGAGGACGGGAAGACATGGACAAGGCCTGTTATGCGATTGCGGATGGGCGCCGCAGTCTAGCACCGCGAGGTGGCGGATCGCCGCGCGGCGGCTGCAGGCGCCCGCAGCGTCGTGCCCCTCGTGCAGGAGCGACGCAAGTCGCGATTGCTGCGGTCGAACTGCGCCTGCGCGAACCACGGGCGCACTGATCGCGACTTGCGTCGCTCCTACGCCGCTCCTCGGGCGTGGAAGCGGGACTGCGAGCTTCGCGAGCGCTCCTCAAGGCTCCACCTTCACCACATTGCCACGCGCGTCCCATACGCCGCGGGCGCTTGCCCGCGCGCCGTCGAAGACCAGCCAGCTCTGGCTGCCGTAGTGCGGCAACGCGCGCTGCAGCGCGCGCAGCGCGGCGGGGTCGGCGGCGGCGATCACGGCGAGCGCCGGGCCGCGCTCACGCTGCACGGTCCACACCCTGGCGCTGCCGCCTGCGGGCATGCCCCGGGGCTGTGCCGCCAGGCCGGCACCGACGAGCACCGCGGCCACCGCGGGCTCGCTGCCCACCAGCAGCACCGGCCCGCCCTCTGCGCCCAAGGCTGGGAGACCTGCCAGCGTCGGCGTGCGCTCGAACAGGCGGGCGGCGAGCGCCTGCGCCGCCTCGGCGAATGCACTGTCCGCCCCTCTCGGCGTGCCACCGCTTGCGCCACTCCCTGCGCCACTCCCTGCGCCACTCCCTGCGCCGCTCCCCGCCCCGCCCGCCTCCGCCTGTGCGTCGGCAAGCACCAGCCGCGGCGCCGCAGCGACGATCCACTGGCGCAGGATGGGCGGCAGTTGCGCCGCCTCGGGCAGGCGCCACAGACGCAGCTCCGGGTCGAGGGCCACGCCCTCGGGCACGAAGCCGGCGGTGAGCTCCACATCGGTGCGGCCCGCGGCGAACTCGACGACCCGGGTCTCTACCCGATCCCCCGCCACGAGCTGCAGTGGCAGCCGCAAGGCGTGCACCGGTCCCGGTTGCGCCAGGCTCACGCGCACGCGCGCGCCCTGCCCGGCCGGCTCCATCAAGCGTGCCCGTTCGATGCGCGGCGCCGGCCCGCCGGGCAGCTCCAGCCACTGGCGGAAGAAGCCCTGCAGCGGGCGCCCGGCCGCCTCCTCGAAGGCGGCGCGCAGTTCGTCCCAAGCGGCGATACGGAAGCGCTGGCGTTCCCAGAAAAGGCGGATGCCGCGCGCGAACGCGTCCTCGCCGATTTCGTCCTGCAGCATCACGAAGACCATCGCCGCCTTGCCGTAGCCCACCGCGGCCGCGGCGCCGTGGGTGCGCGAGCGGAAATCGGCGAGCGGTGCGTGCGAATCCGCCGGCAGCGCGGCGAAGTCGCGCAGCCAGCCCAGGCGCATCTCGCGCGCCGCGGCGGTCGACGCCTCGGCCTTGTAGGCGTAGTCGGCCATGAAGGTGGTCAGCCCCTCCGACCAGTTGCCACGCGCGTAGTCGACCAGCACGCCGTTGCCCCACCAGTTGTGCAGCACCTCGTGGCCGAGCGAGCTCGCGCGGATGAAGGGCAGGCGCAGCACCTGCTCGCCGATGTAGGTCAGCGTGGGCATGCCGAAGCCGGTCGGCAGCGGGCTCGCCACCACCGAGAACTCGGTGAAGGGGTAGGCGCCGATCTGTGCCGAGTAGCGCTCGATGTAGCGCTGGCTGTCGGCGAGGTAGGCCTCGGCCAGCCCGGCCTCGCCGTCGAGCGCGGCGGGAAAGTAGGTGCGCAGGCGCAGCGGCCGGCCATCGGCCTGGGTGGCGAGGCGTTCGCGCACCACCCAGGGCCCGGCCATCAGGTCGATGCCGTCTGCCGGATGTTCGAAGACGAAGCGCGCGCGGTAGGGCTCGCCCGCCGCGGCAGGGCGCTGCTCGTGCGCCAGTCGTCCGGCGACCAGCGCCGGCTGGCCGCCACGGACCACGAGGTCCACCTCGTAGGCGAAGAGGTCGGCCGGACGCGGATACCAGCCGCTGCCACTGGCGAGGAAGCTGCCCGCTGGCGAGGCCATCGGCGGCATGGCCTGCAGCACCTCGCGGTGGTCGCGTGCCTGCTCGAGCGCGGGCAGCTTGCCGCCGTAGCGCAGGCGCAGCTCGGCGCCGGCCGGCGCATCCACCCGCCAGGCGCGCAGCGCACCGCGGCTGCCCGCGGCACGCAGCGGCAGCGCATGCCCGTCGGCGCTCGCGGCCTGCGGCTGCAGGGATTCGTGCAGCACGAAGCGGTAGCCGGCTTCGGGCGCACGCAGCACGGCCTCGACCTGAAGCTCGCCGCGCGCCGGATCGAGCTCGACCGCCAGATGCAGCCTGGCCGGCCCGGCCGCGGCCAGGGCGGAAGGAAGCCCGCCCAGCCAGCCGGCAAGCAGCAGCCACCCGAACAGCCCGCGCAGCATCTCAGCGCGCCTCGCGCGGGAAGCGCACCACCACCTCGACCGCCTTGCCTTCGCGCATCACCTGCAGCGGCAACCAGGTGCCCGCCGGCTGGCGGCGGATCAGGCCGATCAGCTGCGCGGAGCGCCGCACCGGCGCACCCGCCGCCTCGGTGATCAGGTCGCCGCGGCGCAGGCCGCTGCGCTCGGCGAGGCTGCCCGGCGTGAGCTCGGCGATGCGGATGCCGCCGTCGGTGTCGTCGAGCCCCACCCCGAGCCGCGGCGGCGGAGGCGGCGGCTGGCGCAGCGCCGGTACGGCGAACACCGCGTCGGCGAGGCCGGCGGGGAGTTCCACGCAAGGCGTCGCCGCCTCGACCGGCATCAGCTGGCCGATGCTCGGCTCGCCGAGCGCGGCGAGCTGATGGGCCACGCCGTGGCCGTGGCGCACGTGCCCGCTCCCCATGATGCCCACTGCGAACGGCAGGCTGCCGTCCGCGGCGGCGTGGCGCGCGCGGCCGGCGAGCAAGGCTTCGGCCATCGCACGGTCCCAGGCGAGCTGGGAATCCACGAAGTTGCGGAAAGCGGCATCGCCGCGCGCCGGCTTGCCCTGGTCCTTGCCGTGCTGGCGCATCTGGGCGTGCTGGCTGTGGATCTCGAAGAGGAAGTCCTCGTAAGCCGACACCGCCGCGGCCGGCCGACCGACGCCCTCGCGCTCGCCCTCGGGCACGCCGTCCCAGCCCTTGTCGGCGATCCGCCGGGTGAGCTCCGCGTCGATGTTGAGCGCGAGCATCGGGATACGGTTCATGCGCGCGAAGTGGAAGAGCGGCAGGTAGAGCTCCGCCGGCATGCTCCACACCTTGCCCCATTCCGACTGCTGCAGGAACTCCGCCTCGGTCAGCTCGCCCGCCACCCAGCGGTCGAGCACCGGCTGCGCCCGGCGCGGGAACATCTCGAAACCGATCACCATCCGTGGGCGCAGCGCATGCAGCGTGGAGAGGGTCTGCAGCTGCCAGCGGTGGTGGTCCATGTCGTCGTGCTGCTCGCCGAGCAGCACGACCGCACGCCCGGCCATCGCGGTCAGCAGCCCGCCCGCGTCCACCACCTGCGGCGTCACCCCGTCGGTGCGCGCCCAGCTCGCGGGCGCGAGGCAGGCGGGCGCGGCGGACGGGGCCTGGCTCTGTGCCGGGTTCGCCAGCGTCGGCAGCGTGCACAGGAGACCGCTCGTGAGCGCGCACGCGCGCAGCCAGGAGGAAGAGGACATGATCGTGGGCTCGGGAGACGAAACGTCAAGTAGAGCCCGCGCGCGCACGCGAGTTCCGCTCCCGCGCCGGGCCGCTCAGGGGACGAAGTGGTCGACGCGGTCGGTGATCAGCCCGTCGAGGCCGAGCGCGCGCAGGCGTTCCGCCTCGGCGGCGTCGTTCACGGTGTAGGCCAGGCGGCGCAGGCCGGCCGCGGCGGCCTGCGCCGCGGTCTCCGGCGTCCACGCCGCGCACTCCGCGATCACCGCGACGCAGCCGAGCGCACGCGCTTCGTCGAGCCAGCCGGCACGGAAGGTCTCAAGCAACAGCCCGCGCGGCGTGGCCGGCGCCACCGCGGCCGCAGCGGCGAGCGCGGTGGGAGAAAAGGAGCTCAGCAGCGGCGGCGGGACGACGGACGCCGCGGCCAGGACCTCGGCCACCCGGCGTCCGGTGCGGATCTCGTCGCCAGGTGCGGGCTTGATCTCGATGTTCAGCAGGCAGCCGCGCTCGCCGCAGAAGGCCAGCACCTGCGCGAGCGTGGGCAGGCGCTCGCCGGCGTGGCGGGGGCCGTGCCAGGCGCCCGCGTCGAGGCGCGCGAGTGCGCCCCAGGGCTGCTCCACCGCCTCGCCACGGCCATCGGTGGTGCGCTCGAGGCGGTCGTCGTGGAGCAGGAAGACCTCGCCGTCCGCGCTCAGGCGGGCATCGCACTCGAACATGCGGTAGCCGTGCGCATGGCCGAGCGCAAACGCGGCGAGCGTGTTCTCCGGCGCCAGCTTGCCGGCGCCGCGATGGGCGATCCAGAACGGATACGGCCAGGGCACGCTCACTCGGCCGACGCGGCCTTCGGCTTGCGCGCGCGGCGCGGACGCGGGGCGGGGTTCTCCGCCGCGGGCGTGCTCGCGGCGGGCGCGGCACTCGGCAGGGGCGCGGCGCTCGCCGACGGGCCCGCCGCGGTCGCCGTCCCGCCCGCCCCTTCCGCAGCGGCCTTGGCACCCGCAGCGCGCCCACCGCGACCACGCCGCGAAGACGGCTTTGCGGCCTCGGAGGGTTTCTCCTTCGGCTTCTGCTTGTCCTTCCCCTTGCCTTTGCCCTTCGGCTTTTCATCCTGCACCGCGCCGGCCACGGCGTCGTGGGCTTCGTTCGCCGCGGCAGGAGCAGGCGGATGGTCCGCGCCGGCGACGGTGGCCGCAGCGGCGGCCGGCAGGACGGGCGCCTCGGCCTTGCCGCCACGCCGCCTGCGCGTCGCGGACGAGCGCTTCGGCTGCGCGGACTCGGGCTCGGCCTCGGCTGCGCGAGGCTCGACCGCCACCGCGGCGTCCTCGGCGTGCCCGGCGCCCTCGGAGGTCGCCTGCGCCACCGTCTCCGCCGGCAAGACAGGCGCTGCCGGCGCGCTTTCGATGGCGGTCTCGCCCTCCTCGACCGTGGCGGCGACATGCGCCTCGACCGCCACCCCTTCAGCTGCGGGCTCCTCCAGCGCTCGTGCCGCGCGGCCACGACCGCGACCGCGACCGCGCCGCGGCTCCGAAGCGTTGGCGGAAGTCTCCCCGCCCGCGCCGGCAGGCGAGCTGGCGCGCTCCGCGCCGGGCTCCGCCTCGGCGACGCCCACGGTCGGCTCGGTGCGCGGGGCGGCACGCTCCACCACCAGGGACTCGCCCGCCATGGTGAACTCCTCGCGCATGCGGGGTGCGGCCAGCCCCGGGCCGGGGCGGGTGACGAAGATGCCCGACTTCTCGTCGCGGCCGAGTTCCAGCAGGCCGCGCGCCTGCGCTTCCTCGAGCAGGTTGCCGAAGGCGCGGAAGCCGAAGTAGCTCTCGTTGAAATCGGGCTTGCGGCGCTTGATCGCCTCCTTGAGCATCGACGACCAGATCTTGCCGCTCTCGCCGCGTTCGGCGAGCAGCGCGTCGAAGGTCTCGACGGCGATGTCGATCGCCTTGCTGCGGCGCGACTCGAGCTCCTCGCGGCGGGCCTTGTCCTCCTCGGGCTGCTTGCGGCTGGCGGGCGGGTTGTCGCGCGCCTCGCGCTTGGCTGCGGCGCGCTGGCTGTCGCGCACGAGGTCGTCGTAGAAGATGAACTCGTCGCAGTTGGCGATCAGCAGGTCGGAGGTGGACTGCTTGACCCCGACGCCGATCACCTGCTTGGCGTTCTCGCGCAGCTTGGACACCAGCGGCGAGAAGTCCGAGTCGCCGCTGATGATCACGAAGGTGTCGACATGCGACTTGGTGTAGCACAGGTCGAGCGCGTCGACCACGAGCCGGATGTCGGCCGAATTCTTGCCGGACTGGCGCACGTGGGGGATCTCGATGAGCTCGAAGTTGGCCTCGTGCATCGCCGCCTTGAAGCTCTTGTAGCGGTCCCAGTCGCAATAGGCCTTCTTGACCACGATGCTGCCCTTGAGCAGCAGGCGCTCGAGCACCCGCTTGATGTCGAACTTCTCGTACTTCGCGTCCCGCACGCCCAGCGCCACGTTCTCGAAGTCGCAGAACAGCGCCATGCTGATGCTGTCGGGGGAGGAAGCCATGGAAATCTCCGTTTCTGATGAGCCGCCGATGTTAAGCCCTCGCCGCGGTGCGTGCCACCGGATGTACCGCCGCGGCCCGCCTTGGGGCGTGCATGCCTGCCGGTTTGTCCTATGCTTGAGACTCTGGACGCATTCCAACAGGAGAACAGCCATGATCAAACCCGCCGCCCTCGCCGCCGCGCTCCTTGCCACCACGCTCGCCCTGCCCGCCCTCGCCGCCGAGCGTGCGAGCGCCCGTTTGCTCGATCGCCAGGGCGCCGAGGTGGGCACCGCGACCCTGGTCGAGGGGCCCCACGGCGTGTTGGTCCACGTGGTCGCCAAGGGACTGCCGCCCGGGCCGAAGGCGATCCACATCCATTCGGTGGGCACCTGCGAGGACGGCGCGCAGGGCTTCGTCGCCTCGAAGGGTCACCTGAACCCGGCGGCAAGGCCGCACGGGCTGATGAACCCGGATGGCCCCGACGCCGGCGACCTGCCCAACCTCTTCGTGCATGCCGACGGCGGCGTCGAGGCGGAGTTCTTCACCGCCCTCGCCAGCCTCTCGGGCGCGGGCGGACGCGCCGCCATCCTCGACGCCGACGGCGCCGCGCTGGTGATCCACGAGAACCGCGACGACCACGCCAGTCAGCCGATCGGCGGCGCCGGCGGGCGCTTCTTCTGCGGTGTGATCCGGGCGCAGTGAGCGGATCAGATCGCCTCAGCCGTTGCGAAGCCGGGTCGCGCGCCCACCCGCCCGCCGCCCTCGCAATGGCGTCGGCGCTCGTCCTGACGCTCGCCGCCGCGGGCTGTGCGCCACCCACCGAAGAGGCGGCGCTCACCCCCCGCGGCATCGGTCCGATGTTGCTCGGCGTTCCGCTTGCCGACGCCGCGCGCGCCACCCGGCGCTTCGATCCTGCCGCCGCAGGGATCGGCCCGGGCTGCGACGAACGCGACCAGATCGGCGTGGTGCTGCGTGTGGCCGGCGAGTCGCTGTCGGTGATGGCGATGGCCGGCGCCGACGCCAGGATCGAGGAGATCCTCGCCATCCCCGCGCAGGGCGCCGGCGCGGTCACGCTGGCCGATGCCGAGGCCTGCCGTGCGCACGGCGCCGCCTACGCGGCCAGCCTCGCCCACCGGCTCGGCGCGGCGCCCACCTGGTCGGTGCGCGAACGCCCGGTCTCGCACGAGTTCGTCTTCGCCTTCGCCGGCGACGTACGCGTGGTAGCGCGCTGGTTTTCCGGCGGCAGGAGCTGCGACCTGCTGCTGCAGTACGGCGGCAAACCCGCCGCCAGCCCCTGAGCACCGCGACCGTCCGGGGCCCTGGCGGCGCCTCCGCCGCGGCTCCGCAGCGCGGCAGCCGCGCACTCGCAGCCGGGAACGCGCGGTCCGACACGGGGCACGCCAGGGCGATCCGGGGTATGCTTGCTGCACCGGGTTGATTCTGTTATTAAGTCGGACCTCACCAATCAACACCCTCTACGGAAGTCGATCCATGGCTGAAGATACCCTGCACAAGCAATTCCCGCCCTACGTTCCCGCTGCCGGCGAGGAATACATGAGCGAGAAGCAGCTGGCCCACTTCCGCGCGATCCTCGATTCGCTCAAGGGCGAGCTGGTGGATGACATCGAGCGCACGGTGCACACGATGCAGGACGAGGCGACCGTGTTCGCCGACCCCAACGACCGCGCCAGCCAGGAGTCCGACATCGCGCTCGAGCTGCGCAACCGCGACCGCGAGCGCAAGCTGATCAAGAAGATCGACGAGACGATCGGTCGCATCGAGGCCGGCGAATACGGCTACTGCGACAGCTGCGGCGTCGAGATCGGCCTCAAGCGCCTCGAGGCGCGCCCGACCGCGACCTTGTGCATCGACTGCAAGACGCTGGAAGAGATGCGCGAGCGCCAGGTCGCGAAGTAATCCGCCGCTCCCGGTCGCGACCGGGACGGACAACAAAAAAGGACGCCTGGGGCGTCCTTTTTTGTTGTCCGCACGCCGTGCTGCAGCGCGTGGCGGGCCGCAGCCCGCCATCCGCCATCAGCCGGCGTTTTCGTTCAGCAGCGCCTTCATGCTAAGGCGGATCTTGCCGCGCTCGTCGGTCTCGAGGACCTTCACGCGCACGACCTGGCCTTCCTTGACGTAGTCCGAGACGTTATTCACGCGCTCGTTGGCGATCTGCGACACGTGCAGCAGGCCGTCGCGGCCCGGCATGATGTTCACGATGGCGCCGAAGTCGAGCAGACGCACGACCGGACCTTCGTAGACCTTGCCGACCTCGACCTCGGCGGTGATCGCCTCGATCCTGGCCTTCGCCGCCTGGGCGCCCTCGGCGCTGACCGACGAGATCTTGACCGAACCGTCGTCCTCGATCTCGATCACGGTGCCGGTCTCTTCCTGCAGCGCGCGGATCACCGCGCCGCCCTTGCCGATCACGTCGCGGATCTTCTCGGGGTTGATCTTCATGTTGATCATGCGCGGAGCGTACTCGGACACCTGGCCGCGGCTGGTGCCCAGGGCCTGCTGCATGAGGCCGAGGATGTGCAGGCGGCCTTCCTTCGCCTGCTCCAGCGCGGCGTGCATGATCTCCTTGGTGATGCCCTGGATCTTGATGTCCATCTGCAGGCCGGTGATGCCGTTCTCGGTACCGGCGACCTTGAAGTCCATGTCGCCGAGGTGGTCCTCGTCGCCCAGGATGTCGGTCAGCACCGCGAAGCGGTTGCCGTCCTTGATCAGACCCATGGCGATGCCGGCGACGTGGTTCTTCAGCGGCACGCCGGCGTCCATCATGGCGAGCGAGCCGCCGCACACCGAGGCCATCGACGAGGAGCCGTTGGATTCGGTGATCTCGGAGACCACGCGCACGGTGTAGGAGAACTCTTCCGGCTTCGGCAGCATGGCGACCAGCGAGCGCTTGGCCAGGCGGCCGTGGCCGACCTCGCGGCGCTTGGTGATGCCGAAGCGGCCGGTCTCGCCGGTGCAGAAGGGCGGGAAGTTGTAGTGGAGCAGGAAGCGCTCCTTGTACTCGCCGGCGATGGCGTCGATGATCTGCTCGTCGCGGCCGGTGCCCAGGGTGGCGACCACCAGGGCCTGCGTCTCGCCGCGGGTGAACAGCGCCGAGCCGTGGGTGCGCGGCAGCACGCCGGTGCGGATCTCGATCGGACGCACGGTGCGGGTGTCGCGGCCGTCGATGCGCGGCTCGCCGTTGAGGATGCGGCTGCGGACGATGCCCGACTCGAGGTTGAAGAAGAGGTCCTTCAGTTCATTGACCGAGGGCGCGTTCTCCACGCCTTCGGTGAGCTGGCCGATCACGCGCTTGCGGATCTCGGACAGGCGGGCCGAGCGCTCCTGCTTGCTGGTGATGCGGAAGGCCTCTTCCATCTCGGCCTTGGCGAGCTCGGTGACCTTGGCGATCAGCGCCGCATTGGCGGGCGGCGCCTGCCAGTCCCATTCGGGCTTGCCGGCAACCTCGACGAGATCGTTGATGGCCTTGATGGCGGTCTGCATCTGCTCGTGGCCGAACACCACGGCGCCGAGCATGACATCCTCGGGCAGCTCCTGGGCTTCGGACTCGACCATCAGCACGGCGGTCTGGGTGCCGGCGACGACGAGGTTCATCGCGCTCGACTGCAGCTCGGTGGCGGTCGGGTTGAGGATGTACTTGCCATCGAGGTAGCCGACGCGCGCGGCGCCGACCGGGCCGTTGAAGGGCAGGCCGGAGATCGCCAGCGCGGCCGAGGCACCGATCATCGCCGGGATGTCGGAGTCGATCTCGGGGTTCAGCGACAGCACGGTGACGATGACCTGGACTTCATTCATGAAGCCGTCGGGGAAGAGCGGGCGGATCGGACGGTCGATCAGGCGCGAGGTGAGGATCTCCTTCTCGCTCGGGCGGCCTTCACGCTTGAAGAAGCCGCCGGGGATACGGCCCGCGGCATAGAACTTCTCGACGTAGTCGACGGTGAGCGGGAAGAAGTCCTGGCCCGGGCGGGCTTCCTTGGCGCCGACCACGGTGGCCAGCACCACGGTCTCGTCCATGTTCACGATGACGGCGCCGCCAGCCTGGCGGGCGACTTCGCCGGTTTCCAGGGTCACGGTGTGGGCGCCGTAGGCGAAGGTTTTCTTGATTGCGGTAGGCAAGTTGGTATTCCTTGTTCTTTCGGTGGATGCAGCAAACGACAACTGCTTGCGGCGGGCCGTCCGAGCGGACGGCCAGGAACCGCGGAGGGACGGTCTCGGGCGGGCGCGCGAACGCGGCGGGAGAACGGCAAAAAGCCGGCGCGGCCGCAGGGGCACGCACCGGCTTTGCTGGCTTACTTCGCCCTGATCGGCGCTGTCGGACTCGTCACGGACAGCAATTACTTGCGCAGGCCCAGACGCTCGATCAGATTGCGGTAGCTGTCGGCGTTGCGACCCTTCAGGTAGTCCAGCAGCTTGCGGCGCTGGCTGACCATCTTCAGGAGGCCGCGGCGGGAGTGGTGATCCTTCGCGTGCTCCTTGAAGTGGGGGGCGAGACCGTTGATGCGGGCGGTCAGGAGCGCGATCTGGACTTCCGGGGAGCCGGTGTCGCCCTGGGCGCGCTGGAAGTCGGAGACGATCTTCGACTTGGATGCGATATCGAGAGCCATGTGTGTCTTTACTCGTGTGTTCTGCCAATCAGAAGCGGCGGATTATACCCAAAGCCGCGCCAGTTACTCAATCAAAATCATGCGGATGCATCTTCGCTCCGCCCACCGGTGGCGATCAGCCGGCGCGCCGCCAGGCGTCCGTCGTCCTGCCACTGCGCCAGGCCGAGGAAGCCCCCCGGCCCGTAGGCGCGCACCTTCGCGCCCGGCTGCGCGCCCGCGAGCGCGAGCGTGCGACCCTGCAGCAGGCCGCGCGCCGCCTCGGCATCGAGCTGCAGCACCGGAAAGCCCGCCACCAGCGCATCGACCGGGGCGAGCAGCGCATCGCGTCCGCCCTCGCCGGCCGCCTCCAGCGCTTCGAGCGTGAGCGCACCGGACAGGTCGAAGGCGCCGATCGCGGTGCGCCGCAACGCCGCCAGGTGGGCACCGCAACCGAGCGCAGCGCCGATGTCCATCGCGAGGCTGCGGATGTAGGTGCCCTTGCTGCAATGCACGCGGATCGTGAAGCGCTCGCCTGCGAAGTCGAGCAGTTCGAGCGCATGGATCACGACCCGGCGCGCCGCGCGCTCGAGCTCGATGCCCGCGCGCGCGTACTCGTAGAGCGCCTTGCCGTCGCGCTTGAGCGCCGAATACATCGGCGGCACCTGCTCGATCTCGCCGCGGAAGCGCTCCAGCACGGCTTCGAGCGCGGCGCGATCCACCGCCACCGGACGGGTGGCGAGCACCTTGCCCTCGGCATCGCCGCTGTCGGTGTCCACGCCGAGCCGCACCACCGCCTCGTAGGTCTTGTCGGCGTCGAGCAGCATCTGCGAGAACTTGGTGGCCTCGCCGAAGGTGAGCGGCAGCAGTCCGCTCGCCATCGGATCCAGCGTGCCGGTGTGGCCGGCCTTGGCCGCCGCAAGCAGGCGCCGTGCGGTCTGCAAGGCACCGTTCGAGCTCATGCCCTGCGGCTTGTCGAGCAACAGCACGCCGTCGACTTCGCGGCGGACGATCCTGCGTTGCGGCTGGCCCTTGCGCTTCGGCCGCGCCGGCTCAGCCGCGACCTCAGCCGCGGGAGCGAGCGTCATCGTCCGTGCCGGTGTTGTCGCCGCCGCCAGCCTCGTCGTGCTGGCGGGCCTCGTCTTCCTTCACCACCTCGTCGATCAGCTGCGACAGGCGCGAGCCCTCTTCCACCGAACGGTCGTAGTGGAAGTGCAGCTCCGGGATGGTGTGGATGCGGATGCGGCGGCCGAGCTCGCGGCGCAGGAAGCCGCTCGCGCGGCGCAAGCCCTGCAGGATCTCGGGCACGTCGGCCTCGCCCGTCATGTTGGTGAAGAACACCTTGGCGTGGGCGTAGTCGGGGGTGATCTCGACATCGGTCAGGGTGATGAAGCCGACGCGCGGGTCCTTCACCTCGAGGCGGATCAGCTCGGCCAGCTCGCGGCGGATCTGCTCCACCACGCGCTGGCTGCGGGAATACTCCTTGGGCATCGCTTACAGGGTCCTCGCCACTTCCTTGATCTCGAAGACCTCGAGCTGGTCGCCTTCCTGGATGTCGTTGTAGTTGCGCAGCTGCAGGCCGCACTCGTAGCCGAACTTGACTTCCTTGACGTCGTCCTTGAAGCGCTTGAGCGACTCGAGCTCGCCGGTCCACAGCACGGTGTGGTTGCGCAGCAGGCGGACGTGCGAATTGCGGCGCACGACACCCTCGAGCACGTAGCAACCCGCGATCGAGCCGACCTTGGAGATCGTGAACACCTGGCGGATCTCGACCAGGCCGGTGACTTCCTCGCGCTTCTCCGGCGCCAGCATGCCCGACAGCGCCGCCTTCACCTCATCGACGGCGTCGTAGATGATGTTGTAGTAGCGGATATCGACACCGAAGGTCTCGGCCAGCTTGCGCGCCCCGGCATCGGCACGGGTATTGAAGCCGATGATGACCGCGCCCGAGGCCTGCGCCAGGTTGACGTCGGATTCGCTGATCGCGCCCACCGCACCGTGGATGACGTTGACGCGGACTTCGTCGGTGGAGAGCTTCTGCAGCGACTGCACCAGCGCCTCCTGCGAACCCTGCACGTCGGCCTTGATGATGAGCGCCAGGCTCTTGACCTCGCCCTCGGACATCTGCTCCATGAGCGTCTCGAGCTTGGCGGCCTGCTGCTTGGCGAGCTTGACGTCGCGGAACTTGCCCTGACGGAAGAGCGCGATCTCGCGCGCCTTCTTCTCGTCGGCCAGCGCGATCGCCTCGTCACCCGCGGACGGCACGTCCGACAGGCCGAGGATCTCGACCGGGATGGACGGACCGGCCTCGTCGATCTGCTTGCCGTTTTCGTCCAGCATCGCGCGGATGCGGCCGAAGGTGGCGCCGGCGAGCAGCACGTCGCCCTTGCGCAGCGTTCCCGACTGGACCAGCAGCGAGGCCACCGGGCCACGGCCCTTGTCCAGGCGCGCCTCGATGATCAGGCCCTTGGCGGGCGTGTCCTTGGGCGCGGTGAGCTCGAGCACCTCGGCCTGCAGCAGCACGGCCTCGAGCAGCTCGTCGATGCCGGTCCCCTTCTTGGCGGACACCGGCACGAACATGGTGTCGCCGCCGTAGGCCTCGGGGATCACCGACTCGGCGATCAGCTCCTGGGTCACGCGCTCGGGGTTGGCGTCGGGCTTGTCGATCTTGTTGATCGCCACCACCAGCGGCACGCCGGCCGCCTTGGCGTGGTGGATCGCCTCGCGCGTCTGCGGCATCACGCCGTCGTCGGCCGCGACCACCAGGATGACGATGTCGGTCGCCTTCGCCCCGCGGGCACGCATCGCCGTGAAGGCCTCGTGGCCCGGGGTGTCGAGGAACGTGAGCATGCCGCGCGCGGTCTCGACGTGATACGCGCCGATGTGCTGGGTGATGCCGCCGAACTCGCCCGCGGCGACCTTGGCGCGGCGGATGTAGTCGAGCAGCGAGGTCTTGCCGTGGTCGACGTGACCCATCACGGTGACCACCGGCGCACGCGGCAGCACGTCGGCATCCTTGTGCGCTTCGCTCTCCTCGAGGAAGGCATCCGGATCGTCGAGCTTCGCGGCGACCGCCAGGTGCCCCATCTCCTCGACGATGATCATCGCGGTTTCCTGGTCGAGCACCTGGTTGATGGTGACCATGGAGCCCATCTTCATCAGGACCTTGATCACCTCGGTCGCCTTCACCGCCATCTTGTGGGCGAGGTCGGCGACGGTGATCGTCTCGGGCACGTGCACCTCGCGCACGATCGGCTCGGTGGGGGCCTGGAAGGACGAACGGTCGTCCTGCTGGTTGCGGCCGTGACGGCCGCCGCCCTTGCCGGCGCCGCGCCAGTTGCTGCCGGTGGTGGCACCGACCTCGCCGCGCGTCTTCATGCCGCCGCGGCGCTTGCTGGCGCCGTCGGCCTCGCGCGCCGGGGCCGCGGGGGCCGTACGCTTGACTTCCCGGCTGGCGGGCTTGTCCTCGGTCTTGGCGGGCCGATGCAGGGTGCCGGTGGTCGGCTTGGCGGCCGCCTTGGCGGGCTCTTCCTTCTTCTGCTGCTCGGCACGCAGGCGGGCTTCTTCCTCGGCCTTGCGCGCCTCGGCGGCGGCCTTGGCCGCAGCCTCGCGCTCCTGGCGGGCACGCAGGTCGGCCGCCTGGCGCTCCTTGAGCGCGCGCTGACGATCCTCGTCACGCTTGCGCGCGGCGACCTCCTCCTCGCTGAGGATCTCGGAGAGCGGCAGCGGCTTGCTCAGCACGGTGGTGACCTGCGGCTGGGGCGCGACGGGCTCTTGGCGCTGCGGACGCTCGCCACGGCCATGGCGACCGCCCTGCTGGGCCGGTCGCGCCGCGCTGGCGGCGGGGGCGGCGGGGGGCGGCGCGACGGCGGGGGCCGGCTCGACGACCGGAGCTACGGCCTCGGCGACGGGCGCGACGGCCTCGGCCGCCGGCGGCTCGACCACCTCCGGCGCGGCGGCTGCAACAACCGGCGCCGCTTCGACGGCAGGCTCGACCGCGGGCGCAGCGGCCTCGGTGACCGGCGCGGGCGCCTCGACGACCGCCTCGGCGATTTCGGCTTGCTCGACCGCCGCAGCCTCGACCCCGGCCTGCTCGGCGAGCTCGTCACGCTTGACGAAGGTGCGCTTCTTGCGCACCTCGACCTGCACCGTGCGCGCACGCCCGGTGGAGTCGGTGGCGCGGATCTCGGAGGTCTGCTTGCGCGTCAGGGTGATCTTGCCCTTGGGCTGGGTGTCGCCGTGCGAACGCCGCAGGTAGTCCAGCAGCCTCGCCTTGTCCTGTTCGGTGAG
>WBZL01002980.1_pt1 | contig 15907 bp, 18 predicted proteins | sample 5204291 | NCBI WGS metagenome assembly WBZL01 (sample SAMN12344345, study PRJNA552823) | activated sludge metagenome | biome: Activated sludge suspended growth; feature: Nitrification reactor; material: Wastewater; isolation source: activated sludge from nitrification reactor of wastewater...
ACGGTGAACCCCTTGCGCATCAGCTTCTCGGTGATCTTGCGCTTCTGTCGCTTGGCGTCGATCTCGGTAGTGGGGCCGTAGTTGCGGGTCAGGTCCAGGCGGAGCCGTACTCCGTGCTCGCGTATGGCCCGGTGCCGCTTCGAGGCTGCCTTGATGCGGTCGTAGTGGGCCTTGGGCTCGTTGGTGGTGATGCCGACGAACAGGTTCGGTTGGCTCTCCACGCGGCGGGGCCCGAAGTCGTCGTCCAGTTCCACCACGAACACCCGGTGACGCGCCAGGTCCGCCGTCGACGCTGCACCCTGGCGCCGCATCCGCCGTGCGGACGTTTCCCCGGTAGCCATGCCCGCCATCTTGTCTCCGAAGTCCCTGACTCGTCGGATGCGGCCCCACGCTGGCTGTGACTTCACACGCGAGATCGCTGACGTGGATTGGGATGAACTCGGCGGACACTGACCCGGCGTCGCGCCCCACGGGCGGTCCTGACGATCATGGACGAGCCCTCCCGCGAATGTTGGTACTACCGTAGCAAGTAGTACGACTTGACTAAGTAGTACTACTCTGCAACGATGCGGCCATGAAGATCACAGTCTCGGTTCCAGACGATTTGTGGGCAGACGCCACCGAACCCGGGGAGTCGCCGTCGGCCGTAGTGCAGGACAGCCTCCGACTGCGCAAAGCCCGTAAGGCTGCGCAACGGCAGCCCTTCGAGGGGGACTCCGAGATCCTGGATCGAGCCATGGAGGGCGACTTCTCGGGCAAGCTCGGAGACCTCGTGGCACAAGCCGACAAGATGCAGTCGGGCGGGTACACCGTCGGGGTTGATGCGGCGCTGAGCCTTTCGTGGGAGGACCTTGACCGTGCGGCCGACCCCGCGGAGCTTCGTGACGAGATGGTGGCCTGGTTCGCCGGCGACGACGACGTCGAGGTCCTTCCCCACGAGTTCTACGAGACCGTCCACCAGTTGATCCGGGACTACAACCTCGCCGGCCTCACCGAGCACGGCAGCGGCCTTCGGCTCAACACCGTGCTGTTGAACGCTCTCGTGCGCGGCGTCACAGACACCCGGCTCGCGGTGGTCATCCTCCAGGCGAACAAGGACATGGCAGACCCGACCCGTCGCTACGAGACCATCGACGAGGAGGGCTGACCATGCCGCGAAGGAACCACCCTCACACTCCGCAGCGCCGTCGCGCGCTCACCCAGGACCGGAAGCTCAACCGGGAGGAGGCGCACCGTGTCTACCGACACGCGCTGCAGCGCGCGAGGAGCGCCCGGTCGGCAAGTCACCTCACCCTCAACCGCCTGCGCGTAGGCGACATCGTGATGGCTCGCATCGCCTTCCACGACGCGCCGGACTACAAGGTCCGGCCGTGCATCGTCGTCGGGCTGGCCACCAAGGGCATGGTGACGGTGTGGCCCTGCACGAGCCAGATGCGGCACCGCCATCGATTCGGGTACGTCCCGCTCCCATCGCTCCCACATCACGGCCTGCCACGACCCTCGCTTGTCCGCAGCGGTCACGAGACCCAAGTGTCGATCGACGACGTCGTCGACGTCCGAGGTCCACTCGACCCGAGGGACTTCAGGCGGATCCAGCTCGCAGCCCGCCGGGACTACGGTGACCCGCCGCTCGCTTAGCCGTCCGCCTCGCTCGGGCTAGATCATCGGGTGCGTCAGCCGGCCGGTCCAGCCGGGTCGTATTCTGCGGCTGCTCTCGACTTCGAGGCGGCCTACACGTGGATGACCAAGCCCAGTTCCCTCGCCATGCTGATATGGCCCCTGGCCCGTGGCACTTCTCATGACGATGGCGCCGGTTGAAGCTGCGCTCAGCGCGCTCGCCCGTCGTCGTGGGGTGTTCCACAGCGAGGCTGACTTCCAGCATGCGCTCGCCTGGCAACTCCAGCTCGACCACCCGGCAGCCCGGGTGCGGCTCGAGACCCGCCCGCTGCCCGGCAAAGCGCTCGCTCTGGACCTGCTGTTCGAGCAGGACGGTCTGAAGACCGCGGTGGAGTTGAAGTACCTGGTCCGGAGCCTGGTGACCGAGGTCGCCGGCGAGCGCTTCGAGCTCCGGGCCCAGTCGGCCCACGACGTCCGCCGCTACGACGTGGTCAAGGACATCTGCCGGCTCGAGGCGGTCGTCGCCGCGGGCGCTGCCGACGACGGCGTCCTGGTAGCACTCTCGAACGACCCCGCCTACTGGTCACCCGGGCGGGCCGGCACCATCGACGCCGCGTTCCGCGTACATGAGGGGGCCCGGCTGAGCGGGACCGTTGGGTGGGCGCCGCATGCCGGAGCTGGAACGATGGCCAAGCGCACCGAACCGCTCACCCTCGTCGGCAGTTACGAACTGCGCTGGCAGGACTTCTCCGACTGCGGCCAGCCGGCGGGACGGTTCCGGGCTCTCGTCGTGCCGGTCACCCCGTCGCTAGCCGCACCACGACATCCGCCAACCGGGGACACCGCCCCCGGCGAGACGCTCGAGAGAGTCCGAGATCGGCCAGCCCCGTCAGTGTCGGCGAGCCCGCTTCGAACCTGCCGCGAGGAGATCCTCGACGCCTTCGCGACCCTCGAACGCCGCCACGGCCGCGACACCTTCTCTCCCGCCGAGCTCGTGGCCGAAGTCCTCGCTCGAGGGAGCACGCACCCCGAATCCACCATCCGAACCCACGTCGTGTCCGCCATGTGCGTGAACGCCCCGCCGAACCACGCCGTGCGGTACCCGGACCTCGAGCGCGTCGGGCGAGGCCGCTACCGGCGGGCCCGGGGCTGACGTCAGGCATCGACGAGCCCTTCCGAGGCGGCGGCCGGGATTTGCCTGGGTCTCGAAGTCGCGTGGTGTGACGCTGTCGTCCGGTCAGAGATGAGCTCCGTCAGCCTGGCGCCCTTCCACTCCTGCGTCTTGTCCGGCCGCTCGTCTGCAACGATGGGGCGCATGGTCGAGGGCGGCGATCCCGTCCCTGCTTCCAGACGCCGTCGGCCGACCCGACGCGAGCTCGACAAGGAAGAGCCGCCCTCTGGCCAGGCCGCGTACGCAGGACCCCGCCGAGGTGGCGCATGACTGAGTTCTACGCCGCTCAGGAGGAGGCGCTTCTCGAGACCGTCGACGCCGACTGGGCCGCGACCTGCGCCGCGATCGAAGAACTGCACGCTGCCCACGCCCACATGACGGCAGGCGAGTGGGAGGAGCAGTTCGCTGCACTGGAGCGCGAGGAGCTCCAGTTGCGTCGCGACGGGATGTGGGTTCGTGGGCGTAAGGACTTCATGGGTGTCCTGGGCATCGAACGGGGCGAGCTCGCCCACTCGACCATGATCGCCTGGTTGCTGGATCCGATCGGCTCGCACGGGCTCGCCGCCGCCCCACTGACCTGGATGCTCGATCGAGCCGCGGTGACGCCGCACGGAGAGATCGTCGACGCGGTCGTCCGTCGCGAGGCCTGGGGCCATCAATGCATCGCTGACATCGTCGTGACGGGCGGTGGTTGGCGGCTCGTCATCGAGAACAAGGTCGACGCCGGCGAAGGGCGCTGCCAGTGCGAGATCCTCTACCGAGCGTTCAACGACGACCACACCGGGTTCCTCTTCCTCACACCGACCGGACGCGCGCCGGTGTCGTGCTGCTCCGAGGCGTGCGAAGAGGCTTGGCGCACCGTCGGCTATCGCGACGTACGAGCCCTCCTGCGGACGCTCCTGGCGGAGGGAGCCACCGATCCAGGATCACTCATCGCTTGGGACTACGTGAGAACACTCGAGCAGGAGTTCAGATGAGCTACTTCAGCGACCCGAAGATCCGCTTCTACCTGCGGCATCAAGAGAAGATCGACCAGTGGGCTGAGATCCAAAGAGACGTCTACCTCGAGACCAAGAGCTTCCTCGGCTCTCTCGTCGACGACATCGAGACCATGGCGACCGACCTCGATCGAGCGGTGACGGTGCTGGATCGGTCGGATACCTCGAACCTCATCCTCCTCCACGACCCAACCTGGGGTCTCGTCGCACCCGGCCGCCCGGTCATCAGCATCGGCCTCGGCTGGAACTCCAAACCGCTGCTTCGAGATCGAAGCCGACCCTACTCCGGCGTACGACAGAGCCACGGGGCCCCGAACTGGGAGGACCTCCAGAAGCGGTTCCAACAGATCGCCCTCGAGGCCGGTCACTCGCTGCCGAAGGACGACAAGCACTGGCCCGCCTACCGCTACTTGGCGGCGGACGACGCCCAGTACTGGGAGGGCGAGGGCCTCGACGCCTATCGGGCGAAGGTCGTGAACGCGCTGAGCGACGACTGGGCGACCTACGCACCCATGATCGATCAGGCGCTCTGACGGCCGAGACGTCAATGATGCTGACCTCGGCGAACAGATCCAGTCGGATCTCCAGGCTCAGTTCGTCGTAGCTGTCGAGCGTGTCCACGATCATCTGGTGGCGCGCCATCTTGTCCCCGTACCCCAAGCCCCACCGATGGTGGCGCCGGGTGCAGGCTCGTCGGGGAATCCGATGGGATTGCGGAGCGGGTCGATCGACTCGGCGTAGAAGACGGCCCCGTCCAGCCAGGCGGCGGCTGTCGAGTCCCGCGGGTCGACGCTGGACCGGGCCTGGTCGACGAACGCATGGATGTCGGCGGCGAGCCGCCAGGCGGCGACCTGGCCGGTGAGGTGTGAGACCCGGCCCGCTGCGATCTGCTCCCGGCGTTGGCGCTCGAGCTCAGCCTCGTGGCGGGCCTGTCGTTCTTGTTCCTCTCGCGCCCGTTGCTGGTCGCGCTTCACCGCGTCGGCGGCGGCCGCCTCGAGTCGTTCGAACGCGTGCCCCAGTCGGTCCTCGATCTGCCACCGGGTGCGGTCCGTGGCCAGCGGCGGCCCGTAGGAGCCGTGACCGAGCCGCAGGACCAGCCGTCCCGACGGCACGTAGTCCCAGCGGGGGGCCCACCGGTAGTCCGCCGGCCGGGACTGTTCGGCCGCAGTGAGCTGGTGAGGCACCCGCCTGCGTTCCTCGGCGAGGACGACCTCGAACCGGTGCCCGCCGATCACCACCGCCGCACCGCCCGCACAGGTCCGGTCGCCACCGGTCGTACCGGTCTGGTAGCCGCGCCGCTCGGCTTCGGCGAAGAGGCCTTGGAGCAGGCGAAGTGCCCTCGGCACGCTCGATCTCGCCACCGAGATGTGGGCGACGCCGGCCTTGCGCCGGGTGTTCACCCACCCGCTCGTGGGTGTGGCCGCCTCCCGGGTCGCGGTCACGATCGGGTGCGGCCGGCCGGGCAGCCGTGTTGGGACGGGCACCTTCGCCGTCTCGGGCTTGCGAGGCTCGTTGTCGGCGGTGTCCGCGACGAGACGGATGACGAGGTCGCCTCGGTCTCGGCCGGTGTGGCGGAGCCGGGTCCCCGCCGGTAGGCCGCCTTGCGTGATGGCGGCGTGGATGATGCGCCGCCACCCGGCCCGTTCTGGACCGGACAGGCCCGACAGGCGCAGCTCGCCGCCTCCCTCGTGGATCGAACTGACCATGGCGGCGACGTCGGCTGCGGTGATGGATCTCATCGCCAGATCCTCATGCACCAACCAACTGGCGTGACCCAGCGTCTGGCGTAGGCATCGGCCCTGAGGGTGGCCAAAGCTCGTCCGTCGCTCTGACCCGGACACGCTGCCGGCCCGGTTGCAGTCGCCGAGCACAGAGGAAATCCCGGTGGGTCAGCCGATCGTCGAAGTCTCGGTCGATACGAAACCCGACCCGGCGGGCACGCCGGAACCGCTCCGCTGTTAGCCGGCGCCCACTGCACCGAGTGACTGACAGCCTGTAGGAGGGGCCAGCTGTCGCCAGGAACGCATGGAAGCAACGCTACGGGAGCGAAACGAGGGCTGACTTCTGAAGTGCATGGACTGAAACGTTCCGAATCTCATGCGCATCGGTCGTGGCCGCGCCCTTAGAATTACGTCGTTGTAGTTCTGTGTTGGAGGCGTTGTGCCAGGTCATCCCGTATGCGAAGAAGTCGGCGCCGCCCTTGGTGCATTCGTCACGGGCGCTGTCGGACCGACGCACTCGAAGCTGAGCACCGTCTTCAGCCAGGCCGGATACGGCGCCGCGGCGCCCTACGACCGCTTCGACGACCAGCAGCAGCCGAACAAGGAGGACAGGGTCAATAGCACCGTGCGGGCTGCGATCCGCTCGCCGCAACGCTCGCGCGACCTGGTCGATGGCCTCCTCGCTCAGTACCGCGCCCACGGATTCTTCCGGCCCAGCGACAATGCCGACGAGGAGAAGCAGCGGGCACGCAGGGTGCGAGCGGCTCAGGCTGCTTCCGCACGGATCGACTGGGAGCTCACCGACGACGGCGAACTCCACCCGCTCGGCGTCGCCGCGGTGACCTCGGTGAAGGGTCGGCCCGCTATCGATGACCAGCTCAAACGCCTGCGGCGGGCCACCGATGACCCGGCCCTGCTAATCGGAACGGCCAAAGAGATGCTCGAGTCGACGGCGAAGTACGTCCTCGACGCCTTCTCGTGGGGGTACTCCGCCAAGACCAGCTTCGACGAGCTCTGGCATCACGCTCGTGACCGCCTCGGGATCCACCCGAAGGACATCGACGTCAGCCAGCCCGGCGGCGCCGAGGTACGAGAGATTCTCGAGTCGTCCTGGAAGATCGCTCGCATGTGCAACGAGCTCCGCAACGTCGAGGGGACCGGTCACGGCCGCACCTTGCCCGCCGCCGTGTCTCCTGCGACCGCGCTGCTCGTCGTGCGCGAGGCCTGCAGCATCGTCCAGATGACACTTTCCGAACTCGACCACCAGACCGGCCGTTGAGGGCAGAACCCCGACATCGCAAGTGCGCCCGCCAACGGCTGGACCCACCGGACGGCGGAGGCATTCCTGTCAGACCCCTCCGTCATACTCCCAGCATTCCAACAAAGGAGATGCTCCCGATATCCAGACCGAGGCAAGTCAACGCCACAGGCAAGGACGACGACGGCGACATCACCTCGCTCAAAGGTGCGTTCGGCGACGTCCCCACCACCCAAGCCGTCCGCGAGATCGAGCGCGGCACTGTCCGGTATGCCGTCGGCGACAGTGGAATAGGTGTCGTCAACGGTGCGACCGGCAAGTACCTGCGCAGCGAGCTCGACGGCAGATCCAGCAATAATCTCTACGACCTGCCGGAGGCGTGACCGTGGGGCTCTACACAAGGGACGGCGTCCCGCGGGTCCGAGGCGACAAGGTCTTCGATCCGGACGGCGACCAGATCGGCCGGATCAAGGGCTCCAAAGTCTTCGGGCCTGACGGTCGGTACGTCGGGACGGTCACCGGGAGCCGACTCGTCGACCGCTCGACCGACAGCGCCGCCATCAGCGGATCCTTCATGCCGTCAAGAGCCGCTGCAATCGCACGGGTGCATCGGCGCCGAGCCGCCCTATGGGGCGAAGAGCCCGACCTCCACCCCCGGCGATCATGAACCGTGTCCCACCGAGCGGGCCGACCGAAGGGTCCTAGTCGCGTGGTCAAGCCTTCCAAGCATCACCTCGTCTCTCGTGGCTACCAGTTCAACTTCGCGACCGAGGAGCATCGGCTCGCCGTCCTCGATCGGTCCAGCGGGCGCCTCGTCGACGCAGCGAGGGCGATCAAGAGCAACTTCGTCGTGCCCGACTTCAACACCACGTCGCTCGCCGGCGTCGACGACCGGACCTGGCTCGAGGCGGCCTTCGCGTCAGTTGAGCGCCCCGTGCTCAACATGATCCGCGAAGTGGGTCCCACGAACGCCGGGCCCAGGCAGCGCGCCGCCGTGGCCAACCTGTTTGCCGTCCATCTAGTCCGCAGCCGGTCGTTCAGGGACCTCCACGAACGGGTAGTCGAACAGGTGCGCCTCGAGACCCTGCCGACCATCGCTGCTGAACCCGAAGTCATCACCCGCTTCCACGCGGAGTACGGCCGGCCACCTGCGGCTGGCGAGATCGAGGCGATCGCGCAGGAGTGCTTCGACGCGGACGAACGCTCCGGGCGATGGATGGCCGAGAGCACGACCCGCCAGCACGACCAGATTGCGGAGATGCTCAACAGGTTCTCGATGCAGGTCGTCTGGACCGACCACTCGCTCCCGGGCTTTGTGCTGGCTGACGTGCCTGTCGTCCATGCCAACACCCAGACCGGCCAGTACGGCTTCCGCGACGGGCTCGCGATTGGCGACGCCGACCTCATCATCGGGCCACTGACGCGTCGAGTCGCGACCTGCTTCAGCACCACCCGCCTGCCGCACGAGCGGCTTCGAACCAGGAGGATGGTCGAGCTCGTCAACGCGGTGCTCTGGCGGGCCGCACGTGAAGAGGTGGCCTGCCACCCCGACGATGTGCTCAGCACGCAGCAGATGGCCCGACGCATCGACCGGCTCCCGGCTCACCTGCTCCACGGCGCTGGGAGGCGAGCGAGTTGAGCTCGGCCCCCACCACCATCAGCGGCGACGGGGCTCCGCGTCTCAGAGATTGGCGCTGGTGGCTTGTTGCGCTGGTTGTAGTCGTAGCGGCAACCTGGGTGCTGGCGCTTCGGTGGCCGGCGGAAGCGCAGGCGACGGCCGCAGCCGGCGTAGGCGTCGCTGTCGTCGCGGTGACCTGGCGGTACGCCAACCTCACCGATGCAATGCGACGCGAGATGGCGGCACAGAACCGACTCGCCCATGAGCAACTCGATGAGCTGCGCTACTTGCGGGACCAAGAGCGACACGGCGTCCTGGCGAGCCTTCTCGCTCAGCTGGATCGGTGGCACTCGTTCACCCGGGACGGCAACCCGCCCCACATGCCCATGTCCCTTGACCTCTATCAAGCGGCCGCCCCACACCTGTGGAGGCTTTGGGACGAGATACGGGCCGACTTCATCGACGTCGAAGCGCGCATCCAGGCACTGAACGAGCGCCACGCCGACCCGCTGGACCACCAGGCCGACCGGATGGCGGATCTGGCAAGCCTTCTCCACCCGACCCTCGACAGTCTCAGGGCCAACCTGCGGGCCTACCTCTTCGAGTACGTGGTTGGGTGCGGGAAAGAAGGTGCCGGGCACTGCTGGCGCATCACCTACGACGCGGCCAACGGCCACGACCGAGCTTCCCTGCAGAAGCAGTTCGCGGGGGTGCTCTGCCCCACCTGCGACGAACCGCTCGTGGTCCGCGAACTCGGGTATGCGGCGGGATGGCGAGACGCAGGTGGCGAGTACTGTCCGCGCTCGGAGCTGGATTATTGGTACGAGGACACGGTGCGCCCCTTGGCTCCTGGCCCAGCGCTGCACTAAAGGTCTCGAGCTTCTAAGACCAGGCGGTGCGTGCTGGGTCCGGTCGTGGCCGTCGCCGCTACGGTCGAGGCAGCGGGCATCGACAGCAGAGAGGGTGAGGTCCATGCTCGAAGGGTTCACCGACGAGGCTCGACGGGCGGTTGTCGGCGCTCAGGAGCTTGCGCTCCACCACGGTCATGCCCGGGCGGAGGACGTGCACCTCCTCGGTGGCGTCCTCCAGGGTGACGTCCAGGTCTCGCGGCGGCTGCGTCAGGCGGGGCTTGCCTCGTCGGCGGTAGTGGCGTCCTGCCCTCGGGCCAGGCCCGACCACCGTTACTTCCTCGGGGAGTCCCTGCAACGGGCTGCGCTGCGTGCGCGGGTCGAGGCAACCATCGCCCGTGATCCTGAGGTCACGTCGCAGCACCTCGTGCTCGCTCTGCTCCAGCAGCCGGCCGTGGTGGCGGCGGTCGAGGCGGCAGGGATCAATACCGGGCAGGTCCGCGCCTGCCTGTAGCCGAGACGCCCCGTGACGGTTTCGTGACGATGTCGTAGGTCGCCCTGTCGGACACGGGGTTTCGCCAACGGAAGAGGTGAGAGAGGACCGTCCCGGTCCTCCTGACCTCGAGGAGGCTGCAGTGTCCGAAGTAGGAGACGAGGGCGGCGACGCCGCGACCATGGACGGCCGGCTCTCGGCCGACCACGAGCTGGTGGCGTTGCTGCTGGCAGAAGGGCAGTCCGACGCAGCGGCGGGCATGGCGGTGGGCCGCTCGGCGAAGTACGTGCAGCGGCTGCGCCGGTCGAATCCGGATTTTGTGGCCCGAGTGGGCGAGCTGAAGGAGTACCGGACCGCGCAGGTGGCGGCCGGGCTCGGGTCCCTGCTCGAGCGGGCGGTGAGCGCAGTGGCTCGCGGTCTCGAGGCTGATCGCACGACCGATCAGCTGCGGGCGGCGGCACTGGTCTTCGACCGGTTCCGGATCTTCCGGTCCGAGACCGAGGCCCAGGAGCAGCTGGCGGCCATGAAGGTCGAGATCGCCGAGCTGCGGGACGCACTGGCCGCCTTGTCCGCCCCGGCCCGTCAGGAGGTGCAGTCGTGAGCGACGACTGGACCAACGAGTTGGAGGACCTGCAGGCGCAGATCGACGCCTTGCGGGCGAGCATCGACTACACGGCGGCAGCGCGGCGCCAGCTCGTCGTGCCCGACAGCGCCGAGTTCATCTTGAGCCCGGACTACCTCGCGCAGACGAAGATCTACCCCCGCCAGCTCTCCCTGATGAGGGTGATCAGGTGCGAGCTCGACAACCTCACCCCGTTCGACCACTCGGTGATCGACGAGTGGGAGTCCGGGTTCGTCCCCGGTGCCGAAGCCGGGGCCGTCGCGCCGTCGTGGATGCCTGCCCCGGACCAGGACTACACCAAGGGCACCCCCGGTGACATCCGCGAGCGCATGGCCGAGATGCGCCGCCAGGGCCGTCACGGGTTTCGCGAGGTCAACATGGTTTGCGGCCGGCGGGCTGGCAAGGGCCACGTCGGGTCGCTGCTCGCGGCGATGGTGGTGTGGTCGGTGATCGCGCTCGGCGACCCCCAGAAGTACTTCGGTATCCCGCCGTCCAAGCGGATCCAGATCCCCATCTTCGCCGGCAACCGCGAGCAGGCACGCTGGAACCTGTTCGCCGACATCGTCGCGCTCATCGTGCACGCCCCGTGCTTCGCCCCGTACATCGTCAGCCTCACCAAGGACCGGCTCATCCTGGCCACCCCGGCCGACCTCGCTCGGGCCGACCGGCACTACGACGGCACCATCGAGATCGTGGCCAAGGAGACCACCCTGACCGCCGGCCGCGGCCCCGGGACCATCGCCCAGTTCTACGACGAGATGGCCTTCATCGAACCTGCCACCAGCAACTCCAGCGCCGAGGAGCTCTACAGCGCGGCGACCCCGGCGCTCGATCAGTTCGGAGAGTGGGCCACCCTGTGGAGCGGGTCCTCCCCGTACCACCAGACCGGCGAGTTCTACGCCATCCACTGCCGGGCTCGCGAGATCGACCGCGTGACCGGCAAGGCCGCCTTCCCCGAGATCCTCACTCTCCAGGCTCCCTCGTGGGGCCTCTACGAGGACTACGAGAAAGCCGAGGAGTTGGCGGTGTCCACCGAGGCCGAAGCGGCCCGGATTCCCTGCCTGCAAGACGGAGAGGGGCGACCCCGGTGCTTCCCGCCCACGGGCCGGCCGATCTCCGCCTACGACGACCAGATGCGCCAGCTCGAGCGTGCCCGCTCGGCGCAGTTCCGGGTCGAGCGGCTGGCCCAGTGGGCCACCGTGCTCGACGCCTTCCTCGAACCCCACGAAGTCGACCGGCTCTTTGCTCCGTACAAGGGCACGGCCCTGACCCGGCGCGACCGCGGCATCCTGCGACTGAAGTACGTGATCGCCGTCGACCCAGCAGCAAGGAGGGACGCCTTCACATGGGTCGTCGGCCACCCCGAGTCGGACGACGAAGGCCATCCCCACGTGGTGGTCGACCTGGCCCGCCGGTGGCTCCCCGCCGACTATGACCACGAACTGCCCCTCGACGACATCCTGGACCGTCTCGTGGAGGACATCAGGGCGTTCCGAGCCGAGGCGGTGATCCTCGACCAGTACGGCGGCGACTTCGTCCGCCAAGGCCTCAACCAGCGCCTCTACTCGCAACCACGGACCGGCCGGAGCGTCGTCATCAAGAAGGACAGGACCCGCGGCCGCAACCTCCACGGGGCAGCGGTGCTCCGTGAGGCGCTCCAGCTGGGCCACGTCCACTGCTACCCCGAGCCCCAGCTCGGCCGGGAGCTCCGCTTCCTGCGCGAGACCCCCGGCGGGGTCGCTGCCCCCACCAGCGGGCCCGTACAGACCGATGACCTCGCCATAGCGCTCATGGTCCTCGTCGAGCACTTCCTCGGCGAGGCCGCCGAAGGCCCGCTCTTCGAGGCCCTGGGCGACACCCGCCTCGGCTTGGTGGACGCCGACGCAAACGACCCCATCACCCGTCTCCACAACCTCAGCCGCAGCGGTCGTAACATGCGAGGCACGCGGCGCCAGAACCCACGCCGGGGCCTCCCGCCCTACCGATGACCGCCGGGTTCGTCGGAGCATCCGCACGCCCGAGATCGGCCCAGAACTGGACATTGCTGGACAACCACGGACACGACCGCGTTACCGATACTGGGAAATCCGTTACCGGCACCTCTGGGATCTCAACGCCCGGGGGATTTCTCCCGGCCCCACGCGGGCGGGGATTGGAGAAAAGGTGGCAGAAAAGGTGCTGCGGCGGCGACTTTCGACACCGGGTGTGGACCGGCGGCGGTCGGCCGGGCCCGTGGCGCAGCCTACGAGGGCGCTCGAGCCGTGGCTGTCGGGTTCGGGACGCGGCCCAGCCCCGGGGGTGTTCCCGGGGCGTTGTGGTCAGGCGGCGTGTTCGAGTGGGGGACCGGCTCGCTGGTGTTCGGCGAGGGTCAGTGAGTTCGTCATGAGGGCGAACCCGAGCAGGTTGAGCCACTGGCGGCGGTGACCGACCGAGTGGGCTCGGCGGAGGTGGAGGGTGTCGTCGAGGGCCCGGTTGATGGACTCGGCGTCGTTGCGCTGGCGGAACAGCCCGTCGAAGTCCGGATCGGTCGGGGGGATGGGCCGGACGTTCTCGGTCCGGTTCAGTTTGCGGGCCCGGTCTTCGTCGTTGCCGTGGAGGCGAACGGTGACCTGGCCGCCGTCGGGGAGCCGGTAGTCGTTGTACCAACGGAACTTGCCGCTTCGATCATGCTTGCGGTGGGTCCGGATGCGTGCGAGCGGGATGAAGTGGAGCTCGCCCTGGTCGTCGAGTTGGCCGACGCCGAGGGTGCCGCCGCGGGCGTAGAGGTTGACCGACTTCCCGGCGACGGTCTTGGTCTCCACGAGGGTGGTCTTCTCTTGGCGCTGCTCGGCGGGGTTGCGCCTCTGCTTCTTCGACCCGGCCTTGGCGGCGGTGACCCGGTTGACGGGGACGAGCCCGAGGTCACGGAGAACGGTCTGGTGGTGGGCGCCGCGCAGGGCGGTGTCGTAGACGACGGCCTGCGCGCCCGGTGTGTGAGGGGCGGTCCGCTTGAGACAGGTCATGGCTGCGGCGGCTTCGCCGCCGGGTTCGGGCACGAAGGCGGCGTCGAGGATGATCCGAGAGCGGACATCCGCGCCGCGGGCGGCGAGCAGGACGAACTTGGTGCCCCAGGCGGTCTCGCCGGTGCCTTCCCAGTGCAGCCCGGCGTCGGGCTCGGCTTTGAGCGGCTTGAGCTCGCCCGTGGCCTGATCGAGCTTCGTGTCGCCTGGGTGTGCCCGGTAGAGCGGGGTGATGACCTTGCCGTCGCCGTACAGCGACCGGGTGGGGTGCGGGTGGGTCCACGAGCCGGGACCCTCGGGGTCGAGCAGCCCGATCTGTCGAGCCTGGTCAGCTGCAGCAGACCGGTGAATCTCACCCAGTTGGTCCTGCACGAACCCCACGGTGAGGTAACGGCTACGCAGGTAGAGGTAGTGATGGCGGCGCATAGGGCGACGGGGGAGCCGTACACCGGTGCGCTTTGCTACGAGTCGCTGGACGAGCCGCCAGACGAGCCGGTGGGAGAGCTCGGCTTCTACCTGTCGGGCTGACCCGTAGACGGAGATGAGCGCCTCGTAGACGATGACCATGAAGTCGGGGTAGTCCCGGGGCCGTCCTTCGCCCGGGATGTGCGGGGGAATGGCATCCGCGAGCCGGTAGGTCTCGGGGTTGCGCAGGATCGCCTCGACGCGGGTGAGGGCGCCGACGCCGCGGGCGGACTCAGCTGGCATCGGACGGCCGGTGGTCGAGCCCAATGAGCCGGGCGGTGCGGTCGAGGCTGCGCATCCCGAGACGCGCGGCGACCTGGTCGATGCGACCGGTCTCCTCGAACACCTTCCGTCCTGCCCAGGCAGTGACCGAGGCGGGCCGCACTGCGGGGTCGCTGCCGAGCCCGGCGCGAGTGAGGCAGTCGGTGATGGCGATGCACGACGCGGCCTGCTTCGACTTGTCCGACCCGTCCCCCTCATACGTGAGAGCCCGGGAAAGGTCCGAGGGCAGCGCCCGCAGGCGGCGACCGACCTGAGCCACACCCCACTCCGTGAGTGGAACGGTCCTGACCTTGGCGGACCGGCACCCGGGTGCGTGCACGACTCCGACCTCGAGGTCGACGTCAGCGACGGTGACCCTGGCCAGCTCGCCGGTGCGGATGCCCGCCTCCGCGAGCGCCCAGGCCGCAGGGAGCCGGGTGGCCTCGAACAGGTAGAGCGCCGCCGCACGGCACCGCTCCACCTCGGGATCGGTCAGGGGCCGTGCCGGCGTCGGCCGACGAGCTGGCAGCTCGAGGTCGAGCGTCGGGTCACCGTCGACGAGCCCGAGCTCTCGAGCCTTGCGAAACAGGAGCCGCACCGCACACCGCCGCAGATGCCGGACCGTCGGCGACGGCGCCGTTCCGGTGCTCGTCGGCGCATCGACGAACTCGTCGACCATCGATCGAGTGACGGCCGCTAGGTCGGTGACGCCCTGGCCCGTGGAAACGAACCCGGCGAACCGCCCCATGAGCTCCACCAGCCGCTCGAAGCTCTGCTCGCTGACGGCCTCCTCGGCCACGAGACGCGCTGCGACGGCCTCGACCACGCATGAGGGACTCAGGCCCGCCAGCGCGGGCGTACCATCGGCCACGTCGGGACCTCCAAACAGGTTCCGGCCGGGCCCCGGGGTGTTAGCGCACCGCCGGGGCCACTCAGTTGTTCTGGTTCAACAATACCCGCGCTGTTGATCCGGCACAACTATGATCAGCGTGATGGGTCGCCAGGTAGACCTCGATGATCTGCTCGAGGCAGCACAGGTCGCGAAAGTGCTCGGCCTGAGCAAGGCGACCGCTGTCAGCGTGTACCAACGTCGCTATGAGGACTTCCCCCTGCCCGTGTTGGCATCGAGCTCGGGCCGTTGTCAGTTCTGGCTGCGTCAGGACGTTGTCTCATGGTCGCTCCGCCGTCAGGACCATGACGAGTGACCCTGTCGCAGCGACCGGATCGACGTTCAACTCTCGCTGCCGGCATAGATCGAGGGTCTTGAGGTCACCGTGAACAACTCGATTCGCGTTCTCGAGTGCCCGCCGGTGGGGCCGACGATGACGGCCGTCCTCGATCTTCAACGGACTGCGAAGGCAACAGTCGGGTTCCTTCCGGACCAGGCAATTCGCGATCGTGCCGAAGTCGCGACCTTGTTGGTCGCACTTGATGGAGACCAGGTAGTCGCGTATCTCCTGTACGACCTGCCAAGGAACGAGATCCGCATTCGGCAGCTGGTGGTCGCCGAAGGCTCGCGAGGCCGGGGTCTGGCGGAACTCCTTGTCGACCTCCTGAGTCAACGTCATCCCCAAAGAGTCGGCGTAGTACTCGACTGCCGGCGTGACTTTCCTGCGTCAGGGCTCTGGCCACATCTTGGGTTCACCCCGACAAGTGAGCGACCCGGGCGTGGAGCTGGCGACACGGTGTTGACGAGGTGGTGGCTCTATTTTGGGCTCTCCTGACGGGGATGTGGGTCACGCGGCGGCCTGATGAGGCTGGTGCTGGTGTGGGAGGCGGAGGTCGATCGGCCCGCACGACAACATGACGAGGGCGAGGGCGGCTTCGGCGGAGTGG
>WBZL01002981.1_pt1 | contig 15902 bp, 13 predicted proteins | sample 5204291 | NCBI WGS metagenome assembly WBZL01 (sample SAMN12344345, study PRJNA552823) | activated sludge metagenome | biome: Activated sludge suspended growth; feature: Nitrification reactor; material: Wastewater; isolation source: activated sludge from nitrification reactor of wastewater...
TGGCGTACGACGAAAAGACGGATATGTTCGTGTTGAGATAAAGAGTACAGTTGCCGTATGATGAAAGAACTCCGAGGCTTAGACTGCACCCAATAGACAAGACAAAAAAAGAAAGCCCGCCCGGTCAACTCGACAGGCACCTGGTTTCAAAAGGCGTCTGTCGAGTTTTCAATTGTATCCTCTCGTAGTTGTAAAAGTAGATGTATTCGTCAATGAGCTGCTCCATTTCTTTAAAGGTGGGTTTTTTGAAGCGTCGCAGGTACTCTTCTTTGAGGTGTCCAAAGAAGTTTTCCATGGGAGCATTGTCCCAGCAATTGCCCCGCCGTGACATGGAAGGCGTGATTTGACATTCTTTTGTCAGGACATCATGATAGTCCTGCGAGGTATATTGCGCGCCTTGATCGCTGTGCAGGATCAATCCAACTGTGACTTTTTCTTTTTGTTTGGCTTGTCGCACCGTGCGCAGGACCAGAGCCACCGAAGGAGTGAGCGCACAGCCATGGGCTACAATAAAGTTGTCGTACAGGTCTTTGATCGTGGATAGATAACACCAACCTTGTTGAGTAGCAATATAGGTAATATCGGTGACCCATTTTTGGTTAGGTTGGCAGGCTGTGAACTCGCGGTTGAGCACATTCTCATAGCGATGGTATGTGCCCAATTCAGTCACCTTCTTGTAGATTTTGCGTTGGCGGGCAACTGAGCGAATGTTCATCCTATTCATGAGCCGCAAAACCGCTTTCGAGTTGATCTGTACTTCTTTGTGTTTGCGGAGCCATAACGTAATCCGACGATAGCCATAGGTCTTATGAGATTTCTCATAGGCTTCCTGGATCAATTGCTTGCGTTTCGCATCTGGGTCGCAAACCTCCCCATGCTTGACCACCCAAGCATAGTAGGCAGCTCGCGAAACACCAAAGAACTCACACATCGCTTTCACGGGGTATTGTGCTCGTTGGTGATAGATAATCCGATATTGCGCTTCGCGAGCGCCTCTTTCCGCAATTCGGTATGAAATTTTTTTAGCAGCGCGTTCTCCATGCGTAAACGTTCCAGTTCGGATTGCTCACTGTCACGCTTGCGTGGTCGCCCTTTCGGCTTCTTCAAGGCATTGACTCCGCCGCGTCGATATAACTGACCCCATTCCTTCACCGCCGATGCATTCGCAATCCCTAACAACTCCGTAATCTCAGCTCGTGTTTTGCCCTCCTCATAGTAGAGCCGCACAGCCTCCAGCTTCAATTCCACGGGATACGATTTCATTCCTTTTTTACCTGACATAAAAGCACCTCCTGTGCCATTTTCTCACAGGAGGGCTTTCTTTTCGTGTCCGCTTTTAGGGGTTCAGTTCAGCTTGCTCTCGGAGTTCTTTTTTACTTGGTTGTGTATCGCCCGGCTTCTTCTTGGACTTTTTTCAATTTCATGACCAACTTCAATGCCTCGTTTACCGCTTTTTCATTCGGAAAAGCTTTTGCCACTTCTGGTTCCAGCAACACGATATTGGTTCCCGCGCGGTAACGCGCCGCGTACTTGCCCCGCATACCTCCTTTGAGCAAGGATTTCAAATCATATTCGGGACGAAGTTCATCGCTCAGTTTAGATTTCTTCTTCATATGTTTTTCGCAAAATCAGGAAGTTGCTTTTTTCCGATACGCCACAAAGAACACGACGAGGATCACAACCAGCACAGCCAGCGGAAGCCACGTCAACAAGGCGCGTTGTTTGAGGGCGGAGAGGAACGGCTCTTTCGCCGCCGGGTCGGCTAAGAACCACTTCTTGTCATACTCGGACGATCCCTCTCCTATACCATTGTAGTAGACATACCCGGTGTAGGGATAATATTGCAGGCTGTCGAACGGCGCCTCTTTGTTGTTCACCACGTACGAGCGGATGATTTGGTAGCCTTCGCCGGGATCGGCGGGCGCGTCAACCGCGCCTTTGGAAAAATCGCCAAAGGCAAAGAAGCTTTGAGTCAAGACGGGGTTCGAGATGGTCAGTTCGCCGGTGATGCCCGGTCCGCTGACGGTGATGTAGGTGAATTCTCCCTTGGCAAGCGCCGACATGGAAGGGATGAGAATCAGCAGGGCGGCAATGACCCATGATATTTTTTTCATGTTAGATTTCCTTTGCGTCCAACGCGCGGAGGCGGTGGATGAAATAGACGCCGAGAGCGAACAGCCCAATGGCGGTGGCTTGATGGAGCAGGGCAATGACGATGTTCACGAACGACAGGATCGTGAGCACGCCGAGCGTGATCTGCAAAACGACCGCGCCCGCAAGATGGAAGAGTCCTTTTTTGATCTTGTCTTGATAATTCTGCTTGCGCGCGCTGTTGTACATGAAGAACGCGGCGATCAACACGGCGAAGGCGAACCAGCGATGGATGAAGACGATGGTCTGCGGCATTTCGAATATGTTGATGAACGAGTTGAACAGGTTGGGCGGGATGAGTTTGCCGAACATGAGGGGCCACGTGCTGGAAACATGACCGGCTTTGAGACCCGCCGTCATGCCGCCGTAGGTGATCTGCAAAACCAGCAGGATGAAATACAGCAGGGCGAACTTCGAGGAGGCAGACCAGCGCGCTTGCTTGCCCGCTGGGTGAAAGCCGTATTTGTGCCCGAGGATCGTCCACACCGCGAGACCGAACAGAGTCAATGCCAGCAGGAGGTGGATCGTCAGGTTGAAGTGACTGACTTCGGGACGGTCGACGAGTCCGCTGGCGACCATGATCCAGCCTGCGAAGGCTTGCGAGATGAACAACATGCCCATGAGAAAGTAGATGCCGAATTCCTTCCAGGGGATGGCTTTCTTGAACAGGAAGTAAAAAACAGGGAAGGCGTAGACCAGACCGGCAAAGCGCGCGATGAAGCGGTGAATCCACTCGATGTAGAAAATATATTGATATTCTTCGAGCGTCATCCCGGTGTTGATCTTGATGTATTCGGGCGTTTGCTGATACTTGGCGAATTCCTCCTGCCAGGCTTGCTCGCCGATAGGCGGAACGGTCCCGCTAATGGGATTCCATTCGACGATGGAAAGACCGGAACGGGTGAGGCGGACGAATCCGCCGAAGACGATGAGAAACGCCACAATGGAGGCAAAGTAGGTCAGCCACTTCATGACGGCGCGGTTTTGGGTGTGAGGCATTCTTGCCCCTCCAGAAATGAGAGTATTGTAAAGCGAGGCGCGCCTTACGATGGGCGATTATAGCATCAGCGTGTGAGAGGCTGATGAGCAGAGTCAAATTGACATTGGGGATGAGGCGAAAAAAATCCCGCCTCATGCGCGGGCGGGATTGGCTCACTGCTGGATCTGACTCAAGAGTTGACGATATTGCTCCGAATTCGGCGGGTTGAGCAGGAGTATCTGATTCACGATCATCATGGCTTCCTCTTTCTTGCCGACGCTCAACAACGAATCGGCGACGGTGTCGAGTTGCGCCACCGCATCCTCCACCCGCCCCGCTTGTTGATAGGCTTGCGCTAGCGCGCGTTTCACCAACATATCGCTGGGGCGTTCGTTGAGCACGTCTTCAAGGAAGGGAATGGCCTGCGCGTCGCGGTTGCTCGATTGCAGATAGGACAGATAACTTTCAATCTCGGCGTTTGCCTGCGCGGGTTGACCCAATTTGAAGCTGAGATCGATCAGGCTTTTGCGAACAGCCTCATCGTCGGGGCGCAGTGTGCGGATCTGTTCGTAAACGCGGATGGCTTGTTTCCAGTCTAATCTCTGCATGTCGATGTCTGCCATGCGTTGCAGGATGTGGATGTTCCATGCGCGGTCGACGTTGTGCTGTTGGACGACGCGCAACGCGGTGGTGAACGTTTTGCGAGCCATATCGAGTTCGGCGAGGCGGTAGTAAATGTCGGCGAGTTCGATGTACTCGCGGATGGCCTCATCTACCTGCCCGCGCGAAATGAGTTGATCGATCAATCGCGAGCGCGCCGCCATATCCATTGGGGCGAGTTGCACCACGCGCTGTAACATCTTGGCAGATTGCGCCGTTTCGCCGCGCGCGCTATATGCCTGCGCCACAGTCATATATTTTGCGATCGCTTCCGGTGTATGTTCCTGGCGCACGAGCAGATCGCCCATCAGGATGTGAAGCGGCAGGTAGGTGGGCGCGTGTGCAAGCGCGCCGTATGCCTCCTCCATGGCGGTGCGCAACTGACCAGCCCGCGCCAGTTGATGGACATGGTTGATCACTTCGAGCACAGCGCTCGATTGCGCCTGCATGAGCATGTCTGCCAGCGGCAGGGGCATATCGCTCTCGTTTGTCCGTTGCAGTTCCTCGCGCGCCTTGCGCAGATGATCGCGCCAGTTCTTGCGCATCAACATATCGTTGATATTGTCGCACAAGCGATTCAGGACCCCTTCTTCTTTGACGGATGTCTGCGCTTCGATGAGCGGCTCGTACATCTGACGGATCTCATCCGCCTGTTCGGCTGGCGCCACCTGCCCGTCGGCGATCTTCAACGCTTCAAGGTATTCGACGGAGGCGGGACCGAAGCGCCCCATTTTCTGGTTGATCTGCCCCATCAACAACCGCGCCCCGAGACCGAACTCGGCATGCTTGACGGCGTTTTGCAAATTCCGCAGGGCAGATTCGTTCCGGTCGATCTTCGAGCGGAGCAACCCCAAATTGAAGTAGAGCGCGGGGTGGTTGAACCCGGCTTCGAGGGCGTGTTCCAACTCTTCGGCGGCTTGGGCGTCGTTGCCTTTGGATTGCATGTCGATGGCGGCGCCGAGGTGCAAGACCACTTTAGTCTGCTCGGAGGATTGCATCGAAAGTTGACCGGTGCCGCGCATGAGCGCCTGCAAGCCGCGTTTTGCCTGCACTGTGTTGGAATCGTCGGTGGTGTATTCGAAGAGAATTTCTGCCAGGCGGGTGAGCGACTTTTGGCGCGCTTCAGCCACAGGGTCGAGTTCGGAATCGGATTCGGTCTTGCGCTTATCCAACTGTTTAACTTGCGCCATGGCGATGGGACCCGTCCCGCCTTTGGGGCGCAGGGGTTTGGGGAGCAGTTGTCCCGAGCGAAGAAGCGCTTGCGCCTGTTTTGCCTCGGCGCTGTCGGGCAGGATTTGCAGGGCTTTGTTGACCAGTTCGTTGGTTTTTTCCACGTTGCCGGTGCGTTGGACGAGACTGGCAACCGCCACATATTCCGTTACCGCCTGGGGTTTGTGGCCGAGTTTTTCGTGCGCCAATGCCAGGCGGGAATGGGCAAGGATATTTTCAGGGTCGAGGGATGTGACCCGCACCCAGTTTTCCATGGCTTTGTCCACATCGCGCTGGTTGAGGAAGAGTTCGGCGGCGCGGGTGGATGCCTCGATGGCTTCTTTTAAATGCCCGGTGCGTTCCAAAAGTTGCGCCAGTTTTTCCATGGGCACGGGGTCTTGCGCTGAGATCTGCGCCACGCGTTTGTAGACCTGCATAGCTTCATCGAACTCGCCGAGTTGGAACAACGCCAGGCCGAGGCTATTCAACGCCTTGGGCTGGTTGGGGATTTCTTGCAGGGCTTTGCGGTACGCCGACGCGGCTTTCGTCCACTCCTGATCCCACGCGGCGGAATGTCCCTCGTTCATCGCTTTTTGGAAGATGTCTTCGTTTCCGGGCATGCGCCAATTATACCGTAGGGATTCTGTATCTTTCCCCTTACAAATGGATTGTTATTTTCTCTGTTGTAGGCGTCGTCGTAGCGGCATTTGCGAATAAATGACGCCGTTCTTGAGTTATGAGACGGGTTATAATCTGAACATGGCAAAGTTACGCCCACGAGTAAGAGCGCTTGCGCTTGCGCGCGAAGTCCGGAAAAGGCTGACTACTGAACTTGGTCAACCTATTCAGGTGATCCTGTTTGGCTCTCAGGCGCGCGGCGACGCGACGAAGGAGTCGGATTTTGACCTGCTGGTGATCCTGCCGATGATCGACGCGCGGACGACGCGTCTGGCTTCGCGGATCGGCTGGGAGGTCGGGTTTGACGCTGGGCGCGTCATTTCGATTATCCCCGACACGAGAGAACAGATGAAGCGTTTCGGCTTCCTGCCCTTTTATCGCGCCATCAAGACCGAGGGGATCGCGGTATGACGAAGGAGAAGTCGTACAAGAGAGACTTGATCCATTATCGGCTCGATTTGGCGCGTGAGATGCTGCGGGATGCGCAAGTCTTGAAAGAAAACGGCGGAAGCGCTGTGAGCATTGTGAACCGCGCCTATTATTCGGTCTTTTACGCCGCGCTGGCGTTGTTGGTGACCGAGGATGTCGAGCCGAACAAACATGCGGGGGTGCTGGCTAAATTCGATGAGTTGTTCGTGCGGCAGGAATTTTCCCAAGGGAAATGAGCAGGCTTCTCCATCATGCGTTTGACATGCGGCAAGCCGGGGATTACCAGAAGTCCAAAGTGATTACAGAAGAACAAGCGATTGAAGTGTTGCATTCAGCAGAGGAATTCGTGGACGCGATTGTGAAAAAACTTTTGAAGGCTTGACCCCATCTCGTTGAAGATACAAAAACGGTCTCGCGGACATTGCGCCGGGGACCGTTTTTATTTTGCTTCTGCCTATCACCGATTTAGATCGTCTTCATCTCACCCCAATTCGCTCCATACCGCGCCTCAGTGGAGAGAGGGATGTCCAGCGGATACGCGTCTGCCATCGTCTCTTTCACGACCTTCGCCGTTTTTTCCAATTCATCCTTCGGACATTCCAGCACGAGTTCATCGTGCACTTGCAAGAGCATCTTGCCGCTCAACTTTGCTTTTTTCAACGCGGGCGGGATTTTCAACATGGCGATCTTCATGATGTCTGCCGCTGTCCCTTGGATCGGCGCGTTGATGGCTTCGCGTTCTTCGCGCGCTTTCAACTGCGGGTTGGTCCTGCCTTGCAGCGCGGGGAAATATCGCCGCCGCCCGAGAAGCGTTTCGACGTATCCCTGTTGCGCGGCTTGCTTGCGGATGCCGTCCAGATATTTTTTCACGCCGGGGAATTTTGTGAAATAGGCTTTGACGAAATTCTCCGCCTCTGCCAGCGTGAGGTCTGTGCCGCGCATCAACCCGAACGCAGACATGCCGTAGATCAGACCGAAGTTGATCGCTTTCGCGTGACGGCGCATGTCTTTGGTCACCGCGTCGAGCGCGACGTTGTAAATTGCCGCGGCGGTGGTGGCGTGGATGTCCTCGTCGGCGCGGAAGGCGGCGAGCATCCCTTCATCCTGTGCCATGTGCGCCACGATGCGCAACTCGATCTGCGAGTAATCTACAGAGATTAACCAATTTCCTTTGTCCGCGATGAATCCATTGCGGACCCGGCGTCCCGTCTCGGTGCGAATCGGGATGTTCTGCAAATTCGGGTTGTTCGAGGAGAGTCGTCCCGTCACCGCGCCAATCTGACTGTACGAAGTGTGGACTCGATTCGTCTTTGGATTAATTGCGACAGGCAACGCGTCCACGTATGTTGATTTGATCTTCGAAAGTTCGCGTTGTTCGAGAACCCAATCCACAACGGGATGTTTGCCGCTCAATTCTTCGAGCACGCCCGCCGCCGTGGAGTAATGTCCGCTGGCGGTTTTGTTGTTTTTATCGGGTGGTTCGAGCCTGAGCGTTTTGAACAACACATCCGAAAGTTGTTGCGTGGAGTTGATGTTGAACGGCTTGCCGACAGAATCGAATACTTTCTTTTCGATCTGCGAGAGTCGTTTCGTCAACTCTTTATCCATCTCTGCAAAAAATGGAAGATCGAGCGAGATGCCGGTCATTTCCATATCTGCAAGCACAGGCGTGAGCGGCATGTCAATTTCTGCGAGCAATTTTTCGCCGTCCACTCGTTTCAGTTCATTTTCTTCAAGCGGCATCAATCGCAATGTCGTTTCGGCATCCGCCACTGCGTACGGCGCAACGGACTCGATTGCCACATCCGCCATGCTGATCTGCTTCTTGCCTTTGCCGATCAACGCTTCGATGTGAGTCATCTCTTCGCCGAGTTTCACAAAGGCGAGATTCTTCAAGCCGAGACTGCGCGACGAAGGGTCAACGATGAATTCGGCGAGCATCGTGTCGAAGGTGAGCGGCGAGACGGTGAGTCCGTGTTGCGCTAGCACGATGTAATCGTATTTCGCGTTGTGCGCCACTTTGCCGATTTTCGGATTCGTCATCGGCGCTTTAAGCGCGGCGACAACTTTCTTCAGCGGAAGATTTGTCCCCGCGTTGTGACCGATGGGAATGTAATATCCTTCGCCCGCTTGAATAGCCAGCGAAATGCCGACGATGTCCGCGCGCATCTCTTCGGTGGAGGTGGTTTCAGTGTCGAACGAAATGACCTTTGCCTTGTTCAGCGCTTTGACGAGATCATCCAGCTTCTTCTCGGTGTCCACGATGAGGACGGTGACATTCGATTCCACTTTGGGAGAGACAACCACCTGCGGCTCATTCGCAAACATGGACATCTGTCCACTTGCATTCGCGCTGAGCGGAGAGTGGGTGTTTGTCCCACTCGCAGACGAAGCGGATGATGTTGATTGCCCCGTCACTTTTTCGAGCGTCTTCAACAACGTGCGGAATTCAAGTTCGGTGAAAAAGGCTTGAATCGCAGGGACGTTCAAGTCGCGCGCCTTCGCGTGTTCGAGATCGAGTTTGATATCCAAATCGGTTTTGATCTGCGCGAGCGTATAACTGAGGTAGGCATTCTCTTTGTTCGCTTCGAGTTTGGTTTTCCAGCGCGGCTCGACCTTGTCAATGTTCTTGTAGATGCCGTCGAGCGTTTTGTATTTTTCGAGCAGGGCAATCGCGGTCTTTTCGCCCACACCTGCCACGCCGGGGATATTATCCGATTTGTCGCCGACGAGCGCTTTGTAGTCCACCACTTGGTTGGGCGGCACGCCGAGTTTTTGAGCAACATCTTCATCTTTGATGAACGTTTTGTCATCGCCCGCGAGATAGACTGCCGTGCGTTTATTGACGAGTTGCAGAAGGTCGCGGTCACCGGTGACGATCTTCACGCCGAGTCCCTGTTCGGCGGCGATACGCGCAACCGAGCCAAGCACATCGTCCGCTTCGTAGCCTTCGAGTTCGAGGCGTGGAATGTTGAACGCATCCACCATCTCGCGGATGCGCTTGATCTGCGGACGCAGGTCATCGGGCATTTTGTCGCGCGTGCCTTTATATTCGGGGAAAATTTCATCGCGGAACGTTTTGCCCACATCGAACGCGACGGCGAGATATTCGGGCTGTTCCTGCTCGATGATACGAAGTAACTCGCGCGCGAATCCGTAGATCCCTGCGGTGGGCTCGCCCTTCGACGTTTGCCAGCGTTGACTCCCGCCGACGGCCGTCAACGCGAAGTACATTCGATAGGCGAGGGCGTGTCCGTCAATGAGGTAGAGGGTGGGGGGCATTTTAGGTTCTCGTAGGGGCGGGGTCTTCCCGCCCTGAAATTAGTTGATGAGGAGAATTGGAGAATTGGAGACTAGAGATTGGAGACTTGGCACCGTTTGGCTTGATATTGTTTCATGTTTTTTTCAAATTGGTTTATTCGCGCGATATGTCAATTCGTAGTATTCGCGTTGAGAATCTATAAGCTTTCCAGGGTTCTTTTGCCAAAAGGATAATCCCGAAGGGATGGAAGGATTCTAGAACCAAGATAAACAACACCCAAATCCCGAAGGGATGACACGATTTTCACGAAAAAAAAACGAGGCAATAAAAAATAAAACGCAAAGTGATTATACTCTGCGCTTGGCATTTTTAGAACACAATTTCCAATAATCTTGTGGGTAGATTCGTGGCGATCAGCGAATCCTTGGCGGGTCTGAATAGCCTTGGCGGGTGCGGGTATCCCGGATGTAATTCTTCACCAATTGCGGCGGGTGCGGTTGCGTGCCGCCCATGATGAGATACCCGGGCGCCCAGAAATCGCCGGAGGGATTTTCCTTCTTCAAACGCGGGAATTCGATGAATACCTTTTCCGATAACTGCTGGCGCATGATGCGCATGAGATAACCGGGCGAACTCGAAGGCGGCACATTCACCACCCATTGCATATATTCCGGGCGCACGGCGAGGTATTCCAAACGCCAGCCGAACGCGATGCAAATTTGCGGCAACCATTCCGACAGTCGGTCCGAAATATCGCCGGTCAGGTAATGCGAGCTAAACCGCGGCAACAACAGGCAGGCATACGGCAGGTTATACAAACCGGGCGTGAGCGGTTCGAGCATGACCCGGCTTGCCACCTCGGTGATCGAGTGCGGGCGGGTCTCATCCAGTTCGCCGGGCATGGGTTGTCTCATTGGGGTGCGCGGGCGCGGCGCGGATTTCGATGGCGTGGTGGCGTTGAAATCTTGCGTCGCATGTTCCACCGTCTCTTCCAAATTTTGATTCGTTCCGAGCAACTCATCCACATGCATGGCGGGAGAACTTTCGCGGCTATAGCGCCTCGATTTGATGGGCGTGGACGGGCGGGTTTCAAACGGAAGGTCGGTTGTGACCGGGTACACTTTTTGTTCGGGGGTTGGGGAGGGGACGTCTGACAGAATATCCGCGATGGAGGGGATTTCCTCTTCCGCGTCTTCATCCAGATATTGAGTCGGCGCGTCGAACGCGGTGGCGGGCTGGCTCGGCATGGGGGGCGTTTCCACAACCTCAGCCTCCGAAAGCGCCAGCGAATCGGCCAGTTTGCCAGCCTGCGAGCGGATGGTGCTGAACGGCGTTTCGGCGTCGAAGACGAGGGCAAGCACAACGTCGTCGGCGAGGCGCGTGGCGTAGAGCATGTGTTCAGCGCGGGTGGCTTCAAGGCGGATGAAGCGCAACAGGTCGCTTCCTTTTTGTCCCTCCCAGCGGCGGGTGACAGTGACGGCGATCTCGTTCGCGGCTTCTTGTGAGAGCCCGCCGGCGTAAGCCCACATCGCATTGCCGCGAGTGATGAGCGCGGCTTGCGCGGCCGATTCAAGCGTGAGGCGCGTGAGGTGTTGCGCGGCTTTGGTCACATCCTGCAACCAGGGCAGGGCGGGGTCGCTTGTTTGCACAAGGCGATTTTGAACGGGGCTTGAGATGGGGGTGGATTTTTCGTTGATCATGGTCAACACATCCGGTAGGTAGTAGGGCTTGCGGAGGAGCGCCCATGGGCGGAGCGAATCGAGCGTGGGCGGGGTATCCTCGTCACAAAACAGAACCAGTTTTATGGTCGGTTTGAGCGCCCGTAGGGCTGTTCCAGTTTCGTGGATGGCGCGCTCTCCCAGGGCAATGTCTAGAAAGGCGAGCGCGCAATTGTGCTCATCTGCCCGCACAACGGCTTCGCCTCTGGTTTTGGCGAGGTGAAGGCGACGCCCTGCCCGCTCCAGCCCCAAGTGAAGCGCCTTTGCAAAGCTTGCATCGGCGGTGACGAGCAGGAGGTTGTTAGACATTCCATCAAGAGTGTATCACGGGGGAGGCGATGGGGCAAGCGGGGTAATTGGGGGAGGTTTACGGTTTTGGAGGGAGGGTTGGAGACTGGAGGCTTGTCCTGAGCATTGTCGAAGGATTGGGTGTGCGTTTTGTGGGAGCGGGGACAACGGACGGTTGTACTCCCCCATCCACGTATCCCGCGTCAAGAAGCGACCATCGCCGCTGGAATAGTACCGCGCCCGCAGATACGTCAACCCGCTCGCGTCCACCTGCTCGCCCGTAAACGCGAAGGGACTGGTCCCACTCCCCGCGCTCGCCAGCGTTTCTCCGTATGGCTGATAGGATTTGGCAAGCGTGATCGCGCCGCTGGCGTCGGTCAATTGGCGCACGGAGCCGAGGGCATCAGTGAGGAAGTAATCAGTGGTTGTGTTCACTTGTGCGATTCTACCAAGTCCGTGTGGAGAATTAGAGGATTAGAGAATTGGGAGAGGGAGACTAGAGATTAGAGACTGGAGACTTGTCCTGAGCATTGTCGAAGGATTGCGCGTTCGTTTTGCGGGAGCGGGGACGATGGACAGCTAACTGTGGTTACGTGTGTGAGGCGGTTGCCGACGGCATCGTAGGTGTAATGGTAGAAATCGCCAATGGAGTAGTTGGCTTCTGTGAGGCGGTAGAGGGAATCGTATAGATGGTCAATAGTTATTGACACGCTTTGTTGCCGAGGCGCGGATATGCGTCCACTTTTAGTGATATGAGATCAGATTCTACTTTTTACTCCAATCTTCGAATTGTCCCACATTCAGCCACCATTCTCGAGCATCTATTACTATCAAGGGCAGACCATTGTTGTCAATGCTATACACTCCTTTAGAACCCGCCTCTCTAAATTTTTCACCCGTTATTTTAGCGATAGATTCGGCGCAAGATATTTCTAAATTGTGCAATTGATATGTTTGCTCTTCGAAAAGAGTAGCAACAAGATCTGGAACAGCCTGAGGATCTCCAATAAGCCCTAAAGCGTCAGCTGCTGCCGCCCTCGCATGATAATAAGAATCATTACGCAACATATGTATCAAATCTGGAATAGCGGATTTGGCACCTGGCCCAAATTTACCAAGTGCATCAGCAGCCGCCTTTCGGACATCAGCATCATTGATATATAAATTGTCAATCAATGCAGGTATAGCAACCGTGGCCGCATCTCCGTACTTTTCAAGTGCATATATTGATGAAAGCCTAACTGCCACATCGTCACTTTTTAGATCCTTTAAAAGATCGGCTAGTGTTGATGCTGGAGTAGGTAAAGTCGATGCTTCGACCTCCGGAGACGGCGTTGGCTTAACCGACATCTGATTGCAGCTAGTAAGAATTGCTAGTAGCATAAATATCAGCCGGTTAATATTTTGTTTGAGATTCATTTCATCCATACTCACATCTAGGATCAACTAAGGTAACAAGAAATCGAAAATCTTGTCATCGGGTATTGAATAAGATAAAAATGTTTCACTGACGTATATTTGTAAATTTTCAGACCAGGTAATAGTAAAAGGATATTCTTGTGCATAATTAGCATCTCGGAGCGACACCTCCCACTCATGTGGAATTTCCACCATTCCAACTATGGATGTAAGTTTATCTGGTCGCCAAGACCAAGGCCAACTTATGAGACCAAGCGGCAATGGCGTGCCAGCTTTCCCGCCCCATCTGTATTCATCCGCAATGCTATAAGTTACGGTAGTTGACACCCAGTAACCATAGGAACCTGGCACAATTCGATTGTTAGAATATCGCGCATTTATTATTACATGACCAAAAGCACCCCACCAACCTACATCATAAGGGCGAGCCGCCCGGTTAGCGGGGTTAGGATCCGAGTAGTAGGGAGCGCCCTGTATTTCTTGGTTAGGGAGTATTCCATTGCATATTCCTAGTAAACGAACATTCCTCAAAAATACATGAAGCAAAGGCGTTATCTCTTTTGCATCATCAGATGTTGTAGATTTTTTTATTTTTGTTGCTCTCAGAATACCTGAATCGGATTGGAAGGAGGAATTTGAACTTAAGTTTATGCTCATAGAACCACCTCCGTCCAGGAAGGTTTCTAACATTATGGCAGCGTACCAATATCCATCACCAAAGCCTTGGCTAGCCTTATTGCTTAATTTTGCTATCTCTCTGAAAAACTTTTCTCGAGCATCTAGAACATCATCCTTAATATTTGGGTCACTCGTATCACCGTTTCCGATTTTACAGAGTTTTCTCATGCGATTGAGTAGTATATTAATGCGGTCACACTGTACATGGGTCGCCGCCAAACCCGACGGGTCAATATTATTTATTGGATTTGCATATCCATATGCCCATACATTATAGGACATTGGTGCGTCTGCATCCCCTTCCCACGTATCCCGCGTCAGGAAGCGACCGTCGCCGCTGGAATAGTATCTCGCCCGCAGGTATGTCAACCCGCTCGCGTCCACCTGCTCGCCCGTAAACGCGAAGGGACTGGTCCCACTCCCCGCGCTCGCAAGCGTCCCTCCATACGGTTGATACGACTTGGCAAGCGTGATCGCGCCGCTGGCATCGGTCAATTGGCGGATGGAGCCGAGGGCGTCGGTGAGGAAGTAATCAGTGGTCGTGTTCACTTGGGCGATTCTACCAAGTCCGTAGAGGTATTGGTTTGTTCCATCGTTCAACACTTGGGTGAGACCCGCGTTCAAATCGAGCGTGTAGTTCACTCCGTTTTGGGAGAGGCGGTCGCCGAGTCCGTTGTACTGATAACTGCTCACTGTTGACTGGTTACTCAAGGTCTTCAACCGATTGGCGGAATCGTAGGTATACGTGTTCACGCCATCGTTCAACAAGTTGCCATTGGCATCCCAAGTGTATGGAACGCCATTGACATAAGCGAGTCTATTGGCATCGTCATACAAATAGGCAGTTGAGGATGGTAGACCGCCAACGAGTGTATCTTGCGAAAGACGATTCCCAATAGCATCGTATGTGTAATGATAGTAATCACCAGTCGAGTAGTTGGCTTCGGTGAGGCGGTAGAGAGGGTCGTATTCGTAGGTGATGGTAACGGGTCCTTGCGGCGGCTGTCCGGGGGTAGAGGTGAAAGTAGGTGTATTCGTCAGCGTAGGCGTGAAGGACGGAGTGAAGGTCTGTGATGGGGTGAGCGTTTGAGACGGGGTGAAGGTAACAGTCGGAGTGTCGGAAGGAATCGGTGTGTCCGACGGTGTAAGGGTAAGAGGGGGAGTACTCGTGATCGTAGGCGTGTTGGTAATCGTCGGATTGAGCGAGGGTGTGTTGGTCTGCGAAGGCGTAGCGGTATTCGTTGGCGTCGCGGTTGCCGCCGCAGAGACGTTGCCGCCGCCGAAGTCATCTACGATCGCGCCGCTGGCGTTGGAGTACCACAAGCCGATGTAGCCGCCGCCGGAGTAAGGCGCCCAGGCGGTCACACTGACCGTCCCGAGGGGTGAACCGTTCTTGTACACGTCCACGTCTCCGTTCGCTTTGGCGCGCGCCCCCAACTGGTCGCCGTTGTTCAGCGTGATCGAAATGTCCGATCCGCGCCGAAGCGCCCGCCAGCAACGCCGCGATCACTACAATGCGGAAAACAGTTTCGATTCTTGGTTTCACTGCAAGCATGATGCCTCCCGAGTTTGATCCGTAACCAGAAACTTGTGCTAATTTATTTATCTGAACTTTTGTTGGCTTTCCTCATTGGGTCTCCCCCAATGGAACAACTTTTGGCATTCTACTCCTCCCTCATAAATCTTGTTAGGGCAAATTAATTTTTCATACACAAATATGTCAGACATCTTTTTATGATCTCTCTACCGTACATGTGCGCCGCTAAGTGTCGCCATGGCGCCATGCGACACCCGCAAAGAACGCAAAGAGAACCTTTTTAACTTGGCGACCTTAGCGTGCTTTGCGGTAAAAATCTTCTCATGTACGGTAGAGAATTTATTATTCAAGTATTACGAAAACAAAAGAGTCTGAAAAACATCACTCAACTCCCTGTCTGTGTGTTTACTTGCCTACTCGTTTACCTCTCCTCAAGGCTTCTCCAACCCATGCGCGTTCAAGAATGATTCATTTTGCAAAATTTCTTTCGTCGCGCCATCCGCCACGATCAAGCCTTCATCCATCACGATCGTGCGCGGGAATAATTCATCCACCAATCGCATATCGTGCGTGGAGACCAGCATCGTGATCGGCAGGTCGCGCAGTAAATTGATCAGCGTCCGCCGCGCGCGCGGGTCGAGACCCGCTGAAGGTTCATCAAGAATCAAAATGCTTGGGTTCATCGAAAGCACGGTGGCAATCGCGATCCGTTTTTTCTCGCCCACGCTCAAGTGATGCGACAAGCGGTCGCGATACGAAGACATGCGCACCGATTCGAGCGCGCTGTCCACGCGGCGAAATACTTCGTCTTCGGGCAGTCTCATGTGAAGCGGACCGAACGCCACATCCTCGAACACCGTCGGCGAAAAAAGTTGGTCGTCGGGATTCTGAAAG
>WBZL01002982.1_pt1 | contig 15893 bp, 14 predicted proteins | sample 5204291 | NCBI WGS metagenome assembly WBZL01 (sample SAMN12344345, study PRJNA552823) | activated sludge metagenome | biome: Activated sludge suspended growth; feature: Nitrification reactor; material: Wastewater; isolation source: activated sludge from nitrification reactor of wastewater...
CAAGGGCCTCGTCGCGCGGATGATCCATCAGGCATCGAACCGCGCCCAGCGCGACTTCGTCGACATCAATTGCGCCGCCCTGCCGGCGAGTCTTCTCGAGTCGGAGCTTTTCGGCCACGAGAAGGGCGCCTTCACCGGCGCGGTGGACCGCAAGCTCGGCCTCGTCGAAGCGGCCAACCAGGGCACCGTCTTTCTGGACGAGATCCGCGAGATGGACCTGACGCTTCAGGCCAAGCTGCTGACCCTGCTCGACACCCAGCAATTCCGCCGCGTCGGCGCGGTGAAGCCGGTCAAGGTGGACGTGCGCTTCATCGCCGCCACCAACAAGGTCCTGCTGACCGAGGTCACCTCGGGCCGCTTCCGCGAGGACCTCTACTACCGCCTGCAAGTCGTGGCGGTGAACCTGCCGGCGCTTCGCGACCGCGGCACCGATGTGCTGACGCTGGCGCGGCACTTCATCGCCCGGTTCAACCGCGCCTACGGCCGCTCCGTCCGCGGTCTCGCCGCCGAAACCGAGGATATCTTCGTCCGCTACCCCTGGCCGGGAAACGTGCGGGAACTGGAGAACCTGCTGGAGCGCATCTTCATCCTCGAGGAGGAAGACGAGATCCTTCCCCGCCACCTGCCGGACCGCATCCTGCGCACCGTCGCGGCAGGAGGGCAACGCGTCGAGCCGGCGCCCGGGCAGGACGCCACCGACTACCACGCCGCGACCGAAGCGTTTCAGCGCGGGCTGATCGCCAGGGCGATGACCAGCTCCGGCGGAAACCAGCAGGAGGCCGCAAGCGCGCTGGGGCTCTCCCGGCACGCGCTCCGCCACCAGATGATCAAGCTCGGATTGCTCAAGGCCTGAGGCGCGACCGCGTGTTTTCCACTCATGGGCGCGGATTCCGCGCAGGGCGAACGCATGCCCTTGGAATGACCGCCCGCGCCCGCACCGGGATGCTGGCACGGTTTGCGCATACGAAAGGGAAGCCACGCCCTGCGCGAGAGGAAGACATGCCATCCATCCGGATCATCTGCCCCAACGGGCACCTGGGCTTCGCGCCCCTCAAGACCGAAAGCTTCCGGCTCGCGGTGGAGACCCGGCCCGACTTCATCGCCGCCGACTCCGGCAGCGACGACATCGGCCCCGTGCCGCTCGGCAACGACAGCTGTGCAAGCCCGCGCGCCTGGCAAGAGCATGACCTGGAGGAAATGCTGCTGGCCTCGCGCCGGCTCGGCGTTCCGATGTTGATCGGTTCCGCCGGCGATACCGGCACCAACAGCCGCGTGGACATGTATGTGCAGATCATCCGCGACATTGCCGCAAAGCATGGCCTGCCGCCCTTCAAGCTGGGCTGGTTCTATTCCGAGGTGGACCGCGACCTGGTCCGCGCGAAGATCCGCGGCGGATCGCCGATCCGCGGCCTTGACGCGCGCGAGGACCTGACCGAGGCGGAACTGGAGGCCACCGCGCGGGTGGTCGCCATGGCGGGGGTGCATCCCTTCGTCAGGCTTCTGGAGGAAGGCTGCGACGTCATCATCGGCGGCCGCTCGTCCGACAGCGCGATCTTCGCCGCCTGCGCGCTGCACAAGGGTTTCCCCGAGGCCCAGAGCTACTACCTCGGCAAGGTCCTGGAATGTGCCTCGTTCTGTGCAGAACCCTACGGCGCCAAGGAAACCGTCATGGGCGAGATCACGCCCGACGCTGTCGAGGTGACGGCCATGGCGCCCTGGCAGCGCTGCACCGTAGCCTCGGTCGCGGGCCACGCGATGTATGAACGCTCAAATCCGTTCCACGAATTCGTGGCCGGGGGAATGCTCGACATGACGCATTGCCATTACGAACAGGTCAGCGAAAAGACGACCCGCGTTACGGGAATGGAATTCGTCCCGGCGGAGGAGTTCCGGGTGAAGCTGGAGGGCTCGGGCAAGGTCGGCGAGCGCTTCGTCGGCATGGCCGGCATCCGCGACCCCTATACGATCGCCAATGTCGATGCTGTCATCGACTGGGCGCGCAGGCAGACCGAGGAGCGATTCGGCCCCGACGGCTGGGAACTCCATTACAGCGTCTTTGGGCGCAATGGCGTGATGGGCGAGATGGAGCCCCTCAAGGACAAGCCGGGGCATGAGCTTTGCGTCGTGGTGCAGGGCGTGGCGCCCACGCGGGAAATGGCCGAAGAGGTCACGATGACCGGGACGCGACAGATGTTCTACGCCCGCCTTCCCGACGTGAAGGGCACCGCTGGCGGCGTCTCCTTCGTGCTCGACGAGGTGATGCAGGCCAGCCCCGCCTATCGCTGGACGCTCAACCACACCATGGCTGTCAGCAATCCGCTGGAGCTTTTCCCCACACACACCGCCATTGTCGGTTGAGGCGCCCCATGAACACCCGCAAGAAACTCTCCGACCTCGCCAAGACGATCCGTTCGAAGAACGCCGGTACGGACAAGATCACCTTCGACATCATATTCCGCGAGCGCGACACCTACGCGATGGTGAAGCGGTCGGGCACGCTCACCCGCGAAAGCGTCTGTCGCATCCTCAACGTCGCGCCCGAACGGCTGACCGACTTCGTGGAGTATGACCCGGCGTACGCGATCAAGTTCACCATCCTGCGCGAGCGCCCGTCGGGAAGTGCTGGCGACGGCGACATCTTCGGCGCGCAGCAGTATGCGCCGTTCCTGGACGTCGAGGTGGACATCTCGTCCTGACGGGAGCGGGTGGTGGCGCCCGGGTGCGCCTGACGAGAGCGACCTTCCGAAACGGTCAGGGCCGCCACAGCCGGCGGCCCTGAAACCTGTTGTCCCCTCGAAGCCGGTCAGGCGCGCAGGTCGTAGCGATCTGCGTTCATCACCTTCACCCAGGCCGCGACGAAATCCTCGACGAACTTGCCGCGGTTGTCGTCCTGCGCATAGACCTCGGCATAGGCCCTGAGGATGGAGTTCGAGCCGAAGACGAGATCCGCGCGCGTAGCCGTCCACTTCGCCGCGCCGGACCTGCGATCGACGATGTCGTAGCTGTTGGACCCGGTCGGCATCCAGCGACAGGACATGTCGGTAAGGACGGTGAAGAAATCGGTCGTAAGTGCGCCGACGCGGTCGGTGAAGACCCCGTGCTTCGCCCCGCCATGGTTCGCACCCATGACCCGCAGGCCGCCCAGCAGGCAGGTCATTTCCTGCGCCGTCAGGCCCATGAGTTGCGCCCGGTCGAGCAGCATCTCCTCCGGGTTGACGGCGTAGTCGGCCTTCTGCCAGTTGCGGAAGCCGTCGGCCAAGGGTTCGAGCACGGCGAAGGACTCGGCGTCCGTCTGCTCTGCCGTGGCGTCGCCCCGACCCGGCGCGAAGGCAACGGCGATGTCGAAGCCCGCGGCCTTGGCCGCCTCTTCCACCGCCATGCTGCCGGCGAGCACGATCATGTCGGCGATGCTCGCCCCGGTCGCGGCCGCGACGGGCGCCAGCGCGGCGAGGACACGCGCCAGACGGGCCGGTTCGTTGCCTTCCCAGTCCTTCTGCGGAGCGAGGCGGATGCGCGCGCCGTTGGCGCCGCCGCGATAGTCCGACTGGCGGAAGGTGCGCGCCGAATCCCAGGCGGTTGCAACGCGGTCGGCGATGGACAGGCCGAGCGCGGCGATCCGGGCGCGCGCCGCCGCCACGTCGTAGCCGGTGCGGCCCGCCGGTATCGGGTCCTGCCAGACCAGGTCCTCGGCTGGCACTTCCGGCCCGATATAGCGCGACTTCGGACCCATGTCGCGGTGCAGGAGCTTGAACCAGGCCCGCGCGAAGGCGTCGTCGAAGGCGGCCTGATCCTTGGCGAATCTCTCGGAGATGGCGCGGAAGCCCGGATCGACCTTCAGCGCCATGTCCGCATCGGTCATGACGATGCGGGTCTTGCCGCCCATGCGCTCCACGTCCGACGGGAATTCGTCGTCCCGCGCGTTCACGGGCTCCCATTGTTGCGCCCCGGCCGGCGAGCGGCGGAGTTCCCAGTCGTGGTTCAGAAGCATCTGGAAATAGCCGCCATCCCAGCGCGTCGGATTGCTGGTCCAGGCACCTTCGACGCCGCTCGTCACGGTGTTGTTGCCGATGCCGCGGCCGGTGTGGTTCACCCAGCCGAAGCCCTGGTCCTCGATCCCGGCAGCTTCGGGGGCGGGGCCAAGCTCCGCGGCCGAGCCATTGCCATGGGCCTTGCCGACGGTGTGGCCACCCGCCGTCAGGGCGACGGTCTCGGCGTCGTCCATGCCCATGCGCGAGAAGGTCACGCGCATGTCTTGCGCGGTCCTCAGCGGGTCGGGCTTGCCGTTCACGCCTTCCGGATTCACGTAGATGAGACCCATCACCACCGCGGCAAGCGGGTTCGAGAGGCTCTCGCGGTTGTCGTCGGCGTCATAGCGGGTGGACTTCAGCCACTCCTTCTCGGAACCCCAGTAGACGTCCTTTTCCGGATGCCACACGTCCTCGCGGCCAAAGGCGAAGCCATAGGTCTTCAACCCCATCGATTCATAGGCGACGTTGCCTGCAAGCAGCATCAGGTCCGCCCAGCTGATGCGGTTGCCGTATTTCTTCTTGATCGGCCAGAGCAGGCGCCGCGCCTTGTCGAGGTTGCCGTTGTCCGGCCAGCTGTTCAGCGGCGCGAAACGCTGGTTGCCGGTATTGCCGCCACCCCGTCCGTCGGCGCTGCGGTAGGAGCCGGCGGAGTGCCAGGCCATGCGGATCATCAGGCCGCCGTAATGGCCCCAGTCCGCCGGCCACCAATCCTGGCTGTCGGTCATCAGCGCGGTCAGGTCGCGCTTCAAAGCTGTCACATCAAGCTTCTTCACTTCCTCGCGGTAGTTGAAGCCCTTCAGCGGATCGGTCTTGCTGTCGTGCTGGTGCAGGATGTCGAGGTTGAGAGCATTGGGCCACCACGACATCACGCTGACGCCCGTCGTCGTCAGCGTCCCGTGCATCACCGGGCATTTGCCCGCGTTTCCGATGTCATCGCCGTCCATGTCTTCCTCCGATGCAGCGCCTATCCGCCATAGAGACCGACCGCCCTGGGGCGTCGTCCTCGCGGAACTCGATATGGAATCGTTCTAACAGGCGCGTGTGATCATTCCCAATTGCATTTTCTGAAACTTGCGATAAGGAAAACTTATGAAAAATCTTTCCATGCGCCAGTTGCGCTACTTCGATGCGCTTGCCCGTCACGGCCACTTCGGCCGTGCCGCAGAGGACTGCGCGGTCTCGCAACCGGCACTGTCGATGCAGATCAGGGACCTTGAGGACATGCTCGGCGCTCCGCTGGTGGAGCGGGGCGCGCGACAGGTCCGGCTGACCGATCTTGGCGAGGAATTCGCGCCGCGGGTCCGCGACATCCTCCTGGCCGTCAATGAACTCGACGATCTCGTCCGCGCGCGGACCGGCCCGCTTTTCGGCCGGCTGCGGATCGGCGTCATCCCGACTGTTGCCCCCTATTTCTTGCCCGAGGTCATCACGGCACTTCAGGCGCGCTATCCGGGGCTCGACCTGCGCCCGCGCGAGGCGGTGACGCAGAAGCTGCTGGATGACCTTTCCGAGGCCCGTCTCGACGCCGCCATTGTCGCCCTGCCGATCGCGGTGCCCGGCATCGCCGAGATGCCGCTTTTCGAGGAGGAGTTCGTCCTCGTCCGTCCGCCCGATGAAGCCGGCCATCCGGTGCCGAGCGCCGATGGCCTTCGCGCGATGCGGCTTCTTCTGCTGGAAGAGGGGCATTGCTTCCGGGACCAGGCGCTGGCTTTCTGCGCGCCGTCGCAGGCTGCGCCGCGCGACATGATGGAGGGGTCATCACTCTCGACACTGGTGCAGATGGTCAGCGCCGGCATCGGCGTGACGCTGGTGCCCGAGATGGCCGTGCCGGTGGAGACCCGGTCGGCGCGGGTTGCCTTGCAAAGGCTTGCAAGGCCCCGGCCGTCGCGCCAGATCGGCATGATCTGGCGCAGGTCGAATCCGCTTGGCGATCAGATGCGCACGCTGGGCGAACTGGTCCGCGACGTTGCGCACCAGAAGTCCGCTTCGCACGACGCCTGAAAGCCCCGCGGCATGGGAGTCGCGTTTGGCCGTCCTGGGACCGCTCCTGCGAACCGTGCCGTCATCCCAGAACGGCGCGTACGGCCTTGCGGGCGGCGGCGACGACGGTATCCGCCTCGGCCGGTGTCATGCAGAGCGGCGGCGCGAAGCCGAGAATGTCGCCCTGCGGCATGGCCCGCCCGATCACGCCTTCGTCGAGCAGCGCCGAGGCGACGGCCGGCCCGACCTTGCGCGCGGGGTCGAAGAAGCGGCGGTCGTCGCGGTCCTCGACGAATTCCACCGCCGCCATGAGGCCATCGCCCCGCACCTCGCCGACGTTCGGATGACCGGCCAGCGCCTCGGTCAGCGCCGCACGGAAATAGGCGCCGGTTTCGCCGGCGTTCTGCACCAGCCCGAGTTCGTCGATCAGCTCAAGATTCGCTACCCCGGCGGCGGCGCAGACGGGATGGGCGGAATAGGTCCAGCCGTGGCCTATTGGGCCGAGCTGATCCGAGCCCTGTACCAGAACCTGCCACATGCGGTCCGAGACGATGGAGCCCGATAGCGGCGCATAGGCCGAGGTCAGACCCTTGGCGATGGTGATCAGGTCCGGCTCCATCCCGTAATGGACCGAGCCGAACATGGTGCCGAGCCGGCCGAAGCCCGTCACCACCTCGTCGGCGACCAGCAGGATGTCGTATTTCTTCAGCACCGCCTGGATCGCCTCCCAGTAGCCCTTCGGCGGTGGCACGATGCCGCCGGTGCCGAGGATCGGCTCGCCTATGAAGGCGGCCACCGTATCGGGCCCCTCGGCCAGGATCATCTCCTCGAGCTTTGCCGCACAGTGGGCGCTGAACTCCTCCTCGGTCTGGCTGCGATCCTCGCGGCGGAAGTAATAGGGCGCCTCGGTGTGCAGGATCGGCGCGCGCGGCAGGTCGAAGGCGTTATGGAAGAGATGCAGGCCGGTGAGCGAGCCGGTCATCACGCCCGAACCATGATAGCCGCGCCAGCGCGAGATGATCTTCTTCTTCTCGGGCCGGCCGAGGATGTTGTTGTAGTACCAGATCAGCTTGATGTTGGTCTCGTTCGCATCCGACCCCGACAGGCCGAAGTAGACCCGGCTCATGTGCTCCGGGGCGCGTTCGATGATCATCCGGGCGAGCGTGATCGAGGCCTCCGTCCCGTGGCCGACATAGGCGTGGTAATAGGCGAGTTCCCTCGCCTGTTCGGCGATGGCCTCGGCGATCTCGGTCCGGCCATAGCCGACATTCACGCAGTAAAGCCCGGCGAAGGCATCGAGGCTGCGGCGGCCGTTGGTATCCACGATCGTGCAACCCTCGCCTCCGGCGATGACGCGGCGCGGCGTCTCGCCGCGCGCATGCATCCCCATGTGGGTCGAGGGATGGAAGAAGTGGTCGCGGTCCCAGGCGTTAAGGTCGTTGTCGCGGTCGAGCATGGTCTTGTCCTTTCCCGCTTTCAGGCGGCGGTGTCGATGCAAAGATATTTCAGTTCGGTGAAGGCCTCCATCCCGTGGCGCGACCCTTCGCGGCCGAGCCCGGACTGATTCCAGCCGCCGAAGGGAACCGGCCCCCCGGTGATCTTCACCCGGTTGACGGCCACCATGCCGAAGTCGAGCGCGCGCGACAGCCGCATCGCCCGTGCCCCGTCGCGGGTGACGACGTAGGCGACGAGGCCGTAGTCGGTATCGTTCGCGCGGGCGATCACCTCGGCTTCGGTGTCGAACGGGAGGAGCGATGCAACCGGGCCGAAGGTCTCCTCGCGGTGGATCAGCGCATCGTCGGGGGCGCCCTCGATCAGCGTGGGAAGGTAGGCGAGCGGCAGGTCGGGATGCACGCCACCGCCGGTGACGATCCGGCCGCCGCGCGCAACGGCATCCTTGACCTGCGCGGCCACCTTGGCGACGGCGCGGGCGTGCATGAGGGGCCCGATCTCGGTTCCCGGCTCCAGTCCCGGGCCGACCTTCAGCCTTGCGATGCGTTCGGCGAGCCGCCTGGTGAGGGCCGGCAGCAGCGGCCGTTCCACGTAGATGCGGTTGGCGGCAAGGCAATCCTGGCCGGAAGTTGCGAACTTCGCGGCCATCGCGATCTCCACCGCGCGGTCGAGATCGGCGTCGGCAAAGACGATCAGCGGTGCGTGCCCGCCAAGCTCCATCACCAGCCGTTTCATCGTCGGCGCGCATTGCGCCGCGATCAGGCGGCCGACTTCGGTGGATCCGGTGAAGGACATGGCGCGCAGGCGGTCATCCGCGCACATCCGGCCGACGATTGCGGCGGCATCGCCGGGTACCACGTTCAGCACTCCGGAAGGAAGCCCGGCGCGTTCGGCCAGTTCCGCCAGCGCCAGCGCCGAGAGCGGCGTTTCCGCCGAAGGGTGGACGACACAGGTGCAACCGGCGGCCAGCGCCGCGGCCACCTTGCGGGTGATCATGGCCGAGGGGAAGTTCCAGGGTGTCGCCACGCCGACCGGTCCCAGGGCCTCGCGCCTGACGACCATCTCGACATCCCGCAGATGCGGGGTCACGCCCTCGGCGTTCATCCGCGGCGCCTCGCCGGCGTACCAGTCGAGGAACTCCGCCGCATAGGCGATCTCGCCGTGCGATTCGGAGAGGGGCTTGCCCTGTTCCAGCGTCATGATCAGCGCCAGGTCGTCGGCGGCTGCCAGCATCAGGTCGCCCCAGCGGCGCAGGACGCGCGCGCGGTCCTGCGGCAGGCGGTCGCGCCAGCCAGGAAAGGCCGCGGTGGCGGCGGTGATGGCCGTGTCGGCCCCGCCTTCGCCAAGTGCGGCGACCCGGGCGACGAGCGCCCCGCTGGCCGGATCGGTCACCGCGAAATCGGCAGCGTCAGGCGCGGCAGTCCAGCGTCCGCCGATGTAGCCGAGCGTGCGCAGAAGCGCCCGGTCGCGGAGCCGCGACAGGGCCGGGTGGCTGGTCTGGAGGGTCTGGGCATTCATCGCGGGTGCTCCTGTCCGGTTTTGTCCAGAGTGACCGCAATCGTGCAGAGAAGGGGGCCAAATTACCCGCCCGGCATGGACCGAATGCCAGTGCAATGCCGGGTTGGGTAGAGACTTTCTCTACCCGGCCCCGAAGAGCGCCAGCGGCAGGGCATCCTCCTCCTTTACCGTCTTCGTGACGATGTAGGTGACGTAGCGGTCGATGCCGATCTCGGTTGCGAGCATCCGGTCGATCAGCCGTTGATAGGCGTCGATGTCCCTCGCCACGACCTTCAGCATGTAATCGACGCCGCCACCGACCGACCAGCAGGAGACGATCTCTTCCATCCCGGCCACGGCGCGCTCGAAGCGATCGAAGTCGGACTGGCGATGGTTGGCGAGTGCCACCTCGACGAGCACGGTGGCGAAGGGCGCGATGCGGCGGGGGGCGAGGCGCGCGTGGTAGCCCGCGATGATCCCGGCCTGTTCGAGCTTTCTGAGCCGGATCCAGCAGGGTGTGGGCGAAATCCCCGCCACCTCGGCGAGTCTCAGCTTGGTGATCCGGCCATCCCGCTGCACCGCGTCGAGGATTCTCAGGTCGATGGCGTCCAGTTTCATCGCGACATCCCGCAAATCTGCAATTGCACATTGATATGAATTTGCGCAGATTTGCAATCATGACAAACTGGATCCCCGACCCTGCCGCGCTGGCGCGCCCCGCTTATCTGTCGCTGGCCGAACAGTTCGCCCGCGCCATCGAAAGGGGCGCCCTGCCTGCTGGCGCGCGGCTGGTGCCGCACCGCAAGCTGGCCGATGCACTCGGGCTCTCGGTTCAGACCGTGAGCCGCGCCTATGACGAGTTGATTCGCCGTGGGCTGATTACTGGCGAGGTGGGTCGGGGCTCCTTCGTTCTGGGTCCGGGCGCCGAGGCGCGCCAACCCTACCTGCCCGAGCGACCGGGCGAGGTGATCGACCTGTCGATCCTGAAGCCGGTGGTCGAGGCGATGCATCTCGACCGCCTGCGCGAGGGTTTCCTCTGGCTGGGTGAGAACCTCGCGGCATCCTCCGCCATGTCCTTCCGCCCGAACATGGTGATGCCGCAACACCAGGCGACGGGGGCCGACTGGCTGATGCGGCAGGGCATTCCGGCCGAGCCGCAGGGAATCATCGTGACCAATGGCGCGACGCCCGCGATCACCGCCGCCGTGATGGGCGTGGTGCCCCCGGGGTCCGGCCTTGCGGCCGAGGCGCTGACGCATCACACGCTGAAGCCACTCTGCACCTATCTCGGGCTCCACCTCGAGGGCGTGGCGATGGACGGCGCCGGGATGTTGCCCGCCGGCCTCGACGAGGTAGCACGCAAGGGATTGATCCGCGGCGTATATCTGCAGCCGAACGTGATTAATCCGCTGGCCGTGATGATGCCGGCGGAGCGGCGGGCCGAACTGGTGGAGGTGGCCCGGCGGCATGATCTCGCCATCATCGAGAACGATATCCTGAACGTGATGATCCCTGACCGCGCGCCCGCCATCGCTGCCCTGGCGCCCGAACGCACGCTCCATATCTGCGGTTTCACCAAGATCACCGTCCCCGGGCTTCGCATGGCCTATCTTCACGCGCCGCCCCGCCATGCCACCGCCGTGTCAAACCGCCATCTGGTGGCGAACTGGATGGCGACGCCACCCATGGCGGACCTGCTGAGCCACTGGGTCGGCAACGGGACCGTGGCCGAACTGGCGGCCTGGCAGGCTCGGGCGCTGGCCGACCGGCATGCGCTCGCCGCGGAGGTGCTTGGAGAACGGATGCCCTCCTGCCACGGCAAGAGCCTGCATCTCTGGCTGCCCCTGACCGAGGGCTGGAGGGAGGAGGAATTCGTCGAGCAGGCGCGCCTGCGCGGGGTCGCCGTGGCTGCGGGAAACGCTTTCAGGACGATCGAGCGCGGGCGGCGGGACGCGATTCGGGTGGCGCTTGGCTCGACCCGGATCGAGGAGTTGCGTCGGGGCCTATCGACAATCGCTGCGATGCTCTCCGACGCGCCGGAGGTGCTGCTGCCGACGATCTGATGGGCGGGCAGAAAATTATTGTCATGATATTATTTTGGAATTGACATGATATTAAGTCAAGCTAATTCTCCCCCGAACTCAGGTGGGGAAATGGCGTGACCGGGCCGATCATCCGAATCGACAGGCTGGACAAGTCCTTCGGGGCGCTGAAGGTGCTCGACGGGTTGTCCTTCGACGTGATGCCGGGCGAGAAGCTTGCGCTGATCGGGCCGTCCGGGTCCGGCAAGACCACCATCCTGCGCATCCTGATGACGCTGGAGACGATTTCGGGCGGCCATGTCGAGGTTTGTGGCGAACAGCTTTTCCACATGCAGCGCGGCGGCCGCGAAGTGCCGGCGGACGAGGCGCATCTTCACCACATGCGCCGTCACATCGGCATGGTGTTCCAGCACTTCAACCTGTTTCCGCACAAGTCGGTGCTCGACAACATCACGCTTGCGCCGATCCTGACGAAGGGCGAGCCGCGGGCAAAGGCGGAGGCCCGGGCGAAGGAGTTGCTGGAGATGGTGGGGCTGGCCGACAAGGCGGAAGCCATGCCGAGCCAGCTTTCGGGCGGGCAGAAGCAGCGTGTCGCCATTGCCCGCGCGCTGGCCCTCAAGCCGCGGATCATGCTCTTTGACGAGGTGACATCGGCGCTCGATCCCGAGCTGGTGGAGGAGGTGCTTCTGGTCATGAAGCGCCTCGCCGCGGAAACCGACATGACGATGCTTCTCGTCACGCACGAGATGGGCTTCGCCCACGAATTCGCCGACCGCGTTCTCTTTTTCGACAAGGGCCGCATCGTCGAGCAGGGGCCGCCCGAAACGATCTTCCGCCACCCGACGCACGAACGAACACAAGCCTTCCTGCGCAAGATCATTGCCGCAGGGCACCGCGTCTGAGTTCCACATCCGACAGAGAGGACGACAATGAGAAAGACACTCCTTACGCTCACACTCGCCGCTGCCCCGTTCGCCGCCTTCGCCGACACGCTCGACGACCTGAAGGCCCAGGGCTTTGCCCGCATCGCCATCGCCAACGAGCCGCCCTTCACGTCCGTGGCCGCCGACGGCACGGTTTCGGGCGCGGCGCCCGACGTGGCGCGCGAGATATTCAAGCGCCTCGGCGTGCCGGAGGTCGTGGCCTCGATCAGCGAATACGGCGCGATGATTCCGGGCCTTCAGGCCCGCCGCCATGACGCCATCACCGCGGGTCTCTTCATGAAGCCCGAGCGTTGCCAGGCCGTGGCCTATTCCGAGCCGGTCCTCTGCGACGCGGAGGCTTTCCTGGTGCCGAAGGGCAATCCCAAGGGCTACAAGTCCTATGCCGACATCGCCGCCGACCCCGAAGGGACGATCGGCGCGCCGGGCGGTGGCACCGAGGAGAAGCTTGCACTGGAAGCCGGCGTGCCGCGGGACCGGGTGATCGTCGTGCCCGACGGCCAGTCCGGCCTGAAGATGCTGCAGGACGGCCGCATCGACGTCTATTCGCTCCCGGTGTTGTCGATCTCGGACCTGATGGCCAAGGCGGGCGACCCGAACCTCGAGATGTTCGCCCCGGTCGTCGGCGCGCCGGTCTATTGCGATGGCGCGGCCTTCCGCAAGGAAGACGCAAGCCTGCGCGACGCCTTTGACGTGGAACTGGCCAAGATGAAGGAATCGGGCGAATTCGCCGCCATCATCGAACCCTACGGCTTCTCGGCCGCGGCGGCGATGTCCACCAGCCGCGCCCAGCTCTGCGGCGAGTGAACCCGTTTCTTTGGTGGCGCAGGAACATCCTGCGCCACCCCTCCAGCTTGTGAAGGTTGCCCACGCATGGCCGAGTGGTCCGGATATCTGACACTCATTCTTCAGGGTGCGCTGGTGACGGTGCAGCTCACGCTGATGGGGTCGGCGCTCGCGCTGGTGGTGGCCTTCCTCGCTGGGCTCGGCCGCATCGCGCCCTGGGGACCGCTGCGCTGGCTGGCGACGGCCTATATCGAGTTCTTCCGCGGCACGTCGATCTTCGTGCAGCTCTTCTGGGTCTATTTCGTCCTGCCCTTCGCGGGCGCGAGCCTGTCGCCGCTGGCAGCGGGTGTTCTGGCGCTGGGGCTCAACGTCGGTGCCTACGGCGCCGAGGTCGTGCGCGGCGCCGTCCTGTCGGTGCCGCGGGACCAGCGGGAGGCGACCGTGGCGCTGAACCTCACGCCTTACCAGCGTATGCGCCATGTGATCCTGCCGCAGGCGCTGCCCCTCATGCTGCCCACCTTCGGCAACAACGCGATCGAGCTTCTGAAGGCCACCGCCGTGGTCTCGCTGATCTCGCTCACCGACATGACCTTCCAGGCCCAGGTCGTGCGCGCGCAGACCGGCAGCACGCTGGTCCCCTTTCTCACCATCCTCGTCCTCTATTTCCTGATGGCGCTGGCGATATCGGCCGGCGTCCGGGCGTTCGAACGCCGGCTGACCGCTGGACTCGACGGGGTGCGCTGAGATGGACTGGGACTGGGGCTTCGTCGCCGAGATCATGCCCACCCTGCTGCAGGGCCTGAAGCTCACGCTGATCGTCACGCTTCTCTCGGCGGCTGTCGCGGCCGTGCTGGGACTCGGACTCGCCATCGCACGCCGTTCCGCCAACCGCTACGTCGCGCGGCCCGTCGCCTTCGTCGTCGAGTTCATCCGCGGCACACCGCTTCTGGTCCAGCTCTACTTCATCTTCTATGTCCTGCCCGATGCCGGCATCCTGCTGCCGCCCCTTGTCGCAGGCGTTATCGGCATGGGCCTGCACTACGCCACCTACACCGCCGAGGTCTACCGGGCGGGCATCGAGAACGTGCCGAAGGGTCAGTGGGAGGCGGCACGGGCCACGAACCTGACGATGCGTCAGACCTGGGTCCATGTCGTCGTACCGCAGGCGGTTCCGCCGATGATCCCGGCTCTGGCGAACTATCTGATCGCCATGTTCAAGGAAACGCCGCTCCTGTCGGCGATCACGGTGCTTGAACTGATGAACCAGGCCAAGTCGGTCGCGAACTCCAGCTACCGCTACATCGAGCCAATGACGCTTGTCGGCGCTTTCTTCCTCGCCATGAGCCTCGCTTCCGTGGTCATCCTGCGCTGGCTTGAACGCCGTTACGGAAGGCTTGGCACGTGACCGACATCCGCATCCCTGCTCGCGCGCCGCGCCTTGATCCGCGCCCCGTGGCGCATCGCATCGGGCTGGTTGCCCTTTCCACGGACCACACGATCGAGGTGGACTTCGCCCGCATTCTCGCGCCGGCCGGGGTCGCGGTCTATGTGAGTCGCATCCCGTTCGCCAATCCGGTGACGCCCGAGACGCTGCGCGCGATGGCGGGCGATCTGTCAGGCGGTGCGGCGCTGATCCTTCCGGGCGAGGAGCTCGACGCGATCGTCTACGGGTGCACCTCGGCCTCGGTCTGCATCGGCGATGGCGAGGTGCGCGCACAGATCGCGCGGGGCAAGCCCGGCTGCCCCGTGGTCACGCCGGTTTCTGCCGCCCTGAAGGGGCTGCGGGCGATGAAGGCACGGCGGATTTCCGTCCTGACCCCCTACACGCCCGAAACCACCCGCCCCATGGCCGCGATGTTCGAAGCGGAGGGGTTCGCGCTGGACCGCGTCACCTGCCTGAACATGACCGACGACCGCGACATGGCCCGGATCGCGCTGGACGATCTGGTGGACCTTGCCGCCTCGGCGGCCGATCCGGCGTCGGAGGCGCTCTTCGTATCCTGCACCGCCGTGCGCGCTGCGGGAATCATCGACCGGATCGAGACCGCCACGGGGCGCCCGGCGCTGTCGTCGAACTACGCGGCCGCCTGGAATGTCGCACGCATCTGCGGCGTCACCGGCGCGGCCGCCCCCGGCCATCTCATGTCGTTGCCCCTGGGGACATGATGGCTGGCCTTCCCGTCACGATCAACGACATCAGGATGGCGGAGGCGCGGATTGGGACCCTCATCCGGCGAACGCCGATGCTGGCCGACCCGCGTCTGCCAGGCGTGCGAATGAAACAGGAATACCGGCAGGAAACCGGCGCATTCAAGTTTCGCGGGGCCACGAACGCGGTGCTGGCGCTGCCGCCCGAGGTTGTTGCGCGGGGTGTCGTCACCGCCTCCACCGGCAATCACGGTCGGGCGCTCGCCCGTGCCGCGGGCGCGGCGGGCGGTCGGGCCGTGGTCTGCCTCTCGCGCCTTGTCCCGGCAAACAAGGTTCAGGCGGTCCGCGACCTCGGCGCCGAAGTACGGATCGTCGGGCGGAGCCAGGACGAGGCGATGGCGGAGGTCGCCCGTGCCGTGGCCGAAGAGGGACTGACCGAGGTGCCGCCCTTCGACGACGCCGCCGTCGTTGCGGGGCAGGGGACGCTCGGGCTTGAGATCCTCGTCGATTGCCCGGCGCCTTCGGCCGTTCTGGTGCCCCTCTCGGGCGGGGGGCTGGCCTCGGGTGTCGCGGCCGCAGTCAAGGCGCGGTCGCCCGCGACCCGGCTGATCGGCGTCAGCATGGAGCGCGGAGCGGCGATGGCGGCGAGCCTCGCCGCGGGCCGGCCAGTCGAGGTGGAGGAAGAGCCGACGCTCGCCGATTCCCTCGGCGGCGGCATCGGGGCTGGCAACCGTGTGACCTTCGCGATGTGCCGGGCGCTTCTCGACGACGTGATCCTCGTCACCGAGGAGGAGATCGCCGCCGCGATGCGCCACATCCATGCGGTCACGGGCGATGCGGTGGAAGGTGCGGCCGCAGTGGGCCATGCGGCGATCCTGTCGGGCCGCGTCAGCCCCGGCCCCGACACCGTCTGCATCCTTTCCGGCGCCAATGTGGCCCCCGAGACCTTCGCCCGCGTGCTGGGGGATCAGACGAGATGAGAGACCCCGTCACCATCCTGACCGAGGCGGACCTGCGCG
>WBZL01002983.1_pt1 | contig 15892 bp, 16 predicted proteins | sample 5204291 | NCBI WGS metagenome assembly WBZL01 (sample SAMN12344345, study PRJNA552823) | activated sludge metagenome | biome: Activated sludge suspended growth; feature: Nitrification reactor; material: Wastewater; isolation source: activated sludge from nitrification reactor of wastewater...
TCCGCCGCCGGCCTCGAGCATGATCGGGGCCGCGGCACGGATGCCGTGGAAGGTGCCGGTGAGGTTGACGCCGATCAGCAGCGCCCACTCCTTGTCGGTGTAGTCGATGAGGGGCTTGGCCATGCCGGCTCCGGCGTTGTTGACCAGGTCGGTGAGACCGCCCATGGCCTCCGCCGCGTCGAGCACCGCCCGGTTCACCGCGTCGGCATCGCGCACGTCGGCCACCACCGCCCGCCCGCCCACCGCGTCGGCCACCCGGTGGGCGCCTTCGTCGTTGCGGTCGAGCACGGTGACCGTGGCCCCCTCGGCGGCGAACAGCCGACAGGTCGCCTCGCCGATGCCCGATGCCCCGCCGGTGACCAGCACGCGGCGGCCCGCGAAGCGCGGCGTCGGCACCCCGGCCGACGGCCCGGTCTGCGGCCCGTTCTCAGGCACCGTGCACCTCCGGCGACGAGGGGGACGAGGAGGACGCGGCGTCGTCGCCGATCACCACCACCCGGTCGTGGGTGAACACCACCTTGATCGAGGCGGGGTCGAGGAAGGCCTCCTCGTCGGCGCGCATGGTCGCAGCGGCCGGGTCCGACAGCATCCCGATGAAGTCGTCCCAGGACGCGAACTCCTGGACGGCCACGCCGTCCCAACCCGAGCGGTCGTCCGGCCTGGCCGCGTGCTGCTCGTAGCGCACCACCCGGTCGCCCAGGCCCGGCGTGTCGCGGATGAGCGGACCGTGGTGGTTGCGCCAGTGGTCCAGGAACTGCTCGGTGGTGGTGCCCTCCCGTCGCCGGACGAAGGCGAACAGCCGCACGGTGCCGGCGTCGTCAGCAGGGCCGGGGCTCACGGGTACGTCGGTCATCTCGGCCACCCCCAAGAACGTTTGCGACGTTCGCCCGGTCGGGTCTCCCGCTCGCGACCACCCGCGCTAACGGCGCAAACGCCGTCCGGGCTCCGCAGCGAAGCGAGGAACTGCCCGAGCGGAACCAGCCGTTGAGCGCCGAAGGCGCACCACGAGGCTGGCAGCGAAAGGACTCGGGAACGCCCACCAAACCCGCGCACGATGCCGGTCACGGCACTACCCGTTGAACCAGTGGCCGGCGTTCACGCCGATCATCTGGCCGGTGACGGGCTTGGACAGCGGGGACGCGAAGTAGACCACGGTGCCGGCGATCTCCTCGGAGTGGGGCAGGTAACCCAGGCAGGTCTCCGAGGCCACCTCGTCGTACACCTCCTGGAAGGTGATGCCCCGCTTCTCGGCCTGGTGGTTGAAGTACCACTCCACCGAGTCGCCGTAGATGTAGCCGGGGTGCACCCCGTTGACCCGGATGCCCCGCGGCCCCAACTCCATGGCCAGGGTCTTGGTGACGGCGGCGAGCGCACCCTTGGAAGCCACGTAGGAGCCCCACCGGGGTTGGATGCGCTGCACCGACATGGTGTTGATCATCACCACCCGGCCGTCGCCCGAGGCCTCCAGGTGCGGGACGCAGGCCCGGGTGAGGTACAGCGAGCCGAACAGGTTGACGTCCATGGTGGTGTGCCAGTCGGCCAGGTCGGCATCCATGAAGGGCTTGCCGTCGCCCCCGTGGTAGGCGTTGTTCACCAGGATGTCGATGCGCCCCAGCCCGTCGGCCGCTGCAGCGGCGGCCGTGTTGCAGGCGGCCTCGTCGGCTATGTCGCACACCACCGGCAGGGCCCGCCGCCCCAGGGCCTCGACCTCGGCGGCCAGGGCGTGGAGGCGCTCCTCGGTGCGGCCCAGCAGGACCACGTCGGCGCCCTCGCGGGCGAAGGCGAGTGAGATGTCGCGGCCCATGCCGGGTCCGATGCCCGACACGAGGCCGACCTTTCCTTCGAGCAGCACGCGGGTTCCTCCAGTGATCGTGGGTCGGACCAGCCGGTCCGACCCGGTCGGGTCGTGATGTGTCGTGTCGATGCCGGCGGTCGGCGGCCGGCCGGTGGCGGGGGGCAGGGGCGAGCGAAACGGTCGGCGGCGGCGGGCGGCGGTCAGTCGGCCAGGAGGGGCAGGACCTCACGGCCGAAGCGCTCGATCTGGTCCTCCAGCTCATCGACCGAACGTGAGCGCAGCCGCACCTGGGCCTGGGCCACGCCCAGCGCCGAGAACTTGCGGAGCACGTGGGCGAGCTTCTCGGGCGGACCCGACAGCGTGTGCGGACCGGTGTCCCAGTCCGGATCGCCCACGTAGGTGGGACCCACCAGGGCGCCGATGTCGAAGGGATCGTGGCGCCCGGCCGCGGCTCGCATGTCGGTGAGCCGCCCGATCATGTCGGCGTCGACGGGACCCTGCGGCAACCAGCCGTCGCCGCGCTCGGCGGCCCGACGGAGCGCGGCCGGCGACGAGCCGCCGACCCAGATGGGCGGACCGTCCTCCTGGATCGAGCGGGGGTGCTGGCCGAGGTCGGCGGCGGGCCAGCGCGGCCCGGGCAGCGTGGGGTAGTCCTCGGCGAACGCGGCCCGGAGGGCGTCGATGGACTCGTCGAGCAGCCGGCCCCGCTGTTCGAAGGGCAGTCCCAGGAGCTCGAACTCCTCGCGCACGTGACCGGCGCCCACGCCCAGGATGATCCGGCCGCCCGACACCACGTCGAGGGTGGCGAACGCCTTGGCCACCTGCAGCGGGTGGCGGTAGGCGGGCACGTAGATGTGGCTGAGCAGGCGGGTGCGGTCGGTGATGCCCGCGAGCCAGCCCAGGGTGGCCACGGTGTCCCACCACTCAGTGCCCATGGCCGGCGCCTTCTCCGACGGGATGGCGATGTGGTCGCAGACCGCCAGGTAGGCGAACCCGGCGTAATCGGCGGCCCGGGCCACACGGGCGAGCTCGGCGGCGCCGGCATCGGCCTCCCACGCCTCGGCGAAGTTGGTGGACTTGGACTGGATGGGCAGTTGCATGCCCACCGCGAGGGTGCCGCTCGGGCTGATCGAGACCATGGTGGTTTCCCTACTTGAAGGTGTCGCAGGAGCTGGGGCTACCGGAGTCGAACCCGGTCTGGAACCACTGCTGGCGGTCCTCGGAGGACCCGTGGGTCCACGCCTCGGGGTTCACCCGCCCGGTGGTCTGGCGCTGGATGGCGTCATCGCCCACCGCCTTGGCCGCAGTGATGGCCTCCTCGAAGTCACCGGCCTCGAGCCGCTGGTCGTCGAAGGCCGACCGGGCCCACGCACCGGCGAAGCAGTCGGCCTGGAGCTCGGTGCGCACCGACAGGTCGTTGACCTCGGCCTCGCTGGCGCCCCGGCCGGCCCGGGTGACCTCGTCGTTGATGCCGAGCAGGTTCTGGATGTGGTGGCCGTACTCGTGGGCCACCACGTAGGCCATGGCGAAGTCGCCGCTGAAGCCGAGCTGGTCCTCGAGCTTCTCGTAGAAGGTGAAGTCGAGGTAGATCTTGCTGTCGCCCGGGCAGTAGAAGGGCCCGAACTCGGGCTGGCCGACGCCGCAACCGCCGGTGGTGGTGGGGGCGTCGAAGATCACCAGCCCCGGTTGTTCGAAGCGCTGGCCCGATGCCGAGAGCTCCTGCTCCCAGTAGTCGTCGAGCACCGCGCCCAACTTGTCGACGAACTCGTACTGGGCGTCGGGATCGCCCCCGGTCGCCTCGGTCGGGGCCTGGGCCACGTTGGCCGGCCCACCGCCCATCTGGCCGAGGATGTCGCCCATGTCGACCCCGGTGCCGCCGCCGCCGTCGCCGCCGACCATGCCCTTGCCCAGGAACGCCAGCACCAGCACCACCACGATGCCGATGAGGCCACCGCCCTTGCCGATGGGCAGGCCACCTCCGCCGAACCCGGAGCCGCCCGATCCGCCCCGGCCGCGACGGTCCTCGATGCGGGACGAGTCACCGGATACGTCGTCGAGCCTCATGGTCGGGAGCGTAGGCCGCTGGTCACGTGGGCGGCTTGGCCCCGGTGACCGACCAGTAGATGATCCGGGCCATGGTGGTGCGCAGGTCGGCCGTGCGCACCCCCCAGAACTCGAAGCCGAGGCGATGGGCGGCCACGTGGGCGAGCATGGCCACCAGCACGCCGGCCACGGCGTTCGGGTCCACGTCGGCCTGCCCCTTGCCGGTCTTCTGGTGGTCTCGCGCTGCGGCGGCCAGCGAGTTGTTGAGGTCGTTCAGCAGGCGGGTGCGCACGTTGGCGAACCGCCCGTCGCCCTCGTCGGTGGCCAGGTCGACCACGCGCAGCACCGGCTGGTTCTCGGCCCAGAAGGTCAGGACCGCGTCGGCGAGGGCTTCGGCGGTCTCGTACCCCGACCGGCCCTTCCACGAGTTGGCCGCCACCACCTCTGCGAAGCGTTCCACGCCGGTGGTGACCATCTCGTCGGCCAGGACCAGGATGGCCGCCTCGACGTCGGGGAAGTACTGGTAGAAGGTGGCCGGAGAGGTGCCGGCCTCCCGGGCGATGTCGACCACCTTGAGGTCTCGGTACGAGCTGGACCGCAACATGTCGGTGGTGCAGTCGAGCAGGCGCTGACGGGTGGCCAGGCCCCGTCGGCCCGGCACGCGACCGTCTGCCGCGCGGGGCTCGGCGTCGTCGGCGGCTTCGGTTGACGGGGCGTCAGAACTCACGGCTCGTCAGGTTAGGAGGCGCACTGCGCCGGTCCCGTCATGTGGGCGCTCGGCGTCGTCACGCGTCGTCCTTGGCGGGGGGGCGCCAGCAGGTGACCATGAGGCCGATGCCGGCGGCGGCGCCGAGCACCGCGGAGATGAAGAAGCCGGTGTTGGGGGTGAAGGCCCAGTCGAAGCCGAGCGCCCAGTCCAGGCTCTGCTTGCCCGGGCCCAGCGTGGCCACGGTGACGGCCGAAGCGGCGAGCACCAGGTTGAACTCCCAACCGTGGTTCATGGTGAAGAAGCCACCGGACTTGTTGACCGTCCACGCCGCCACGACCATCAACCCGACGAAGCCGGCGCCCGCCAGCGGGGTGAGCAGCCCAAGGGCCATGAGCACACCCGAGCCGATCTCGGTGCTGGCCGCCAGGTAGGCGTGCACGGTGCCGTTGGGCTTCATGCCCATGGAGTCGAACCACCGGGCGGTGCCGGCGATCTTGCCGCCGCCGAAGAACTTGTTGTACCCGTGGGCCGCGAGGGTGACCCCGATGATGACCCGGAACAGGAACAGCACCTGGGAGGCGCCGTCGTACCAGTCGGCCGGCAGGCTCGCCTCGGCGATCAGCGTGGTCATGCGGATTCCTCCTGAGCGAGTTGCTCGCGTAGTTCGAACTTCATCACCTTGCCGCCGGCGTTGAACGGCAGCGCGTCGACCACCCGAACGGTGCGGGGCACCTTGTAGTTGGCCATGTGTTCGCGGGCCCAGGCCACGATCTCAGCCGGGTCGGGGGTGGTGCCGGTGGCGGCGACCACGAAGGCCGCACCCACCTCGCCGAGGCGCTCGTCGGGCACGCCCACCACCGCCACCTGGGCGATGTGGGGGTGGTCGAGCAGCAAGTTCTCGATCTCAGCCGGGTAGGCGTTGAAGCCGCCGGAGATGAACAGGTCCTTCTTGCGGTCGGTGATCTTGAGGTAGCCGCGGTCGTCCATCACGCCCACGTCGCCGGTGTGCAGCCAGCCGTCGGTGTCGATGGTCTCGGCGGTGGCCTCGGGGTTCTCGAAGTAGCCGGCCATCACGTTGTAGCCCCGGATCACCACCTCACCGGCCTCGCCGGGCGGCAGCGACGTGCCGTCGTCGTCGACCACCTGCACCTCGATGCCCGGCATGGCCCGACCCGAGGTGGTGGCGATGGTGACGGCGTCGTCGCCCCGGCGGCACATGGTGGCGAACCCGCACGCCTCGGTGAGGCCGTAGGCGGTGATCACGGTGTCGAAGCCGAGGTCGGTGCGCATCTGCTCGATCAGGCTCACGGGCACGCTGGCCGCCCCGGTGACGGCCAGGCGCAGGGTGCTGGAGTCGAGGGCCGCCCGCTCGGGGTGGTTGAGGATGGTCTGGTAGAGCGTGGGCGGGCCGGGGATCATGGAGATCCGTTGCTCGGCGATGAGCCGCATGGCCTCGGGCACGTCGAACACCGGCATGGGCACCAGCACGCAGCCGGTGGTCAACCAGGCCACGATGCCGGCCTTGTAGCCGAAGGAGTGGAAGAACGGGTTGATCGCCAGGTAGCGGTCGTCCTGGTTCAGGCCCACCACGTTGGCCCAGGTGGCCACGGTGCGCAGCACCTGGCTGTGGCTGCAGATCACGCCCTTGGGTCGACCGGTGGTGCCCGAGGTGAACAGCAGGTCGGCGGTGTCGGTGGGCAGCACGCGGTCGCGTCGGTCGGCCACCTGCTGTGCGGTGATGCCCGCAGCAGCACCCGACGCGAGGAACGCCTCCCACGTCTCGGTGGGCACCGTGGCACCCGGCTCGGCGTCGCTGTCACCGGAGCCGTCGCCCGCCCGCAGGACCACGATGCGCTCCAGGTGGGGCAGGGCGTGCCCGGCCAACATGGCCGGGTAGTGGTTGCCGAGGAACCCGTCGACGGTGACGAGGATGCGGGCCCGGCTGCGCTCGACGATGTCGGCGGCCTCGGCCCCCTTGTACCGGGTGTTCAGCGGCACGAGCACGGCGCCCACGCTCTGCAGACCGACCAGGGCCACCACCCACTCAGCGCAGTTGGGTGCCCAGATCGCCACGCGGTCGCCCCGCTCGATGCCGGCCGCCAGGAAGGCGGCGGCGGCGCGCTCGGTCTCGCCGGCCACGTCGTTCCACGTCCACGTGCGGAACCCGCCGGCGCCGTCCTGATCAACGATCGCCTCGCGGTCGCCCAGCCGCCCGGCTGCATCGGTGAGCACCGCCGGGATGGTGGGCCACCGCAGATCTGCCCGCGGGTCGTCGTCGCTGTCCCTCACCGGCTGACCGGTCATGTCGTCCTCCCTGCGGCGGTCTTCCAGGCGGTGATCAGGTCGTCGACGGTGGTGACGGTGGCCAGCAGGGCCAGGGTGTTGTCGATCACGGCGTCGGCGTAGGGAGCCGGGATGCCGCACACCGCATCGCGGGGCAGCACCACCTGGTAGCCGTGGTTGACGGCGTCCATCACCAGGTTGGTGACGGCCACGTTCACCGACACGCCGGTGACCACCACGGTGGTGACGCCCAGGTTGCGCAGCACGGGGTCCAGGTCGGTGCCGGCCATGGGGTTGAGCCCGTGGAGCCGGGTGAGGACCAGGTCCTCGGGCTCGGGGCCCAGGGCGGGCACCACCTCGGCCTCGGGCGAGCCGGGCAACAGGGCCACCGGCGACTTCTTGACCGCGGAGAACAACCGGGCGTTGGTGTTGGAGCCGGCGGCGTCGGCCCGGCGGGCGGCGGTGGCGTGGATCACCCGCACCCCGGCGGGCCGGGCGGCGGCGAGCAGCACGGCGAGCCGGTCGATCATGGGCCCGGCCGCCTCGGCCAACGCCGGCAGGGCCGAGCGCTCCCCCACCACCCCGTTCTGCACCTCGGACGTGACGATCGCCGTGTGCGCGGGATCGACGAGGGAGGTGAGGTCGAGGGCGGCCATGGCCCCGCCACCGTATCTGACGAGGTGTCAGGCCGATGGAGCCGCGGCGGACCGGCCCACGGCCGCCGGCCCACGGCCGCCGCGCCGCTGTCCCGCGTCCGTGACCCGGCCGTGCCCGGTCAGAAGGGCTTGAAGACCATGTCCAGGAGGATGAGGACGAACAGGAGGTGGAGGATGCCGCCGAACATGCCGGCCTTCTTGCCCCGGGCCTGGAGCTCGGCGAGCTGCGGGGGCGGGCCACCCTGGGGCGGACCGGCCGCGGCCATCTCACGCTGCAGGGCCAGCATGCGCTTCAGGTTGGGGCCGTGCAGACCCAGCGACACGCCGAGCGCCACCAGGTAGAGCGTCATGGCGATGCTGATCCAGGTCTCGGAGAACTCCCAGTACGCAGGATCGGCGGTGGCCCCGAACACCACCAGCAGCAGACCGAGCGCACCCGACGCCCAGATGAACGGCGACGACAGCACGTGGCCGGCCTCGTCGATCATCTCGGACACCTTGAGCATGAGGCCAGGATCGCCGCTCTTGCGAGCTTTGGCGCTGAGCATCGGCCACACGAACGTGGACCCGAACCCCACGATGGCCGTGAGGATGTGCAGGAACAGCACCAACTGGTAGACGCCGGAATCCGGCAGCACCGCGTAGACCATCGTTCGACCTCCCGTCGCCCACCCGCGGGGCGTCGGATCGACCGTAGCCCCGGCGACCCCACCCGGGGCGCACCGACGGCCGGAGCGGGCCACGTCTGGCCTGCTCGGGCGCGGTCACCGGGCGCCCGAGCAGCGCGCCTGGCGAGGCGCCTCAGCCGTGGGCCTTGCGCTTCACGCCGCCGTACTTCATGCGGGTGTCGGCCATGGACGCCGACCGGGCCTCGTCGTCACGGATCCCCGCCGCCACCACCTCACCCACGAACAGGGTGTGGGTGCCCAGATCGAGGGTGTGGCGCACGGAGCAGTCCATCCAGGCGATCGCCTCGTCGAACACGGGCGCGCCGGTGACCTCGGCGTGGACGGGGCGGCCGTTGAGCGTGGCGCCGTCGTCCGTCGCCGGTTTGGAGAACTTCACGAACACCCTGGTGTCCTCGGCGTTCCACAGGTTGACTGAGAAGGACCCACCGGCGGTGATGAGTCGGTGGGTCACCGCGCTGTTGTCCACCCCGACGCCGATCAGCACCGGTTCCATCGAGAGCTGGGTGATCCAGCTCGTGGTCATGCCGTTGCGCTCACCGCCCGCCGCGGAGCCCACCAGCGCCAGGGCGTTGGGGATCTTCCAGGTGACCCGGTTGAGCAGTTCGTCCTCGATGGCCATGCCGTCGAGGGTACGGACTGGGGGCCACAGCCGGGCACGAGGGTGCCGACCGCCCGGCCCCACCACGCCCCCTCCCCTCGCAGCGATCAGGCCACGGCGCCCTCGACCTCCCGGGCCTGGTCCCGGTAGAGCAGGGCGAGCAGCTCGGTCTGGACGTCGCGGAAGTGCGGGTCGTCGATCACCGACACCCGGTCTCGGGGCCGGGGGATCTCCACCGGGATCACCGCGCTCACCGAGCGACCGGGCGGGTTCGACATCACCACCACCCGGTCCGACAGCAGGATCGCCTCGTCGATGCCGTGGGTCACCATCACCACCATCTCGGTCTCGGACTCGCTGGACCAGAGGTCGATCAGCTGCGTCTGCAGGCGGGCCCGGGTGAGGGCGTCGAGCGCCCCGAACGGTTCGTCGAGCAGCAGCACCCGGGGCTCCACCGCGAACGCCCGGGCCACGGCGCAGCGCTGCTGCATGCCGCCCGAAACCTGGTGGGGCCGCTTGTCGCGGTGCTCCCACAGGCCGACGCCGTGCAGGTACCGCTCGGCGGTGGCGTCGACCTTCTCCGCCGCCCAGTCCCGGCGCGCCGAGCGGACGGCGGCGTGGACGTTGCGCACCAGGCTCAGCCGAGGCAGCAGCGAGTAGCTCTGGAACACCATCGCCCGGTCGGGGCTGGGCCCGGCGACCACCTCGCCGTCCAGCCGGACCTCACCGGCGTCGGCGGTGGTCAGGCCGCCCAACACGTTGAGGAGCGTGCTCTTGCCGCAGCCGGAGTGGCCGATCAGCGACACGAACTCGCCGGGCTTCACCTCCAGGTCCACGTCCCGCAGGACCCATTGCCGGGACCCGCCGTGGGCGAACCCCTTCCAGACGCCTTCGATCTGCAGGCTCATGACCGTGCCTCCGTGTGGGTGACGAGACGACCGAGGGCCTGGAAGGCCAGGTCGAGGATGACGCCGGTGCCACCGATGAGGATGACCGCCGACAGGACGTAGGCCAGGCCCTGGCCGTTGTAGGACTGCCAGATGTAGAAGCCGATGCCGCTGGAGGCCGCGAGCATCTCGGCCGCCACGATCACCATCCAGGCCACGCCCATGGAGAGGCGGAGACCGGTGATGATCGACGGCATGGCGTGGGGCACCACGATCTCCCGGATCCGGGTGTAGGGCGAGAACCGGAACACCCGGGCCACGTCGGCCTGGTCGGTGGGGACCGAGCCGGCGCCGGCGGCGGTGTTGATCACCACCGGCCACAGCGCGGCCAGGAAGATCACCCACACCGCGGCGGGTTCGGTCTTCACCAGGATGGTCAGACAGATCGGGAACCAGGCCAGCGGCGAGATGGGCTTGAGGAGCTGCACGAGCGGATCGAAGATCTGGTGCAGCCGCTTGGACGTGCCCAGGGCGAACCCCACGGGCACACCGATCACCGCGGCCATGGCGAACCCCTTGGCCACCCGGGCGAGCGAGTCGCTCAACTGGAGGAGGATGCCCTTGCCGGCGGGCCCGTCGGGGGCGAACCCGTCGGCCAGCAGCGTGCGCAGCACGTCGAAGGTGGGCATCGGCCCCGGCAGGCCCTCGGCCCGGGTCGAGGCGAACTGCCAGGCCAGGCCCAAGATGGCGAAGCCTATGAGTCCATAGCCGAGGCGCTCGGCCCGGGCCCGGGCCCGCCCCTGCACCGGGACGTCGGGTTCGACGAGGACGTCGGTGGCCGGGTCGATGGTGGACCGGGGGCCGTCCACGATGCCTGCAGCAGAGCCGGGGCCGCCGAGCGGCGCCGGGGTCACGGCTGGTTCGGTGATGGTCATGGGCGGGACGCCTCCTGCTGGGGATCGGTGGGGTCGAAGGTGGTGTCGTCGAGGGCGATCTCCAGCGGCGCCATGCCGGTGTCGGGCACGGTCACCCCCGCCGTGGCCGCCACCGAGGCGTACAGGTCGCTCAGGATCAGCTCGTCGGCCAGGGCGGTGTCGGGGAGCTCGGTCAGGTAGCCGAAGCGCACGTACTGGGCCATGGCCCACAGCAGGTACGACGGGGCCGGGAAGCACACCTCACCATCCCGGAAGAACCGCATCCGCAGGTCGCCGAAGTCCTTCTCGCCGTGACCACCGCCCAGGTCGTACGCCCCGGCCAGTCGGCTCTCGATCTCCTCGGGCGTGGCGTTCACGTACTTGGGGACGCCGATGATCTTGGCCGTCTCGGGCACGTTGGCCGGATCGTCGAGCCACTGCTGGGCCTCGAAGATCGCCAGCATCACCTTCTCGAGCGTCTCGGGGTCCTCGTCGGCGAAGCCGGTGCTGGTGACCAGGGCCTTCTCGGGGTGGTTGGCCCAGATGTCCTGAGACGTGATGGCGGTGAAGCCCTTGCCCTTGACCACGGCCCGGGCGTTCCACGGCTCGCCCACGCTGTAGCCCCGCACGTTCTCCTGGTTGAGGTTGTTGAACATGTCAGGCGGCGGCACCGGCTTGATCTCGATGCCGGCGTCCACCGGATCGATGCCCATGGCCTTGAGCCAGTACCGCAGCCACAGGTCGTGGGTGCCGCCGGGGAACGTCATCGCCAGGCTCTTGGGCTTGCGCTCCTCCAGCACCGCCTTGGCAGCGTCGAGGTCGCCGTACCCCGCGTCGGCCAGGTCCGACGCCAGGGTGATGCCCTGGCCGTTCTGGCTCAGCATCATGGCGATGCGCAGGCTGCGGGGCTTGTCGCTCGACCCCTCGATCTTGCTGACCCCGGTGGCCACCGACAGGGGCATGGAGTAGAGGCAGTGGGCGGCGGCGAACTCGCCGTTGAGCAGCTTGTCCCGCACCCCCGGCCACGACTTGCCGTTCTCCAGGGTGACATCGACGCCGTGGTCGGCGAAGAAGCCCTTCTCCTTGGCGATCACCAGCGGGGCGCAGTCGGTGAGCGGGATGAACCCGAGGGTGACCTTCGCCGCCTTGCCGCCCGCCGACGACGACCCGCCGGCGGCCGTACCCGTCGACCCGCCGGATCCGCCCGACTCGTCGGAGGAGCCGCAGGCCGACAGCAGACCGGATCCCGCCACGGCCAGGCCGGTGACGGCGATCCCCTGGAGGAACCGGCGCCGGCCGAGCGGCGAGTCGCTCGGGCCGGTCCCGCCGGACTGGTCGGTGATGACTGGTTCTGGGTTCATGGCGGCGAACGTACGGACGCGCCGTTGCCCGCCGATATCCCGGCGGTGAACGATCCGGTGCCACCGCTGCACAGCGCGGTCAGGTTCCGGCGACGGGGTCGTTCATCGACGAGGGCCGGCCCGGTCAGGTTCCGATCAGACGGGGTGCCACGGGCCGATCGGTGAGCCGGTCGTCGACGACGCAGCCAGGACCCTCTCGTTCCCGCCCCGGCGGGACCACCCCGTCAGGTTCCGTTCGGATCCTGGTCACACACCCCACCGTCGACCGTGACCGGCGCCGGCCCGGATGCCTGGCGCGACCGCCACGCGCCTACCGGGAGGCGTAGCGTCGCGACCGGCGAAAGGCGGTGCCGACGATGCGAGACGATGTCCGGGGAACGAAGGGCTTGGCCGTGCGCGCCGCCGGGTGTGGCGCAGGGGTGCTCGCCGGCGGCGCGGTGATCCTCGGGTTGATCGCCCTGTGGCTCTCGAGTTGCGAGGTGCCGATCCTCGACTTCGAGGCGAAGCGGAACGACGGCACCCGGTCGCAGCGCCTACCCGTACAGGTGGAGCCGGCGGTCGACCTGGCCGACGGCACGGTGGTCACCGTCAGCAGCGACGCGTTCGATCCGCACGAGGTGGTCGGGGTGGCGGTGTGCCTGGAGGCGGCCGACACCGAGTCGGCCGGGGTCGACGCGTGCGACGAGGTGTCCGGTGCCCGCTTCGCCGCGTCACCCGACGGACGACTCGCCGCCACCTACCCGGTGCCCCGGGTGATCACGGTGGCGGGCGTGGCCCACGACTGCGCGGCACCGGGCACCTCGTGCCTGCTCGTGGCCGCCGACGCCAACGACTACGACCGATCCGGCGGACAGCGCATCACGTTCCGGCCCGACCTCGGGGCCGTCGACCTCGTGCCCACCACGGCGCGGCCGCACTCGTTGCTCCTCCCGGTGCTGCCGCCCTCGTTCCAGGACCTGACCGCCGGGTCCACCGTGGAGGTGACCGCCTCGGGGTTCCAGCCGGGCGAGCCCGTGGTGCTGGCCCACTGCGCCGGGTTCCCGGACCGCAGCGCCATGGCCGCCTGCGCTCCGGTCGACGACCAGGCCGTCAGTGCGCTCATCACCCGCGAGACGGGCAGCGTGGGCCGCCACGCCGACGGCACCGGCACCGCGGTGTTCGCCTTCACCGCCCTCCCGACGGTCAGCCCCTTTCAGGCACCGACAGAGCAGACCTCCTGCGCCGCTCCGTCGTCCGTGTGCAGCTTCGTGATCGCCGCCGCCGCCGACACGCAGCGCTCCGCCGTGGTGCCGTACCGCACCACGCCCTGACGGGCTCGAGGCCCGGGGAGCCGGCGCTCGCCTCGGACCGATCGCCGCACCGGGGCCCGACGCCCCCATGGGACCGTCCACCACTTTCCCGGCCATTCCGGCGAGACCGGTGGTCCCTGACGGCGCGTCAGGATAAGATCTGACGGACCGTCAGAAACGGACGGTCGCCGCACCTCCTGCGCCACCGAAGGGACCCCCCATGGGCGAGCTGCCGAAGATCATCAGCGTCGACGACCACGTGGTCGAGCCGGCTCACGTCTGGCAGACCTGGCTGCCCGAGAAGTACCGGGCCGACGGTCCCCGCGTGGAGCGACGCGGCATCGGCGACATGAAGCACATCGGCGGGGGCGCCTACGAGCAGAGCTTCGACCCCGACGGTCGCCCGGCCGACTGCTGGGTGTTCGGTGACCTCGTCTACATCCACAAGCGCCACGTGGCCGCGGTGGGCTACAGCCGCGACGAGATGACCATGACGCCCATGACCTACGACGAGATGCGGCCCGGGTGCTACGACCCCAAGGCCCGCATCGCCGACCAGGAGATGAACCACGTGGAGGCCTCGCTGTGCTTCCCCACGTTCCCCCGGTTCTGCGGCCAGACCTTCACCGAGCACCCCGACCACGAAATGGGCCTGGCCTGTGTGAAGGCCTACAACGACTGGATGGTCGAGGAGTGGTGCGGCGACTCGAACGGCGCCCTCATCCCGCTCATCATCGTGCCGCTGTGGGATGCCGACCTGGCCGCTGCCGAGGTCCGCCGCAACGCCGAGCGCGGCGTCCACGCCGTCTGCTTCAGCGAGATCCCGCCCCACCTCGGCCTGCCGTCGATCCACAGCGGCTTCTGGGACCCGTTCTTCGACGCCTGCCAGGACACGAACACCACCATCAACATGCACATCGGCTCGTCGTCGCGCATGCCGGCCACCTCGCCCGACGCGCCGGTGGCCGTGGCCGCCTCGCTGTCGTTCAACAACTCCATGGCGTCCATGAGCGACTGGCTGTTCAGCGGCAAGCTCGTGCAGTTCCCCGACCTCAAGTTGGCCTACAGCGAGGGCCAGATCGGCTGGATCCCCTACATCCTCGAGCGGGTGGACGACGTGTGGCGCGAGCACCGCGCCTGGGGCGGGGTGAAGGACCTCATCCCCGAGCCGCCGAGCACCTACTACTACAGGAACATCTTCGGCTGCTTCTTCCGGGACCGCCACGGGCTCACCGCGCTCGACATCGTGGGGGAGGACAACGTCACCTTCGAGACCGACTACCCCCACACCGACTCCACCTGGCCCGACACCAAGGAGATCGCCGAGAAGATGGTGGAGGGGCTCACCGACGAGCAGATCTACAAGATCATGCGGGGCAACGCGATCCGCATGTTGTCGCTCGACCTCGATCGGGACCGTCCCACCCCCGAGCCCGCCCCCGCCGGCACCGGCCACTGACCCGCACCCGGTTGGGGCGGGCCCGCCCCGACCGGGAGGTACCGTCGCCCCGATGACCGAACCCACGCCACCGTCGCCCGCCCCACCGGCCGGGTCCACCGACCAGCTCACCACGCTGCTGTTCGAGCAGCGCGGGGCGGTGGCCTGGATCCGCCTCAACCGACCCGAGCGCTACCACGCGTTCAACAAGGTGCTGTGCGACGAGCTCTCGGGGCTGTGGCGGCGGCTGCGCACCGACGACTCGGTCAAGGCGGTGGTGCTCAGCGCCACCGGTGAGAAGGCGTTCTGCACCGGCATCGACCGCGACTTCGTGCCCGCCGAGGGCGGCGCAACCTACGACTTCTCGCCCTACACCTACGACGACCCCGGTCAGTACCTGGGCCCGAAGGCCAACGACTTCTGGAAGCCCGTGGTCTGCGCGGTGAACGGCATGGCCTGCGGCGGCGCCTTCTACCTGCTCGGCGAGGTCGACATCATCGTGGCCGCCGACCACGCCACGTTCTTCGACCCCCACGTCACCTACGGCATGCCGGCCGTGTACGAACCGCTGCTCATGCTGCACCGGGGCATGCCGTTCGGCGAGATCCTGCGCATGACGCTGCTCGGCAACCACGAGCGCATGTCGGCGGCCCGGGCGCTGGAGATCGGCCTGGTGAGCGAGGTCTGCCCGTCGGGCGAGCTCGACGAGCGCGCCGGGTGGTTGGCCGACACCATCGCCTCGGCGCCCGCCCGGCCCATGCAGGCCACGCTGCGCACGTTGTGGGCCGGCCGCGAGCTCAGCCGACGCCAGGCCCTCGACCTGGGCAACACGTTCCTCAACCTGGGCATGACCGAAGAGGACCTGGCCGAGGGCCAGAAGGTGTTCGCCGCCGGTCGCGTGGAACCCCGCATCCGCTGAGCCGCTGAGCCGCCTACGCCCCGGCGTCGGCGGCCTCGAGGGCCTGGATGCGGTCGGCCACGAACGAGCCCTCCACCACGGCGAAGGTCTGCAGGTCGGTCTCGGCCACGCCCTCGATGGTGCCGCACACCTCGTCGTCGGTGAGGGCGGTGATCGTGATGGTGGTGTCGCCGATCAGCAGGCGCTCGCTGCCGGCCCAGACCCCCAGGTTGTTGATGGTCCCGTCGGTGTCCACGCGGGCCGCGTCGGTCTCGCTGGTGAACTGCTGGCCCTCGGCGATGGGCTCCTGGTCGGCGCTGCGGCTCAGGTAC
>WBZL01002984.1_pt1 | contig 15891 bp, 10 predicted proteins | sample 5204291 | NCBI WGS metagenome assembly WBZL01 (sample SAMN12344345, study PRJNA552823) | activated sludge metagenome | biome: Activated sludge suspended growth; feature: Nitrification reactor; material: Wastewater; isolation source: activated sludge from nitrification reactor of wastewater...
TCACGATGGGTCGGAATACGCACGCTGAAGAGAAGGTCTCGCTCTTCCGACGGCTTTTCCGCGGTCGCACGGACGCCTACCCGGTCCGATGGGAAAGCAAGACCACGGGCCAATCGGGCTACGCGCCGGCCTGTGCAAACGAGTGGCGTGCCGGAGTGTGCGAAAAGCCGCGCATCAAGTGCGGCGACTGCGCCAATCGCCTGCTGATCCCACTCTCCGATGCCGTGATCTATGACCATCTTGCTGGCGAGCACACGGTCGGGGTCTATCCGCTGCTGGAAGATGACACCTGTTACTTCCTGGCGGTCGATTTTGACGAAGCTGCCTGGCGCGATGACGCGCGCGCCTTTATGCAGTCCTGCGAGGAACTGGGCGTTCCGGCCGTGCTGGAAATTTCAAGATCAGGCAAGGGCGCACACGCGTGGGTGTTCTTCGCCAGTCGCGTTGCCGCCCGTGACGCCCGGCGCCTGGGTACGGCCATCATCAGCCATACCTGTTCGCGTACCCGGCAACTGAAGCTGGAGTCTTACGACCGCCTGTTTCCGAACCAGGACACGATGCCCAAGGGCGGCTTCGGCAACCTGATCGCCTTACCGTTGCAGAAACGGCCTCGCGGGAGTGGCTGCAGCGTATTCGTTGATGCTGACCTGCGGCCATACCCGGATCAGTGGGCGTTCCTGGCGTCCGTCCGGCCGATGGCGCCGCACGACATCGAACCGACCATCCTGCTGGCGACGGGCGGCGTCCACCCGTTGGATGTGACATTCATCGAAGATGAAGAGTTGGCCACACCTTGGAAGCGGCAGAGCACGTCAATCAAGAAGCTGGCCGGGCAGATGCCCAAGTCCCTGACCGTGACGCTGGCCAACCTGATCTATTTTGAGAAGGCCCAACTGCCGCAGGTACTCGCCAATCGTCTGATTCGTCTGGCCGCCTTCCAGAACCCAGAGTTCTACAAGGCTCAGGCCATGCGGATCTCGGTGTGGGGCAAGCCGCGCGTCGTCGGCAATGCGGAGAACTACCCGCAGCACATCGCTTTGCCTCGCGGTTGCCTCGATGCTGCCCTGGATCTACTGCGGGACAACGGTATCGCCTGTGATTTGCGGGATGAGCGCTTCGGCGGTGACTCCATCGATGTCGCCTTTGCCGGCACGTTGCGTTTGGACCAGGAAGCCGCAGTTGCCGGAATGCTGCACCACGACACCGGCGTGCTCTGCGCTCCGACAGCCTTCGGCAAGACGGTCACCGCCGCCGCAATGATCGCGCGGCGGGGCGTGAACACCCTGGTGCTGGTGCATCGCACAGAACTGCTCAAGCAGTGGCAGGAGCGTCTGCAAGCCTTCCTGGGTGTTGGTCAGGGTGTGGTCGGCACCATTGGCGGTGGCAAGGCCAAGCCCACGGGCAAGATAGACATCGCCGTTATGCAATCCTTGTCCCGCCAGGGCGAGGTCAACCCACTGGTCGAAAACTACGGGCAGGTGATTGTGGACGAGTGCCATCATGTCGGCGCAGTGTCATTCGACGCGATCCTGAAACGGTCCAAGGCCAAATACGTGCGGGGACTGACGGCAACGCCCATCCGCCGTGATGGTCAGCAGCCCATCATCTTCATGCAGTGCGGGCCGATCCGATACACGGCGGCGAAGCCAGTCGGTGCACCGCACGATCTCGAAGTGCTGCCGCGTTCGCGCTTCACACGGATCGACCTGCCGACCGATGCAGGCATCCAGGACGTTTTTCGGCATCTCGCCAATGACCGGGCCAGAACTCCGGGGTTCGACAGTGACCTCCAAATTTCGCCCCTTTTCGGAGGGCCTCTCCAGCGCCGGCGCGGGTTTGAGGGCGGCGACCGTAAAAGTGCTGTGGTGGCACGTTTGTAACAGCCATCCTCAAACTTGACGCGGCTTTGTGCGTGGGTAGAGTGGCGGCATGCATGTCAAGCTCACCACCTCCGGAGGCCGCCGCTACGTCCAGGTCGTCGAGTCCTATCGCGACGAAGCCGGACGGGTGAAGAAGCGCACCGTCGCCACGCTCGGCCGCGCCGAGCAGGTCGATGGGTCGCTCGATGCGGTGATCAACGGCCTGCTGAAGATCACCGGTCGCGAACCGATGGGCGCCAAGCCGCCGGCGCCGACGGTGTCGTTCGAGTCCGCGCGGGCGCTCGGCGACGTGTGGGCACTGACCGAACTGTGGAAGTCGCTCGGCTTCTCGGAACTGCGCCGGGTGTTCGGCCGCACGCGCCACACCACGGACGTGGAAGCGCTGATCCGTCTGATGGTGCTCAACCGGCTGTGCGACCCGGAATCCAAGCTCGGCGTGCTGCGCTGGGTGCAGACGGTGGCGTTGCCCGACTTCCGGCCGAAGGCCGTCACCCACCAGCAACTGCTGCGTAGCCTCGATGCGCTGATGGATCATCAGGACGAGGTCGATGCGGTGGTCGCCGGGCTGCTGCGACCGCTGATCGACCAGGACTTGTCGGTGGTCTTCTACGATCTCACCACGATCCGCAGCGAAGGGCTCAGCCAGCAGGCCGGGGACGTGCGCCAGTACGGCATGGCCAAGGAGGGGCTGATCGCCCGCCAGTTCATGCTCGGCGTGGTGCAGACCGCCGAGGGGCTGCCGATCTACCACGAGGTGTTCGACGGCAACACGGCCGAGACGCGCACGCTGCTGCCGACGCTCACCAAGGTGCTCGAGCGCTTCCCGTCGGTGCAGCGTGTGGTGCTCGTCGCCGACCGGGGGCTGCTGAGCCTGGACAACCTCGAAGCGCTGAAGTCCGTGCGCCTGGCCAGCGGCAAGCCGCTCGAATTCATCCTCGCGGTGCCCGGCCGGCGCTACAACGAGTTCATCGAGCTGCTCGAGCCCTTCCACGAGGAGCAGTGCGCCGCCGCCAGGCAGGAAGTGGTTGCCGAGCAGCCCTGGAACGCGCTGCGGCTGGTGGTCGCGCACGATCCGGCGACGGCGGCCGCCAAGACCGCGCAGCGCAACGAGCGCATCGACGCGCTGATCCGCCAGGCCGAGCAATGGACCGGCAAGCTCACCGCGCAGGACGAAGGCATCCAGCACCGGGGCCGCAAGCTCTCGGACAGCGGCGCCAAGGCGCGCTTCTACCACGCGGTCAGCGAGGCGCACCTGTCGCGCATCCTCAAGGTCGATCTGGGCGAGGAGCTCTTCAGTTACCACATCGACGAGAAGGCGCGGCGTCTTGCCGAGATGATGGACGGCAAGCTGCTGCTGGTGACCAACGCCCAGGGGCTTGGCGCACAGGACGTGGTCCAGCGCTACAAGTCGCTCGCAGACATCGAGCGCGGCTTCAAGGTGCTCAAGTCCGAGATCGAGATCGGCCCGGTGTATCACCGCCTGCCCGAGCGGATCCGCGCGCATGCGTCGATCTGCTTCATGGCGCTGATCCTGCACCGGGTGATGCGCAGCCGCCTCAAGGCTGCCGACGCGGGCTACACCCCCGAGCGGGCACTCGAGCAACTGCAGCGCATCCAGCATCACCGCGTGCGCCTGAACGGCGGCGAACCGGTGACGGGAGTGTCCGCCCTCAGCACGGAACAGAACGAGGTGCTTCATGCCTTAGGAATCGAAAAACCGGCGGCGCCGGAGCAGCTGACGCTGTTGTAGTGGCATTTTTGAAAGTGCGATCTAGCAAAAACAAGGACTTGCGAGCGTAACTGTCGAACTCGGGAGAACTGAAGCTATCGCCGACGAGGTGCGCGATGCCCTCGGGCAGGGGCGCAAGGTGCTGGTCCTGACCGAACGTACTGAACACCTTGATGCGATCAAGGCAGCCCTTGATGGATTGGAGCCCGCGCCTTTCGTTCTGCACGGTCGAATGTCCAGAAAGCAGCGAGCGGCGCTGGTTGCTGACCTGGATGCACTGCCGCCCGACGCGCCGCGCGTCCTTCTTTCGACGGGGAAGCTGGTTGGCGAGGGCTTCGATCACCCGCCGCTCGACACGTTGGTGCTGGCCATGCCTGTGTCCTGGAAGGGCACTCTGCAGCAGTACGCCGGACGCCTGCACCGGGAGCACGCTAGCAAGACCGACGTACGGATCATCGATTTCGTGGATGCGGGTCATCCGGCGTTACTGCGGATGTGGGACAAGCGGCAGCGCGGTTACCGTGCGATGGGGTACAAGGTCGGCCCCGATGGCCCTGCGGAATGACGACGAATTCTCCAGAGGCCGTCTGGGTTTTCGCCACAACCCGCACCGTCCCACGAGCCCGATCTGCTGCTATGCATCACATTGAGGTCGGTTTCGCGGGGGCAACCGTACCCCACCAGTCAAAGCCATTGCGGCGGATGGCTCATGCCGACGAAGTCGGCTCATCCTTCCACTCCACCGTGTGCTCGCCGTGTGGGTGATCCCAGAACTCTTCTTCTGTGGCCAACCGCATCGGCACCTGACGTCCCTCGCACCAATCTTCAACAGAGGACAGCGGCGCAGCCTCGAGCATCTGTGGCCGTTTCGGTAGGGCGCCGTGCCCGAGCAGGCGTGAGATCACGATTTCGCGCACGTACTGCGAGAGCGTGATGTCGACGTGGGCCGCCAGCGCTTCCAGGTCGTTACGTAATCTGGACGGAACCCAGACCTTGATGGGCGCGACGTTCTTGCCGAACTCGGGCACCGACCAAATCGACGACAAGGCGAAGCGGCTTGCCGAAATGATGGACGGCAAGCTGCTGCTGATTACCAGTGCTGAGGGCCTCGCCGCGCCGAACGTGGTCTAGCGCTATAAGTCGCTCGCCGAAATTCCATTGAGTGGGGCTTCAAGGTGCTCAAGCCCGAAATCGACATCGGCCCACTGTGTCACCGCCTGCTTGAGTGAACTCTCGAACAACTGCAGCGTATCCAGCATCACCGCATCCGCCTGAACTGCGGCGAGAAAATGCAGGGTGTATCGACGTTCAGAACGGCACAGAACGAGGGGCTTCTTGCGCTGGGGGTAGGAAAGTCAGCGACGCCAGAGTGGTTGGCGCAGCTGTAGTGGCATTCTTGAAGGTGCGCTTTATGAGAAAAAATTCTTTCGAACTCAACTGTCGAGCTCGAGCGGTCTGCGTATCCAAACTGGTGATACGGGCCTGTCACATGGTGTGGATTGTGCAATCCAGAGCGTCTCCGTGGAGGTTTTCGACTTTTCCACTTTATACGTGGGGAAAACACTCGTTTAACGTGCGGACATCTCGCCGCGTCCGGGGCACGATGTACCGACGGCCCGAGTATTGAAGGAGGTGAACATGGTGACCACGCGTTGGCACCCCGTGTCGCGCCTTCGATGCTTTGGCAGGATCGGCATATTGTTATCAGGTACTAAATGGGGCTTTGGATGAGGCAGGTGATTTGTTCATTCTCGCAGAGGCGGGTCGTAACGATTCGTCAATTTGACGACGGGACGATTGCAGGTCAATTTAGTCTGGTTGATTGGCAGCAACTAGATGCCATCGCGGCGGGGGTGGAGCAACTGCTGCGTGACCTCGGCCTAGTTGACGCTGGATGTGTTGAGGTGGGACAAGTGCTCAGGGGCGTGCCGGGCACCAGTGCCATGGTCCCGTCTGTCGTAATCTGGGGGGACGCGGCAATCTCGGGGGAGACGTCTCTCATGATCGATTCGGCGCTCGAGAAATTTGCTGAGGCCTTGAAACCGAGGGCCCCGGTAGGGCAGGGTGATCTTTATCCCGTAGCCGAGCCGCTTGCAGACTTTACGGAGGATCGACTTCAAGAGATTGACAGGGCTGGCGCGGAATGTGCAAGGGCTCTTGGGAAATCGATTCGCCATTCTGTCACCCTTGAAAACGCGGATGAGAAGGTCGTGGCTATTGCCCAGGGGCCTCTACGCCCGCCGGCGTCCGGCGCGGTTGGAGATGAAAGTACTCGCGAAGTTCAAGCGATTGTGGACGCACTTGGGTTCAGAGATTTCTCCGTCCGCCTGTTCACCGAGGACGGGGAACGGATCGATGGGCATTATGAGTCCCATGACGATTTCGGGACGCTCGCGGGTTTGCTGCAGGTCCGCCACACGCAGGCGTTTGAAATTGTTACGCGCACAGACGACAAAGGAAAATTGAGAACCGTCGTCAGGTTGCCATCGTGCGGCCGGTGAGGCTGGCGACAAGCAGCACGAGGCACAATTCCGCGGCGTGCCGGATCGGGTGCTCGGTTTCGCGGAGTTGAATCGCGAGGCGGGCCTCGACGCGGAACTCGTCGTTGGGGCCCGTGCGGGCTGGGTCGATCTGAATTTTCGGGATCATCTTGTCGGCTTCGATTGAGCAGAATCCCGATTGGCGGGCTGCCGCGATCAGGGATTCGCGGCATCGCGGCGTATGAGCCACGGTGATCTCCGCCTCGGACAGGCCGAGCCAGTCGAGCCAACTGCGTACGAGCGTGAAATGCGCTGATGTCCACATCAGGAGTTGTCGCGACGGGCCGATAAGCGCCTGGATGTCACCCATTGTGGGAAGAGTCGGGTTTGCCGCCGCGCGAATCGCGGTATGTGTGATGAGGTCGCTCCAGCGCGAATCGGGTATGCGTGTCAGTAGGTTTGCCAGCGCCGGGGTCGCTTCGAGCGAACTCGGCATGTGCGCCCGGGCTGACCGCGAGTAGCGAAACTTTGATGCCATCGTATCCACCGCACGAACAACTTGCTCCACGAGATCGATGTCGAGGCCGAGGCGCTCTGCCGCCGTCACGAGATCATGGCCGCGTGTCAGAAGTCGCAGGAGCATCAGGAACTGGGCAGGAGTTTGAGCCACCGTGCCCGAAGGCGCCCGTTTGGCGTCGGCAGCGCGGGGTGGAAAGTCATCCAGATACGTGACCCCCTCGATCCGCGCATCGCTCGTCGGACTCTCCCGGCCTGTCAGCTGCTCACACCAGAAATCGAGCAGATGCAGGTAGTACAACACGGTCGTACCGGATTGCCCGTGGCCGAGCCATCGCTCGACGGCAGGCAGCGCTCGGCGGGTGGGGCGTTCAGTGCCGAGCAGCAGCCGGCGGGTGCTGACATCCGGAAATTCATTTGCATGAAGGCCTGGAATGCTTACCCCGAACGTGCGCGCTGCGAGGCGGTTGGCCGCGGTATGGCGGGCGTGGTGCAGGTTAGTGCGCGGATTGCCGGTGGCCGCCTTGAGGTGGGTGATCACTCTACGGCGTAGCTTCGCCCCGCCGCTGCCGCCGGTTGCGAGTTTGCCGAATAGCGGGACATCGAGATCAGAACCGTGAGTGGCCTCGAGCTGAGCAAGTGTGCGGTCGATGAGAGCCTGCTCGTCGTCGGTCAAGGTGTCGTTGAGGGGCACGAGGCGACGCGAAGTCTGCTTTGTTTTGATCTTCCGCAGGCGATTGTTCTGAACCATCACGACAAAGTTTGCCCCTTGAATATAGAGCTCCGATCGCAGCAGTCCGAGCGCCTCTCCTCCTCGCAGGCCAAGGCGATAGGCGAGCAGCAGGAGCAAACGTGCAGGGGCGTTGTCGGATTCGGACGCGAGGCGCCCATGCGCGAGCAGATAGTCCCGCTCTGAAATCAGCGCAGGGTTTGTTGCCGGATCGGCCTCGGCGCCCGGGATCTCGGACCACTCCGGTTCCGAGATGGGTGTCTGGAGCGACAGCCATTGGTGGAACTCGCGCAGGCGGTTCCGACTGTAGTGACGGGATCGAAGCGGGACGGATTCGATTACGTTCGTGTAGGCCTCGGTAATCTCTTCGTCGTCGAGTTCGGTGAGCGGTGTGTCCGGCAGGGTTTCGAGGAATGCGCGGGCGAGTGCGTCCAAGTAGCGTAGCACTGCAGAAATCGCGAGGAATCCGCCGCCGCGGCGGTGCCGCGTAAGTAGATCGGCGGTCCATGCCGCAAGGGCGAGCGGCGCCTGCGATGCGTCGTTTCCTGCTGCCTTCACATGCTCGATCAGGCGGCCCGAAAGGTTTGCGCGTTTTTCGCGCCCATGACGGGTGTCGTCACGCTCTGCATTGAGCAGTTCCCGAACGCGAGCGATCAGTTTTCGGCCGGCGTCCTGCAGCGATGAGCTGTTCGCCCTGTCCGGTGTCTTCGTGACATCGACACCCGCGGCGAGGTAGGTTGCGAGGTCGAGTTTTCCGGGCGAGTCCCCGAAATCGCGCGAGAGTCCATCCTGGAGTCGGGTGAAATCGTACCAGGTGACCGAACACGACTCGACGCGACCGGCCAGATAGCCGGCCGCGATCCCTGGCATGGTCATGACATTGAGTTGATCCACGATAATGGCCAAGGCGGCGGCAAATTCGCCATTCGTTCTGATCGTGTCGGCACGTGGTAGATGGTCACGGATTGTGGCCTTCATGGGCTCAAGCGCTGGCTCGAGGGGGCGGTCGGAAGCGTTGGTGAGTTGTTCGTTTCGACTCGCCTCGGCGAGAAGTTGCGCAGTACGATGCGAGATCGAATAGCGCCGACAGATGGCACCAGCGCCACCGTCGCGAACCGTTGGTCCGTATTCCAGGTAGTGCTGCTCGCGGAAACCGACGATGCGAAAGTTGCGTCCGTGCAGGATGCTGGAGAGTGCCTCCCGGTCGCAGAGTCGAGACTCCAGGATGAGATGGATCGTGCCGAGGGCGAGCGACCGCTTGACCGCGCGCTTTGGGTCCCGCGGTAGAGCAATGCGGGCGAGTTCCCCACCAAGCACGCTCGACACGCGGCTCGCGCCGCAGGCCAGGGACTTGAAGCAGCTGCCCTCGTTCTCTAATGCGACGTAGATCCGCTTCAATCGAATCGTATGAGAGTGGCGTCGCTGCGCGCGTTCGAGGCGTCGCAACATGACGCTGTAACGCAGCGTGCCGCTTGCATGCGGGAGGCCGTTGCTGTTGAAAAGGAGCTTTTGTCCGAGGTCGGTCAGTGCGTCCGGATCGAGCCCGGCCAGATCCCGTCCGGCGCACGTGTGGTCGATGATCTCGGTCGCGCTTGCGACGGCGGCACGAAGTCGTTCGCGACGCATGAGCGTGCGCGCGCTCTTCCCAAATGCGTGAGGGCCGTGCAGGTGAGGGCCGGACGATGTCAGGCCGGTCAGGGGCGGGGTGTCGGACGCGATGGATAGTGGAACAGGCAGGAATCCGAGAGCTGCGAAGTCGGATTCGAGATGTTCCCGCGCCCGCTCGATGTCCTCCTGCCAGATTCGCGCGGAGCGATCGGAGTAGCTGGCACTGCCGCGTTCCGCGTGTCCGAGAATCCCGTCAATGATTTCAGTGTCGACGCCGCGGCGCCTGAGGCGTGTCGCGAGGCGGTGCCGAAAGTGGCGCAGCGGCAGCGGCCACCGGAAGAGATTCTGCTGTTCGATGAAGGCTTCGCCGACTTCCTCCCAGACAAGTGTCCCGCCGACGCGTCTCAGTCCGAAGAACAGCGGAACGAGATTTTCCGTGCCCGTCGCTGCACTGCGGATTGCGCTTCCGAGAACCGGATCGCCGGCTTCGGCAATCGCGTCGGCTAGGTCGCACAGGTAGGTGAGGTAACGGTCGCTGAGGTATTGGCAGAGTATTGTCGGCAGCGGGACGAGTCGTCCTTGGCGCGATGCGCCACTGGCTTTGTCTTCGACGAAGGCGAATCGCTCGGTCAGATCGAAGTTCCGAATGGATTCGAATGCCGTGCGCACCGGACGAACGCCCGTGGCGGCGTGCAGGGCAACGACGAGGTAGGCGGTCAGCGCATTGTGAAACTCGATGTTGTCGCGACGTCGTCTCCTGAGCAGGCGCATTCCCGCACGGCGGATCTCCGAGACCAAGAGCGACTCGACCGTATCGAGGCGGCTACCCATCGCGTTCGTGATCAGGGTGTCTCCGTCGTTCACGTGCAAGTCGGAACTGCCGATGACCGTCGGCAGATACTCCGAAAGCCAGCTTGGGTACGCGGCGGCGCCCGGGAGTCCCGATTGCGGATGTCGGCAGAACATCCGTGCAAAAATGCCATCGGTCGTCCGCTGGTGAAGATCGAGGGGAAGTACGCGGGCTAGCATGCCGCTCGTGATTCGCGGGCATCGATCACGCATCGCGTCGCCAAAACTGCGAAGTACTGTGCTCGGCTTGGCAAGATCCCCCAGGGTTGGTGACTCGTGGCTTTTCCCGATGCAATCGCGGATGGTGTTGGCGACGTTGGCCGGCATCGGGATGATGTGCCGGTCTGCGAGCGGAACAATCCAGGCGCGGGCTTCAGCGTCAGGTTTCCAGCTGTTCTCGCGCCGTGGAGGAAGCCGGTGCAGATGACCCACAGGATCGAAGGACCATTCTTCGTCGGCAGTGGTACCAATGCGCATTTCAAGAACCCGGCGCAGCGAGCGCCCCGTTCTCAATGCAATCCACGCGACTGCCGCAACGATTCGCTCTGCCAGGGGCCCCTTCCACTCTAAGGTTTCCTCAATCCATGCGCTGATCGTGCGTAATTCGTGAGGCATCGGTTTGTCCCAGCTCCATGGGAGAAACTGGTTTTCCTCCACGCTTGCGAGTATGACCGAGGAGGCGTGCAGGCGCTGACGTGCCAACGTCGCATCGATGGGGACCTCGGTTTCCAGCATCGTGGTGCCGTCGGGTCCGAATCCCGTGAGCAGCTGCGGTACGGGAACACCCTCAACTTCGTCGTCCGTTTCCCAGTTAAGCCGGAGGGGCGAAAGGCTCGCGGGACTTCGCAGGGTAGGCTGTGCGGGCGCAACGATTCGGGGCGGTGCGTTTCTCGGATCCGGGTGAGACTCATGCCGTGCAATACGGCCAAGGTTACGGAGGAAGCTGCGCTCGGTTTGCTGCGGGCTGAGGCGGAGGCGGCGCTCGGTCGTGCGCTGCAATCGGAATTCAAGGGCGGCGAGGGTGAGCGTTTGCGCCGGTAGATCGTCGACGACCGTCCGCCAGTAGGGGTCGTCATCCCCCGCAAGGCGAAGGCGGGTCGCAACATCGCGTATGGCAAGGTCGCAAAGACTGCCAGCATCGACGCGTTCAGCAGCATGCAGCAACAGCCAGAGGCGCAGTCGATCATAGGCAATACGCGCGATCGTGTCGTTACGTGGATAGGGATTCCGGGTTGCCAGGAGCGCGAGAACATAAGCGCTCTCCAGGTTGCCATGAAAGCGTTGGCTGGCCGGGCGGGCGTCGTCGAGCGGAGGGTATGTGGAGAGGATCTCAGGGGCTGAGACCAGCCGCCGAACAAGAGGGTGGAGTTGCGCTGCGTATGTGTTCTCGAGCGACCACGACTCGAGAGTTTCGAGGATGTGTGGTCGGCCAACGAAGTGGAGAACGGAGCCGACCACGCCCGGACGAACGATCGCCACGGTGGCGTCCAGCAGAAGGAAGAGCGCAGCGCTGACGTCATTCAGATGCGCCCAAGCAAAGAGATCAACCCATTGATTTGTGGGGAGAGCAGGGGTCAGACGGACGTGGCCCGGAGAGTCGCCGCTTTGATTTGTGGACTCGTGCTGTGCGGGCTTATATGTCGGCAAGATGGGTCTTGAAGTGGCCGTCGAGGAATGCCGAGGTTACCCGAAACCCTTGCTGTGTGCAGTTTTATTACAAAAGTGACCGATTGTGTACGTAAGATACGTCCACAATGCTCCTATCCTCCGAAGGCAGGGGTCGGACGTTCGAATCGTCTCGGGCGCGCCAAACAATTCAATGGGTCAGGTCTTTGCGGGCCTGGCCCGTTTTGTTTTGTGCCCATCCCGTGGCCGAATCGCCACCACGCTGTGACCAAGCCGGTGTGAGCTCAGCCCGTCCTCGCTCCCGTTCGAGCGTTGCCTTCCGTGACCGAGCTGCCGGGGCTCGTGCCTCCTGTGCCAGCTCCAGTTCGATCTGCAGTCCCCGGGGTGGCCAGGTTCCAGCCTCCACCTGCCGTGAATGCCCGCGGCGCATGGCTGCATCCTCGACCGCCTTGCGCTCAGTGTGCGCTTCGAAGCCGCCCTGGCACGCGCCCGGATCGGCTCGCCGAGTCATCCTCGTGCTCGATCGAGCCTCTCGCGCGACGCCCATGATTGCAGTGTTTGTGACGATTCATTTTTCTGAAACATTGCGCCGCTAGCATTCGGCGTGGTGCTACAGGTGCCGTTTCTTGCGCCTGGCCTCGTGCATAACTTTCGGAGAAATCGATGAAACGAACCGTTCTTGCTTCTGCATTCCTGGCGCTCGCCGCGTCGTCGGTCCAAGCCGAATCGCTGGTCAAGGTTGACGGCTCCAGCACCGTGTACCCGGTCACCGAGGCTGTCGCAGAAGATTTCCAGAAGTCGGTCAAGGGCGAGATCAAGGTCACCGTGGGCATTTCCGGGACCGGTGGGGGTTTCAAGAAGTTCTGCCGCGGTGAGATCGATGTCGCCAACGCATCCCGCCCGATCCTGAAGAAGGAAATGGAGGACTGCGCCAAGGAAGGGATCACCTACTACGAACTGCCGGTGGCCTTCGATGCGCTGACCGTCGTCGTCAATCCGAACAGCAAGATCACCCAGCTCAGCGTCGCGCAGCTCAAGAAGATGTGGGAGCCGGATGCCCAGGGCAAGGTCTCGAACTGGAACCAGGTCGACCCGTCCTTCCCGGATGCGCCGCTCAATCTCTTCGGTGCGGGTTCCGACTCCGGTACGTTCGACTACTTCACCGAGGCCATCAACGGCAAGTCCAAGGCTTCCCGGGGCGACTACACCGCCTCCGAGGACGACAACGTTCTCGTCCAGGGCGTATCGCGTGATGTCAATGCGATCGGCTACTTCGGCTACGCTTACTACGCCGAGAACCAGGGCAAGCTGAAGGCCGTGGCGATCGTCAATTCCAAGGGCGAGGCCGTGCTGCCGTCCGAGAAGACCGTGATCGATGGTTCGTACAACCCGCTGGCCCGTCCGATCTTCATCTACGTCTCGGCGAAGGCGCTCGAGCGCGCGGAAGTGCGCCAGTTCGTCGATTTCTACATGAAGAACGCCCCGGCGCTCACTTCGGAAGTCAAGTACGTGCCGCTGCCGGCCAAGGCCTATGAGGCCAACATGGAGCACATGAAGAGCAAGAAGCTCGGCACGGTGTTCGGCGGCCATGCCGACGTGGGCGTGACGATCGAAGAGCTGATCTCGCGCGAAGCCAAGCTCTGATCCTTGATTCTCCGAACTGCCTGGATGGGGGCTTTCCCCTCCAGGCAGTTTTTCACCCTTGGAGGGAGCCGTGCCTGGATCCCGAGTCATGAGGATGGACATGTCGTCCATGCACACCACTACGGTCAGCGAGCGCCTGTCGAGAAAGCTTTCGCGCAATGTGCGCGAGCGTGCCATCGAACTCGTACTCTTTCTTGCCGCCTCGGTTTCAGTCCTGACGACCATCGGGATCATCTGGATCCTGATCTTCGAGTCGTATCACTTTTTCGAACACGTCCCGGTGTGGGATTTCCTCACCGACACGATGTGGACGCCGCTGTTCTCGACGCCGCGCTACGGCATCCTGCCCTTGCTGCTCGGCACCGTAACCACGTCCCTGGTCGCGCTTGCGGTCGCGGTGCCGCTGGGCACGGTGATCGCCATCTACATTTCCGAGTTTGCCTCACCTCGTGTGCGTGAGATCGTCAAACCGTTTCTCGAGTTGCTCGGTGGTGTCCCGACCATCGTTTATGGCTATTTTGCGCTGACGGTCGTTTCGCCCGTTCTGCAATACTTCTTTCCGTCCCTGCCCGGCTTCTCGATGCTCGCAGCGGGTCTCGTGATGGGCATCGCGATCGTTCCGTACATCAGTTCGCTCTCCGAGGATGCGATGCGGGCGGTGCCGATGAGCCTGCGCGAGGGTGCATACGCGATGGGCAGCACGCGCTTCCAGGCTGCCGTGAGGGTGGTCCTGCCGGCCGCGATTTCCGGCGTGCTTTCGGCTTACATCCTCGGGATTTCGCGTGCAGTCGGCGAGACCATGATCGTGGCGGTTGCTGCAGGCATGCAGCCGAACTTCACCATGGATCCGACGCAGCCGGCGCAGACGATTTCGGCCTACATCGTGCAAGTCGCAATGGGCGACCTGCCGCATGGTTCGATCGGATATCAGTCGATTTTCGCTGCTGGTCTGAGCCTGATGCTGCTGACCCTGTTCTTCAACATCATGGGGCACCTGATTCGCCGTCGTTATCGCGAAGCCTACTGATACCGGATTCCTGAGAATGAACAATCAAGACATCGCTTCGATCCGCGGCATCATCCGAGGCAACCGCCGCTGGGACCTGATCTTCGCAGTTGCCGGCTTCCTGGCGTTGACGGTCGGGGTGCTGGCCTTCGTGACCTTGTTCGGCCAGATGGTGATCAACGGATGGGAGCGCCTGAACCCGGACTTCTTCACCAGCTTTCCGTCGCGTCGGGCGGCAAATGCGGGCATCTTGTCGGCGTGGGTCGGCTCGCTGCTGGTCATGCTCGTGACCGCCTTGTCGGCCGTTCCCCTCGGCGTGGCGGCAGGCGTCTATCTCGAGGAGTACGCACCGAAGAATCTGGTCACCGACATCATCGAGATCAACGTGACCAACCTCGCCGGCGTGCCGTCCATCGTCTATGGCCTGCTCGCCCTGGGCGTGTTCGTCTACATGTTCGGCTTTGGCCAGAGCGTGCTGACGGCGGGTTTGACGCTCGGCCTGCTGATCCTGCCCGTGATCATCGTCGCCACGCGCGAGGCGCTGCGCGCGATTCCGGTTCATGTGCGCGAAGGTGCGTATGGCTGCGGCGCGACCCAGTGGCAGGTGGTCAGCGACCATCTGGTGCCTTACGCGACTCCCGGCATCATGACCGGCGTGATCATCGGCCTGTCGCGAGCGATTGGCGAAACCGCGCCGATCATCACGATCGGTGCCCTGACCTTCATCGCCTTCCTGCCCGCGTCGCCGATCTCCTCCACGGCGCCGTTCATCAACTTCGACTGGCTGTGGTCGGGCTTCACCGTGATGCCGATCCAGATGTTCAACTGGACCTCGCGCCCCGAAGAGGCATTCCAGCAGAACGCGGCCGCGGCAGGTTTGATCCTGGTGCTGATGACCCTGCTGATGAATGCACTTGCGATCTGGCTCCGCTATCGCCTGCGCAAGAGCATCGCTTGGTAAGCGACGCTGCCCGACTCCGAAAACTGATCCAGAGACGCCCTCATGGCCAAAACTGAACTGAAAACCGAACTGAAGGCGGAAACCCGCGATTTCAACTTCTATTACGGTGACTTTCACGCTCTCAAGAAGGTGAACCTTCCGGTGCTGGACAAGCGCGTGACCGCGCTCATCGGCCCCTCGGGTTGCGGCAAGTCGACCCTGCTGCGCTCGTTCAACCGCATGCACGATCTGTATCCCGGGAACCGCTACGAGGGCGCCATCGTTTTCCATCCGGACAACACCAATATCGTCGATCCCAAGGTGGACCCGATCGAGGTTCGCATGCGCATCGGCATGGTGTTCCAGAAGCCGAACCCGTTTCCCAAGTCGATCTTCGAGAACGTGGCCTATGGCCTCAAGGTACGGGGGGAGCGCAGTCGCAGCGTGATCGAAGGCCGTGTGGAAAGCGCGCTGCGTGGCGCCTCCCTGTGGAATGAGGTCAAGGATCGCCTCCAGCAGCCCGCCACCGCGCTGTCGGGCGGCCAGCAACAGCGGCTCTGCATTGCGCGCTGCCTGGCCACCGATCCGGAGCTGCTGCTGTTCGACGAGCCCACCTCCGCGCTCGATCCGATCGCGACCGCGAACATCGAGGAACTGATCACCGAGTTGCGCGAAAAGGTCACCATTCTGATCGTCACCCACAACATGCAGCAGGCCGCGCGGATTTCGGATTTCACGGCTTACATGTACGTTGGGGAATTGGTCGAGTACGGCGTGACGGGCGACATCTTCACCAAGCCGGTCAAGAAGGAAACCGAGGATTACATCACCGGGCGTTTCGGCTGAGCGAAGTTTCGGCCAGGTGCGGCGGCTGAGAACCTCG
>WBZL01002985.1_pt1 | contig 15882 bp, 13 predicted proteins | sample 5204291 | NCBI WGS metagenome assembly WBZL01 (sample SAMN12344345, study PRJNA552823) | activated sludge metagenome | biome: Activated sludge suspended growth; feature: Nitrification reactor; material: Wastewater; isolation source: activated sludge from nitrification reactor of wastewater...
CCACCACGATGCCCATGACCCGCTTGCCGATGTTGAGGATGATGACCACGGTGAACTGGTCGTAGGAGGGCTCACCCAGGTTGAACTTGATGCGCAGATCGACGATGGGGACGATGACGCCGCGCAGGTTGATGACGCCCTTGATGAAGGTTGGCGCGTTGGCGATGCGCGTGACCGCCTCGTAGCCCCGGATCTCCTGCACCTTGAGGATGTCGATGCCGTACTCCTCCTTGCCCAGGGTGAAGGTCAGATACTCGCCCGAGACCGGCACGCCGCTGCTGTCCATGATGTCCATTGTTCGCTCCTCGATGCTTCGATCAGGCGGCGGCGCGCCGCTTGGCGTTGGCCAGGCCCAGGCGGATGACGGCGGCCACGTCCAGAATCAGAGCCACCCGGCCATCCCCCATGATGGTGGCGCCGGACATGCCCGGCACCTTGCGGTAGTTGGCTTCAAGGCTCTTGATCACCACCTGGTGCTGGCCCAGCAGTTCGTCCACGAACAGGGCCGCCTTGCCCTCCTCGCCTTCCACCACCACCACCAGGCCCTGGGTGATGTCCTCCACGCCGGGCAGGCCGAACACCTCGTACAGGGCGATGAAGGGCAGGTACTCGCCGCGGATGTGCATCATGCGGGAGTCACCCGCCAGGGTGCGGATGTCTTCCAGGTTGGGTTGCAGGGACTCCACCACGGTGGTGATGGGCACGATGAAGGTTTCGCCGCCCACGCCCACCGACATGCCATCCAGGATGGCCAGGGTGAGCGGCAGGCGGATGACGGTGCGGGTGCCGAAGCCCGGAGAGGATTCCAGTTCCACCTTGCCCCCCAGGCCCTCGATGTTGCGTTTCACCACGTCCATGCCCACGCCCCGGCCGGAGACGTCGGTGACGACATCGGCGGTGGAGAAGCCGGGGGCGAAGATGAGCTGCCAGACCTCGTGGTCGGTCATGGAGTCGCTGACCGCCAGGCCACGTTCCCTGGCTTTCTCCAGGATGCGGGAACGGTTCAGGCCGCCGCCGTCGTCCATGACCTCGATGACCACCGCGCCGCCCTGGTGGGAGGCCTTGAGGGTGAGGGTGCCCTTGGGGTTCTTGCCGGCGGCGATGCGTTTTTCCGGGGTCTCGATGCCATGGTCCAGGCTGTTGCGCACCAGATGGGTCATGGGGTCGGTGATCTTCTCGATGAGGCCCTTGTCCAGCTCGGTGTTCTCGCCGATGGTCTTCATCTCCACCTGCTTGCCCAGCTTGCCGGCCAGATCGCGGACCACACGGGGGAAGCGGGAGAAGACCATGCTCATGGGCAGCATGCGGATGGACATGACCGATTCCTGCAAGTCCCGTGTATTGCGGGAGAGCAGGTCGATGCCGGCCAGCAGCTTCTCGGCCTCCACCGGGTCCAGGTTGCTGGCGGTCTCCGCCAGCATGGCCTGGGTGATGACCAGTTCGCCCACCAGGTTGATGAGCTGGTCCACCTTTTCCACCGACACCCGGATGCTGGTATCGGCACCGGCTGCGATGGCGGTCTTGTCGGTGTCGCGGCGGCCGGTCTTGGCGACTTCCACGTTGGGGTTGTCGGACAGGCGCCGTCCCGGGGAGGAGTGGGCGGGCGCGGGCTGCCTCGATTCCGGGGCGGCAGCGAAGGGCGTATCCGTGGCGGGGGCGAGCTTCGGCGCGCCGGGGTTGTCGTCGAACAAGCCCACGCCGCTGGGGGCATTCACGAAGATGCCATAGCCCTGGCCTTCGATGGCCGCCGGGCTGTCGCCGGGGGCTACATCACGGTTGTCCAGGTGCTCGGGCTTTCCCGGGGCGTCCTCGAACAGCCCGAAGGAGCCGTCGGCGCTTTCCTCCGTGCTGGGCGCCTCGACAGGCGCGGAGGGTAGGTCCTCGAAAAAGCCATAGCTGGCGTCGTCCGGGGCGGGCGCCACCTCGTCGAAGAAGCCATAGCCTTCATCCCGGGCGGGCGCGGGCTCCGGCTCGAAGAAGCCGTAAGCCGTTTCCTCGGCCTGGTCGGCGGCTTGCAGGGTGATGGCCAGCGGGCTCAGGTAGAAGCCCAACACCTCGCGGATCTCGGCATCCTGGCGGGAGGTGGCGAGGAGCGCCTCCAGTCGGCCGTCCTGGTCATCGGGACGATGCCGGACCTCCACGGCAGCCACCTCGCCCAGGGCGGCGAGCAGGTTGTCCACGGTGGCTGTGGTGGCGGCGATGTCGGGGGGCAACACACAGGAGAGGGTAAGTTTGCGGACCGGTGTGTCCGGCAGCACCGCCTCCTCCTTGGGCGTTGCCTCGGGGGCTTCGCCGCTGGCGAGTTCAACCAGGCGGGCGCAGATGTCGCGGATCTGTTCGGCGTCGGCTTCCGGCCCGCCCTGATGGTGTTCCAACTGGGCCCGCAGGATGTCGCCGGCGGCCAGGAAGGTATCCACCATCTCCGGACGCAGGCCCAACTCCTCCTTGCGCAGGCGGTCCAGCAGGCCCTCCAGCACGTGGGTCACCTCGGTCATGTCGGTGAAGCCGAAGGTGCCGCTGCCCCCCTTGATGGAGTGGGCGGCACGGAAGATGGCGTTGAGATCCTCCAGGGACGGGTTGTCCACGTCCAGGTTGAGCAAGAGGTTTTCCATGTTCGCCAGGTGTTCCGAGGCTTCCTCGAAGAACACCTGAAAGAACTGACTCATGTCGATGCTCATGGCATCTCCCTCGGACAGGATGCAGGCCGTGCTGACGACTACGCTCGGGCCTGAGGGTGATCAGCCGATGACTTTCTTGACCACTTCCAGCAGTTTTTGCGGGTCGAACGGCTTCACCAGCCAGCCTGTCGCCCCGGCCGCCTTGCCCGCCGCCTTCATGGCGTCGGAGGATTCCGTGGTGAGCATGAGGATGGGTATGGTCCGGTATTGGGGAAGGCCGCGCAGGGTCTTGATGAGTGTCAGGCCATCCATCTTGGGCATGTTCTGGTCGGTGAGCACCAGGTTGGCCTGCTTGGCCTTGGCCTTGTTGAGCCCGTCTTCACCATCCACCGCCTCGACCACTTCGTAGCCGGCGCTCTTCAGGGTGAAACCCACCATCTGGCGGATGGAGGCGGAATCATCAACGGTCAGAACGATTTTTCCCATGTTGCTTCCTCTTCAAATCAGAACAATTCGACATCGCCGGAATCCATGCGCGACTGCTTGACCGGATGGGGCTTGTTTTCCACATGCTCGGCAAGGGTACGGAGCCGTTCCCTGGCTAATCGGAAGCTGTCCTCCAGATTTTTTTCCTGCTGGATGCCGGCGGCCAGTTCCCGGGCGAAATGGGCGCCTCCGTCCATGCGGCCCTCGACATGCTCGATCAACTGATTGGTCATGTCCTGGAACTGCAAGGCGGTGACGGCCACGTTCACGCCATTGGCCACCTGTTCGGCGTGGATGTTGATGGAGTGGGCGGATTCCGTCATGGCCTGGTTGATCTTGCTGATGCGCAGCATGGTGTCTTGCACCCGCTGCTTGGATTCCAGGGCGAAGTTCATGTCCATGGAAGCCACCGCGTAGATGGAGGTGTGGGCAGCCTCCAGAGAGCCATGGACGCTGTCCATGTGACCGCGGATCTGCTGGGAAAACAGATTGGTGCGCTGGGACAGGGCGCGAACCTCGTCCGCCACCACGGCGAAGCCGCGTCCCGCCTCCCCGGCCCGGGCGGCCTCGATGGCGGCGTTGAGGGCGAGCAGGTTGGTCTGCTTGGCTATGGATTCGATCTCGCCCAGGATGCCGATGATGGAATTCACTTCCACGTCGATGGCGTCCATGGTCTCCACCAGGCTCATGGCGATCTTGCTGGTGTTGAGGGTGTTGTCCACGAAGGATTCCATGGTCTTGGAGGTGTCCATGACGAACTCGGCGAAGCTGGCCCCACCAGGCCCCTGCTCCTCGTCGGTCATGCTGTTGATGATGGACAGGGCCAGATCCCGCTGGGCCTGGATGTGGGCGTTCATCTCGCCGAAGCTGGACACCAACTGGTCGATGGCCTGTTTCAGCAGGAGCTTGACCCGCTCCAGTTCACCCAGGCTGATATCGCGCATGGATTCGGTGGCACGGGCCTGGTCGGCCATCAGGGCTGCCACTTCGTGGCGCAGGCTCGAGAGGGCTGTGCCGGAGGTATCCTCCGGCGAGTCGACCTTCTCGACTCCGCATTTGCAACCCGACCAGGCCTGAATCACGGCGACCACCAGAATGGCCGCCCCCCCCATAACGGCCCTCCAAACCACACGGCGCCAATCGCCAGGGCCGCTCCGGCGAGGATGAGCAGGGTGTAGCGTGAAGCTTTCAAGGTAAACCTCGTTCTACATGAATGACTTGTCGGGCATGCCGCCGTATATCGGCGAATGGACAAAAAACTTTACTTGGGTAATGGGCGGAATTGCACGGGCGAAAAAAAGGCCGGCGAAGGCCGGCCTGAAGGGCTGAAAGAACGGGTCAGCGGGCGGTCGCCTCGGCGAGCAGTTTTTGCAGCTCGCCCGTCTGGTACAGGTCGCGCATGATGTCCGAGCCACCCACCAACTCGCCCTTGATGTAGAGCTGGGGGAAGGTGGGCCAGTTGGCGTAGGTTTTCAGGCCCTCGCGCAATTCGGCGCTTTCAAGGACGTTGACGGCCAGGAAATCGGTGATGCCGCAGGCCTTGAGGACATTGGCCGCGTTGGCGGAAAAGCCGCATTGGGGAAAAAGGGGCGTGCCCTTCATGTAGAGCACGACGGGGTTTTCTGTGACCTGCTGGCGGATGAGGGCGTGGGCGTCCATGGCGTATTTAAGTTGACAATATTGGTCAGGAATTATACGGAGGCCGCCATGGGCGTCAAGACAGGGCCATTCGTACTATCACCTGTGGGCGAGGGCGGTTGCATGAAATCAAGGCCCGGGCCGGCAGGCTTGTCTAACATGGTCTGATGGAACCCCTCGCCACGCCCCGGCAACAGTCCACGGCCCGCCGTCTGGCCGGCATCCTGGCGACCATGGAAGCCGGCCTGGTGGAACGTCGCCAGGCAGCGCGACTGGCTTTCCTCGCCGCCCTGGCCGGGGAACACACCCTGCTCCTCGGCCCGCCCGGCACAGCCAAGAGCGCCCTGGCCCGTCGCCTGCATCGGGCGTTCCGGGGCGCCCGCTACTTCGAGCGGCTGCTGACCCGCTTCACCGTGCCGGAGGAACTGTTCGGTCCCCTTTCCATCAGCGCCCTGGAACAGGACCGCTACGAACGCCAGACCGAGGGCTTCCTGCCCCGGGCCGAGATCGCTTTCATCGACGAGGTGTTCAAGGCCAACAGCGCCATCCTCAACGCCCTGCTTACCCTGCTCAACGAGCGGGAATTCGACAATGGCGCGGCGCGGGAGTCCTGTCCCCTCATCAGCGTCATCGGTGCCACCAACGCGGTGCCCGAGGACGAGGTGGGGGAGGCCTTCTTCGACCGCTTCCTGGTCCGCCTGTCGGTGGGGCCGGTGAGCGACGCGGGTTTCCGCGCCCTGCTGGACCTGGAGCCCGGGGATGCGCCGCCCCTGCCGGACGCGCTGGACCAAAAGGAACGCCAGGCCCTGGCCGCCGCCGCCCGGGGGGTGGGCCTGCCGGAGCCGGTGGCGGAAGCACTGGCCCACCTGCGCGCCCATCTGGCCGACGCCGGGGCCTACGTCTCGGACCGGCGCTGGGTCAAGAGCGTGGGCCTGCTGCGCACGGCCGCCGCCAGTGAAGGCCGGGACCGGGTGTCGATCTGGGACCTGGGACTGCTTTCCTGGTGCGTGGCCCCCGAGCCGGGGCGCCAGGCGGAGGTGGAAGACTGGCTTGCCCGCCATCTCGGTGTGGGTGAGGCCTGTTCCCCGCCCCGTCTCACCCGGGTGGTGGAAGCCTTCGAAGCCCAGTTGGAGGTGGAGCGCAACGCCAACGATCTGGACTACGACGAATCCGGCCGGCTGCGCTTCAACGCCGTGGTGGAGGATGCCGTGACCGACGCCAAGGGCGCCGCCCAGGCCCCGCGCCTGGGCGCCACCCGCCAGCGGCGCTACGGCCGCCACCACATCGCCGCCCGGGTGGAACAGATCGATGAGCTGATCGCGCGCATCGCCGGTTATGCCGCCGAGGTGGCCGCCCAGCGCGCCGACCTGGACGCTTATGCCGCCCAAAGCCTGTGGCTGGATCCGGCCTTCGCCGAGGGAGCGGACGCCAGTCTGGCCGCCACCGCCGCCGCCCTCGACCAACTGGCGGCCCGGGCCCGTCTCGCCCGGGCCGGCTTCGAGGCCCTGCCCCGGCTGGAGGATGACGGCGCCGTGCCGGAACCCGTGGCCCATGAAGCCTTGATCCGCTAATCGCGATGCACGCCACGGCGGTGCCCGACGCCTCCTCCATGCTCTTCGCCGCCCGCGAAGGGGTCCTCGCCCCCCTGGACCGCCTGCCCCGGGGCTTGTGGCTGTGGAGCCTGATCCACTCCCGAGGTGCCCTGGAACCCCGGCTCGCCGGCGTGGATGCGCTGCTGGCGGACCTGGCCGCCGGTCGTCCTGCCAATGATCCCTCCTGGCCCGACCCCACCCTCGCCGAGGCTGTGGCCACCACCCTCGCGACCCTCGACCTGCCCCGCTATTGCGAGGGCAAGCCCGAACTTTCCGAAACGGTGTTGCGTGCCCTGCTCTGGCATCTGGACCTCATCGTCGATTACCGGGACCGGGGCGACGACGAAGCCTCGGCCACCGCCCGGGCCCTGGATGCCTTCGCCGCCGACTGGTCCGAGCGCACCGGCATGATGGACGAGCTCACGGCGGTGTTCGGCGACCCGGGGGACATCAAGCAGGAGCGCTGGGATCGGCTGCGGGGCCTGTTGCGCGGCGAGGGCTGGCGGGAAGTGGTACGCATCCGCCGGCTCATGGAAGACCTGCCGGAACTGGCCCGGCTGCTGCGCGCCCTGGGACGCGCCCACGCCAGCGACGAACCGGATACCGCCCTGCCCCAGCCCGCCCGGGTGCAAGAGCGGAGCGAGGCACCCGCGGTCCTGGAACGTATCACCCGGGTGCCGGACTTGCCCGGCGAGACCCGCGGCATCACCCGCTCCGGCCACGTAGCCCGCATGCTGCCCGCGGAGGCCGCGCTCCTGCTCCATCCCCGCCTGCGCCTGGTCTGGCATGCCCGCCACGCCGAGCGGGTCCTGCTCACCTACGAGGACGACGACCGGATGCGGGAGGTGATCCCCCGCCCCGCCCCCGCCTGGCGGCCCGGCCCCGCTCCCGACCGGATGCGGGTGATGGGCCCCCTGCTGCTTTGCGTGGACACTTCCGGCTCCATGGGCGGCGGCGCCGAGGCGGTGGCCAAGGCCGTGGTGCTGGAGGCCGCCCGGGCTGCCCACGCCCAGGGCCGCGCCTGTCTCGCCTATGCCTTCGGCGGTCCCGGCGAGCTGCTGGAACTGGAGTTGGGCCTGGACCTGGCCGGCAACACGGAGGGCCTGGAAAATCTCTGCCGCTTCCTGGGCCAGGCCTTCCGGGGCGGCACCGACATCGCCGGCCCCCTGGAGGCGGCCCTGGCCCGGCTGGAGGAGGTCCGCTGGCGCACCGCAGACCTGCTCATCGCCTCCGACGGGGAATTCGGCGCCACCGCCGAACTCGCGGAACGGCTGCGCCGGGTCAAAGGGGCGCTGGGCCTGCGGGTCCAGGGCGTGCTCATCGGCGACCGGGAAACCATCGGCTTCCTGGAACTGGCGGACGCCATCCACTGGGTGCGCGACTGGCGCCGCTTCGGGGGCTCGGAGGCGCGCTGCGACGCCAGCTCCCCGGTCCACGACAAGAGCCTCACCGCCCTGTATTTCCCCGGCGCTTTGCGTTCCCCGGAGAACCTGGCCGCCACCGTGGCCGGCGATGCGGCCGCCCGGGCCGTGCGCAACGGCGCCAACAGGAAGGGGGGGTCATGAGCGTCGCCGAGGAACTGGTGGGCCTGCTGGAACGCCTGGCCGTCCGGGGCGCCCTGCCGAAGGTGAAGGCCTTGCATCTGCCGCCCCTGGAGGCCGCCGATGCGAAGAACGGCGAGTTCTGCGCCCTGGAACTGGAAGACGGCGCCCTGGGCCTGTCCTACGTGCTGCTGGACGATACCCTGGCCCGGCTTCACGACGCCCCCGAACGCCACGCCCTGGCGGGGGCCGATCCCCTCTTCCTGGCCCGGGATTTCGCCGGCCCCTACGGCATCCGCCGCACCCTGGGCTTCGCCGCTGTCAACGCCCTGACCCGGCATCTGTTCGACCGGGCCGGCTTCGCGCCGCCGCGAAGCACGGATTCCATCGGCCAGATGGACCCCCGGCCCGGCGAGGCCATCGGCATGGTGGGCTACTTCAAGCCCCTGGCCGCCCGCATCTCCGACGCGGGGGCGCGGCTCACCGTGCTGGAACTCAAGCCGGAACTGGCGGGGGAGAAGGAAGGCCATCGAGTGACCCTGGACCCCAGGGATCTGGCCGGCTGCGGCAAGGTGCTGTGCACCAGCACCGTGCTGCTCAACGACACCCTGGACCGGGTGCTGGCCGCCTGCATCCAGTCCCGCCGCTTCGCCCTCATCGGCCCCGGCGCCGGCTGCTTGCCCGACCCCCTGTTCGCCCGGGGGGTGACGTTCCTGGGCGGCAACTGGATCGCCGACCGGGCGGGCTTCCTGGAGGCCCTGGCGGCCGGGGAATCCTGGGGAGATCTCGCCTGGAAGTTCGCCCTCACGCCCGAGGCCTATCCGGGCTTCGAAGCCTTGCTGGAGCGCCTGGGCTGATGGACTTCCCCGGCGTCCCGCCCATTTCCCCTCTGGCAAAGTGGACCGGGCCGACCCGGCCTGCCTGTAACATCCCTGCCCATTTCCATCGTAAGGCGCATCTCCCATGGCCCTTCTCCCCTTCTCCGACGCCAAGGCCAAGCTCCTGGCCTCCGCCCGCGTGGTCGCCGAGACCGAAACCCTGGATCTGGCCGAGGCCTTCGGCCGGGTGCTGGCCCGGGACCTGATCTCCCCCATGACGGTGCCGCCCTTCTCCAACGCGGCCATGGACGGCTATGCGGTGCGTGCCGCCGACATCGCCCGATGTGGTGTGCGGCTGCCGGTCTCCCAGCGGGTCGCCGCCGGCGACGTGGCCGCGCCCCTGGCGCCGGGCAGCGCCGCCCGCATCTTCACCGGCGCCCAGGTGCCGGAGGGCGCCGACGCGGTGGTGATGCAGGAGGACTGCGCGGCCGAGGGCGACTTCGTGGTCATCAACCAGGCGCCGTCCCCGGGCCAGCATGTGCGCCTGAAGGGCTCCGATCTTGTCGAAGGCAAGGCCATCCTGGCCGCCGGCAGCCGCTTCTCCGCCGCCGCCATGGGCCTGGCCGCCTCGGTGGGCTTCGCCTCGGTACCCGTCTTCCGGCGTCTCAAGGTGGCCATCTTCTTCACCGGCAGCGAGTTGGTCATGCCCGGCAACCCCCTGCCCGCCGGCCACATCTACAACTCCAACCGCTACGTCATGGGCGGCTTCCTCCGGGACCTGGGGGTGGAGGTGTTGGACCTGGGCATCGTCCGTGATACCCGGGAGGCCACCCGGGAGGCCCTGCGCCGGGCGGCGGCGGAAGCGGACCTCATCGTCACCAGCGGCGGCATGTCCGAGGGTGAGGAGGACCACGTCACCCCGGCGGTCCAGGCCGAGGGCCACATCGACGTGTGGAAGATCGCCTCCAAGCCGGGCAAGCCCCTGGCCTTCGGCGCGGTGCGTTCCGGCGGCCGGGAGGCGGCCTTCATCGGCCTGCCGGGCAATCCGGTGTCGGTGTGGTCCGGACTGCTGACCCTGGTGGCCCCCTTCCTGCGCAAATGCCAGGGCTTGAGCGTGCTGGAGCCGGAGCGGCAGAAGCTGCGCGCCGATTTCAGCTACCTGAACAAGGGCAACCGCCTGGAGTTCGTGCGGGTGCGGCGCAACGGCAAGGGCGGCCTGGACATCTATCCCACCCAGGATTCCGCCATCATCTCCTCGGCCGTGTGGTGCGACGGCGTCGCCGCCATTCCCGCCAGCGCCACGGTCATGCCGGGGGACGTCGTCGAATTCCTGCCGGGGCCGGGCTGGACCCCGTGAGCGGCCGCCACCCCTTCCCGCGCTGGCTCAGCGTGGTGCTGCGGGGCCTGCATCTGGCCGCCGTCATCGGCCTGGGCGCGGCCCTGCTGGGGGCGCCCTTGGACGGCCACAGCCAATCCCTGGGCGTTCTGGCCAGCGGCGCCGCCATGATGGCCCTGGATCTGTGGGTCAAGCCCCACCTGTTGAAGGAATGGTCCGGCGCAGCCCTGCTCCTCAAGCTGGCCGTGGTGGCCTGGATGGCGCTGGACGCGGATGCCCGCCTGGCCCTGTTCTGGCTGCTGGTGATCTGGTCCGCCATTTTCGCCCACGCCCCGGGCAGTTTCCGCCACGCCCTGTGGTGGCGGTCCGCGCCGCCGTGAGCAGTCTGCCCGCCGAACTGGCCGGGGCGGACATTCCGGCATGGGCCGAATGGATCGCCCAGGACGAGGACGGCGCCTGGTGGGCCTACGAGGCGGAGCCCAACCAGCAGCACAATGGCTGGTACGAAAACGAGGTCGGCCGCATCCACAAGCTGGGCCGGGGCGAGCCGCCGGCGGATTGGCGGGGGCGCCTGCTCCGGGTGAAGCCGGGTTGATCTGTATTGTTGCATTGCAACATCCGTCTGGGTGAAAATAAGTCATTGAATTTTCAGGCCGGGGTCCAGCATGAAACGGGTCGTGTTCAACCAGAAGGGGGGCGTGGGCAAGTCCACCATCGCCTGCAATCTGGCCGCCATCGGCGCCAGTCGGGGCCGGCGCAGCCTGGTGGTGGACCTGGACCCCCAGGGCAACGCCAGCCATTACCTGCTGGGGTCCGCCGGGGCCCAGCCGGAACTGTCCCTGGCGGACCTCTTCGACCAGATCCTCAATTTCAAGCTTCGCCCCCGCAAGACTGCCGAGTTCGCCGCCGCGACGCCCTTCGAGAACCTCTGGGTGCTGCCCTCCCATGCCAGCCTGGAGGAGCTGGGGCCCAAGCTGGAATCCCGCTACAAGATCTACAAGCTGAAGGAGGCCCTGACGGAGTTGAAGGACTTCGACGACGTGTGGATCGACACGCCCCCCGCCTTCAACTTCTTCACCCGCTCCGCCCTCATCGCCGCCGACCGCTGCCTGATCCCCTTCGACTGCGACAGCTTCGCCCGCAAGGCCATCTACGCCCTGCTGGACAACGTGGAGGAGATCCGCGCCGACCACAACCGGGACCTGGTGGTGGAAGGCATCGTGGTGAACCAGTTCCTGTCCCGTTCCAGGTTGCCGCAACGGGTGGTGGGTGAACTGGTGGAGGAGGGCCTGCCGGTGCTGCCCCGGCACCTGTCGGCGTCGGTGAAGATCAGGGAATCCCACGAGGCCTGCGCCCCGCTCATCCACCTGCTGCCCGGCCACAAGCTGACCCGGGAATACGTGGAACTCTACGAGGGCCTGCCGGGCTGATCTGGCGCCCCTGAAGGCGCAATGGGGACAATGGGCCATCCTCCGGGCACGTCCGCACCATGACCATCCGCACGGTCTTGAAAATGGGCGATTCGCGCCTGATCCGGCCCGCCGGGCCGGTGGTGGATTTCTCCACGCCCGGGTGGCGCAGCACGAGTGCGACCCCCTGATCGGCAAGCTGTATCCCTTGCGGGTGCGGGATTTTTCCCGGTTCGGCATTGCCGAGGCACAAGTGATTCCCGAAGATTGAATGTCGATTTTTTTTACAACGAGAAGGGGTTGCCACCCTACTGCATAGTTCTATCTTTTGTAACTAACTGTTTTATAAGTGAAAAAATGCGATATATATTCATGGCATGGCATCTGCTTAATAACAAACACTCCTAGGCCAATTCCTGGTCGATATCCGGATGGCATCATGCGCAAACTACTCTTTCTTACATCGTTGGCTTGCTTCGCGACTGGCTTGGCCCACGCGGCACCCTATACGGTTACCGCGCTGCTGACCGGTGATGTGCGGGCGGACAATCCCGACAATCTGTTCATCAATGTAACCATTACCGGGGATACCACCTCCAACCAGGCTTTCTGGACGGTGGACATCAACTCTCCCCTCCATCCCAACGTCAAGTTGGACGAGTTTTACTTCAACATGGTGGGGAATGCCGCCAACTACAGCTTCAGCGGCTTCAATCCCACCGGCTGGAACATCACCTCGCCCGCTTCGGTCCAGGGGGCGGGGGGTACCGCCTTCCAATTCGAGGCGCTTGATCCTGCCGGCGCGCCCAACGCCGCAGACGTGACGAACACCCAGAACCTGAGCTTCACCATGACCTATTCGCTGGGAAATCTGAGTGCCGCGATGTTCACCGGGGCGCCTGTCAGCATCTCCAACGACGCCGGGTCTGGTCAGTTGGGCGCCCACCTGCAGTCCTTGAGCATGGCGAACTGCTCCACTTGCACCACTGACAGTGGTTTTGCCTTCGGCAACTATTCGAGTGGCGGCGGCAATGCGCCTGAGCCCATCACCCTTGCCTTGCTGGGCATCGGCATGCTGAGCATGTTGGGAGTCCGTCGAATTTGATCCGAGGACACAGTCGATAACAAAAAACGGCAACCCATGTTGCCGTTTTTTGTTTTTCAGGGGCCGAGCCTGGCCATCAGGGCTTCGGCCTGCGCCCTTTCAGGGAAAGCCCCATGTCGTTCCAGGACGGTTTTCAGCCGTTCGCGAGCCTCGGATTTCGAGCCTCTTTTTTCAAGCGCGGCGGCAAGATGGTAGACGAACTGGGGTTGATTGGGCGCGAGCGTCACAGCTTCGCCAAGGAGATCAGAGGCTCGCTTGGCGTCACCTTTTTCCAGAACGATCCAACCCAATGTGTCGAGAACGAAGGGATTTTTCGGCTGTTTGGCGAAGGCTCGCTGGGCGTACTCGAGGGCGAGGGGATTTTTCTCCGCCTGATAGATCGTCGCCAGGTTGTTCAGAACCAGGGGGAGGTCCGGCTGTAAGCGCTGCACGGTCTCCAGGTCCACCTTGGCCTGCTTTTCCCGGTTCGAGGCCAACAGGACATCGGCGCGGTAGAGCAATATGGGCACATCGGCGGGATGGGCGATCAGCCAGTCGTTCAAGACCCCCTCGGCCTGGGCTTTCTTGCCGGCCAGGTTGAGGGCGCGATGCAGCTTGACCAGGGCCTTGCCGCCTTCCTGCTTGTCCAAGGCGCGTCCATAGACGGCGGCAGCCGCATCGTAGCGATGGCGAGCGAACAGAATGTCTCCTTCAAGAATCAGTCCTGTGGACAGATTGGGACGCTGGTTCTGGATCGTCTCGGCCACGGCTCTGGCGGTGTCGTACATGGCATCATCGATCTCCAGTCGGGCCAGGGTGACCTGGGCGTCCAGATAGTCGTCCCTCAAACGGATGGCCTGACGCAGTTCATGGCGGGCGCCAGATCGGTCATGAACCACGTTCAACAGCATTTGTGCCTGCTTGAAATGGATTTCGGGTGAAAGCGGGTTCAACTGCGTCAGGCGATGGAAGGTGGAAAGGGCGCCCGCCTTGTCGCCCATGGCCAACTGCGCGGCGGCCAGGGCCTCCAGAACGCTGGATTCCCTGGGTGAGATTTTTTCGGCCCGGCGCACCCATTCCAGGGCTTTAAGCGGATTCCCCCCGCGAAGATGGTGGCGGGAGATGGCCAAGATCGGTTCGATCCGGTCCGGACGATTCCGATGCGCCCGTTCAAGCCAGGCCAGGGATTCCTTTCCTGGACCCCGGGATTGGGCGATCTCCGCCAGCAGCAGCAAAGTGGGCTCGTCATTCTGATTGCGTTCAAGGGCGGCCCGCGCATGCTTTTCCGCCGAATCGAGCCTGCCTTCGCGCATTTCGAGCTTGGCGAGCGCAAGGTTCGCGCCGGTATCGGCAGGGTTCGAAGCGAGTATGCGGGATAGCTTCGCGGTATCGTTCATGCGCACGAGCGCTTCGGACCGGAGCTGGAACAGTTCCGCATTGGTCGGGTGCTTGCGGGCAAGTTCATCCAGGAGTTGGAGCGCCTGCTCATACTCTCCCGCCTCCATGCGAATCCTCGCCAAGGTGGCGTTGGCCTGGAAATCCCCAGGGTGGCTGCGCAGCACAAGACCGATTTCCTCCTTGGCGCGCCCATGCTGGCCTCTCAAGGCCAGAGTCTTGGCCAATAGAATCCGGGCGGACGTCGAGTCCGCGCCGAAGGATACCGCTCTGGAAAAATAATCCGTCGCCGAGCTGAGCTTGTTGTTGAGCAACTGGGCTTCACCGGCGAGCACCAGGGTCTCCGGGTCACGCAGCTTGTCGCTGATGAGGGTGCCAAGGGTGTCCAGCGCGTCCAGTCCCCGTCCCAGTTTGATCTGAGTGCTGGCGAGGAGCTTGCGGATATCCACCCGGCCGGGATGTGCCAACAGAAACCTGGATAGACTGCGGCGCGCATCCTCGTAATTCCCCAGGGAATACGCGGCCATGCCGTGCAGCATCAGGCTTGGCAAGTGATCGGGCATGGCCTTGAGCACTTCCGAGAGGGCGGCGTGGGTATCCGCGTAGCGTCCGCGCTGGAAAGCCTCGACAGCCTGGAGCGTCTTCGCCAGCGGATGGCCTGGATGGCGGGCATCCAGCTCCTTGGCGGCCTTGACCGCCGCATCGGCCCGGTTCTGTCTGAGGGCGACCAAGGCGCGACCCAGCAGCGAATTGAGGTCGGCGGGGTCGAGCCGCAAGGCTTCCTGATAGGCCAGGTCGGCGGCGTCAAGGCGGTTGCCGCCGTATTCCAGATCCCCGATCTCCGACCAGCTTCGGGCGCGATTCCGATCCACGGCCAGGGCCTGATCGAGCATGGCGCGGCTCGCGGCAGGCCCCTTATCCCGCATCGCGCAGCGGGCGAGGCCCCAATAGGCTTCGACATGGCGGGGACTCAGCCCCAGAGCCTGGCGATAGAGATCGCAGCCGTCGTTCCATTGTTCCAGGCCGAGCCTGGCGTCACCGTGCAAGGAAAGGAGCGCGGCGCGTTTGGTGGCTTCGGAAATCCGGTCCGGATAGGTGTCCTTCAAGGCGCGCTCATATTCGCCGAGCAGAATCAGGGCGGTGGCCAGCGGGCCATCGGTTTCCTCAGGCTTGGCCTTCAATTGGCGGGCGCGCAGCAGTTCCTTCTCGGCGTTGCTGGCTTGGCCCATCTTGAGATAGACCTGGGCCAGGGCAAGTCGGCTGGCCACATGATCCGGCTGTAGCTGCAAGGCATTCTTGTATTCCACCACGGCGGCGGGGTACGCCCTTTCACGGCTGTGTTTCTCGGCCTGTTCGCGATAGGCGGCGGCCTGCTCCGATGGGTTGCCGCAGCCCATCAGCGCAACCGCGCACAACAACGGAAAAACCTGCCCGTGGAGAAGCATTACGCGCATGACGATCGCCTTGGTTGAGAGGAGGAATATGCGTTGAACACCTGGGGCGACACATTATTGCCCATTCGGGCCAAGCCGGCTTCCGCGCTTCCCGCCACGCCCCCGCTAGAGCCGCGTCGTCTTGAAGGTATCGCAGCGCCTCGGGTCGCCGGTCTTGGCGCCGATGCCGAACCAGCGCATGCGCTGCTCCGAGGAGCCGTGGGTGAAGGAATCCGGCACCACGTGGCCCCGCGACTGCTGTTGCAAGCGGTCGTCCCCCACCCCGGAGGCCGCCGCCAGGGCCTCTTCCACGTCGCCCTGTTCCAGGATGCCCCGGGCCTTGTCGGCATGATGGGCCCAGATGCCGGCGAAGCAGTCGGCCTGGAGTTCCATGCGCACCTGCATGCGGTTGGCTTCCACCTCGCCGGCCTGCTGGCGGGCGGCGTGGACCTTCTCGGCGATGCCCAGCAGGGTCTGCACGTGGTGGCCCACCTCGTGGGCGATGACGTAGGCCTGGGCGAAATCGCCGGTG
>WBZL01002986.1_pt1 | contig 15879 bp, 10 predicted proteins | sample 5204291 | NCBI WGS metagenome assembly WBZL01 (sample SAMN12344345, study PRJNA552823) | activated sludge metagenome | biome: Activated sludge suspended growth; feature: Nitrification reactor; material: Wastewater; isolation source: activated sludge from nitrification reactor of wastewater...
CACCACCGAGGCCCAGGAGACCGAGCGGGCGCTGGCCCACCTGGCCGACACGATCATGGTGGAAGGTCCCCAGACCATCGCGGCGATCATCCTGGAACCGGTGGTGGGCACCAACGGCATCCTCGTGCCGCCACCGGGCTACCTGGCCGGGGTGCGCGACCTCTGCGACCAGCACGGCATCGTGTTCATCGCCGACGAGGTCATGGCCGGCTTCGGCCGCTGCGGCGAATGGTTCTCGGTGGACCGCTGGGGGGTCACGCCCGACCTGATCTGCTTCGCCAAGGGCGTGAACAGCGGCTACCTCCCCCTGGGCGGCGTGATCATCTCCCGGCGCATCGCCGCCACCTTCGACGACCGGCCGTTCCCCGGCGGCCTCACCTACTCCGGGCACGTGCTGGCCTGCGCCAGCGCCGTGGCCAGCATCCGGATCTTCGAGGAGGAGGGGATCGTGGACCGGGTGCGCAAGGTGGGCGACGAGGTGCTGGGCCCGGCCCTGGCCACCCTGGCCGACCGCCACCCGTCGGTGGGCGACGTGCGGGGCCTGGGCTTCTTCTGGGCCATCGAACTGGTGAAGGACCGGGCCACCCGCGAACCGCTGGTGCCGTTCAACGCCGCCGGCCCCGCCGCCGCACCCGTGGCCGAGGTGGTGGCCGCCTGCAAGCAACAGGGCGTGCTGGTGTTCTCGCACTTCAACCGGATCCACGTGGCCCCACCGTTGGTGACCAGTGAAGACGACCTCCACCACGGCATCTCGGTGATCGACCAGGCCCTCACCCTCGCCGACACCCACCACACCGGGGCCTGATCCGGGCACGGGGGCTCACGCCGGTTGGAAGCCGGCGGGTTGCGGTCTGTTCGACGAGCCCGTCGAGGTGGTCTTCGGGCCACGTCAGGCCGAGGCGAGGCCGCCGACCCAGCTCCGGTAGAGCTGGGCGTAGCGGCCGCCGGCGGCCACCAGGTCGGCGTGGGTGCCCAGCTCCACCAGGCCGCCGTCGGCCACCACCCCCACCCGGTCGGCCCGGGCCGCGGTGGACAGGCGGTGGGCGATCACGATCACCGTGCGACCCTGGACCAGCTTCTCCAGGGCGCGCTCCACCAGGACCTCGGTGCCCGGGTCGAGCGACGAGGTGGCCTCGTCGAGCACGAGCACGGCCGGGTCGGCCAGCGCGGCCCGGGCCAGCGACACCAGTTGGCGCTCGCCCGCCGACAGGCGGGACCCGCGCTCGTTCACCTCGGTGTCGAGCCCGTCGGGCAGGGACCGGAAGCGGTCCAACAGCCCGAGCGACGCCAGGGCGGCTTCGACCTCGGCATCAGGCGTGTCGGGCCGACCGATGCGCACGTTGTCGCGGATGGTGCCGGCGAACAGGAAGCCCTCCTGGGGCACCACCGTGATGCGGGTCCGCAGCGAGTGGACGTTCGCCCGACGCAGGTCGGTGCCGGCGAAGGTGACCCTGCCGTCGGTGGGGTCGTAGAGCCGGGCCATGAGCTTGGCCAGGGTGGACTTGCCGGCACCGGTGGGTCCCACCAGGGCCAGCTTCTCCCCCGCCGCCAGGGTGAGCGACACGTCGCGCAGCACAGGGTCGCCGGTGCCGTAGGCGAAGGAGAGGTGTTCCACCCGCAGCTCGCCGCGGTCGGGCAGGTCGACGGCATCGGGCGCCTCGGCCAGGTCGGGCGGCGTGTCGAGCAGGTCGAACAGCTTGTTGAGGGCGGCGCCCGACGACTGCACGGTGTTGAACAGCTGGGAGAGCTGCTGGACGGGCTCGAACAGGTTGGAGAGGGTGAGCACGAAGAAGGCCACCGTGCCGACCGTGAGCGACCCGTCGGCCACCAGGTGGCCACCGAGCCCCACCACCAGGGCGGTGCAGGCCAGCGAGGCCCCCTCGATCACCGGCAGGTACCAGGCCTGCAACTTCACCGAACGCATGTGGGCCTCGTACAAGCCCCGGTTGCGCTGGGCGAACCGCTCCACCTCCACGTCCTCCCGGCCGTAGGCCTGGATCACCCGCACCCCGCTGATGCCCTCCTGCAGCGCGGACAGGGTGAGGCCGATGCGGTCGCGCACGGTGAGGTAGGCGTCGTTGGAGTCGCGCTGGAACTTCACCGACGCCAGCACCACCACCGGCACCGGGATCAGGCAGACGAGCAACAACTGGGGCGACACCAGGGCCAGCACCACCACCGACCCGGCGATCAGCAGGCAGCTCGACACCAGTTGGATGACGCCCATCTGGACCAGCTCCTGCAGCGAGTCCACGTCGGACGTCATGCGGGACACCACGACGCCCGCCTTCTCGCGGTCGTAGAAGGGCATGGACAGGCGCAGCAGGTGGGCGAAGACCCGCAGGCGCAGGTCACGCAGGAAGCCCTCGCCGGCCCGGCTCACCAGCAGCACCTGGGTGCGGGTGGCCAGGTAGGCGACCACCGCCACCACCACGTAGGCGGCGACGGCGGCGTTCAAGGCGCCGCCGTCGCCGGGTTTGATGCCGTGGTCGATGCCGTAGCGGAGCAGTAGCGGCCCCGCCAACACGGCGGCGGTGGACACCACCACGAGCGCGCTCGCTCCCAGCACCTGCCGCCGGTAGGGCCGGAGCATGCGGGCCGCCCGCCGCAACACGCGGCCGGCCTGGCGGCGGTCGAGCTTGGCGTCGGGATCGACGCCCGCCATGGTGATCACGACCCGCGCTCCGCGCGCCCGGCGTCGGTGAGCCCGGCGTCGGTGAGCCCGCCCCCGGTGAGCCCTCCCTCGGTGAGAACTGCGTGGCGGCCCTGCTCCTCCCGGGCGGCCGCCGAGGCCAGCACCTCGCGGTAGCGGGCGCTGGTGGCCAGCAGCTCCTGGTGGGTGCCCTCGGCCGCCACCCGGCCTCCATCGATGAGCACGACCCGCTCGGCCAGGGCGATGGTGGCCGGCCGGTGGGCGATCACCACGGTCGTGCGGCCCCGCATCACCTCGGTGAGCGCGTCGCGGATCTCGTGCTCCTTGGTGGGGTCCACCGCGGAGGTGGCGTCGTCGAGGATCAGCACCCGGGGGTCGGCCAGGATCGCCCGGGCGATGGCCACCCGCTGGCGCTGGCCGCCGGAGAGCGAGAAGCCCCGCTCGCCGATCTCGGTGGCGTACCCGTCGGGCAGGGCCGTGACGAAGTCGTGGGCACCCGCCAGGCGGGCCGCCCGCTCGATGGCCTCGGCGGGGGCGTCGGGGTCGGCGAAGGCGATGTTGGCGGCGATGGTGTCGGAGAACAAGAAGGTGTCCTCGAAGACCAGGCCGACGGCCCGGCGGAGCGCCTGCAGGTGCAGCTGGCGTACGTCGATGCCGTCGACCAGCACGGCCCCCTGCCCGACGTCGTAGAAGCGGGGGATGAGCTGGGCCACGGTGGTCTTGCCCGACCCGGTGGCTCCCACCAGCGCCACCGTCTGCCCCGCCGGCACCAGCAGGTCGAACCCGTCGAGCACCGGGCGATGGCCCGGGCCGTAGGCGAACCGCACGCCCTCGAACCGGACCTCGCCACCGGTGGGCGGCAACGGAACGGGCGACCGGGGCGACGCCACCGCGGGTTCGGTGGCCAGCACCTCGTGGACCCGCTGGGCCGACGCGGCCGCCCGCTGGGCCATGGCCACGATCCAGCCGAGCATGCGCAGCGGCCACACCAACAGGACCACGTAGGCGTTGAAGGCGACCAGCGACCCGAGGGCGAGCTCCCCGTCGATCACCTGGTGACCGCCGTAGCCGAGGACGGCGATGAGCCCCACGTTGGGCAGCACCTCCAGCGCCGGCCAGTAGGTGGAGCGGATCCGGGCGCCCTCGAGCGCCACCTCGTAGAGGTCGTCGGCCTCCGCCGCCAGCCGGCGGGCCTGGGTGTCCTCGGCGGCGAAGCCCTTCACCACCCGGATGCCGGCGACGGTCTCCTCCACCACCGCAGCCAGCTCGGCGGACTCCTGCTGGACGCCGACCATGGTGGGGTGCAGGCGGGTGGAGAACCGCTTGGCCAACACGTTCACCGCAGGGAGCGACCCCAGGGCGAGCAGGGTGAGCACCGGGTCCATGGTGGCCAGCACCACCACCACGGCGAGCACGGTGGCCAGGTTGGCGATGGTGAGCGGCACCAGCACCACTGCGTTCTGGATCTGCTGGAGGTCGGTGTTGGCCCGGCTCATGAGCTGCCCGGTCTGTTGGGTGTCGTGGTACGCCACGTGCAGCCGCTGGAGGTGGGCGAACAGGCGGTCGCGCAGCACCGCCTCGGCCAGGCGGGCCTCCCGGAACGCCGAGTAGCGGCGGATGCCCGTGAACGACGCCACCACCAGGCCGGCGGCGGCGATGGACCAGGCGTAGCGGGTCACTGCCGCGGGGTCACCGGCCTCCATGCCCTGGTCGATCGCCCGGCCCACCAGGCGCGGCACGCTCACCTTGGCGGCCGTCCACACCAGACCGGCGGCCACCCCCGCCAGGATCCCCCACCGCTGCACCCACAACTGGCGACCGATGAGGCGCCACCCGTCGCGCGCGTGCAGGGCCTCGTCGGCGCCGTCGGCCGGTGCCTCCGACGAGTCGGGTGCGTCGGGTTCGGTGGTGGTCGCGCTGGCGATGGTGGCCTCCCAGCCCCGCCGCGGCGCACGCGGGCGCAGGCGGGCTCGGCCGGGCGTCGGCCGCCGGGTCAACGTACCGGCCCCGCCCGATCGGACCGGGGCTCGTTTAGCCTGGCCCCATGTCCGCTCCCGTGGAGGCACCCGGCCCGGCCGCCACCGCCGATGCGTCCGGCCCGTGGTCCGGACCGGTCGTGGTGGGCGCCCTCGCCGTGGCGGGCACCGCGCTGCTCGCGGCCGTCGACCCCTCGGCCCGAGACGTACCCCTGTGCCCCCTCAAGGCCATCACCGGACTCGACTGCCCGTTCTGCGGCTCGCTCCGGGCCGTGCACGCCCTGGCCCACCTCGACCTGGCCACCGCCCTCGACCACAACGTGCTGTTCACGCTGTCGGTGCCGTTCCTGGTGGTGGGGTGGGTCGTCTGGTTGGGGGTGAGCCGGGGCTGGACCCGCCCGTCGTGGTGGCGGGCCGACCCCCCGGTGCCCCTGGTGCTGGGCCTCGTGCTGTTCGCCTTCGCGGTGGTGCGCAACGTCCCGGCCCTGGGCTGGCTCGGCAGCGGCGCCTGACGACTGCCGCCGTCCGGACCGGTCCACCCGGTCGTGGTCCGTTCGCGTCTGGTTCGTTCGACCCACGATCTGGGCCGAACGAACCAGGACCCACGGTGATACTCGACGAACCACTCGCATTTTCGGCCCCGATGGGGTACAACATGTGGCACTAGTCACGCGGGGGGACGCGCAGCCACGGAGGAGAACCCGTGCGACTCGAGCAATTGGTCTTGTATGGCCCCGGCGACGACGACCGCCTCCGGTTCGGCCCCCATGTCACCGTGTTCGCCGGACTCGGCGCGGCCGACCGGATGGAGCTCATCGAGACCATCGTCGATGCCCTCACCGGACGCCTGTCGAACGCGTCGGTGGTGTTCACCGATCACCGCGGCCGGCGGGTGTTCGCCGACCGCACCGGGGCCACGTTCGCCGACGACGGCGTGGTGGCCCCCGGTCCGTCCGACCTGCTGGGCCGCGACCCCTCCGCGGTGGCCGGCCTGCTCACCCTGGCCGCCACCGACCTGGGCCTCGGACTCGACGTCACGGCCGCTCAACTCGGCGAGCAGCTCGCCGCCGCCCGGGCCGAGCTCTCCCAGCTCCACACCGACCACGTGCAGACGGTCGAGCTGGCCGACGCCCTGGAGCGGGGCCGCCGCCACCTGCGTGACCTCGACGAGCGGATCGCCTCGGCCGACGACGACCGGGCCCGGTGGACCTGGCAGGAGAACCGGCGCCGCCTCGACCAGCTCCGCGCCGAGCTCACCATGCTCGAGCGGGGCGACGGTGCCGCCGACAGGGCGATCCTGGCGTCGGTCGACGCCCTCCGCACCGCCGGCTCCACCTGGGCCGACCTCGCCGCCGCCGCATCGGAGCTGCAGGACCAGGTGGGCCCCCTCCCCGAGGTGTCGGCCGACGACCTGGCCCGGGTGGCCGCCACCCCCGACTCGCCCCCCGCCACCTTCCTCGCCCGCCTCGACGCCTGGCGGGCCGCCCACGACGCCCTTCGCACCGCCGAGGCCGAGCTGGCCCAGATCAGCCGGCCACCCGTGCCTTCCGACGACCCGTTGGTGGAGGCCTTCGCCCGACTCGACCAGGACAAGCTCTGGGCCGCCCACACCCGGCTCACCCGTACCGCGGAGACCTACCGCACCCTCAGCGCGGTCGACGAGCCCGAGCCGCCCGCCGACACCCAGGCCGAGCGGCTGGTCGAACAGGCCCACCTGGAGGTCGTCCGGGCCCAGCGCGTGGCCGACCAGCGCGTCCGCCCCGGCGCCATCGGGGCCGCCGCCCTGGCCGCCGCCGCCGTCCTCGCCCTGTTGAGCGGTGCCCTCGTGGTGGGCGTGCTGGCCCTGGTGGGTGCGGCCGCTCTGGCCCGGTGGCTGGTCGTGGCCCCCCGCCGGGAGCTGGCGGCCGCTCAGGCGGCCGAGCTCGAGGCCTTGAGCCACACCGAGGTCAGCTCGTGGCTCGGCCTGCACCTCCGGCGGCTGGACGACGTCACCGATTCGGCCGACCGCAAGCGGTTCGAGAGCGCCGCCAACACCTGGATCGTGGCCCAGGTCGAGTGGGAGGAGACCGCAGGCGGCCGCACCGCCGAGGAGCTCACCGCCCGGGCCGACGCCGTACGGGCCCGGGCCGCGGAGCTCGACACCAAGGCTGCCGCCCGTCGCACCGACGAGGCCCGGGTCCAGCGCGAGAGCGCCGCCACCACCGAGCGGTCGGCCCGCGCCTCGCTCGCCCGGGGTCTGGAGCACTACGGGTTCACGCCGGGTGCGGTGGCCGACCTCGATCCCGAGCAGCTCGCCACCGCCATCGATCGGCGGGTCGAGGCCGGGCGGGTGGCCCGTCGGGCGCTGAAGCTGGCTTCCATCCGCCGGCGCGAGCAAGAGGCCGCCGCCCACCTCGACGCCATCCTGGGCCGACTGGGCTTCACCGACGGCGCCATCGCCCCCCGGCTCGACCGGGCCATCCAGGCCGTGGCCGCCGCCCGCCAGCGTCAGGCCCTCCACCAGGGACGGCTCGACCGCACCGAGATCGAGGCCGAGATCGCCCGGCTGGGCGTGATCGTGCAGCGCACGGCCCGCCCCGGCTGGGCGGAGCTGGCCGACCTCGACGAGGAACCCACCGACCCCGACGAGCTCGAAGCCCGCCGCCGGGAGCTGGCCCGACTCATCGCCGCCAACGGTGCGCCCGACATCGTGAGCGCCGAGCACCGGTACAAGGTCGGGCTGGCCAAGGTGCGCGAGCTCGAGACCCGCCTCGACGGCCTGTGCTCCGCCGACCCCGGCAACATCGACCTCCGCCTCACCGAACGGTGCCACCGCACGTCGGTGATCGACGGCAACGAGGAGTCGATGCCGCTCCTCATCGACGATGCCTTCGCCGCCCTCCCCCTGGAGGAGAAGACCGCGGTGCTCGACCACCTGGTCTCGCTGTCCGACAGCACCCAGGTGGTGATCCTCACCGACGACCACGTGGTCGCCCGCTGGGCCCGGAGCCGGGCGGCCCACGCCCCGGTCACCCTGTTCGAACTGGAGACGGCCTCGGTGGCGGTGGAGCCGGCCTACTCACACCGCTGACGGATCCTCGACCAGCCGGGGCCCACGCCAGACGGGCTCCAGCGTCAGTCCACCCGTCGCAGCTCGTCGCGGTAGCGGACGGCGCGGGCCACGTAGGACTCCATGCCAATGCGCAGGTGCTCGGTGTCCACCGAGTCGGGCCGGATCTTGGCCGGCACGCCCAGGGCCATGGCCCGTGGGGGCACCACCGTGTCACCGCTCACCACCGCCCCGGCGCCCACCAGGGCCTGGCTGCCGATGAGCGCCCGGTGCAGCACCACCGCACCCGAGCCCACCAGGGCACCGTCCTCGACGGTGCAGGCCTCGAGGTGGGCGAGGTGGCCGATCGTGCACTCGTTCCCGACCACGGTGGGCCAGAACGGGGTGGTGTGGAGCACGGCGCCGTCCTGGATGGAGGTACGGTCGCCGATCTCGATCACGCCGTCGTCGCCCCGCAGCACGGCGCCGGGCCACACCGACGACTCGGCGCCGATGGTGACCGAGCCGATGATCACCGCCTCGGGGCTCACGTAGGCGGTGGGGTGGATGACCGGGACCTGCTGGCCGAGCGCGTAGATGGGCATGGCCCCTGACCGTACCGCCGTAGGGTCTCGCCGTGACCCCCGAGCCACCGCTGCCCCCCCGGCCCGCCGCCCGCCCCACCACCCGCTCCGTGTGGGGCACCGAGGTCGACGATCCGTGGGCGTGGCTGATCGACCCCGACGACCCGGCCACCCTTCCCCACCTGGAGGCCGAGAACGCCTGGACCGAGACGGTCACGGCGCCACTCGCCCCGCTGCGAGACGCGGTCTTCGAGGAGATCCGGCGCCGCACCGACGAGACCGACCTCTCGGTGCCCGTGCGCGACGGGTCCTGGTGGTACCTGGTGCGCACCGAGGAGGGCCTGGCCTACCCGATCCACTGCCGATGCCCAGACGACGGCACCACCGAACACTGGGTGGAGGATCCCGCGGTGGAGCAGGTGGTGCTGGACCTCAACGTGCTGGCCGAGGGCCACGACCACCTGGGGCTGGGCGTGCTCGACGTGAGTCCCGACGGCAACTGGCTGGCCTACGCCGTGGACCACGAGGGAGACGAGCGCCACGACCTCCGCTTTGCCGACCTCCGCCCCCTGGCCCAGGGCCGGCCGATGCAGGACGCCGGTGAGGTGATCACCGGCGTGGCCTACGGGTTCGCCTGGGCCGCCGACTCCGCCACCTGCTGGTACACCCTCCAGGACGACGCCTTCCGACCCGACCGGGTGCTGCGCCATGTGGTCGGGACCGACCCGGAGGGTGACGTGGAGGTGTTCCACGAACCCGACGAGCGCTTCCACGTGGGGGTGGGGGCGTCGCGCTCCGGCACGCTCGCCGTCATCAGCGCCGGCAGCGCCGTGACGAGCGAGAGCTGGTTGCTCGACGCCACCGAGCCCACGGCCGAGCCCCGGGTGGTGGCGGCGCGGGAGCAGGGCGTCGAGTACTCGGTGGCCCACCACGGCACCACGCTGTTCGTGCTGTCCAACCACGACGGCGCCGACGACTTCGCGTTGTGGCGGGCCCCGCTGGCCGGGCTCGACGTGGCCCCCCGGTCCGACTGGGCCGAGGTGATCCCCCACCGGCCCGGACGTCGGCTCGACGGCGTGGAGGCCTTCGCCCACCACCTGGTGGTCCACGGCCGCACCGACGCCTCCACCGCCCTGTGGCTGATGGATCCGAGCACCGGGGACAGCAAGCCCATCGACGCCGACGACCCGGTGGGCACGCTGGGCCCGTCGGCCAACCCCACCTTCGACACCCGTCGGTACCGGTTCGCCTACCAGTCCCTCACCACGCCGTCCACGCTCTACGAGCTCGACACCACCACCGGGTCGCGCGCGCTGTTGAAGCGCCAACCGGTGCTCGACGGCTTCGACCCCGAGCGGTACGAGTCGGCCCGGGACTGGGCGGTGGCCGACGACGGCACCCGGGTGCCGATCTCGCTGGTGTGGCGACCGGACCGGCTGGATCCCGGTGAGCCGGCCCCGTGCCTGCTCTACGGCTACGGCGCCTACGAGGCCAGCACCGACCCGTGGTTCTCCATCGCCCGCCTCTCGCTGCTGGACCGCGGGGTGGTGTTCGCCATCGCCCACGTGCGCGGCGGAGGCGAGCTGGGTCGCCACTGGTACGAGGACGGCAAGTTCGGGGCCAAGCACCACTCCTTCGACGACTTCGTGGCGTGCGCCCGCCACCTGGTGGACACCGGTCGTACCGCACCCGACCGCCTCGCGGCCCGCGGCGGCAGTGCGGGCGGTCTGCTCATGGGGGCGGTGGCCAACCGGGCGCCGGAGCTGTTCCGGGCGATCGTGGCCGAGGTGCCGTTCGTGGACCCGTTGAACACGATCCTGGACCCGTCGCTGCCCCTCACGGTGATCGAGTGGGAGGAGTGGGGCGACCCGCTCCACCACGAGGAGGCCTTCGGGTGGCTGGCCGCCTACAGCCCCTACGAGAACGTCCGACCGGCGAGCGAGGTCACCTATCCCGCCATCTTGGCCACCGCCGGTCTCAACGATCCCCGCGTCGGCTTCCACGAACCGGCCAAGTGGGTCGCCCGTCTGCGAGACCAGGGCCACGGCACCGGCCCGGCCGATGACCCGCGGCCGGTGCTGTTGAAGGTGGAGCTGGGAGCCGGCCACAGCGGACCGTCGGGTCGCTACGACGCCTGGCGCGACGAGGCGTTCGTGCTCGCCTGGGTGCTGGCCCAGATCGGCGGCGACGCCGACCGGCTCGGCTGAGCCGGCGCCCTGAGCCAGTGCGCTCAGGCCAGGGTGTTCAAGCCAGCGAGGAGTAGCCGCCCCGGAAGAAGATGAGCGGGGTGCCCTCGTGGGCCACGCCGAGATCGTGGACCTGGCCCACCACGATGTCGTGGTCGCCCTCGCCGTGCACGTCGAAGAGGGTGCAGTCCATCCAGGCCAGGGCGCCGGTGATGCGGGGCTCACCGAGCGGTGAGCGGTCCCAGCCGATGGCGGCGAACTTGTCGGGCTCCTTGGACGCGAACACCCGCGACACGGCCTCCTGGTCGGCGCCCAGCACGCTCACGCAGAACTGGCCGTTGTCGCGCAGCTTGGGCCAGCTCGACGAGCCGTGGCCCACGCAGAAGCCCACCAGCGGCGGATCCAGCGACACCGAGAAGAACGAGCCGATGGCCAGGCCGACGGGCTGGCCCTCGTGGTGACCGGCCACCACGCACACGCCGGTGGGGAAGTGACCCAGCACCTGGCGGAATCGCGCGCTGTCGAAGGCGGTCTCGGTCATGTGGTTCGTCTCCCGGAGTGATCTGACGGGGAGTCAGACTAGGGCAGACGAGAGCGAGACGGTGAGGCCCTCGGACGCGGCGATGATCTCACCCACCGACGTGCCGACGGCGGCGGCCCGGGCGTCGCCCAGCAAGCGGTCGATGGTGTCGTCGGAGTGGGCGGGGTCGTGGTGGAACAGCACCAGGCGCCGGGCGCCCGCCTCGGCGGCCACCCGCACCGCGTACTCCACCGTGCAGTGGCCCCAGTCGGCCTTCACGGCGAGCTCGTGGGCCTCGAACTGGGCGTCGTGGATCACCAGGTCTGCGTCGCGGCACAGCTCCAGCACCGAGGGGGCGATCTGGTTGGGATCGGCCGGCTGCTGGTGGTCGCTGATGTAGACCACCACCAGTCCGTCGATCTCCACGCGGTAGCCGTTGGTGGGGCCGGTGTGGGGCACGTCGGCCGCGGTGATCCGGGCCCGACCCCAGGTGAGCTCGGCGTCGACCAGGTCGTGGAAGGTGATGTGGCCGGCCAGCTCGTCGGGACCGACGGGGAAGAACGGCGGGCACATGAAGGTGCGGAACGCCGTGTCGATCGAACAGCCTTCGCTGCGACCGTGCACCTCGAGCGACGCCACCGGGTGGTGGAGGGGGGTGAAGAACGGCAGGCCCTGCACGTGGTCCCAGTGCATGTGGGTCACCAGGGCGAGGGCCCGGAACGGTTCGGCGGCCCCCTGGAGGCTCTCACCGTAGAACCGCAGGCCGGTGCCGAGGTCGAACACCACGGGGTCCATGCCCGGTGCCTCGAGGGTCACACAGGACGTGTTGCCGCCGTACCGGCGATTGGCATCGCAGGGACACGGCGTCGACCCCCGCACTCCCCAGAACGTGACGTTCACCATGCTGTTGCTCCTGGCGCCCCTTGTGTCAGCGAACCGTAGCCAACCGTTCACAGTCAGTCACCAGGTGTGACCCATTCCACGCGAGGGCCATGCGAGGGCCACCCGTCGACCCGCACCGGGCTACCGTCCGCCCATGGGTAACGAGGCGACCATCACCGAAGAGCGCATCAGCGCCAACGGGCTCGAGTTCGGGTACCTGGCGGCGGGGAGCGGCCCGCTGGCCCTCCTGCTGCACGGCTTCCCCGACAGCGCCTGGACGTGGCGCCACCTCCTCCCCGAGCTGGCCGGCGCCGGCTACCGGGCGGTGGCCCCGTTCCTCCGCGGCTACGCCCCCACCGCGGTGCCCGCCGACGGGCTCTACCAACCGGGGGCCATCGCCACCGACGCCAACGCCCTCCACGAGGTGCTCGGCGGCGACGGCGACGCGGTGCTGATCGGCCACGACTGGGGGGCCCTGGCCACCTACTCGGCCGCGGCCCACCAGCCCGAGCGTTGGCGTCGGGTGGTGGCCGCCGCGGTGCCACCGCCGGCCACGGTGGCGGGCGCCTTCTTCTCCTACGACCAGCTCCGCCGCTCCTGGTACATGTTCTTCTTCCAGTCGCCCTTCGCCGACATGGTCGTGCCCATGGACGACCTGGCCTTCATCGACCGGCTGTGGGCCGACTGGTCCCCCGGCCACGACGCCTCCGACGACCTGCCCCGGGTGAAGGACGCCCTGCGCGACCCGGCCAACCTCTCCGCCGCCATCGCCTACTACCGGGCCACCATCGGCTCCGGACCCCGCCACCCCGACCTCGACGCGGTCGAGACCGCCGGAGCCGGTCCCCTCCCCCAGCCCACCCTCTACCTCCACGGCGCCGACGACGGCTGCATGGGCGCCGACCTCATCGAGCCGACCCAGGTCCTGTCATCACTCCCCCACGAGGCCTCGCGGGTCGAGGTGGTGGCCGGAACCGGCCACTTCCTCCACCTGGAGCGACCGGCCGAGGTCAACCGCCTCGTGATCGACCACGTCACCGCCGGCTGACCCCACCGGGGCCCCGCCGCTGGAACCCGCGCCGCTCGCCGCGGCCGATCCGACGCGCCCGGCAAGTCCTCACAACGGGTCCCAGCCTGCCGACGCGTTGATGATGGCGAAACCGTCGCCCTGGGGAGAGCTGCGACGCCAGGTACGTGGGGCGGGGTGGACTCCGTACGAAGGCACGAACCCGCGCGCCCGGGAGCGCCTCTTCCGCCAGCGCTACGCCGTGGTCATCGCCCTGGCGGTGGCGGGTTTCCTGCTCCCCGACGTGGCCCGCGGGCTGGCGCTGGCGGTGGTGCTGGTGGGGGTCGCCATCAACGGTGCCGCCCACCTGGTCTCGCGTCGGCTGGACCGCATCCCCGTGTGGCTCTACGTCACCGACCTGGCCGCATGCCTCGGGTTCCCCCTCCTGTACCCGGTCACCTTCGTACCCGGCGCGTTCATGGCCCTGGCCGTGATCTGCATGGCCGCCACGCTCAGCGGGGTGGCGGTGGCCGCCGCCCTGGGCCTGGCCGCCACCGTGGGGCTCGCCGTGGCGCAAGTGGCGATCGACGTCGACGGAGGTGCGGTCGCCGTGGTGGGGTTCGGCGCCACCGCGTTCGTGCTCACCGAGGCGGTCGGGCGCCTCGCCGCCGAGCAGACCGTGCTGCGCCAGCACCTCAACGGCGTCATCGATGGTCTCGACGCCGCCCTATGGGTCCGGTCGGTCGACGAAGACCGGATCACGTTCGTGAACCAACGGGCGGTGGCCATGCTCGGCTGGACCGAGGACCAGTGGCTCGAGCCCGGGTTCTGGTCGGCGCGGGTCCACCCCGACGACCTGGAGACCACCCAGGCCACCCTGGACCGGGCCACCGCCCTGGGCATCGACACCGACGTCACCTACCGCTTCCGGACAGCAGACGCCCGGTGGCTGCACCTCCACGACCGCATCACCGCCGACGTCGACGGCAACGGCCGGACCACGCCGCTGCGGGGCCTGAGCCTCGACGTGTCCGAGCAGTTCCGCATCGAGCAGCGGGTCAACCAGTACGCCGACATCGTGGACCGCATCGACCTGGCCCTCCTGGTCCTCCGCCTCGAAGAGGGCCCCGACGGCACCCTGATCATGGACGGGGCCAACGCGGCGGCGAGCCGGCTGGTGCACCGAGACCTCCACCCCCTCATCGGGGCCACCCTGGAGGACGCCTTCCCCGCCCTGGCCGGTTCACGACTTCGCCACCGCCTGGCGCTCGTCATCGAGCGCGGCGTCCCCCTGCGGGTCGACGACCTGCTCGTGCGGCCCACCCGGGGCGAGCCTCGGGTGGTGACCCTGCGGGCGTTCCCCCTCACCGGCCGCTCGGTCGGCGTGTCCCTCCAGGACGTCACCGAGTCGGTGGCGGCCTCGGAGGCGCTGCGCCGTCAGGCCCTCTACGACAGCCTCACCGGGCTCCCGAACCGCCGCCTCCTCGACGAGGAGCTGCACCGGACGCTCAGCCAGGAACCCCTGCCCGGCGAGACCATCGCCCTGCTGATGATGGACCTGGACCAGTTCAAGGAGGTGAACGATGCCCTCGGCCACCACGTGGGCGACCAGCTCCTGCGCAGCATCGGCGACCGCCTGACCGCCGAGCTCGACGATGCCCTGATCGCCCGGCTCGGCGGCGACGAGTTCGCCGTGGTCCTGTCGGGACTGGTCGACGAGGCCGACGCCCGCAACGTGGCCGACCGCATCCGCAAGACGCTGGCCGAGCCGTTCATGCTCGAGGACGTGCGGCTGCAGTCGAACGCCAGCATCGGCATCGCCCTCTACCCCGACCACGCCAGGGACGTGCCCACGCTGATCCAGCGGGCCGACGTGGCCATGTACATGGCCAAGCGGGCCGGGGCCGGGGTGGCCGTGTACGCGGCCGAGCACGACCGCTCCAGCATCGAACGCCTCACCCTCATCGGCGACCTGCCCGACGCCGCCCCCACCGGCCAGTTCGTGCTGCACTACCAGCCCTGCATCGCCCTCCGCACCGGCCGGCCGGTGCGGGTCGAGGCGCTGATCCGCTGGCAGCACCCCCGCTACGGGCTGCTCGCCCCCGACCAGTTCGTGGAGCTGGCCGAGCTGTCGGGTGCCATCCAGCCCATGACCAGATGGGTGGTCCGCGAGGGCATGGCGGCGGCGGAGACCTGGCGGGCAGCCGGCCACGAGCTGGGCCTGGCCGTCAACCTGTCGGTCCGCAACCTCTACGACCCCGAGCTGGTGGCGTACCTCGAGTCGGCCCTGGAGGACCACGGCATGCCGCCGGGCGACCTGATACTGGAGCTCACCGAGACCGAGCTGATGGACGACCCGTCACTCGCACGCGAGGTGTTCACCGCCCTCGGCGACCTCGGGGTGAACACCGCCATCGACGACTTCGGCACCGGCTACTCGTCGCTCACCTACCTGCGAGACCTGCCGTTGCAGGAGATCAAGATCGACAAGTCGTTCGTGGCCGAGATGCACCGCCGCAGCGACGAGTTCACCATCGTGCGGTCGATGATCGACCTGGGCCACAACCTGGGCCTGGAGGTGGTGGCCGAGGGGGTGGAGCACGCCGACGATCTGCAGCTCCTGCGCCGGCTCGGCTGCGACCTCGGCCAGGGCTTCCACTTCAGTCGCCCGCTGCCGCTCGACGAGCTCCTGGTGTGGCTCCAACAGCACGATGCCGACGCCGCCACGTCCTGACACGACGACTGATACGACGACTGATACGACGACTGATCTACGGCTGATCCGACGGGCCGGCTGATGTGAGCAACCCCGGCACCCGTCGGTACGATCGGGCGCCATGAGCGCTCCCGATCTCGCCGCCGCCGCCACCGTCATCGACATCGCCTCCGGAGTGGTCGACGCCGCCACCCGGCGCCTGGCCGCGGCCGGCTCGATCGACGACCACCAGGTCCTCGCCTACGACCTGGCCCACGCCGCCGCCGCCGTGGCCACCGCCGAGGGGCTGCTGGACTACGGCGCCAAGGGCGACCTCGAGGGCCGCATC
>WBZL01002987.1_pt1 | contig 15876 bp, 14 predicted proteins | sample 5204291 | NCBI WGS metagenome assembly WBZL01 (sample SAMN12344345, study PRJNA552823) | activated sludge metagenome | biome: Activated sludge suspended growth; feature: Nitrification reactor; material: Wastewater; isolation source: activated sludge from nitrification reactor of wastewater...
TCGGAGTCGGCGCCTTCGCGGATGCGGTGCTGGCGGCGCAGCACGCGGTCGATCTCGCTCATCGCCTTGGTGATGTTGGCTGGCGTGTCGACCTTGACGGTGATCGAGCGCAGGCGGTCGTTGCCGATCAAGCGGAAGCGCGCCGTGGTGAGCGGGACGAGGATCTGGTCGTCCGGGTTGAACCAGGAGACCTGGCCCTTCTCGGCGAGGGTCCCGATGACCTCGAAGTTCATCCCGCCAATCTTGATCGACTGGCCGATGAGGTCGGCCGGTGCGCGGCCGAGGTTGCGGGCCACCTCGCTGCCGATCACCGCCACGCGCCGCCGGCCTTCGAGGTCCGGGGCATCGAAGAAGCGACCGCCGCTCAGCTTGTAGTTCTGCACCCGCGGATACTCGGTCGTCGAGCCGATCACCGAGGTGGTGGCGTTCTTGTTCTCGTACTCCACCTGGAAGCTGCGCGACATCTCGGGTACCACGGCGGCTGCGGTCGTCATCTCGCCGCGCAGGGCATCGGCGTCTTCCGGGGTGAGCTCTTTCTCGCCCTGGGAGACCCCCATGCTGCGCTCTTGGCCCGGGCGGATGAAGAGTAGGTTGGTGCCCATCGACTCGATCTGCTCGGCCACCGCCTGTTGCGCACCCTGGCCGAGGCCGATCATCGCGATCACCGCTGCCACGCCGATGATGATGCCCAGAGTGGTGAGCAGCGTCCGCAGCTTGTTGGCGTAGATCGCCGCCAGTGCCACGGCGATGATCTCGAAGATGATCACGTGCCACCTCGGCGCGAGCTGCTGCGGTTGGTCATCCCCGGCATGCCGCCCATCCGCTGCATGCGCTGGCGGAACTGCTCGGACTGCCGCAGCTGGGCGGCGCTCGGCAGGAGAGCGACCTCGGTGCCGGGCGGGAGGTCGCCGCGGATGGCCGACACCTCCCAGTTCTTGAGGCCCACCTCGACGGCGACCGGGCGATAGCTGCCATCCGGCTGCGGTAGGAAAACGAAGCGTTGGTCCCGGCCGGCCTCGCGGGGCGTCGCTGGGGTGGCGGCAGCCGCCTCGCCACCCTCGCCAGGCCCAGGCCGGCCGCCGCGCTCGCCGTTCGTGCCCTGGCCGAAGTCGAGGAAGGCGGCGAGCTTCTCGGTCTCCTCCGGCGTCTTCAACGCCTCGTTGGCGACCATCAGCACGTCCTTCGCCTCGTCGATCAGCACCTCGATCTCGGCGTTCATGCCGGGCTTGAGTAGGCGGTCCCGGTTGTCGATGCGGGTGAGCACCGGGAAGAGGGTGACGTTCTGCTGGACCACCGCCTGCGGCTCGATCTTGAGGACCTCGCCGCGGAACTCGTGGTCAGGGAAGGCCTCGACCCGGATCACCACCGGCAGGCCGGCGCGTAGCTTGCCGATGTCCACCTCATCCACCAACGATCGCACCTGGACCTCGGTGAGGTCGGCGAGGGTCAGCAGCAGGGTGCCGCCGGAGACCTGCGACACGGCGGAGCTCACCACCTGACCCACCTCGACGCTCTTTGCGAGCACGGTGCCGTCGATCGGCGAGCGCACCGTGGTCTCGGCAAGCCGTTCGGCGGCGTTGTCCTGCGCCTTGGTGGCCCGCACCACATCGGACTTGGCGGTGGTGACCGCCAGCTCGGCGATGTCGAGGGCAGACTGCGCGATCAGCCCCTCGGCAAACAGGCTGCGCGAGCGGTTGAGCTCGACCTGGGCGTTGTCCAGCCGGGCCTGGGCCGCCTGCAGGTCGGCCACGGCCTGGTCCAAGCTGTTCTGGGCGTCGCGTGGCAGGAGCTGGACGAGGAGCTGGCCGGCCTTGACGTCATCCCCGGTGTCCGCGGCCATCTGGATGATCTCGCCAGAGGCCTTCGACTTGACCTCGACCTTGCGGATGGGCTCGATGACGCCGTCGGCCGAGGCCGTCAGCCGCACCGTTCCACGCTGGACGGTGGTGGTCGCATAGCGTGGTTGGCTCTCGGTCTTGCTGCCGCAACCGGCGACCGCGAGACCGCCAGCGAGGGAAAGCAGGACGAGAAGAGAAGCTCGGCAGAGGGACATCGAAGGCACGCGATTCTCCTGAAGGGTCTGGGGGCGGGTGTTGCCCCGTCTGGGCTGGTTGCTGCCGCCGCGCCTGCAGCCAGGCTGCGAAACCCGCCTCGGCCACTACATACGTAGGAGATCGCGGAACGTTGTCGCCGTCAAGTCGCCGCCGTCCACCGCCTCGACGGGGACGCCGAGCACCGCGTCGCGTCCGCTCGCTGCAGCGTAGACTCCGCGCGGGAGGAAGGTGGCCGATGAACGAGTCCAGGCGAGTGCAGGCCGAGACGCTCCTGGCGCAGTTGGTGGCCGTCGATTCGATCAACCCGGACCTGGTGCCAGGGGCGGCCGGCGAGGGGGCGATCGCCGAGCTGGTGGCCGCCTGGCTCGCGGCGCGCGGCGTCGACGTCTCGCTCCACGAGATGGCGCCGGGCCGGCCGAGCGTGGTGGGGGTCGCCCGCGGGCGGGGCAGCGGCAAGGCCTTGCTGCTCAATGGCCATCTCGACACCGTGGGCGTCGAGGGCATGACCGCGCCGCACACGCCGCGCGTCGAGGCCGGTCGCCTCTATGGCCGCGGTGCCTACGACATGAAGGGTGGCGTGGCCGCCGCAATGCTGGCCACCGCCGCGGCCGTTGAGCTCGGCCTCGCTGGCGACGTGATCTTCACCGGTGTGGCGGACGAGGAGAACGCTGGCCTGGGGACCACGCAGGTTCTTGCCGAGGCCCTCGACAGCGGCCGGCGGGTGGCCGGGGCGATCGTCGCCGAGCCGACCGAGCTGGCCCTGGCGGTGGCGCACAAGGGTTTCGTCTGGCTCGAAGCCGAGACCCGCGGGGTCGCCGCCCACGGCTCGCGCCCCCACCTCGGCGTTGACGCCATCGTCAAGATGGGCAAGCTGCTGGTGGCCTTGGGCGAGCTCGACGAGCGGCTGCAGGCCGGCACCCGTCATCGGCACCTCGGCCCGGCATCGCTTCACGCCTCGTTGATCACTGGAGGGGCCGAGCGTTCCAGCTACCCGGAGCGCTGCTGGCTGGCACTCGAACGGCGGACGATCCCCGGCGAGACGGCGGCGCAGGTCCTGACGGAAATCGCCGGCTTGATCGCGGCGCTGGCGGCGAGCGACCCGGCCTTTCGCTGCGAGCTGCGGCTGGGCCTCGAAAGGTTGCCGATGGAGACGGCAGAAGACCACTCTTTCGTGGCCCTGGTCGCGGCGGCGGCCCAGGAGGCGAGCCGCAGCGAGGTCTCCGTCGGCGGGGTCTCCTACTGGAGCGATGCCGCGACCATCGCTGCCGCCGGGGTGCCGACCGTGCTCTACGGACCGCTCGGGGCAGGCGCTCACGCGGTGGAAGAGTGGGTCGACCTCGACAGCGTGGCGCAGTGCGCCGAGGTCTATCTGGCGACGGCGTGCCGGCTCTGTGGCTAGTTCTCGCCGAGGTCGCTCTCGCTGGGCTCGCTGGCGCTCGCTGCGGCCTCGGCCTCTGCCTCCGACGACGGTAGCGGCATTGCCGCCAAGACGTCCCTGGCGCGCTCGGCGTCAGCCTCTTCCACCTGCAGCTCGAGGGGGCCCACCACCAGGTTGAAGCCCGTCCCAATGCGGCCGGCGCCGAAGAGGTCTTGCAGGCCCTCGCCGTGCACCACGCAGGGGATGCTCTCTTCGTCGAGGAGGCCCTTGGCAACGGCGACGAGGGTCGCGTCCCCCACGAAGACGGTGACGGGCTGTTCCCAGGCGAGGGGAGAGGCGGGCGGGGAGCCCGGAACCAGCTCGCGGTTGCAGCTGGGGCAGCGCTCGATCCCCTCGCGGTACTCGGCATTGCAGTCTGGACAGAACATGGTGGCCTCCTGGGGCCAGTGTATCCCGCCCGGGCGGCCATCTCGACCGAGGCGGCGATCTGGCGCTAGCAAAATGCGAGTGCTATCCTTGCGCCATGCCAGCGGTCCATATTCGGGACCTGAGTCCCGAAGTCGTTGACGCGCTCAAACGGCGGGCCGCTCGCCATGAGCGGTCGTTGGAGGGCGAGCTACGCTTCCTGCTCACCAGCGTTGCCCGCGAAGAGCCTCCGGCGCAACCTCTACCGGCCATCCGATTGCATCTCGCCGCTTCGGCCGAGCCGGGCGCGGCGGCGGGCGAGCCACTCTGGCGGCGCGAAGAGATCTACGGCGACGAGGGGCGGTAGCGACAGGCGTCGGCGATGGACCCGCTCGCGACGCTCGTCGACACCAACGTGCCGCTCACGGCCAGCACGCCCGATCGCCGTCTTCACCAGGCTGCTCTCGCGGTCCTCAACGAGTGGCCCAGCGCTGGCGTGCCGCTCGCCCTGAGCGGCCAGATCATCCGGGAGTACCTCGTCGTCGCAACGCGGCCCCGGCCGGCGAACGGTCTCGGCCTTGGCCCGGCTGAAGCGCTCGAAAACGTGGCGGCGTTCCGCTCTCGCATGCGCGAGCTGGCCGCTGGCGAAGCCGCCAGCGAGCGTCTGCTGGCGCTCGTGGCGAGATACGCTTGCCGGGGCAAGCAGATCCACGACGCGAACCTCGTCGCCACCGCCTTGGCTCACGGCGTGCGACGCTTGGTGACCGCCAACCCTGGCGACTTCGTGCGCTTCGGCGGTGAGATCGAGGTGCTCGACCTCGCCGCCTTCGCCACCTAGTTGGCGGCCGGCAGCTGCGCCGCAGCGACCAGGGCCTTGATCTTCTCTTCGAGAGGCGGTGCCTTGAGTCCGGCGGCATGGGCCTGCTCGAGCGCGGCGTCGGCGCTCATCCCCTCGTCGAGCACCAGGTAGCTGAAGTAGAGCGCGCCCACCCGGTTGGAGGAGCTGCAGTGGAGATAGAGCGGCCGCTCGGCGCTGGCGAAGGCCGCGCGGAAGGGCTCGATGGTGCCGGCGTCGAGGCTCTCGAGGGTCACTGGCAGGTTGAGGTAGGTGAGTCCCAGCTCGGCCAGTCGCGCCGGCTCGTCGAAGCCGCGCTCCTCGCTCGCCGGCCGGAGGTCGATCACCGTCTTGTAGCCGGCCGCGGCCACCGCCGCGAGCTGCTCAGTGGTGGGCTGTCCGCTGACCAGCAACTCGGGAGCGAGCTGTTTCGCCCAGATGATCCCGAAAGGGCCGGTGGGTGGTGGGGGAGGTGGTTGGGGCGGTGGCGCCGGCGCCACCGCGACCGGCGGTTGTGCGGTCTCCTGCGCCCGAGCCGGCGCGACGAGCCAGCTCGCTGCCAGGGCAGCGAGCAGCAGAGCTAGGGTGAGGCGGCGAGCTCCGGCGCGACGCCGGTCCCGCAAGATCATCGGAAGCATCGGGAGTCTCCTTCGCGAGCGGGCCGAGGCGGCTTTGCCGCCGGGCCCCGGAGAGGCGATCCTCTCACGAAGCCCGGCGGCTGCCGTTTGCTGGCGGCGCCGGCCTCTTCAGGCCGCCCCTTGCTCGGCGGGCGGCTCGACGTGCACGCTGAGCTCGCCACCCTGGATCCCGACCTCGACCCGGGCGCCGTCCGGCACCTGGCCGGCAATGATCGCCCGTCCCAGCCGGGTCTCGACATGGCGCTGCAAGAAGCGCTTGAGGGGCCGCGCACCGTAGACCGGGTCGTAGCCCTGGCGGGCCACCAGCTCCTTGGCGGCATCGCTCAACACCAGCGTCACGTTGCGCTCCGCCAGCCGGCGACCGAGGGCTGCTGTCTGCAAGTCGACGATCTGCTTGATCTCGCCCAAGGTGAGCGGCTTGAAGAGCACGATCTCGTCCACCCGGTTCAAGAACTCCGGCCGGAAGTGCGCCCGCATCTCGTGCAGAACGGCCTCGCGGGCCATCTCGGAGATCTCGCCCCGATCGTTGACCCCTTCGAGCAGATGGGGCGAGCCGATGTTCGAGGTCATGATGATCACCGTGTTCTTGAAGTCCACGGTGTGGCCTTGCGCGTCGGTCACCCGCCCGTCGTCGAGGATCTGCAGCAGCACGTTGAAGACGTCGTGGTGGGCCTTCTCGATCTCGTCGAAGAGCACCACGGAGTACGGCTTGCGGCGCACGGCCTCGGTCAGCTGGCCACCTTCCTCGTAGCCCACGTAGCCGGGCGGGGCGCCGATCAACCGTGAGACGTTGTGCTTCTCCATGTACTCCGACATGTCGATGCGGACGAGGTTCTCTTCGCTGTCGAAGAGGGACTCGGCCAGGGTCTTGGCGAGCTCGGTCTTGCCGACCCCGGTGGGGCCGAGGAAGATGAACGAGCCGATGGGGCGGCGCGGGTCCTTGATGCCGGCGCGGGCGCGGATCACCGCATCGGCCACCAGATCGACGGCCTCGTCCTGGCCGATCACCCGGCGATGGAGGATCTCGTCGAGGCGTAGCAGCTTCTCGCGCTCGCCCTCGACCAGGCGGGTCACCGGGATCCCCGTCCAGCGGGCGACGATCTCGGCGATCTCGTGCTCGGTGACCTCCTCGCGCAGCAGGGTGCCGCCGGCCGCCTGCCGCGCGGCGATCTTCGCCTCCTCGGCCGCCAGCTCGGCCTCCTTCTGAGCCAGCTTGCCGTACTTGAGCTCGGCGGCGCGGTTGAGGTCGTACTGCCGTTCGGCCTCTTCGATCTCCCGCCGCAGCCCCTCGATCTCTTCGCGCACCCCGCGCACCTTGTCGATTGCCGCCTTCTCGGTCTCCCACTGCGCCCGCATGGCACCGGCCTGCTCCTTGAGGTCGGCCAGCTCACGGCCCAGCTCACCGAGGCGCTCGCGGCTCGCCTTGTCCTTCTCCTTGTTGAGGGCGGCCTCCTCGATCTCGAGCTGCATGATCCGCCGGGTCACCTCGTCGAGCTCGGAGGGCATCGAGTCGATCTCGGTGCGCACCATGGCGCAGGCCTCGTCGACCAGGTCGATCGCCTTGTCGGGCAAGAAGCGGTCGGCGATGTAGCGGTGCGAAAGCGTGGCAGCGGCGACCAGGGCGTTGTCCTGGATGCGCACACCGTGGTGGGTTTGGAAGCGGTCCTTGAGGCCGCGGAGGATGGAGATCGAGTCCTCGACGCTGGGGGCGTCGACCATCACCGGCTGGAAGCGGCGCTCGAGGGCGGCGTCCTTCTCGATGTACTTGCGGTACTCGTCGAGCGTAGTGGCGCCGATGCAGTGCAGCTCGCCGCGGGCGAGCATCGGCTTCAAGAGGTTGCCGGCATCCGTCGAGCCTTCGGTGCGGCCGGCACCGACGATGTTGTGCACCTCGTCGATGAACAGCAGCACCCGGCCCTCGCTGCTCTTGATCTCGTTGAGCACGGCCTTCAGGCGCTCCTCGAACTCACCGCGGTACTTGGCCCCGGCCAACAGCGCCCCGAGGTCGAGAGAGAAGATCGCGCGGTCGCGCAGCCACTCGGGCACGTCGCCGCGCACGATGCGCTGGGCGAGCCCCTCGATGATCGCCGTCTTGCCGACGCCTGGCTCGCCGATCAGCACGGGGTTGTTCTTGGTCTTGCGCGACAGGATGCGCACCACCCGGCGGATCTCGGCGTCGCGGCCGATCACCGGGTCGAGCTTGCCGGAGCGGGCCTGCTTGACGAGGTCGACACCGTACTTGTCGAGGGCCTCGTAGGCGGCCTCCGGGGTGGCGCTGGTCACCCGCTGGCTGCCGCGCACGGCGGTCAGGGCAGCGAGGAAGCGGTTGCGGTCGACGCCCATCTGGCGCAGCAGGCGCGGTGCCGGCTGGTCGCCGCGTTCATCGATCAGGGCGAGCAGCAGGTGCTCGACCGAGACGTACTCGTCCTTGAGGCGGCGGGCCTCGTCCTCGGCGCGCACCAGCGCCTGCTGCAGGCGCTGGCTGATGTAAATCTTGCCGGCCTCGACGCCTGACCCCGAGACCCGCGGCCGGTTGCCGAGGGCGCGCTCGAGCTCGCTCGCCAGAGCGGCCGTCTGGATCCCCATCCGCTCGAAGAGGCGGGGCACCAGCCCCTCGGCATCGGCGAGCAGGGCGGCCAGCAGGTGCTCGCTGTCCACCTCTTGCTGGCCGAGGCGAACGGCCAGGGTCTGCGCCTGCTGGAGGGCCTCCTGGGACTTCTGCGTCAGCTTGTTGAGGTCCATGGTCTCTCCCTTCTTCCTGCTTTCACCTCGCTGCTTGCGGCTCAGGCGGTCCGGGCCCGGAACGCCGAGGCTGCGGCGAGCTCCTCGAAGAGCTCCCGCTCGCGGCTGCTCAGCGCCTCCGGCACCAGGATGCGAATCTCGGCCAGAAGGTCGCCCCGCCCGCCGTCAGCGGTGGGGAAACCCTGGCCTTTCAGGCGGATCGTGCGACCCGACGACGAGCCGGCCGGGATGCGCACGGCGAGCCGGCCACCGAGGGCCTCGACGTGCACCTGGCCGCCGAGCGCCGCTTCCCAAGGCGTGACGTCGATGAAGGTGCGCACGTCGTAGCCCTCGAGGCGGAAGCGCGGGTGGGGCAGGAGCTCGATCTTCAGATAGAGGTCACCCCGTGGCCCGCCGCTGCGCGACGGGGCACCCTTGCCGCGCAGGCGGATCCTGCCGCCGGGGCGCACGCCGGCCGGGATGTTGACGGTGTAGGTCTTGCGCTCGGCGGTCGCCGGGTCGGCGAGGGTGATCTCTCGCTTGCCGCCCCGGGCCGCCTCTTCGAGGTTCAGCGCGAGCATCGCCTCCTGGTCGCTCCCCTGGCTGGCGAAGGGGCCGGCACCCGGCCCGCCGCCGGGGCGGCCCGGTCGGCCACCACCGAAGAGCATGTCGAAGAAGGAGGAGAAGCCGCTGCCCCCGAAGCCCCCGCCACTGAAGCCGCCGGGGCCGAAGCCGCCCTGCCCGAAGCCGCCGAGGTCTCCGAAGTCGAAGCGGAACTCCTCGGCGCCGGGCGGCGGTGCGCCGCCGCGCTGCGCAGCTCGCCAGGCGCTGCCGTAGCGATCGTACTTGGAGCGGCGTTCGGGGTCCTTGAGCGCCTCGTAGGCCTCGCCGACCTCCTTGAACTTGCCCTCGGCCTCGGAGCTCGCGTTGACGTCCGGGTGGTATTTGCGGGCGAGCTTACGGTAGGCCTTCTGAATCTCGTCCTGCGAGGCGTCTCGTGTCACCCCCAGGATCGAGTAGTAGTCCTTGTATTCCAAAGCATCCCCCCCTGCGCTAGGCGCGAGCGGTTCTCCTCAGCATCTCGATCTCATTCTAGGCCGTTCAGACTTCACTGGGCTGGCTCTTGCTGCTCAAGAATTCTTAGCGCAAGACACTCAAGTATCGAAACGGACAGAGGCCCGCCCGCATTCCCGTGGCGGGCGATTCCTCAGGCCTGGCTGAACGTTGGACCGACGAAGCGCTGCGGGCTGAAGGCGGCGAGCTCGCCCGAGGTTTCGCCGTCGAGAGCGACACGGGCGACCTCGCGGGCCGTCCAGGGCGCGAGCAGGATGCCGTTGCGGTAGTGCCCCGTGGCGTAGACGACGGGTGCCTCACCCAGGTGGCCGAGGAGGGGAAGGCCGTCAGCCGTGCCGGGTCGAAGCCCAGCCCAGTGGGCCTCGAGACGCGCCCCGGCGAGGCCCGGCAGCAGGTCGAGGCCGCGGGAGAGGAGGCCGTGGACGCCGCCCACGGTGGTCTGGCTGGCGAAACCGACCTCCTCGCTGGTGGCCCCGACGAGCAGGCTGTCACTGCCGCGCCGCACCGTGTAGGCCCCCGAACCACGGACGATGCCGCCGAAGTCCCAGGCCACCCCGGAAAGGAGCAGGATCTGGCCGCGGACCGGCCGCAGGGGCAGCACGGGAAGGCCAGGGAGGCTGCCGCTCCAGCAGCCCGCAGCGACCACCAAGAGGTCGGCCTCCCAACTCTGGGAGGCCGCTGCCACGCGGACGGTCGAGCCGCTGACCTCGACGCGCTCGATCGCCGCACCGTAGGTCACGCTCACCCCGCTGCGGGCGGCGCTTTCGCCGAGGGCGGCACAGACGCGCAGATTGTCGACGCGATGCTCGCCGGGAAGATAGAGACCACGCCGGGCCGCTGCGGCGAGCCCTGGCACGTGCCGGCGCCAGGTCGCCAGGTCGGCCTCCTCGACGCGCTCGCCGAGCGCCGCCGCGGCCGTCGCCAGCGCGTCGAGCCGAGCTTCGTCGCCTTCGGTGAGAGCGATCTCCAGAGCCCCGGAGGAGTCGTAGTCGAGGTCGACCCCGCTCTCCTCGGCCAGCTCGGCTGCCCAGCTCGGCCACAGGTTGCGGCTGGTACGGCAGGCGGCGAAGAAGGGGCCCGGCCGCGGCGCTTCGCCGAGGGGGGAGAGCATTCCGGCGGCGGCCTTGGAGGCCTGGGCACCGTGCTCCTCCCGTTCGAGGACGTGGACGCGCGCTCCGTGGCGAGCGAGCTCGCGGGCGCAGGCGAGGCCGATGATGCCGCCGCCGAGGACGAGCACGTCCGGCTTGCGGAACGTCCACAGCGCGGGTGGGCCGGGATCGGGCACCAGGTGCGGCGTGGCGCCAGCACTTTCCGGCGCAGCCACAGCCAGGCTTGGTGAGCGGTTCGAGGCGGCTGCGCTGTCTTGGCGAGAGGGGCTGGGCGAGGGATCGGGCATGCCGTCGCGCAGTATAGCGCTCGGCTCTTCTCCGACGATCGCCGCGGGAGAGCGAGCGCGGCGTTGGCCGGGAGGCTAGAATGCCGCGGCCCGCCCCTGCAGATGAAGCCCGCCGAGAACACCGCCGCCGTCCTGGACCGGCTTGCTCGCCGCGAGCTGATCGTCGTCAGCGGCAAGGGCGGGGTGGGCAAGACCGTCCTTGCTTGCGCTCTCGCCTGGCGTCTGGCCCGTGGTGGGCGCCGTGTGCTCCTCCTCGAGGTCGATCCGCGGGAGAACGCCCACCAGATGCTGGGTGCGCCGCCGTCCGGCGGCGAGATCCTGACTGTCGAGCCGGGGCTCGCGCTGCAGAACCTCGACCCGCGGCGGGTGCTCGACGAGATCCTCCTCGAACGGGTCCGCCTCGGGCCGCTTCTCCGGCGGGTGCTCGCCAGCCCGATCTATCACCAGCTCGCCGAAGGCATGCCCGGCCTGCGAGAGCTGGCGGTGATCGCTCAGGCGATGCGCGCCACGGCCGGCGGACGTTTCGACTGCGTCGTCCTCGATGCGCCGGCCACCGGGCATGGCGTCAGCTTGCTGGCCGCCCCGGGGCTGGTGAGCGAGGCGCTGCCGAGCGGCCCGGTAGGGGCGATGGCAGCCGAGATGGCAGCGCTCGTGGCCGCGCCGACGCGGACCGGGATGGTCATCGTCACCCTCGCCGAAGAGATGCCTGTGGCCGAGGCGCTGGACCTCGAGGCGCTGCTTCGGGCCCGCCTCGAGCGCGCCGCCGACCTCCTGATCGTCAACGGCCTCTATCCACCGCTGCCGGCCGGTGAGCCGCCGGGAGCGAGCGAAGCGAACGGGGTCGACCTTGAGCTCTGGCGCCGCCGGCGGGCGATCAACGAGCGCGAGCTGGCGCGGCTGGCGGAGCTCTGGCTCGGCCCGCGGGTCGAGCTGCCGCTACTGGCCTGCGGCCGCGGGCGGGTGCTGGTCGAGGCGCTGGCCGCCGCGCTCGCGGGGGAGGGCGCTTGAGCGTCGCTCCCGGAGCGCGCCTGCTCGTCGTCGTGGGTTCCGGCGGCGTGGGCAAGACGACGGTGGCGGCGGCGCTCGGCGTCGATGCCGCTCGCCACGGCGCCCGCACCCTGGTGATGACATTCGACCCCTCGCAGCGGCTGAAGCAGAGCCTGGGGGTCGGGGACCGGGCCCTCGATGCCGAGGTCGAGGTGCCGCTGTCCGGCCTCGCGGGGCTGGAGGCCACGGGGCAGGGCAGCCTGGCGGCGAGCCTCCTCGATGCCCGCCGCACCTTCGATCGCCTGGTGACGCGCTACTCGCCGGACGCCGCGGCCCGCGAACGTATCCTCACCAACCCGTTCTACGATCGCCTGTCGGGTGGCCTCGCCGGCATCCTCGAGTACATGGCGGTCGAGCGACTGTTCGAGGTCGCCGCCAGCGAGCGCTTCGACCGCATCGTCCTCGACACCCCACCGACCCGTCAGGCCCTCGACTTCCTCGGTGCTCCCGATCGGATCGTCTCCTTCCTCGACAGCGGGGTGCTCAAGCTCGCCTTGCGGCCGTGGTTCGACGAGCAGGGCCGGTTCCGGCCGACGGCACGCTGGGGAGCGCTCGGCCGCGGCGTCGAGAGCTATCTCGACCAGATCGTCGGCCTCGAGTTCCTGCGTCAGATGGGTGAGTTCTTCCAGGCCTTCGCGCCGCTCTATGCCGGCTTTCGTTCCCGCGCCGAGGAGGTCAAGCGCCTGCTCGCCGCTCCTTCAACCCTCTTCCTGCTGGTCGCTGGCCCGCAGGAGGAGTGCATCCCCGATACGGTCTTCTTCGCCCGCAAGCTCGCCGAGCGTGGGCTGCGCACCGGGCCCCTGATCATCAACCGGATCCACCCCCGGCAGCAGGCTGTGGGGCACCTCGGCACCTGGCAGCACGGCGCCGATCTCCTGCACTGGTTGGGTGAACGCGATTGCCGCGGCGCGGCAGAGCTGCGCAGTCGGTTGAGCGCCGACGAGTCCGCGATCGAGCTTCCGCTGATCTCCGAGGAACCGACGCATCTTGCAGCATTGGCGGCACTTGGGTCCGAGATCGGACGGTGCTGGCCAGGTTCCTGAGGCGCCATGGCGCAGTGCGTCAAGGTCTTGCCGCGGCGCGGAAAAATCCGTTGACTTTCTTGCCGCACTGCGGTATCGTCCTCTCACGCCGGCAACCGGCGTCGCGAAGCGAACACCCTGAGCGAACACCGTGTAGGAGCACGACACCGATGATCCGCGTGATCAAGCGCTACGAAAGCCGCAAGCTCTACGACACCGAGGAGAGCCGCTACGTCTCCTTGGAGGACATCTCGAGCTGGATCCGTGCCGGTCAGGAAGTGCGGGTGCTCGACAACGCCACCTCCGCCGACGTCACGGCCCAGACCCTCACCCAGATCATTCTCGACGAGGGCCGCAAGGGCACTTCCTTCCTGCCGAGCGAGCTGCTTCACGATTTGGTGCGCATGGGCGAGCAGGCGGTGCACAGCGGCATGGAGCAGGTGCAGACTGGCGTCGATCGGCTGGTCAAGGCCGGGATCGACCGCCTGGGGCCGGTGCGCCGAGCCCGCGAGGAGATGGCCCGGCTGAAGGCACGGCTGGAAGACCTTGAGGTCTCGCTGTCCCGCCTGGACAGCGACCCGCCCAGCGGCGCCGGCGCAGCGGCTGCCGCCAACGGCCACCGGGCCGAAGAGGCGGCACCGCGGCGGCGTGCCGCCAAGGCCGACAAGGCCACGGTGGAGTCGGAGGGCCCGCAGTAGGTACCGGCGGGCGCAGCTGACGCCGGTCAAGACCGCGCTGGAACGGTCGTGCCCTCGGCAGTGCGTCCGTGCATTAGGTTGTTGCGGAGAGTTGAGAAACGAAGTGAACCGGCCCCCTGACGACCTGGCCGTCGTCAGGGAGCCTCGAACGAAAGGATGAGACCAGTCATGGCAAAGAATACCGCAAAGAACGTCCAGGACGAAATCAAAGACTCGGCCCACAAGATCTGGCTGGCCGGCCTCGGTGCCCTCGCGGCGGCCGAGGAAGAGGGCGGCAAGCTCTTCAAGAAGCTGGTGGAGAAGGGCGAGTCGCTGGAGTCGAAGGGCAAGGAGACGGTGTCCAAGGCGAAGTCGAAGGTCGAGAACGCCTGGGACGACATCGAGAGCAAGCTCGATGACAAGATCACCGGCACCCTTCACCGCATGGGAGTCCCCTCCCGCGACGAGATCCGCAACCTTACCAAGAAGGTCGAGGACCTCGCTGCCAAGGTCGACCAGCTGGCCAGCAAGAAGGCCGCTGCCACCAAGAGCGCCTAGTGCCTAGCTGAAGGACGACCTCCGGTGAAGGGGAGCGGCGCGCACGACCCGAGCAGCACGACGAGCAACCCAGCGAAAGCCAAGATCGGTCTCGCCCTCGCCGGTGGCGCACCCGGCGGGGCGGTTTATGAGATCGGTGCCCTGCGGATGCTGGAGGAGGCCATTGACGGCCTCGATCTGCATGGGCTCGAAGTCTACGTGGGCGTGAGCGCCGGCGCCTTCATCTCGTCTTGTCTGGTCAATCGGCTGACGACGGCGCAGATGTGCCGTTCGATCGTCAGCCAGGAGCCCGGCGAGCATCCCTTCGTCCCCGAGACGTTCTTCACCCCTTCCTACAAGGAGCTCGGCCGGCGGGTGCTGACCGTGCCCCGCCTGCTGGCAGAGAGCGTCTGGCACTATCTCTCCCGCGACCAGGACACCCTCGTCGCGGCCACCATCTCACGGCTCGGCGAGGCGCTTCCCGTCGGGTGCTTCGACAACGAGCCGATCCGCCACTACCTGGAGAAGGTCCTCGCCATCAAGCGGCGGACGAACGACTTCCGCAAGCTGAAGCGCAAGCTCTTCGTGGTGGCGACCGACATCGACTCTGGCCAGGCCGTGCGCTTCGGCGCCCCAGGCTGGGACCACGTGCCGATCTCGAAGGCCGTCCAGGCCTCGACGGCGCTGCCGGGTCTCTACCCGCCAGTCGAGATCGACGGCCGGGCCTACGTCGACGGCATCCTGCTCAAGACCCTGCACGCCTCGGTGGCGATGGAGGCGGGCGCCAACCTGGTGCTTTGCGTCAACCCGATCGTCCCCGTCGACACAGCGCGGGCGGTCGAGGAGGGCTTCCTCAAGCGGGCCCGGCTGACCGACCGCGGCCTGGTCACCGTGCTCGCGCAGGCGGTCCGTACGCTCATCCACTCCCGCCTCGAGGTGGGGATGGCGGCCTACCAGCGCCGCTACGATGCGGACATCGTGCTGGTGGAGCCCAAACGGCAAGACTACGAGATGTTCTTCACCAACATCTTCGGCTTTGCCTCCCGCCGGCGCGTCCTGGAGCACGCCTACGAGGCAACCCGAGCCGAGCTGCTCGAACGCTACGACGAGCTGGCACCGGTCCTTTCCCGGCATGGCCTCACCTTGCGCCGCGACATCCTGGAGAACCGCCGGGCGACCATCTGGCACAGCGTGGACTTGCCGGACCTGGTCGAGGGCGACGGCGAGGAACCCGGTGCGGCGATCGTCAGCCGCCTCGACGACGCTCTCGGCCGCCTGGAGCGCTTGCTCGACGAGCCGGAAGAACGCGCCGCGGCCGGCTAGGGAGGGCCTTCGGCGGCGCCCGTCGCGCCGCTCCAGGCCGAGAGGTCGCCACTCTCGAAGCCGTCGGCGAAGAGGGCCGCTGGCAGGTCGACCGCCCACAGCTCGAAGCCGTGCACTGCGTCGGTTGCCACGAAATAGACCTTTCCTCCTGTCGTCACGAAGTCCTGCGGCGAGGCCGAGAGTGGCCCGGGCGCGAGGTCGGCCAGGTTGAGTGGCGTGCCGCCCGGGAGGAGCGTCCAGCCCTCGCGGCCCAGTCCTGGCGTCGCGGCGCTCCACCAGAGCGCGCCGGCGATCGCACGCAGGAAGAGGGGCCGCGAGCCTTCCGGCCCGGGCAACAGATCGGCCACCAAGTGGGTGCCGGCGGAGGTGCCATCGCTCTGCCAGAGCTCGCGCCCGTGGAGTCCGTCGTCGGCGGCGAAGTAGGCACCATCTCCCAGAGCTGTCAGCTCCCTGGGCTCGGAGCCACGCGGGCCCGGAAAGGCATCGGCGAGGATCCGCGTGCCCACTGCTGTTCCGTCGCTCACCCAGAGCTCCTGGCCGTGCAGGCCATCGTCCGCGACGAAGAAGAGGTGCTCACTGGCAACGACGGCGGCCTGGTAGGGCGCCCAGGGGCCATCGTCGATGGGCGAGGGTAGACCGTCCGCTGGGCCGGGTTGCAGGTCCAGCACCTGCGCCGCCAGCCCCGTCGCGACGTCGAGGCCCCAGAGCTCGCGGCCCGCGGCGGTGGTCGAAGCCGCAAAGTACACCCGTTCCGGGGTCGCGGCGAGGA
>WBZL01002988.1_pt1 | contig 15875 bp, 17 predicted proteins | sample 5204291 | NCBI WGS metagenome assembly WBZL01 (sample SAMN12344345, study PRJNA552823) | activated sludge metagenome | biome: Activated sludge suspended growth; feature: Nitrification reactor; material: Wastewater; isolation source: activated sludge from nitrification reactor of wastewater...
CGCTGTTCACGGCGGAGCTGGCGAACGGCCTGACGATGGCGGTACGCCGGGAGCGTCTGTCCGCCGCCGCGGCCGATCGGGCGGCGCGACTGTTGCAATCACTACCGATCGTCACCGTGACCACCGATTACACGGTTCTCGATCTCCTCCGGCGGTCGTTGTCGGACGAGATCAGCTCATACGACGCCGCGTATCTGCAACTGGCGATGCGATTGGGAGCGACGCTCGCAACCGCGGACTCACAGTTGCGTGCCCGGGCCGTCGCCCTCGGCCTGGGGGTGGCCTGAGGCGCGGACCGACGATCAGCGATAGACGGTGACCTGGGTGTCGAAGGCGCCGTTGGCTGCCGCGATCGCCACGATGATGAAGCCGATGACGGAGATGACCACTCCGATGATCCCCAGGATGAAGCCCGCTTTGGCGACGCCGCCATTGTTGGCCAGGCCCTGGTCGGCGCGATTCATCCCGATCTTGCCGAAGATGATGGCCAGGATGGATCCGATGATCCCCAGGCAGACGAACTGAAGAATCCCCATGACGAGGGCAGCGGTACCCATCCCGTTCTGGGGGGCGGACTGGCCGTAAGAGTACTGGCCGGGCGTCTGATTCGGAGGCGGCATCGACATGGCCACAACCTAGCGCCCGTCAGCCCGCCACGCTCCGAATCAGCAGATTCCGGACAGCGCTACGCCAGCCCCGGGGCTCCCCACACCGCGAACCATCGAGCCAGTGTGTCTTCGAAGGCCAGGTCCGAGCCGACGGTGTCGCGCACCTGGATCTCGAGGATGTTGTCGCGGCCGGGTTGCTCGACCGTGGCGCCCGGAGAGGGGGCGAAGGGATAGAAGGTGCCCTGCTTGAACAGGTAGACCATGCCCAGCACCTGTCCCGCGGGATTCCGGAACGCCACCAGCGAACACAGCAGGGTGGGTCCGAAACCGGTGTCCTTCAAGGTCGCGTTGATCGCGTGCAGGTCGGTGACAAGACCCGCGACATCCGAGGGGTCGCGACGCACCACGAGCCACGTATAGCCGAACGAGTCGCGCACCGACTCGACCTTCGGACCTCCCCCGGCGTCGAGCAAGGCCTGGATCTCGGCCTGGACCTCCGCGAAGGCCTTGCCCTCCGGCGCCCGGAAGGCCACCGAACCGGTACCGGTGGGCACGAAGTCCAGCGACGCCTGCAGCGTGATGGCCGCCGCCGGCAACTGGAACAACTGATCCAGATCCGGTTGGACGGCCTTCTTGCGGCCCAACACGTTGTCGAAGAAACCCACGGTGCTACTGCCCCAACTCGCTGGACACCTTGGCCAGATTCTCGAGTCGCTTCTCCAGCGGCGGGTGACTGGAGAAGACCTTCGCCAGGTCGAAGCCACGCCCCCGGCCCAGTGCCGGGATGAACGCCATCGACGAGACCGCCTCCATCTGCCGCAGGTCCGATGTCGGGATCTGCGCCACGTCTCCGCTGATCTTCTGCAACGCGGTGGCGAGTCCGCGGGGGTTACCGGTCAACAGCGCCCCGCCCCGGTCCGCCGCTAGTTCTCGATACCGTGAGAGTGCCGACGTGAGGATGTAGGACAGAACGTAGACGAGGGCGGACACGGCCACGACCGCCAGCATCACCAGCGCCGCGTTGTTGTCCCGGCGATCCCGCATCAGCCCACCCCACATGGCCGTTCGGATCAGGAGCCCGGCCAGGATCGCCGCGAACGACGCGATAGTCATGACGGTCACATCGCGATGGGCGACATGCGCCAACTCGTGAGACAGGACCCCTTCCAGTTCATCGCGATCCAACCGGCGCAACAACCCGGTCGTCACACACACGACGGCGCGATCCGGAGAGCGCCCCGTGGCGAACGCGTTGGGGACGTCGGTGTCGGCGATGGCGACCCGCGGCTTGGGCATGTCCGCCAGGGCACACAGCCGGTCAACCAGTCCGTGCAGCTGTGGCGCCTGCTCGGGGGTCACGATCTGCGCCCTCATCGATCGCAGCGCCATCGTGTCGGAGAAGTACCACTGCGCGAACAGCATGCCGCCGGCGATGAGGACCACGAAGATCGCGTTCAACCCCACGGCGATCAGGACCACGACCACCAGGACATAGAGCAGCCCCAGGCCACCCATGGTGGTGATCATGCGCCGTGACAGTCCCCTGTCACTGGCGTAGCGAGTGCGGGCCACAACTCAATGGTGCCGCACCCGGCCAGGTTGCACCTACTAGCCCGGGATCAGACCGTCGCTCTTGAGCATGGCGCGGACATCCTCGACCGTTGCGTCACTGGACGGCAGGATGACATCGGATTCGACCAGCTCCTCGTCGGCCAGTTCCTCACCATCCGAGCGCACCTTGGCGAGCATCGCGGCCAGGGCCACGTCGAACGCCTCCTGGTCATCCAGAGCGGCCTCCACGGCCGCATCCAGTTCGTTCAGCTCGTCGATCGTGGCGTCATCGAGCCGGTACTGGCCCTCGCCGGAGATTCGAACGATCATGGTCGACTCCTCAGTTCGATCCGGTGGGCGGCGTGGCGGTCGAGCCCGGAGCCGGCGCGCCCGAGGCGGGCTTGGGCGCCGGAGGGGCCTCCACCGCAGGAGTGCTGGGCGCTTCGACCGCGGCGGGAGCGGGGCCACCGATCTCGGCCTTCAACGCAGCCAGTTGGGTGTCGACGTCGCTTTGGGAAGCCATCGCCTCCAACTCCCGGGTCAGATTGTCCTTGGTCGTCCCGGTCGGATCGTCCAGGGCGCCCGAAGCGAGCAGTTCGTCGATGGCGCCGGCCCGGGCCTGCATCGTCTGGGTCTTCTCTTCGGCCCGCTGGATCGCCAACCCGACGTCGGACAGTTCCTCCGACACCCCGGAGAAGGCTTCGTTGATCTTGGTCTGTGCCTCGGCCGCGGAGTATTGCGCCTTGATGGTCTCCTTCTTCGTGCGGAAGGAGTCGACCTTCGCCTGCAGACGCTGCGACGCGTCGACCATCTTCTCTTCCTGGTCCTGCAACTGCGTCAACTGCGTCTGCAGGTCATTGAGCTGAACCGTGAGCCCCGACCGGCGGGTGAGCGCCTCGCGCGCCAGGTCCTCGCGTCCCCCGGCGAGCGCCGCCTTGGCCTGCCCCTCGAGTTTGTCGGCCTGTTGCTGTAGTCCCTGCATCTGCAGTTCGACCCGCTTGCGGCTGGTGGCCACGTCGGCGACGCCCCGGCGCACCTTCTGCAGCAGTTCCAACTGCTTCTCGTAGGAGTAATCCAACGTCTCACGCGGATCCTCGGCCTTGTCGAGCATCTTGTTCGCCTTGGACTTGAAGACCAATGTGAATCGCTGCCAGAAGCCCATTGCGGGACGCCCCTTCTCCGGATGTATGGCGGACCCTCCCCACGCTAGTGCGCGTCGGCGGCTCACGCCCCTTCTCGCGGCATTTATCCTGGGTTCGTGTTCGGTCGTCGTTCGTCCCCCGCCCCCACTGATCCCACGGCTGACTCGCCGCAGTCAGACGGTGACTCTGCGGCGCCCAGCGCCGAGCAGCCCAAGGGACGCGCAACCCCCAGCCGCAAGGATGCTGAGGCGCAGCGCAAACAGACCCTGAAGGTGCCGGCCGACCCCAAGGCGGCCCGCAAGGCCATGAAACAGCGCGAACGAGAAGCCCGCATGGAGGCCCGCGCCGGTCTGATGGCCGGCGATGACCGTTACCTGCCGGCCCGCGATCAGGGCCCGGCCAAGGCGTTCGTGCGCGACTACATCGACCGCAAGCGCCGCCTGAGCGAGTACTTCATCTTCATCGCCGTCGGCATCCTGCTGGTCGCCTTTGTCCGCAATCCGCAGGTGCAGAACCTGGTGTCGCTGGTGTGGTTCGTCATCGCGGGCGTAGTGCTGCTCGAAGTGGTGTGGGTGCTGTTCCGACTCAACAAGGAACTCGCCGAACGCTGGCCGGAGAAATCTGAACGTAAGGGCTGCCTGCTCTACGCCGCCTTGCGGATGCTGCAGATCCGGCGCCTGCGGATCCCCCCGCCGAAGGTGAAGCCCGGCGGCGCTCCGGTGGAGAAGTAGCCGCTCCCGACCGTGCTACGGTCGGGTCACCGAACTCGTCCGACGTTCAGGGGAAGCCGGTGCAATTCCGGCGCTGACCCGCAACCGTGATCGGCCCGCAAGGCCGTCAGTCGGAGCACCTGACGGACGGAGAACGGCTCCACCGCCGAGGTCTGCGGGACGGAGCCCCACCCGCAGGGGTAGGGCATCGGACTCGGACCGCTTACCGAAGGGTCCGAATGTCCGTCGCCCGCAGCACCCGATCTTTCGCAGTCGCCGTCGCCGCCCTGGCCGCGTTGGGGACCCTCACCCCGGCTCAGGCCGCAACCGACCGGGGCCTTTACGGCAGCCAGGACCCGACCTATGACGGGGTCTACCGTCAAGGCCTCGCCCTGACCGGCCTCGCTGCGAACGATCTGCGGGTGCCGGGCCGCGCGGTGTCCTGGCTGACGAAGCAGCAGTGCGCCGATGGATCGTTCGTCTCCTACCGGGCCAGGGTCTCCGCTGCGTGCCCGGCCCCGGACCCAGCCGCCTACAGCGGCCCGGACTCCAACTCCACCGCCATGGCCGCGATGGCCCTGCGCGCCGCCGGCGAGAACCAGGCGGCGCGGGCAGCTGTGCGCTACCTGCGCGGGATCCAGAACCGCGATGGCGGTTTCCCCTACTACGCCGGCGGGACCAGCGACGCCAACAGCACCGGGCTGACCCTGGCCGCCCTCAACGGTGCTCGTACCACCGGCGCGCTCAAGAAGCAGCAGAGATCCGCCGCCCGATACCTGCGGTCCGTGCAGTTGCGCTGCTCCGCCGCCCCGGCCGAACGCGGGCTGATGTCCTATCAACGGTCGCCCCTCGCTGCGAACCCCTTTGCCAGCGCCCAGGCTGCGCTCGGGTTGGTGACCACGCTGCCGATGACTCCGGATTCGATCACGCCGCGCCGGCTCCGTTGTGCCGAGGGGAGACTCACCCGCCCGGTGTCTGCGGCGGAGGCGGTGCTGGCCACGCTGCGGCGCGGCCTGCGCGACGGGCTGCTCCCCAGCGCGTTCGGCACCGACGGCGACCCGTCGGCGACCGCTCAGGCCCTCATCGCCGCCCGGGCGGCGGGAATCCGCGGCAAAGAACTGCGCCCGGCTCTCCGCGCGCTGAAGAGGGCCGCCGGCACCTACGCGGTGTCGGGTGGTGTGACTGACGCCGGTGCTACCGGGACGTTGCTCCTGACGGCGGCGGCGACCGGCGGCGACCCCCGGTCGTTCGGGGGCACGGACCTCGTCTCCCTGTTGCGGGCCAGTCGGCGATGAGGCGACTGGGGGCCGTTCTCGCTCTTGCGTCGCTCACGCTGACGATGTGGGCGCCGGGTCCGGCGTCGGCCACCGATTACCGCTACTGGACGTACTGGACCGGTACCGCCAACGGCTGGACGTTCTCGCAGGTGGGGCCGGCCTCGGCGGTGCCCGAGGACGGCAGCGTCGAGGGCTGGCGCTTCGCGCTGAGCACCGGGGTGCGCGGCCAGGGCGCGGAACCCCGGATCGCTGCCACGGCGGCCTTTCGGCAGTTCTGTGGCCCGCAGCCGGCCGCCCCGGGCGCCAAGCGGGTAGCCGTGGTGTTCGACTTCGGACTGCCGGGCGAGGCTCCGGACGGGCAGACGCCGCCTCGGCCCCGTGGCACCTGTGTCGAGGCGCCCGAGCAGGCGACGGGTGCGACCATCCTGTCCCGGTCGGCCACCGTTCGTAGTGACGACGGGCTCGTCTGTGCGATCGGCGGCTACCCGCAGGGCGAATGCGCCCCCGCAGTGACGTCGGGGACGACTCCATCGCCCCGCACGGCGCCCCGATCAACTCCCCGCAGCGCCCCCTCCGAGGAAGCATCTTCCGACCGCGACACCTCGAAACAGGACGAAGGCATGTCGGCCAGCACCGCCGGCGACTCCGAATCCGCCGGGGGCGGCCGCAGCGCCATCGGGGACGCCGGCGGCGACACCACGACGGACCCCGGCACAGCCCGGGACGGGACGCGCGATCGTCAACCCGAACGGCGCGATCGCCCCACGCCCACGCCGGTCAGCACACCGCCGCCTGATGCCGGGTCACCGACCCAGCCCACGTTCATCGCGGCCGACGCCCAAATCCCCACTGACGCCCCCGCCTCCCAGGCGGCCTGGCCGCTGCTCCTGACGGCGCTGGCGGTGGCGGCGGTTGGCGGTCTGTTCTGGTGGCGGCGACGGTCGTGACCCGTCGTCTCGTCGGTGTGATGTGTGCGGCGACCGTGGTCGCGGCCCTGATGGCCGCTCCCACACCTGCCTCGGGGGACTCCGCCGCGGCCCCGAGCTCCGCTGCGTCGTCGACCGCCGCATGGCGACCGGATGTCGCAGCGGCCAAGCGGTACGCCCGACAGCGACCGGGGCGCGTCGGGTTCGTGCTGCGCGACGGCGACGGCGACGGACACGTGGTGGCGTCGCTGCGCCCCCACCGCACCGTGTATTCCGCCAGCATCATCAAGTCGATCTTCGTGACAGCGTTCGTGAACCGCCGATCCGTCCGGGACCGGCCGCTGCGGCGGTGGGAGCGGCAACTCCTGCGACCGATGATCGTGCGCTCCGATGACGGCGCCGCCACGACGGTGCGTGACCTGCTCGGGACCCGCCGGGTCCTCGCCCTGGCGCGCCGGGCCGGGATGACCGACTTCCGCTACAACCCCTACCGATGGGGGCTGTCCCGCATCAGTCCCGACGACATGTCGAGGTACTTCCTGCGACTGCCCGGGCTGCTCACCCCGCGGCATCGCGACTGGGTGATGCGCCTGTTCCACGACATCACCCCTCGGCAGCGCTGGGGGGTGCCACCGGCCACCCCGACGGGTTGGCGCTGGTACCTCAAGGGCGGCTGGATCGACGGCATCGTCAATCAGGTCGCGCTGCTGGAATCGGGCCGGACCCGGTTGTCTCTGGCAGTGCTCATCGTCGGGACCCCTGGCAGCGAGGAACTGGTCCAACGTCATCCCGGCAGGGCGCCGGGCACCCACACGATCACGGGGGTCACCCGTCGTCTGCTGGCCGGACTCTGACGAGTCAGGCGGGGTCCAGCGACATCGGTCCGTAGACGACCCGGTCGTCCTCGAGCAGCACCACACCGCCGACGCCGTGAGAGCGCAACTCGCGCCACGACTCCCCCAGCCACGTCTCGGCGTCGGACTGGCTGGGGAACTGCTGGCCGGCGGCCAGCTCCCCCTGCCACTCGGCGCCATCCGGTCCCTGAAGTTGCCAGTGCCATGCCATGGCGCCACCGTAGTGCGAGCGGGCTCGCGGGGCACTCTCGCGGCCCACCGCGGCCGGTATCCTGATCCGCATGCGCGTCGGAGTTGTGGGAGCCACTGGACAGGTCGGCGAGGTCATGCGTCGGATCCTCGCTGAGCGGGATTTCCCGATCACCCAGATGCGGTTCTTCGCCTCGGCGCGTTCGGCCGGCACCACCCTGCCGTGGGCGGGGCAGGACATTGTCGTCGAGGACGCAGCCACGGCGGACCCCAGCGGTCTGGACATCGCCCTGTTCTCCGCCGGCGGAAGCACATCCCGCGCTCTCGCCCCTGGTTTCGCCGCGGCCGGCGCCACGGTCATCGACAACTCATCGGCGTGGCGGATGGACCCGGATGTCCCGCTCATCGTGAGCGAAGTGAACCCCGAAGCGGTCGCAGAGGTCCGCAAAGGCATCATCGCCAACCCGAACTGCACGACGATGGCCGCGATGCCGGTCCTGAAGCCGCTGCATGACGCCGCCGGGTTGGCTCGCCTGATCGTGAGTTCCTATCAAGCGGTCTCCGGGTCCGGCGTGGCCGGCGTCTCCGAGCTTGCTGATCAGGCTGCTGCTCTGGCCGGCCACGAGACCGCGTTGACCCACGACCCGACCGCTGTGGGACTGCCGCAGCCGGTCAAGTACGTCAAGCCGATCGCGTTCAACGTCGTTGCGCTGGCCGGCTCGTTGGTCGACGACGGGTCAGCGGAGACGGACGAGGAACAGAAACTGCGCAACGAGAGCCGCAAGATCCTGCGGATCCCCGACCTGCGGGTCAGCGGCACGTGCGTTCGCGTTCCGGTGTTCTCCGGTCACTCGTTGAGCATCAACGCCGAGTTCGAGCGCGCCATCTCGGCAACTGCGGCCGAGCAGTTGCTGCGCGACGCCCCGGGAGTGGTAGTGACCGAGGTACCCAACCCTCTCGAAGCAGCCGGGCGTGACCCCAGTTATGTCGGCCGGATCCGCCAGGATCCCGGGGTCCCGGACGAGCGCGGTCTGGCGTTGTTCATCAGCAACGACAACTTGCGCAAGGGCGCTGCTCTCAACGCCATCCAGATCGCCGAACTGCTCGTTCGGTGAACACCGACCGGGTGTTCCTGACCGGTGGGGCCCGATCCGGCAAGAGCCAGGCGGCGGAGCGGTTGATCGGATCCGCGGCTGCGGTCACCTACGTCGCGACCGGTCCCGGCGCCGACGCGGACGACCCTGAGTGGGCGGCCCGGGTCCAACGGCATCGAGCGCGCCGTCCCGCCCACTGGATCACCCGCGAAACCACAGATCTGGTGCCGCTGATCGCCACGGCCGGCGCGCAGACGCCGGTGCTCGTGGACTGCCTGACCCTGTGGCTCACGGCCCGACTCGATCGGTGGGGTGCATGGGACGGGTCGGTGAATCCGTTCGACGAGGACGCGCTGGCGGCGGAGGTGGATGCTCTGGTGGCCGCGATCGACGGGTCTCCCGGCGGTCTGGTGCTGGTGAGCAACGAGGTCGGCAGCGGGATCGTCCCGGCCGATCCCGGCACGCGGATGTTCCGGGACTGGTTGGGAATCGTCAACGCGCGCGTCGCGGCGGCGTGTGACCGGGCGTATCTGATCGTGGCAGGCCAGGCCTTGCCCCTTCAGCCACTCGTCGGAGGCGGTTCGTGAAGGACGTCGACGCCGATGCCCGGGCCGCCGCCACCGAACGGCTCGACCGCCTCACCAAACCGCAGGGAGCTCTTGGTCGGTTGGAAGAGCTCGCCGTGTGGGCGGCCGGCGTGCAGGGGCAGTGTCCGCCACTCCCGTTCGACGCCGTGTCGGTCGTAGTGGTAGCGGGTGACCATGGGATCGCGCGGTCGGGGACCAGCGCCTATCCTCCCGAGGTGACCGCCCAGATGGTCGCGAACATGATCACCGGCGGAGCCGCGGTCAACGTCCTGGCACACCGCTGCCGCGCCGGCGTCAGCGTGATCGACGCTGCGGTGGACTCCGATTACGCCGGTCTCCCGGTGCCGCCGGAGCTCCCCGATCGGCGCATCCGGCGCGCCAGCGGGTCGATCGACCACGAGGACGCGATGAGCGAGCCCGAACTGCTCGCCGCCCTCGAACTGGGTGACACCCTGGCCGAGGAACGCCGAGAGGCCGGAAGCGATCTGGTCATCGTGGGCGACATGGGGATCGGCAACACCACCCCTGCCGCGGCCTTGATCGCCGGACTGACCGACCGCGATCCCGTGGCCGTCACCGGGCGTGGTACCGGCATCGACGACGGCACGTGGATGCGCAAGGTCACGGCCGTCCGCGATGCGCTGTGGCGCACCCGCGACGACGCCGACCCCGACACGCTGCTGCGCCGGGCCGGCGGCGCCGATCTGGCGGTGATGTGCGGCCTGCTCCTGGGCTGCGCCCGTCGGGGACTGCCGGTACTGCTGGACGGGGTGGTCGTGACCGCGGCGGCGCTGGTGGCCGAACGGATGGAACCGGGAGCAGTCCAATGGTGGGCGGCCGGCCACCGCTCGGCGGAACCGGCCCACGGCATCGCCTTGTCCGAACTGGGGCTGACCCCGGTACTGACGCTGTCGATGCGACTGGGCGAGGGGTCCGGCGCACTCACGGCGCTGCCGGTGGTGCAGTCGGCGATCGCCCTGCTCGCCGAAATGGCGACCTTCGATTCCGCTGGGGTCTCCCAGTCCGTGGAGCGGCCATGACGTCCTGGCGGCTGGCGCTCGGGCTGTTCACCGTACTGCCGGTCCGGACCCCGAGCGAACCGGGCCGTTCCCAGATCCGGCGCGCGATCCTGCTCGCCCCGCTGGTCGGGCTGCTGCTCGGCCTGTTCGGCGCCGCGGTCCTGTACGTGGGCCGGATCCTCTTCGCTCATGCCCTGACTGGACAACTGCCCACTGACACGCTGGGGGTCGCCCTGGCCGCTGCCCTGGCGGTGGCAGCCGTGGAAGTGGTGACCGGAGGGCTGCACCTGGACGGCCTGGCCGATTCGGCCGACGGTGCCGCCGCTCGCGGCGACAAGGAGCGCACCTTGACGGTCATGCGCGACCCCCGGATCGGTGCGGTCGGGGCGGCCACCGTCGTCCTGGTGCTGATCCTTTCGGTCCTGGCGCTGGGCGCGGCGGTCATGCGCGGCCACGGCACCGAGGCCATCGTGACGTCCGTCCTGGCCGGCCGGGTCGCCATCGTGTGGGGCTGCACCTTGCCGGCGGCGCGAGCCGAAGGATTGGGGGCCTGGGTCAGCGGCAGCGTCGGGCGCGGCGCCGCCGTAACCCTCACAGTGGTATCGCTGGCGGTCCCGGTACTGCTCAGCGGGTGGGACGACGACGCGTCGCGTCGTGCGACCGCCGTCGTCGTGGTGGCCCTGCCCGTGGCTGGGCTTGTCGCTGCACTGGTCCTGCGGCCCCTCTACCGGCGGATCGGAGGGATCACGGGCGATCTGCTGGGAGCCGCCTGCCTGATCACGTCCACGACCTGCTTGCTCATCGTGGCCGCTGCCCCCTGACGGCGGCGGAATCGGCCGGGATGAAGCACCCGATCGGAGCGGCTATACTCGTCGGAGCCCTTGGGGTATGGGGTAATTGGCAGCCCGACGGTTTCTGGTTCCGTTAGTCTAGGTTCGAGTCCTGGTACCCCAGCGACATGTGTGATCAGCCCACCTCCATCGGCCGATCACCGGTCTTGGCCCCGTTGTGTAGTGGCCTAGCACGCCGCCCTCTCAAGGCGGTAGCGCGGGTTCGAATCCCGTCGGGGCTACCTCGAGAGGCCCTCGCCGTTCGCCGGCGGGGGCCTCTTCGCGTCGGCGCATCCCGCCGGGGGAACGTCAGCCCCGAGCGCAGGCGTCGATCCGCGCGAGCGACGACTCCCGACCCAGCAACTCCAGCGACTCGAACAGCGGCGGTGAGATCCGCCGGCCGGTGACGGCCAGCCGGACCGGCCCGAACGCCAGCTTCGGCTTCAGCCCGAGCCCCTCGACCAGGGCGGTTCGCAGGGCTCGTTCGATCTCGGGTGTGGTCCAGTCGGACAGGGCCGCCAACACATCCCGGGCTGTGGTCAGCACCTCGACGCTGCCGTCGGTCAGGATCTTGGCGGCATCGACCGGATCGATGACCAGTCGATCGTCAGGCACGAAGAGGAAGCCGATCATCGGCGCCGCCTGATCGAGCGTGTCCATACGTTCGTGGATCAACGGCATGACGTCGTCGATGATCCGTTGCTGATCCTCGGTGGGTGGATCCGCCACCAGACCGGCCGCGGCCAGGTACGGCACCAACCGGCGTCCGATCTCGTCGGCGGGAAGGAACCGGATCCAGTCCCCGTTGATGGCGCGGCACTTCTTGAGGTCGAACCGGGCGGGATTCGGATTGACCCGGGACACCTCGAAGTGTTGCGCCATCTCGTCCTTGCCGAAGAACTCCCGGTCGTCGCCGATGGACCAGCCCAGTAGCGCCAGGTAGTTGGTCAGACCCTCGGGCAGGTAACCGGATTCGCGGTACATGTTCAGCGAGGACTCCGGGTCGCGCTTGGACAGTTTTCGGTTGCCCTCGCCCATCACGTACGGCAGATGCCCGAAGGCCGGTGTTGGGCGCTCGGTGACCCCGACTGCGCGCAGCGCGTCGTACAGGGCCAGCTGCCGGGGGGTGGAGGACAACAGATCTTCGCCGCGAAGCACGTGCGTGATGTCCATGAGCGCGTCGTCGACGGGGTTCACCAGGGTGTACAGGGGCTCGCCGTTGCCTCGGACCAGGACGTAGTCGGGGACATGGTCAGCACCCACGTGCATCTCGCCGCGGACCAGGTCGTCCCACGTGAAGTCAGTGCCGGGCATCCGGAAGCGCAGGGCCGGAGACCGGCCCTCGGCCTCGAATGAGGCCCGCTGGTCAGCGGTGAGCTCACGGCACTGACCGTCATAGCCGGGTGTCCGGCCCGCCGCCAGGGCGGCCTCACGCCGTTGCGCCAGCTCGGCCGGCGTGCAGTAGCAGGGGTAGGCGTACCCGGCTGCCCGCAGTCGGTCGGCGACGTCGGCGTACCGCTCCAGCCGCTGCGACTGCCGGTAGGGCCCGTACGGACCCCCGACTTCGGGCCCCTCGTCCCAGTCCAGGCCCAGCCACCGCATCGCATCGAGCAGGTCGAGGTAGGACTGCTCACTGTCCCGGGCGGAGTCGGTGTCCTCGATGCGGAAGACGAAGGTGCCGCCGGTGTGGCGCGCATAGGCCCAGTTGAACAGTGCAGTGCGGATCATGCCCACATGCGGATTACCGGTCGGTGACGGACAGAACCGCACCCTCACGTCGGTCACGACAGTGCCACCTCGTTGTTCAGGGATCCGATCCCGTCGATCGTCACCTTCACATGATCACCGTCGAGCAGCGGGCCGACGCCTGCGGGGGTACCGGTCAGGATCACGTCACCGGGCAACAGCGTCATCACGGAACTGACGTGCGCGATGATTCCGCCGACATCGGTGATCATGTCGCTGAGGGGGGCACTCTGCCGCACCTCGCCGTTCACGCTGCATTGGACGACCGCATCCGCCAGTGGTCGGTCCGTCTCGATCCACGGCCCCAGCGGGCAGAAGGTGTCGAAGCCCTTGGCCCGGGTCCACTGGCCGTCGCGAGCCTGCAGATCCCGTGCCGTGACGTCGTTGGCGCACGTGTAGCCCAGGATCACCTGGTCGGCGTCCTCGGGCGCCACATCGCGGCACAGCCGCCCGATCACCACCGCCAGTTCGGCCTCGAAGTCGACTCGTTCCGACTGCTCCGGCAACGTGATCGTGCCACCCGGTCCGATCACCGCAGTGTTCGGTTTGAGGAACATCAGGGGCTCGGCGGGGGTCTGCCCGTCGAACTCCGCGACGTGGTCGGCGTAGTTCTTCCCGATGGCCACGATCTTGGACGGCAGGACCGGCGCCAACATGCGCAGCCCGGCCAGGGGGACTGATCCCTCGAGGAAATCGAGTTCTCCGAAGGGATGACCGCGCAACGGCCGGACGGACTCCGGCTCGGTGACTCCGTCGCCTTCGACCACCCCGAAGGCCATCGTGTCGTTCAGTGAGAAGCGGGCGATACGCACCGCCCGAGCCTATCCGGAACCGACCGTGACATCGTGGGCGGATGAACGGTCCGCGCGTTGTCGTCATCACCGGAGCCGGTGGGTTCATCGCCCGCCATCTGCACGACCGGTTGCTCGCCGAAGGGGTCGAGGTCCGTGGGGTTGATCTGGTCGGCGTCCCCGAACGCGGGATTCTTGCGGGCACGACCGCGGATCTGTCGACCTGGGCCCATCTGCTGGAAGGAGCGGACGCGGTGGTCCACACCGCCGCGACGGTCTCCAACGTCATGCCGCTGGATCACATGTGGGAGATCAACGTACTGGCCACCGACGGCGTGCTGCGCGCCGCTGCAGCTGCGGGGGTCGACCATTTCGTCCATTTGTCATCGATTGCGGCATTCGGCCATGACTTCCCCGATGGGGTCACCGAGGACTACCCGTCCCGCGTTACCGGCGCGACCTACGGCGACACGAAGGTGAACGGAGAGGCGGTGGTCCTGGCCGCGCACGCGGCCGGGGTGATCGACTGCACCGTCATCCGTCCCGGCGACGTGTACGGACCGGGGTCGCGGCCATGGGTTCTCATCCCGATCGACCTGATCCGCAAACGGCAGGCGATCCTGCCCGACCATGGCAGCGGCATCTTCTCTCCCGTCTACGTGGACAACCTGGTCGACGGCATCGTGCTGGCGTTGGAGCAACCAGTCGCTCGCGGTCAGATCTTCACGATCACCGATGGCGTCGGGATCACCTGCGGTGAGTACTTCGGGCGGCTCGCGGACATGGTCGGCGGGTCCGTGCGGTCGCTGCCCGCCCCGCTGGCCCGTCGACTGGCCCTCACTGTGGGCACCCTGACCCGCGCGATCGGGCGCGACAGTGAGTTGAACGAGGCGAGCATCGCCATGCTGACCCGCCACGGCACCTACTCCATCGACAAGGCCCGTTCCATGCTGGGCTACGAACCGGCGGTCGACCTCGACGAAGGCATGCGCCGCGTCCACGAATGGTTGGTCGCCGAGGGCCTGCTCTGAATCGACATCAATCGACGTCCGACAGCAGCGAGTAGCGCAGGGCGTCATCGAGGGCCAGCCAGGACGCCTCGATCACGTTCTCGTGCACCCCGACGGTCTGCCACTCGTTGGTGCCGTCCGATGTGCTGACCAGGACCCGCGTGACCGCGTCGGTCCCCTTCACCCCTTCGAGGATGCGCACCTTGTAGTCGACCAGCTCGAGCTGTTCCAGTTCGGGATGCGCGGACAGCAATGCCTGGCGTAGCGCCCGGTCCAGCGCGTTGACGGGACCGTTGCCCTCCGCGGTCGAGATGACCCGTTCCCCGTCGACGACCACCTTGACGGTCGCCTCGCTCACCACGGTGCCGTCGCCCTGGCGCTCCACCAGCGTGCGCCACGACTCCAGTTCGTAGACCGCCGTCGGCATCGAGTCGGTCTCGCGTCGCACCATGAGTTCGAACGAGGCGTCAGCTGCCTCGAAGGACCAGCCTCGCGCTTCCAGATCCTTCACCCGGTTGGTGACCCGAGCAACCGAGTCGGGGTCGTCGGACAGGTCCATGCCGAGTTCCCGGCTCTTCAGTTCGATGGAGGCGCGGCCTGCCATCTCGGTGACCAGCACTCTCATGTCATTGCCCACGACCTGCGGATCGATGTGGTTGTAGAGATCAGCCGAGACCTTCAGCGCACTGGCGTGCAGTCCGGCCTTGTGGGCGAAGGACGAGGTTCCGGCGTAGGGCTGATGGGTGTCGGGTGGCAGGTTGGCGATCTCGGCGATCGCATGGGACACCCGGACGGTCTCGGCCAGGGATCCCGGCGGCAGCACCTGCAGCCCCAGTTTCAGTTCCAGATTCGCCACGACCGCGAAGATGTCGGCGTTGCCGGTGCGTTCGCCGTAGCCATTGGCGGTCCCCTGGACGTGGGTGACGCCGGCTTCGACGGCCGAGATGGTGTTGGCGACGGCACATCCGGTGTCGTCCTGGCAGTGGATGCCGAGCCGCACGCCGCTGCGTTCCTTCACGTCGGCGACCACGCGGGCGATCCCGCTGGGCAACATGCCACCGTTGGTGTCACACAGGACCCCGACGCTGGCCCCTGCCTCGGCCGCCGTCATCAACAATCGGACCCCGTAGTCGGGGTCGTGGTGGTACCCGTCGAAGAAGTGTTCACAGTCCACGAAGACCCGGCGCCCCTCCCCCACGAGGAACGCCACGGTGTCGCCGACCATGGCCAGGTTCTCCTCCAACGATGTGCGCAATGCGCGTTCCACGTGACGGACATCCGACTTGGCCACGAGGGTGACCACCGGCGCCTCGGACTCCAGCAGCGCCAGAACCTGTCGATCTTCGTGGACCTTGCGACCGGCATGTCGCGTGGCCCCGAACGCGACCAACTGCGCGTTACGCAGTTTGAGATCGGAGCGGGCCTGGGCGAAGAACTCGGTGTCCTTCGGCATGGCGCCCGGCCAACCCCCCTCGATGAACCCGACCCCGTAGTCGTCCAGCAGTCGGGCGACGGCAAGTTTGTCCGCCACCGAGTACGAG
>WBZL01002989.1_pt1 | contig 15874 bp, 14 predicted proteins | sample 5204291 | NCBI WGS metagenome assembly WBZL01 (sample SAMN12344345, study PRJNA552823) | activated sludge metagenome | biome: Activated sludge suspended growth; feature: Nitrification reactor; material: Wastewater; isolation source: activated sludge from nitrification reactor of wastewater...
TGCCCATGCTCATGTCGATGATGTCCTCGCCGCGGCGGCGGGCAGCCATCTTCAGCTCGCCCGTGATGTTGAAGACATAGGGCGGCAAGCGCTTGATTCGCGAAAACTCTTTCATCTTCCTTGGGAACGGGACGGGCCGGAGAACCCATGCTGCGGCACTTCGGCGGGAAAAGCTATAATGTTACCCGAGCCGATTCTCCGCGACAAATCAGAAACCTAGCTGTCCTTCATGAAACTTCACCTCGACAACCCGGCCAGCCGGAACCTCATCACCGGCTACGGCGCGGGCTATGTCGCGATCAACCACCGACACTTCGAAACCAGCCTGATCGTCCTGCCAGATCGCATCGTCGAGCCCTGGGGCGCCGGCGGCTTCGATGCGTTGTCGGAAGACGATTTCGACGCACTCCGAGCGCTGGCGCCGGAAATCCTCCTCCTGGGCACGGGCAACCGCCAGCGCTTTCCCGCCCCGAGCCTGCTGCGCCCGCTGATCGAGGCCCGCATCGGCTGCGAAGTGATGGATCTGCCTGCCGCCTGCCGCACCTTCAACATCCTCATGACGGAAGGCCGCCTGGTCGCCGCCGCCCTGCTCATCGACCCCCTCGAATCGTGAAACTCGCCCTGAAAGTCGATGCCGCCACCTTCCGCGGCACCCTAGTCGGCGTGCCGCGCCTGGTCGAAGCCCTGCGCAGGGCGGAAGCACAGGCGACGTTCTACTTCAACCTCGGCCCCGACCACAGCGGGCGCATGCCGGCCTCCCTGCTCGCGGCCTCCCGCAAGGGCGCCTCCGCCCTGGGCCGCCACGGACTCGCCGCCCTGTTCTATGGCACGCTGCTGCCCGGCCCGGATGTCGGCCTTCGTTGCAGCAACATCCTGCGCGGCGTGCGCGACGCGGGTTTCGACACCGGCGTGCAGGGCTGGGATCGCGCCGCTTGGCAGCGCCGTGCCGGATCGGCCGCCCCGGCGTGGACGGAACGCCGGATGCAGCGCGCCATCGCGCGCTACACAAGCATCTTCGGAGATCCGCCGAAAACCCATGCCGCCGCCGGCTGGCAGTTGAATCCGCATGCGCTGCGCCTGACCCAGCGACTGGGATTCGGCTATGCCTCGGACACGCGCGGCACGCACCCCTTCATTCCCGTCCGGAACGCCGAGGTCGTCCTCTGCCCGCAACTGCCGACCACGCTGCCGACCCTGGACGAACTGCTGGGGCGCGACGGCTGTGGCATCGACACGGTCCACGAACGCCTGCTGGCGCTGACCGCGCAGGCACCGCCGACCGGCCATGTGTACACCGTCCAAGCGGACCTGGAAGGCCAGATGCTGCTCCCCGTCTTCGAGAAACTGCTGGCGGGCTGGCGTGCGCAAGGATACGAGCTCGTCTCGCTCGGCGGTCTGCTCGCTGCGATCGACGCCAGCCGCCTGCCGCGGCATGAACTGGTCTGCGGCACGCTCGAGGGCCGTGCCGGCACCCTCATGCAGCAGGGCGCGGAGTTCCTGGCCGCGACTTGACGCTGCCGCTGCCCGCGCGCTTGCACCCGCCAAGGATTTCAACAACAATGCAATCGAAGATGATGGTCGACCACCCCGTGCCCGATTTCGCCCTGCCGGCGACGGGCAACCAGACATTCACCCTGTCCCAGGCGCAAGGCAGCACGCTCGTCCTCTACTTCTATCCGAAAGACAACACGCCCGGGTGCACCACCGAGGCCGGCGAGTTCCGCGACCTGCACGCGCAGTTCCGCAAGGCCGGCTGCGCCGTCCATGGCATCTCGCGCGACAGCATCAGGTCGCACGAGGGCTTCAAGGCGAAACTGAAGCTGCCCTTCGATCTGCTCTCCGACGCCGAGGAAACCGCCTGCGCGCTGTTCGGCGTCATCCGGCAGAAGGTGCTCTACGGCAAGACGGTGCGCGGCATCGAACGCAGCACGTTCGTCATCGACGGCCAGGGCGTGCTCAGGCGTGAGTGGCGCGGCGTCAAGGCGCCCGGCCATGCCGCCGAGGTGCTCGCATTCGTGAAATCCCTTTAAGACCTATCCAGCCCAGAGAGCCCGATGAACGCCAGGAAGCATCCCCCGACCAAGCTTTTCATCCTCGACACCAACGTGCTCATGCACGACCCGACGAGCCTGTTCCGCTTCGAGGAACACGACATCTTCGTGCCGATGATGACCCTCGAGGAGCTCGACAACAACAAGAAGGGCATGTCCGAGGTGGCGCGCAACGCCCGCCAGGCCAGCCGCATGCTGGACGCCATCGTCGGCGGCTTCGAGGACCACATCGAACTCGGCATTCCGCTCGACGAGCCGTCGAGCCAGCTCGCCAGCGGCCGCCTGTTCCTGCAGACGGAGCAGATCAACGGCACCCTGCCGTCTACGCTGCCGACCGCCAAGGCCGACAACCAGATCATCGGCGTCGTGATGCACCTCATCGAAAAGCATCCGAAGCGCGAGGTGATCCTCGTCTCCAAGGACATCAACATGCGCATCAAGGCCCGTGCCCTCGGCCTGAACGCGCAGGACTACTACAACGACAAGGTCCTGGAAGACACCGATCTCCTGTACACGGGCACGCGCGAGCTGCCGGCCGATTTCTGGGAGGCGAACGGCAAGGACATGGAATCCTGGAAGCAGGACAGCCGCACGCTCTACCGCATCAAGGGTCCGCTCTGCCCCGACCTCCTCATCAACGAATTCCTCTGGCAGGAGGGCGAAACACCCTTCCATGCCATCGTGCGCGAGAAGAGCGGCAAGAGCGCCGTGCTGGAACTGCTGAAGGACTACGGCCACCACAAGAACAGCATCTGGGGCATCACGGCGCGCAACCGCGAGCAGAACTTCGCCCTCAACCTGCTGATGGATCCGGAAGTCGACTTCATCACCCTGCTCGGCCAGGCCGGCACCGGCAAGACCCTGCTGACCCTGGCGGCGGGCCTGACGCAGACGCTGGAGAGCAAGCTCTACAGCGAGATCATCATCACCCGCGTCACCGTGCCGGTGGGCGAGGACATCGGTTTCCTGCCCGGCACCGAAGAAGAAAAGATGACGCCGTGGATGGGCGCGCTGGAGGACAACCTCGACGTGCTCAACAAGCCGACCGAGGAAGGCGGCGAGTGGGGCCGCGCCGCCACGCGCGACCTGATCCGCTCGCGCATCAAGGTGAAGTCGCTCAACTTCATGCGCGGCCGCACGTTTCTCAATAAATATCTGATCATCGACGAGGCGCAGAACCTGACGCCGAAGCAGATGAAGACCCTGATCACCCGAGCCGGCCCCGGCACCAAGGTGGTGTGCCTGGGCAACATCTCGCAGATCGACACGCCCTACCTCACCGAAGGCAGTTCCGGCCTGACCTACGTGGTGGACCGCTTCAAGGGCTGGCCGCACAGCGGCCACGTCACGCTGATGCGCGGCGAACGTTCAAGGCTGGCAGACCACGCCGCCGAAGTGCTGTAGCACCCCTTGCTGGCGGCGCCGTCCTGCAGCGACTGACTTTCCTGCAGGGCCGCGGCGGGCTAATCCCTTCCCCGCCCGCCGCCGCGCGGGCCAGGCTCGCGCTCTTCGTTCCGCAACGGCCGGTCCCGGCTGCGCAGCGCCCGCTCCTGCTGGCGCTGCTCGCGCCGGTCGCCGGCGGTGCCGTGCTCCCGTTCCCGGCGCTGCTGCACGTCGCGCTCCTGGCGGCCCCCGCGCCGCTCGTCCTGTAGCTGCTGCCTGCGCTCCTCGCGCTGCTTCGGCCGCCGCGCCTCCTGTTCCCGCCTGCGTTCCTGCACGTTCTTCTGCCGCTCGGCCTTCTGCTTGTCGAGCTGCGATTTCTTCTCCTGAACGGCCTTGCGGCGCTCGTCCCGGCGCTGGTCGATGACCTTGCGCACGGCCTCGTGCCGTGCGGCGACTAACGCTTCATGCCGGGTCGCTTTGAAGAAGGACGGCACCTGCGGCAGCAGGCGCGGCACCGGGCGGCCGCGCCAGGGCGCGAAGCCAGCCTGGTCGGGCTTGACGTCGATGCTGCCATGCCGGGTCTGGATGAAGGTGCCGCCGGCATTCACCTTGTCGTAGCTGCCCGGCTCGCCCTCGCGCGAACCCTCCGGGATGACCAGCGGCTCGTGGTCGGTGCCGCGCACGCCGATGGTGGCCGTGGGCGTGCGCACCTGGTAGCTGCGCGGGTTGAACTTGCCGATCCAGCCCGTCACCGAGCGGAAGGTTCCCTGCAGCAGGCTGAAAATGCCCTTGTCCTGGTCATCGCCCTCGGCGCGGTAGGCAGCGATGCTCATCCTGGTGTTGGGGCGCACCGCGATGAGACCGCCATCCTCCATGTCGATGTGCAGCTCCCCATCCCTGCCGGTGACGATCCCCTCGCCCTCGAGGATGCTGTCACCGACGACAACGTGGCGCGGTTTTTTGGCCTTGTCGTAGACCTTGACGTCGCCCTCGACGAGCTCCACCTTGCCGGCAAGGTTGGGCGCGGCCGAGGGCTGCACGCTTTGGGCAAAGGCGCCTAGGCAGGCCATCAGCAGGGGAAGGGCGAGCAGCAGGCGGCGCATGATCCGGACTCCCTGATTTTCTTGGGAGTGTAACGGCCACCCGGCTGAAAAGGTTGAATCCTGCCTAGTAGGAACCCTGGGCAGCAAAGTTTTCAAAGCGCGTGTATTCGCCGAGGAAGGTGACGCGCACGCTGCCGATGGGGCCGTTGCGCTGCTTGAGGATGTTGATCTCCGCCGAGCCCTTGTCGGGCGAATCGGGGTTGTACACCTCGTCGCGGTAGATGGCGACGATGACGTCGGCGTCCTGCTCAATGGCGCCGGATTCGCGCAGGTCGGACATCACCGGCCGCTTGTTCGGGCGGGATTCGACGTTGCGCGAAAGCTGGGAGAGCGCCACCACCGGCACGTGCAGTTCCTTGGCCAGGGCCTTCACCGAGCGCGAGATCTCCGACAGCTCGGTGGCGCGATTCTCGCCGTCGCGCACCGAGGACATCAGCTGCAGGTAGTCGATGACGATCAGGCCGAGCTTGCCGCACTGGCGGTAGAGGCGGCGGGCGCGGGCGCGCAGCTCGGTGGAGTTGAGCGCCGGCGTCTCGTCGATGTGGATCGGCGCCTCGTGCAGCTTGCCCAGCGCGAAGGTCATGCGCTGCCACTCGTCGTCGTTGAGGCGGCCGGTGCGCACGCGGTGCTGGTCGAGGCGGCCGACCGAAGAAAGGAAGCGCATGGCGAGCTGGGTGCCCGGCATTTCCATCGAGAAGATCGCCACCGGCAGCTTGGATTCGAGCGCGACGTGCTCGGCGATGTTGAGCGCGAAGGCCGTTTTCCCCATCGACGGCCTTCCGGCGACGATGACCATGTCGCCGGGCTGGAAGCCCGAGGTCTTCATGTCGAGGTCGTGGAAGCCGGTCGGGATGCCGGTGATGTCGGAGGGATGCTCGCGGTCGTAGAGTTCCTGGATGCGGTCCACCACCTGCCCGAGCAGAGGCTGGATGGCCGTGAAGCCCTCCGTCGTGCGCGCGCCGGCGTCCTTGATCTCGAAGACCTTCGACTCGGCCTCGTCGAGCAGGGCCTTGGCTTCCCGGCCGGCGGGATTGAGGGCGCTCGCGGCAATCTCGTCGCCCACCGCGACCAGCTTGCGCAGGATCGCCCGCTCGCGCACGATCTCGGCATAGCGCTTGATGTTGGCGGCCGAGGGCGTGCTGTTGGCGATCTCGCCGAGATAGGCCATGCCGCCCGCCTGCTCGGCTTCCGCGGACTTCTCCAGGGACTCGTACACCGTGACCACGTCGGCAGGCCGGCCGGCCTCGATCAGGCGCGCGATGTGGCGGAAGATGCGCCGGTGGTCGTCACGGTAGAAGTCCGCCTCGGACACCTGGTCGGCAATGCGGTCCCAGGCCGAGTTGTCGAGCACCAGGCCGCCGAGGAGCGACTGCTCCGCCTCGATCGAATGCGGCGGCAGCTTGAGCGCCGCCATTTGCGGATCGCCGCCTTGGGAAGATGTGAATGCGCGGGCTTGGGCCATGGGACGGTTGGGCAGATTAAGTCTGCAGTGTACCCGCGGCATCGCCGCCTGGCGAGTGGATAAGCGGTGGATAAGCCGGATGATTTCAGTGGATAAGATGTGCGTAACCTGTGGAGGGGTGTGACAGTCGACCTCGCCCGGTTGGGCTATCATGCACCCCATTGTCCTTCATTGTTATTGGAGATTCGCTCATGCGCGGCACATTCTGGCCCGTCATCCTCATCGTCGTCGGCGGCCTGCTCCTGCTCTCCAACCTGGGCATCCTACCGCTGGGCGAACTGAAGGCCATCCTGGCCAAATGGTGGCCCTTGATCCTGATCCTCATCGGCGTCTCCGCGCTGCTGAAAAAAGGCCGCTAGTCGGTTACCATCAAGGTTTGAACAGAGTTTGCGTTCCGGAAGTCTCCTCTTGCGCAAATCCGCAATCACCCCACGCTCCCCCGCCCGGCGCCTGGCCCTGCAGCGCCTTACGGCGCTGTCCGCCGCCACTCTGCTGCCGCTGCGCGCCGGCGAGGCTTCCGCCGCCGCGGCTTCGGCCCTGAACGCACTGCCGCGCATCGCGCTGGTCATCGGCAACAGCCGCTACAAGGATTCGCCGCTGAAGAATCCGGCCAACGATGCCGGAGCCATCGGCGAGAACCTGAAAAAGCTCGGCTTTGCCGTCATTTCGCAGCTTGATGCCAACAAGAGCGCCATGGAGAACGCCATCCGCAGCTATGGCGAGCAGTTGTCGCGCACCAAGGGCGTCGGCCTGTTCTACTTCGCCGGCCACGGCCTGCAAGTGAGCTGGCGCAACTTCCTCGTGCCGGTGGATGCCAATATCGGCCGCGCGGACGACATCCCGCGCCAGACCGTCGACCTGGCCGCGTTGCTCGGCGGCATCGGCAGGGCAAGCAATCCCATGAACATCGTCATTCTGGATGCCTGCCGCGACAATCCCTTCGGCGCAGAACTCAAGTCCGGCAAGGGCCTGAGCCAGATGGACGCACCCATCGGCACCCTCCTTGCCTACGCCACCGCGCCGGGCAACGTCGCTTCCGACGGCAGCGGAGAAAACGGCCTGTATACCGAGAACCTGCTGCGCGAGATCCAAGCGCCGGAAGCCAAGATCGAGGATGTATTCAAGCGCGTGCGCCTCGCCGTGCGGCGCGCCTCGCAAGGCCAGCAGGTTCCCTGGGAAAGCACCTCGCTCGAGGAGGATTTCTATTTCCTGCCGCCGGCGAGCATCAAGAAACTTTCCGAGGAAGAACTCGAGCGCCAGTTCGCCGAGGAAGCCGCTGCTTGGGACAAGGCCCTGCAGGCCGCTCAGGTCGCGCAGGTCGAGGATTACCTCAGACGCTACCCGAGCGGCCGTTTCTCCGAACTGGCCCAGGTGCGCCTCGACCGCATGCTGGCAAAGCAGGGCGAGAAGAAGGTCAGCGTCGTCAACACGGCGGCCAACCCGTTCACCAAGGGCACCGGCGTCATCGATCTCAACTACCGCGTCGGCGACCGCTACGTCTACCGCGCCATCGACCTGCTGACCAAGGTCGAGAGGCGCATCATCAACACGGTCACGGAAATCGCCGACGACAAGGTGATCTACAACAACGGCGCCCCCGTCACCGACCTGCTCGGCAACGCCCTCAAGCGTCCGGACGGCACCCGGTTCGGCCCCAGCCAGTTCTTCATCAGCGAGTACAGCCTCGGCAAGAAGTGGACGACGCGCTATGCGATCCATTTCGCCAAGGGCGGGCAGGACACGATCGAACTCGATCTCAAGGTCGTCGGCCGCGAGACCATCACCGTGCCGGCCGGCACCTTCGATTGCTACCGCATCGAGGGGAAGGGGTGGACCCTCGGCATATCGCAGTCCAACGAATGGACCTTCTGGGTGGCGCCGGACAAGGTGAACCGTTTCGTCGCCATGGAAGTCTGGTGGCGGCGTGGCAACCGCATCAACCGTTCCGAGCGCCAGGAGCTCGAGTCCTACACCCGCGCCGGCTAAACGACCAGCCGCAGCAGCTCCGCCCCCAGCCGCGTTACCCCCGCCAGCCCCAGCGCCACGCCCACCGACAGCGCCACCGAGAAGAACGCCTCGCGCCGGCCGAGGGTCTTCAGCATCACGGCGAAGGTGGATACGCAGGGAATGTAGAAGGTCAGGAACACCAGGAAGACGAGGATCTGCACCCAGTCGAGCAGCGGCGCGATCTCCAGCGTGCCGAGCGCCTGGTACACCATCAGCAGCGACAGCTCCTTCCTCAGGATGCCGAAGAGGATCGGCACGCCCAGGGCCACCGGCAGCCCCAGCCACCACGCCGTCACCGGCGTCAGCGCCGCGTTGATGACGGCGTCGGCGCCGAAGTGGGCGAGCAGCGCCAGCACCACGCTGCCGGCGATCAGCAGCGGCGTGACGATGGTGAGGATGTCGCGGGTGCGCGCCCAGGTGTTGCGCAGCATGCTCGGCCAGGCCGGCAGACGGTAGGGCGGTATCTCCTGCACCAGGCCGGGCCCGGCCTTCTGGTAGCGCCGGCCGAGCAGGCGGCCGAGCACCGCCACCGCCAGCATGGCCAGCGCGAAGACGGCGAACACGCCCGCCACGCCGAGGTATTTTCCGCCCAGCGCCAGCACGATGGCGGAACGCGCCGAGCACGGCACGAAGGTGATCAGGATCGAGGCCACCACGCGCTCGCGCCCCTTGGCCGTTGCCGCCGCCGCAGAGATTGCCGGCACGTTGCAGCCGAGGCCGATGAGGAAAGGCACCGCGATGCCGCCATGCAGGCCGATGGCGTGGAAGCCGCGGTCCACCACGAAGGCGACGCGGTGCATGATGCCGGATTCCTCCAGCGCCACCAGCAGCAGCACCAGCGGCAGCATGTAGGGCACGACGATGCCGACCAGGCCCACCAGCGCGTCGGCCACGGCGCGGCCGACGACGCCCGTCGCACTGTCGGGCTGCCATTGCCCGACCCATTCGGCCAGCCGGGCGGAAGTCAGCCCGTCCAGCACGGCGCTCACCTCGAAGACCATGAACAGCACCAGCGCGAACACCGCCATGCTGCCGATCAGGCCCCAGCGCGGGTGCAGGAACAGGTCGTCGAGCCAGCGCTTCCAGCGCTCACGATCCTCCGCCGCGCCCAGCCTCGTGACCGCCTCGAAGAGCAGCGCCGCGCGGTGGTGCCGGTCGGCGTGCAGTTCGTCCGGGAGCGGCCGCGGCAGCGTCGTCTGCGCGGCCGCGCGTGCCGCCGTCACCTCGGGCAGCACCGCCGGGAAATGCTCGGCCAGCTCGCGCAGGAACCAGTCGTCGTTCTCCGCCAGTTGCATCAGGAGCAGCGGACGCGGCACGCGGAAGGCCGCCTCGATTTCCGGCCGCGCCAGGATGGCATTGAGCGGCTTCAGACGCTCTCGGATGTGCTCGCTGCACTGCTGCGCCAGCGGGCACACCTTCTCGCGTGCCGCCGCCAGCGCCGCGGCAAACAGATCGGTGAGCCCCATGCCCATGTGCGCCACCGTCGCCACCACCGGCACGCCGAGCTGCTCGGAGAGCGCGCGGGCATTGACGTGGAGCCCCTTCTCGCGCGCCTCGTCCATGCGGTTGAGCGCGATCACCATCGGCTTGCCGAGCAGCGACAGTTCCAGGCTCAGTTCCAGGTCGCGCGCCAGTTGCGTGGCGTCGACCACCTGCACCAGCACGTCCGGCGCGCGGAAGGCCGCCGCCGGCTGCTGCGGCTCGTGGCGGGCGATCACCGGCCAGCGGTCGCCCCACAGCAGGACCATCAGCACCTGCCGGTCGGCTTCGCGCAGGCGATGCAGGGATTCGATCGAGGGCAGGTCGACCAGCGAGATCTCTTCCAGGCCGATGCCGACCCGGCACTCCTCGTAGGCCGACTCGCCGGCCAGGCGCGCATGCTTCGGCGCCGCGCTGGAGGCAGCCTGGAAGATGGCGCTCTTGCCAGCCTGGTGGCGGCCGACCAGCGCCACGCGCGGGCGCTTGTCGCCGCGCAGCAGCGGCGTGTGGAGCGGGATCAGGCCCGCCCCGGGGGAAGCATTCATGATCTCAAGGCGCGCCGCATCGTCTGCACGGCGCAGGAAAAGTCCGATTGTGCCGAATGATCGCCTCCTTGCGCCTTGATCCCACGCAGGAGAGGCACAGCCCAAAACGGGCTTACGGCGTCAGGCGCGCGCCGGCTCGCCGCGGGCGAACCGCAGGGCCAGCAGAAAACTCAGGGCGATCACGGCTACGAAGGCCAGGCCGAAGGCGAGTTCCTTGCCGTCGGACCAGGCGCTCACATCGGGCGAGGCGTAGCGGGCGAAGCCGAAGCCGGCCACCAGCAGGGACAGTCCGCCCACCGTCAGCCCCATGATGCGCGAGGCGATGCAGGCGAGGCGGTCGGCGCGGCGGATGAGACGCGCGATCCACAAGCCGTTCAGGCCGTCCATCAGCATCATGCCGAGCATGAAGAGCAGCCCCAAAGTCAGTGCCTGCGGCACGCCGCCGAACTGCGTGCCGGTGAGGGCGAACAGCGTCGCCTGGCTCAGGGTGTCGAAAGAGAGAGCGAAGAGCGCCCCGACGACGGCGATGAGCAGCGGATTGCCGGTGCGCAGCAGCCGGCCGAGAAAGCGCCCCTTGAGGCCCACCGGCTGCACCACCTGGCCAGGCTGGGCGGACAGCACCGCAGTCAGGTTGAGGACGCCGAGCAACGTGAGGAAAGTGATGGAAATCCACACGCCGATGTCTTCCATCCACTCCGGCACGGCCCAGCGCTGCGCCAGCGCCCCGATCGCCAGGGCGACGGCCATCACCACCGCACCGTGCCCCAGGGAGAACAGGCAGCCGCACCAGCGCGCCAGGCGCGGGTTGCGTTGGGCGTTGAAGCGGGTCAAGCCATCGATGGTGGCGAGATGGTCGGCATCCAGGCCGTGCTTCACGCCGAGCATGAAGACCAGGAACATCAGGGCCAGCCAGTCGTTCGGAAGGGTATCCATTGCTCTGCAACGTTTTATGAAGAAATCCAGGTTCCTCTTATCAGGAACCGTGCCAGATTCGTAACTTGCTGACTTGCATGAATTAAATGCCTGGCACGGACGACTGTTTCGGAAACAATCTTACCGCTTATGAAGTTTTTGTGGAATCTTCTTAACCTGCCGGCCGGCGCTCAGCCAGCGGCAAAGTCAGCGTCAGCACGGCGCCCCCCTCGGGATGGTTCGACGCGGCGAGCCGTCCGCGGTGCCGCTCGACGATGCCGTAGCTGATCGACAGGCCCAGGCCGGTGCCCTTGCCGACCGGCTTGGTGGTGAAGAAGGGATCGAAGGCCTGGCCGAGGTTCTCCTTGCGGAAGCCGGGGCCGTTGTCGCGGAAGGTGAGCACCACGCTGCGGCTGCGCAGCGCCCCGCCGATCTGAAGTTGCGCATCTGCCTGCTTTTCCGTGCTGTCGATGGCATTCTGCACGAGATTGACCAGCACCTGCTGCATCTGGCCGGCCGAGCCGGACACGGGAATCTCCTTCGGCACGTCCAGCGCCACCTTGATCTTCGAGCCGGACGCCTTCACCACCCAATGCACGGAGCGCTCGAGCACCTCGGCAAGATTGAAGGCCTCCTCCTCACCGCGGTCTGCGGCGGAGAAGCGCTTCAGGCCGGCGACGATGTCGCGCGTGCGCTCGGCGCCCTCGATGGTGCCGTCGATGAGCGGCTTCATGTCCTCCATCAGGCGGTCGATGCGCAGGCGCTTGCGCAGCGCCTCGATCTCCCGCGCCGGCTTGCCGGCATGCAGCGCTGCGAGATATTCCTGCATGCGCTGGCCGTAACGCTGCAGCGCGTAGACGTTGCCGAGCACGAAACTGATCGGGTTGTTCAACTCGTGCGCCACGCCGGCGACGAGGCGCCCGAGCGAAGCCATCTTCTCGGAATGGATGAGCTGCTGCTGCGCTAGCTTCAGGTCCTCGTGCGCCTGGCGCAGCTGCTCGTAAGCGCGGCGCAGGTCGCCCACCGGGCGGCCGGTCATCACCATGCCGACGAACTTGCCGACCGGCGACAGGCGCGGCGTGCAATTCACCGCCACCGGCATCTCCGGCGCGTAGCGGCACTTGAAGTGCAGCTCGCAGTCGTGGATGCGTTCGCTGTGCAGGTCCTTGAGGAAGCGTCGCGCATGCTCGCGCGAGGACTCATCGGCAAAAAGGTCGATGAGCGGCGTGCCGCGCAGTTCGGCCTCGCCCTTGCCGACCAGGTCGGCCAGGGCCTGGTTCACCTCCTGGATGACGCCGTGGCGGTCACACACCACCAGCACGTCGGACATCGAGGTGAGCACGCTGAAGATGAACTTCTGCGTCTCCTCGAGCTTGGCGTTCTTCTCCTCCAGCGCCACCTCGTACTGCAGCAGGTCGGAGTACACCTCGTCCATCTTGCGGATGACGTCGATCCAGACGTCCTCGCCGACGCCTTCGGGCGGGCGGTCGAGGGCATGCGCGGGCAGCGTCGGCAGGTAGACCTGCGTGGATTTGTCTTCGGGTCGCTTGGGCATCGGTCGCTTCAGTATGCCTGTGGGAGCGGCGTCCACGCCGCGAATCGGCGCCCGTTCGCGGCGCGGACGCCGCTCCCACAAGGACAGCGCTCAGCTTTTCGGGCGGCTGTGCACATGGTAGGGATGGTCCGGTCCGTGGTGATGACCGTGATGGTGCTGGCGGCCTGCGTTCAGGTCGGCCGGAATCAGATTGAGCGCGCCGTGGCGCACGCCGCGCTCCGCCATCATCGAGTCGGCGAAGGCGCGCACCGCCGCCGTCGGCCCGCGCAGCACCACCGTCTCCAGGCAGTTGTCGTGGTCGAGGTGGGCATGCAGGGTCGACACGGTGAGGTCGTGATGCGCGTGCTGGGCGGCGGTGAGCCGCTCAGAGAGGTCGCGCTCGTGGTGGTTGTAGACGTAGGACAGCGCCGCGATGCAGTCGGGCGCCTCCTCGCGGGCGAGCCGGCTCGCCTCCAGCTTCTCGCGCAGGATGTCGCGCACCGCCTCGGAGCGGTTGCTGTAGCCGCGCTCGCGGATCAGGCGGTCGAATTCCTTTGCCAGCTTCTCGTCCAGGGAAATCGTGAAACGTTCCATGACGGCTCCTCAGTGCACCGTGCACACCATACAGGGATCGAATGATCGCACGACATGCTGGACGGCGACATGGCCATCGGCCACGGGCGTGCCGACCAGGGCCTGTTCGAGCGGGCCGGGCGTGCCGTCGGCATCGCGCGGCGAGAAGTTCCACGTCGTCGGCGAGATGATCTGGTAGTTGGCGATGCGCCCGTCGGCGACCGATAGCCAGTGGCCGAGGCTGCCGCGCGCCGCTTCCACCAGGCCGACGCCGGACGCCTCGTCGGGCATCTCGCCCGGCGCGAAGAAGGGCTCGCCGGGCACGATCTGCCGCACCCACTGCTCCATGTGCGGCAGGATCAGGGCGATCTCCAGCAGGCGGGCGACGACGCGGCTCTTCACGCTGCCGCCGCGTTGTCCCTCACGGCCGGCCAGGTCGCGCGCCAGCGGATGCCCCGCCACCATCTGTCGCGCCAGCGCCCCGGTTTCCATCGGCAGGCCGGCCAGGCGCGGCGCCTTGCACCAGGTATAGCCGTCGGCCTTGCCATCTTGCGGCTGCGTCAGGCCCTGCGCCGGGTGGCGCGTCTCGCCCGCCATCCAGGCATGCGAGAGGTCCTCGGAGATGACCTGCGCATCCAGCGCCCGCAGGCGGCCGTCCCACACGCCGTTCGGCAGCAGCAGCCCGCGCTCCTGCGGGTAATTGCCGTAGCTCATGAAGCGACCGATGCCGCGGCCGAGCTGGTCCAGCGCCAGGTCGTCGGCGATTCCCAGGAACAGGCCGAAGTCGCCGCGCGGCTTTTCCGCCGCCCAGGTTGACAGCGCGGCGGCGGAATCGAGGGCGGCCACCGCCTCCAGCGCATCGTTGAAGAGCGTCGCCTCGACGTGCCGGCGGAAGTCGCGCAGCAGCGCATGCAGGCGGATCTTCTCCGAGGCTTCCAGCGCGCGCGCCGAGCCGCCCGGCTGGATCGACAGGGTATGCGGCCACTTGCCGGCAAGCGTGCCGAGCATCGTCAGGAAGGCCGTGCGCGCCGGCATCACCTCGGCCGTGGCGCTGCCCTGCAAAGCCTTGAAGCGCGCCGCGGCGCGCGCATGCCACGGCCGCGCCGCATATTCGGCGCGGGCGAAGTCCGGCATGAAGAAAAGGTAGAAATGCGTGAAGTGGTCGGCCAGGTTCTCCACGGCGTGGGCGAGGTTGCAGGCGATGCGCCCGTTGGCTGGCGAGGCGAGCCCCATGGCGTCGGCCAGCGTGCGCGCCGCCGCCATCGATTGCGACACCGAGCAGATGCCGCACACGCGCGGCGCGAACATCAGCGCATCCATCGGATGCTTGCCGCGCAGGATCTGCTCGAAGCCGCGATAGAGCGGCGAGCCGGCATGCGCGGCGGCGACGACGCCGTCCTCGATGTCGAGCGTCACCTCTAGATCGCCTTCGACGCGGTTGAAGGGTCCGACGACGATTCTTGTCATGTGCAAACGCCAGTGCAAGTGACCCCCTCTCCCCGCTTGCGGGGAGAGGGTTGGGGAGAGGGGCAAGCGGCCAGCCTACCCTCACCCCAGTTCTCTCCTGCCAGCACCCCAAGGGTACTTCCTTCGGGGCGCGGGCGAGGGAGAAAACCGAGCAAGGTCATTTCAGCCCCGTCTTCTTCACCGCCGGCACCACCACCTGATGGTCGGCCACGGCGTTGTCGCGCACGCGCTTCGGCGTCGCCGACTTCGACAGCGCGGCCAGCGCGACGAACCAGGCCTTCGGCATGTCGGTGGGCAGGCCGATGGGGATGCCGGCCAGCTTCGGCGTCTCGTGGAAGGGGTGGCCCGGCTCCTCGAAGCCCGGCTCGGTGCAGGAAATGCAGGCGAAGCCGCCGCGCGTGCACGAGCCGCTGCCGTTCCACGGCCGCAGGTTGCAATCAGCATGGGCCTGCGTGCCCTTGCAGCCCATGTTCTCCATCAGGCAACCAAGGTCGGACGGCTTGTGCGCGCTGGCCTTGAACTCGTAGAACTCGTTGCGCGCGCAGCCATGGTGCACCAGGTGGTCGGCGAAGAAGCGCGGCCGGTGGAGCGCATCCAGATCCTGCTTGTCGAACTGGCCGTGCGCCAGGGCCAGCAGGGTTTCGCTGATCCAGTCCGGATGTGACGGGCAGCCGGCGACGCTGATGACCGGCAGGCCGCCCTGCCCCTGCCAGCCGGCGCCGAGCAGGCCGCCGGGAATCTCGCCGTCGTGCTGCAGGCCACAGGCCTGGGTGGGGTTCTCGCTCGCCGCGACGATGCCGCCCCAGGCGGCGCAACTGCCGATCGCCAGCACGTGGCGGGCACGCGCCGCCAGGCGCGCCACCCACTCGGTCATCGGCCGGCCGCTGCCCGAGAGCAGGTGAAAGCGCCCGCTGCCGTTCGGCCCGCGCAACAGCGCGCCCTCGATGCAGAGGAAGTCGAGCGGCACCCGGCCCTCGGCGCAGTCCTCCAGCAGCGCCCGCGCTTCGGCGCCGCTCTGCTCCGAAAGCGCCGGATGCCACAGCACGCGGATGCCGGCATCGCCGAGCTGGTCGAACAGCGCGCTCGCACCCGAGCACAGCAGCGACATGGTGCAGCCACCGCAGCCACCGGACTGGAGCCAGACGAGGTTCTGTGTGCGTTTATCCATGATCGATGCCGGAAGTGTACACTTGAAACTCCCGACAGTCGCCCTGCCTTCACCGGGCATTCACAGGAAAAACAAACATGACCCTGCTCATCCTCGGACTGATCCTCTTTCTCGGCATGCACTCCATCCGCATCGTCGCCGACGACTGGCGCACGGCGCGCGTCGCGCAGTTCGGCGAGAACGGCTGGAA
>WBZL01002990.1_pt1 | contig 15873 bp, 16 predicted proteins | sample 5204291 | NCBI WGS metagenome assembly WBZL01 (sample SAMN12344345, study PRJNA552823) | activated sludge metagenome | biome: Activated sludge suspended growth; feature: Nitrification reactor; material: Wastewater; isolation source: activated sludge from nitrification reactor of wastewater...
ATAAGGACCTCGTCTCGTAGTCCCTGACAAGCTACCGACAGCCCGCCGCTTCATCCCATAGCGGCACCCCGCAAGCGGAAACTCAATGGGGCGTGGCCGCCGCTTACGGACCGGCGACAGCCTCAGTCGCCGACCGGGTGGCCGGGTCTCGCGCCCGTCTCGGGCTGGCCAGTCGCGGGTTGGCCAGTCGCGGGTTGGCCAGTCGCGGGTTGGCCAGTCGCGGGCTGGCCAATCGCGGGCTGGCCATGCGGTCAGCCGGCAGGGAGCACCGCCATCCCGCCCCGGTCCGTCTTCGCCGCCCGGCGCATTGGCGCCTCTGTCGCTTTGCCGGGTCGGGTCCGGCTTTCCTGCACCAGGATTGCGCGGCGCATCTTGTATGCCGTCGAACAATCTCCACCCGCGGTCCGACCCCATCGCTCGGCGCTTGCCATCGGGACCGAAGCGGATAGATTTCACCCAGAGGGCGAGGGAGGCGGATGCCCGTGACGGACGAGAGACCCTACCGGCTTGAAGACCAGATCGGCTTCAAGCTGCGGCTCGCCAACCAGCGGCATCTCGAGATCTTCGCCGCCGAAATGCCCGAGATAACGCCGCGCCAGTTCGCCGTCCTCGCGAAGCTCGGCGAAGAGGGGACGCTGTCGCAGAACCACCTCGGGCGGCTCGTGGCGATGGACGCCGCGACGACGAAGGGCGTGGTGGAGCGGCTCTTGCGGAAGGGTCTGATCGAGGCCCTGCCCTCCCCCACCGACCGGCGGCGGGTGGAGATTTCGCTGACGGCCGCGGGTCGGGCATTCCTCGACCGGGCACGGCCCGTGGCCGCGCGCATTTCCGACCGCACGGCAAGGAAGCTCAGTGCACGCGAACTCGACCGGCTCCTGGCACTTCTCGACAAGCTGTGAGCGAAGGCAGACGGCGCGGTTCAGAGGCGCCGGATATCCGGGGGGCCTGACCCGGACGGGGACAAGCCTGGACGGATGTATCAGCCCCGCGGGCACTGCCCGGCACCATATGCATTCGCCTGCGCGACGATCACATGCCGCGACCTGTCCAATGGGAAGGCAAGACAATGTGGTGGCAGCGCGACTTCGACGACGTCATCGCGGCCCTGGGACACGGAGTGGCGGCTGGCTGGCGGATCACGAGTCAGCGCCGGAAATCCGCAAGTGATTTCACATGTCCGAAGGATGAGATGGTGCGGTTGAGAAGACTCGAACTTCCACGGGGGTTAGCCCACAGCGACCTCAACGCTGCGCGTCTACCAATTCCGCCACAACCGCACCGGGCCTGGGAACGTGCGCCCCCGGGCGAGGTGGGCGTTACTTAGCCAAAGCCTCGAAAGATGTGAAGGGGGGTTTTTCGGCGGCGCGAAAAAAATGACGGGCGCGCCGGAGCGCGCCCGCGAAGGAGATGCCGGTCCGTCAGTTGCGGAACAGCAGGAACGGTAACCGCGCGGCAAGGGGCAGCGCATCGACCTGGTCGGCCGTGAGCGCGGCCGGGGTGGGCGCGACGGTGCCGGCAGGGGCATCCTGCGCCGGCACGGCGGCCGCCTCCTCGACCGGCGCCTCGGTCACCACGGGGGCCGCGAAGGACGGAAGCGTCGCGGGAACCGCCTCGGGCACGGCCGCCTGGTCGGCGCGGCCCGCGATCGTGTAGGCGGCCTTGCGGACGAGTTGCATCCGCTCCGGCTGACCCGGCGAGAAGGGCACGGCGCCGGTCTGCTCGGCCGCCTTCAGCGCCATGTCGTACCAGTCGAAGGCAAGGTCGGTGCGGGTCGTCGCGCCGAAGCCCTGACTGAGGTGGTGTCCGAGAAGCTCGCCATAGGCGCCCTCGCCCAGCCCCGCGAGGATGAGGTTGGAGGCGAGCGCCACGTTCATGTCGTCCTGGGCATAGCCGACGGAGAGGCAGATCTTCGCCGTGGCGGCGAGCTGCGCTGGCGGCATCCCCGTCGAGAGTGCAAAGGCACGCACGTCCTCGAGCACTTTGGCGGCCGGCTCGAAGGACAGCGCCGCGACCTGCGCCTGCATTGCCGGCCCGAAGCCTGCACATTGCTGGCGGATCACCTCGGGAGTCGCACCGGGCACGCGGGCCGCCATCTCCTCGCCCTCGGCGATGGTGAAGGCGCGCACGAGGCAGAACTGCTCGCCGAGCGCCGCCATCGGGTCGGTCATCGTGGCCACCGTCGTGTATCCGCCGGCGGAAGAAGCCATGAGCCCCACCCGGTTGCACTGCGAGGCAAGCGATGCGGCGGTGGTAGCGCCGCCAAGGAAGGTCGGCAGACCCGGCGCGGGGGCAGCGGCCTCGGGGGTGACGGCTGCGGTCACCGGGGCGGCCGGCTCGACCGTCGTGGCCGGCGCCACGGGGGCGACCGGAGCGACCGCCATCTGGCCCTGCGGCACAACACCTGCGGCCTCGTCGCGCCAGGTCACCAGAAGCCCGCGCATGCCCATCGGGTTCGCGGCCGCCTGCTGCATCGTCATCGCGCCCCCCGCCACGGCCCGGTGATAGGACCCGACAAGGTGGTTCCGTTCGTATTCTGTCAGTTGCCCCGTCGCGGGATAGCCGAGCATCGCCTGATAGTCGGAGATCGCGGCACGCGAGTTGCGGCCGAGCACACCGTCGGGAGACCCCACCGGATAACCGAAGTAGTTCAGCGCCACCTGCACCTCGCGGTTGGCCTCGCGCTGCACCGTGGTCATGCCGGAACTGGTGGACTTGCGCACGACCGTCTGCCGCTTCTTCTGCGATTCGTTGACGATCGCGCCGCCAATGATCCCGCCGATCAGGCCGCCGACAATCGCGTCACCCGCGTCGGCATGGGCCGGGGCCGGAAGCCCCGCCGACCCCACTGCCAGGGACGCGGCAACGCCGAGCGCCATGAATTGTTTCGATTTCATCCCAAATCTCCCTATCCTGTCCGAATTTATCGGCGGGCCGTCAGGAACGGCCCGCGGAATCCTGTTGAAATGCTGGCAAAGTGTCGCTCTCAGGACTGAGTCTGACAACCGGTGTTTTCCGGCGGGCGGAACATTTCAGGTGCGGACGGGGACGGCGCCTTAACGGCCGTAGGACCCACGGTTCATCTGCGCGACCGGCACCACCTTGGGGGTGTGCTTGGGCGTCGGCTTGCGTGCCGAATGGATGGGCACGTAAGGATGCCCTGCCACCTTCATCGTGGGATAGAGCGCCCGGTTCATCTGCGCCTGCGGCTCGGCGCGGGCGGTCTGGGCGGCCATGATCGCGGATGCGAGGAGAAGGCCGAGGGTCAATGCGACGGCGGATGCCGAAAGCTTCAGCATGGATGCCTCCAATGAGTCTGGGTCAAAAATCCCCGTGAAACCTACGGGGGAAGCGATTAATGAGGCGATGATGCGCCTGGGCGGGCGGTCGCGCCAGTCGGGTATTCCTGCCCTTGCGGCGAAGGAGGACCGGAAGCGGCATGGTGGAATGGAGGACGAGCGAGGGCCTCGTGCCCTATGAGGCGGCGCTGTCCTTCATGGAGGCGCGGGTGGCTGATATCGCGGCCGGCCGCGCGGATGAGATGGTCTGGCTACTCGAACATCCGCCGCTCTACACCGCCGGAACCTCTGCCCGGGCAGAGGACCTGACCGAACCCGGCCGTTTCCCGGTCTACGCGGCGGGCCGGGGCGGGCAATATACCTACCACGGGCCGGGCCAGCGCGTGGCCTATGTCATGCTCGACCTCAACCGGCGCGGCCGCGACGTGCGCGCCTATGTGCGCAAGCTCGAGGACTGGATCATCGCCGCCTTGGCGGAGTTCAACGTGAAGGGCGAGATCCGGCCCGACCGCGTGGGCGTCTGGGTCGTACGCCCGGACAAGCCTGCCGCGACGGACGGAGCCCTGCGCGAAGACAAGATCGCCGCCATCGGCGTCAAGCTGCGCCGATGGGTGAGCTTCCATGGCATCGCCATCAATGTGGAGCCGGACCTGAGCCACTTCGACGGCATCGTGCCCTGCGGCATCCGCGAGCACGGAGTGACGAGTCTCGTCGACCTCGGGCTGCCCGTCACGATCGCCGACCTGGACCTCGCGCTGAAGGCGAATTTCCCGCGCGTCTTCGCGTAAGAGGCAGGGTGGCCAGGCGTTTCGCACCTCGCGCCCCAACGCGCCATTGCAGAGAAGGTCGGGATAGACCACCCTTGCCGTGTCAGGATTCGGCAAGGAAGCGCAGACCAAGTCGACGCCTGCCGCATGACTTGACTTGCGTCAAGTCGGAGGCCACCTCCTCATGTTAGCAGCGCGCAAGCCTGCGTCCGGCCAGACGAGACCTGCAGAGCAACGACACAGAAGGACCGATGATGAAAACCAAGCTGATCGCGATCGCCGCCGCCCTTGCCCTGGCCGGCCCCGCGTTTGCCGAGGGCGATGCCGCCAAGGGCGAATCCGAATTCAAGAAGTGCAAGGCCTGCCACGCCATCGTGGCCGACGACGGCACCGAGATCGTCAAGGGCGGCAAGACCGGCCCGAATCTCTACGGCGTCATCGGCCGCGCGGTCGCCTCGGTGCCCGACTTCAAGTATGGCGACGGCATTCTCGCCGTCGGCGCCACGGGCATGGTCTGGGACGAGGCGCTGCTGGCCGAGTACGTGGTGGACCCGACCGCATTCGTCGATACCCACGGCGGTTCGGGCAAGTCGAAGATGACGTTCAAGCTCGCCAAGGGCGGCGAGGATATTGCGGCCTATCTGGCCTCGGTCGCCAAGTAAGCGACCGCACCGGCGATCCTGCGGCGCGCGATGATTTTTCGCGCGCCGTCACATATTTCGGTCATTGCCCATCCCGTTTCGGCCCTCTATTACGATTTCGTAGCCTTGCCCGGAGTGCGGCCTGCCGCAGACCCGGGCCTCGCAGCGAAATGGGAGAACAGCATGGCCGACGCAGCCGTACATGGCCACGGCGAACATGACCGCCCCGGGTTCTTCACCCGGTGGTTCATGTCGACCAACCACAAGGACATCGGGATCCTCTACCTGTTCACGGCCGCCGTCGTCGGCCTGATCTCGGTCATCTTCACCGTGTACATGCGGATGGAGCTGATGGAGCCCGGCGTGCAGTACATGTGCCTTGAGGGCGCGCGCTTCATCGCCGATCCGGCGGCCGAATGCACCCCGAACGGCCATCTGTGGAATGTGATGATCACGTATCACGGCGTGCTGATGATGTTCTTCGTGGTCATCCCTGCGCTCTTCGGCGGCTTCGGCAACTATTTCATGCCCTTGCACATCGGCGCCCCGGACATGGCCTTCCCGCGGATGAACAACCTTTCCTTCTGGATGTTCGTCGCGGGCGTGTCGCTCGGCGTCGCCTCGCTGCTTGCTCCGGGCGGCGACGACCAGGCCGGGTCGGGCGTGGGCTGGGTGCTCTATCCGCCGCTCTCCACCAACGAGGCCGGCTGGTCGATGGACCTCGCGATCTTCGCGGTCCACGTCTCGGGCGCGTCGTCGATCCTCGGCGCGATCAACATGATCACGACCTTCCTGAACATGCGCGCGCCGGGCATGACGCTGCACAAGGTACCTCTCTTCGCGTGGTCGATCTTCGTCACCGCCTGGATGATCCTGCTGTCGCTGCCCGTTCTGGCGGGCGCCATCACCATGCTGCTGACCGACCGCAACTTCGGCACGACCTTCTTCCAGCCCCAGGGAGGCGGCGACCCGATCCTCTACCAGCATATCCTGTGGTTCTTCGGGCACCCGGAAGTCTACATCATCATCGTTCCGGGCTTCGGCATCATCAGCCACGTCATCGCCACCTTCTCGAAGAAGCCGATCTTCGGCTACCTCCCGATGGTCTATGCGATGGTGGCGATCGGGGTTCTCGGCTTCATCGTCTGGGCCCATCACATGTACACCGTCGGCATGTCGCTGACCCAGCAGTCCTACTTCATGCTCGCCACCATGGTGATCGCGGTGCCCACCGGCATCAAGGTCTTCTCCTGGATCGCGACGATGTGGGGCGGCTCGATCGAGTTCAAGACGCCGATGCTCTGGGCCTTCGGCTTCCTCTTCCTCTTCACCATCGGCGGCGTGACCGGCGTCGTGCTCTCCCAGGCGCCGGTGGACCGGGTCTATCACGACACCTACTATGTCGTGGCGCACTTCCACTACGTCATGTCGCTCGGCGCGGTCTTCGCCATCTTCGCGGGCGTCTACTTCTGGATCGGCAAGATGAGCGGCCGCCAGTACCCGGAATGGGCGGGCAAGCTGCACTTCTGGATGATGTTCATCGGCGCAAACCTCACGTTCTTCCCGCAGCACTTCCTTGGCCGCCAGGGAATGCCGCGCCGCTACATCGACTATCCGGAAGCCTTCGCCTACTGGAACTGGGTCTCGTCGATGGGCGCCTTCCTGTCCTTCGCCTCGTTCCTCTTCTTCATCGGGATCGTGTTCTACACGCTGCGCTACGGCAAGCGCGTGACCGAAGCGAACTACTGGAACCCCTACGCCGACACGCTGGAGTGGACCCTGCCCTCGCCGCCGCCGGAGCACACGTTCGAGACGCTCCCGAAGCGGAGCGACTGGGACCACGGCCACGCGCACTGAACGGATGACATGGAGGACGGCCCCGGAGCGATCCGGGGCCGTCGTCGTTTCGGCGGGACTGAGAAGATGCGGCGGGTCCTCGGTCTGGCCCTTGTACTCCTCCTCGCCGTCACGGGTTATGTGGCGATAACGGAATATCTCCTCGCGCGGGCCGCCTCGGGAATCCTGACCGTCGGGCCGCGGGCCGCGGCGCTTGCGACGACGCAGACGCTGGCCGTGCCGTCTATGTCCACGGCATCGCCGGGGCGCGCGAGGATGGCTACCGGCAGCTATCGATGCTGCACGCCGCCGGCTGGTCGGTATTGCTGATCAGCTACCGCAATGACGCCGGTGCCCCGTCCGCGCCCGAGGGGAGCCACACCTTCGGGCTCATCGAATGGCCCGATCTGGAGGCCGCGGTCGCGCGGGTCGCGCCGGGACCGGACGGCCCTGGTGTGCCCGTGGTGGCCGAGTCCATGGGCGGCGCCATCCTCGGTCAGTTCCTGGCGCGAAGCGACCTCGCTCCGCGGGTGGCCGCAGTCGCGCTCGACAGCCGGGCGATCCGCTTCCGGGCGGCGATCGAACATCCCGCAGAGGCGAGCGGCCGCCCCCTGCCCGGCCCTTTGGCCTGGGTCGCCGGGCGCCTGTTGCCCCGGATGACCGGCCTGCCCATTGGCGAGGCCGAGGTTGCCGAGGTCTACGCGCGATTTGCCGGACCGCTCTTCGTCGCCCATGGCTCGGGCGACCGGACCGTGCCCATCGCCCCCTCCCGGGCGCTTTCGGCAGCCCGGCAGGGGCCCGACCGCGACCTTCTGGACCGGCGCCGACCACCTCGGCTCCTGCGCGGAGGACCCCGGCTGATGCCGTGCCACATTCGCCGGCTTCCTCGCCGATCTCGGGCGTCACTCCTGAGCTCTGGCGTCCCGGCGTGTTCCCTTCCCCGTCCGCTCCGGTAGTATCCGCCCATGCCCTACGAATGGCTTCCCCATGACGGCCCCGAACGGCGGCTCCGGCTCTGGCCCTACCGCTCGCTCTCGGCGCGCGGGTTCGTCTGGTTCGTCGGCGGCACCGCTGTCCTGATCTCGGCGCCCCTGTTCGCGGTCCTCGGCACGCGGGTTCTCTGGGGCCTCCTGCCCTTCCTCGCAGCGGCGGTCGCGGGCATCTGGTGGGCGCTCGCGCGGAGCTGGCGCGACGGCGAGCTGACCGAGGTGCTGACACTCGCCCCCGGGCGCATGACGCTGGTACGCCGCGCCCCCGACGGGGCGGAGCAGAGGTGGGAGGCAAATCCCTACTGGGTCGCCGTGCGCCTCTACCCGACCGGAGGCACGGTGCCGCAATACCTGACGCTGAAGGGCGAGGGTCGCGAGGTGGAGCTCGGCGCCTTTCTCAGCGAGGCCGAGCGGGTGGCGCTGGCGGACGAGGTGCGGGACGCCCTCGCGGCGCTCCGCTGAGACGCCGCCAGGGTTGCTTGACCGCTTGGCGGGGCGGCCCCTGGGCCGCCGGGCCCGATCAGTCCTTGGCGCGTTCGACGTAGCTCAGGTCTTCGGTGTTCACGATGATGCGGGTGCCGGCGCCGATGTGCGGCGGCACCATCACCCTCAGCCCGATGTCGGTCATGGCGGGCTTGTAGGACGAGGACGCCGTCTGCCCCTTCACCACCGGCTCGGTCTCGGTGATCTCGACGGTCACTTTCTGCGGCAGTTCGATCGCGATGGCGACGCCGTTGTGGACCTGGAGGTGGACGCGCGTGCCCTCCTTCAGGAAGGCCCTGCCGTCGCCCACGACATCGGGAGAGACGGTGACCTGCTCGTAGCTCACGGGTTCCATGAAGTGGAATCCCTCGCCATCCTCGTAGAGGTAGTCGTATTCGCGCTCGTCGACATGGGCGCGTTCCACCTGTTCGGTAGTGCGCCACCGCTCCGACACCTTCACCCCGTCCGAGATGCGCCGCATGTCCACCTGCGTGACCGGCGTGCCCTTGCCGGGGTGGAAGTTCTGGGCGGTCAGGACGACATAGAGCTTGCCGTCGAGTTCGACGACATTGCCCTTGCGCAGGCTCGAGGCGATGACTTTCACGGGCGTTCCTCTCCGGGTATTCTTCGGGGCATTCCTTGCGGTTCCGCCGCGGCATGGCTATCACGCGCGGGCCCCGGCGCCCCGCGCCTAGCGCATCCCAACCGAAATATCCAGACGAAAGCCGACGCGATGACCAGAGCGCCCTTTCCCGGCCCTGCCCCGAGCCCCTGGTGGTCCCCCGACCGCCATGTCGACCGGCGGCCACTCCTTCTGGCGCGCAACCGTATCCAGACGGCGATCCGCGGCTGGCTGGCCCGCGAGGGCTTCGTCGAGGTCGATCCGGCGGCACTTGCCGTCAGCCCCGGCAACGAGGTGCATCTTCACGCCTTCGCCACCGATGCCATCGGCAACGATGGCTCGGCGCGGCGGATGTACCTGCATACGAGCCCCGAGTTCGCGATGAAGAAGCTCCTCGCCGCCGGCGAGACACGGATCGCGGCCTTTGCCCATGTCTGGCGCAACCGCGAACGCGGGGTGCTCCACAGCCCCGAGTTCACCATGCTCGAATGGTATCGCGCGGGCGAGGATTACACCGTGCTGGTCGAGGATTGCGAGGCAATCCTCGCGCTCGCCGCGCAGGGCGCCGGGGCGGAGGTGCTGCGCTTCCGCGACCGCACCTGCGACCCCTTCGCGCCGCCCGAAAGGCTGTCGGTCGCAGAGGCCTTCGCGCGGCACGCGAGGATAGACCTCATGGCGACGATCGGCCCCCGGGGCGAGACCGACGCCGCAGCACTTGGCGCCGCACTCGACGCGGAAGGGATCCGGCGCGCGGCCGACGACACATGGTCGGACATGCTGGCGCGGGTGCTGGTGGAGCGCGTGGAGCCCCGGCTCGGCCTCGGAAGGCCCACCGTGCTCGACCGCTATCCCGCCGCCGAGGCCGCGCTGGCGCGCCCGGCGGCGGACGACCCGCGCGTGGCGGAGCGGTTCGAGCTTTATGCCTGCGGGGTGGAGCTTGCCAACGGCTTCGGCGAACTGACCGACCCCGCGGAACAGCGCCGGCGCTTCGCGCTCGAGATGGAGGAGAAGGCGCGCCGCTACGGCGAGCGCTATCCCCTTGACGAGGGCTTTCTCGACGCGCTCGCGCTTGTGCCGCCCGCCGCGGGCATCGCGCTCGGCTTCGACCGGCTGGTCATGCTCGCCACCGGCGCGCCGCGGCTCGACGAGGTGCTCTGGACCCCGGTGCCCTGAACCTGTGCGCCCGCTCAGCTCACTCGCCCTGCTCACTCGCACCGGGCACCCGCCGCAGCCCGTGCTCAGGCGAGTGCGTCCTTCACCATCGGCCCCACGGCGCCGAAATCCATCTGGCCGGTGTATTTCGCCTTCAGCGCCGCCATGACCTTGCCCATGTCACGGATCGACGTCGCACCGGTCTCAGCGATGGCCGCCCGGATCGCCGCGCCGGTTTCCTCGGCATCGAGCTGGCGCGGCAGGAAATCCTCGATCACCTTGATCTCCGCCAGTTCCTTCTCGGCCAGTTCGAGTCGCCCGCCCTCTTCGTAGGCGCGGGCGGATTCCTGGCGCTGCTTCACCATGCGGCCGAGAATGGCGAGCACTTCGGCATCGCCCACGGTGGCGTCGCCGCCCTCGCCCCTCAGGGCGATGTCCTTGTCCTTGATCGCGGCATTGATGAGCCGCAAGGTCGAAAGCCGGGCGGCGTTCTTGGATTTCATCGCATCCTTCAGCGCCGCGCCGATCCGTTCGCGCATGTCCATCGGGTCTCCATCCCCTGAGCTTCCGAAGCACCCAACATAGCCGCAAGCGGGCCTGGGCACAACTGCCCCGTCTTCGACTAACCCGTTGAAATCGTTGCGTAAGCCAAAAGCCCCGTTGCCTCTTGACCAACCCCGGCCGTGCCCTTAGGTTCCGCGGGATTTGTGACCCGGGGAGTCGCCATGCCCAATACCCCCATGCGTTCGGACAGACCCACGGCCTGCCTGGCTCTGGCCGACGGAACGCTCTTCTACGGCAAGGGCTTCGGCGCGGCGGGCGAGACCGTGGCGGAACTGGTCTTCAACACTGCGATGACCGGCTATCAGGAAATCATGACCGACCCGTCCTATGCAGGGCAGGTCGTCACCTTCACCTTCCCCCATGTCGGCAACGTCGGCGTGACGCCCGATGACGACGAGGCGGCCGAGCCCGTCGCTGCGGGTATCGTGGTGAAGTGGGACCCGACCGAACCCTCGAACTGGCGCGCGGCCGAGCCGCTCGTGGACTGGCTCGCCCGGCGCGGCCGGATCGGCATCGGCGGCGTCGACACGCGGCGGCTGACCCGCGCCATCCGCCAGCAGGGCGCGCCGCATGTGGCCCTCGCCCATGATCCGGAAGGCAATTTCGACATCGGCGCCCTCGTCGCCAGGGCGCGGGCCTGGTCCGGGCTCGTCGGGCTCGATCTGGCCAAGGACGTCACCTGCGCCCAGAGCTACCGCTGGGACGAGACCCGCTGGGCCTGGCCCAAGGGCTACGGCAAGCGCACCGGCGCAGGCTTCAAGGTCGTCGCGCTCGACTACGGCGCCAAGCGCAACATCCTGCGCTGCCTCGCCTCTGTCGGCTGCGACGTCACCGTCCTGCCCGCCACCGCGACGGCCGAGGAGGTGCTGGCGCACGAGCCCGAGGGCGTCTTCCTCTCCAACGGCCCCGGCGATCCGGCGGCGACCGGGGAGTATGCCGTGCCAATGATCCGGGGCGTGATGGCGAAGGGCCTGCCCGTCTTCGGCATCTGCCTTGGCCACCAGATGCTCGCGCTGGCGCTTGGCGCGAAGACGATCAAGATGAACCACGGTCACCACGGCGCCAATCACCCCGTGAAGGATCTGGAAACCGGGAAGGTGGAGATCACCTCGATGAACCACGGCTTCACCGTGGACAGCCAGACCCTGCCGGCCGGCGTGAAGGAGACGCATGTCTCGCTCTTCGACGGGTCGAACTGCGGCATCAGGGTGGAGGGTGCTCCGGTCTTTTCCGTCCAGTACCACCCCGAGGCGAGCCCGGGGCCCCAGGACAGCTTCTATCTCTTCGAGCGCTTCGCCGAGGCGATGCGCGCGCGGCGCGCGGGCTGATCGCCAGGCTCCGTCGATGGGTCCGGCGCGAAGCCGGAATGCCGCGCTTTTTCCGCGACTTCGCCGGAGTTCGTTAACCCGGCGTTAACCCTGCGGACGGAGGCTCGGGCCAGCGCTTCCCATCCAGGCCGCCATGACGCCCCCCGCACCGCATCTCCGCCTCGTGTCGACCGATGCCGCGCCCCGCGCCATGGCGACGCTGCCGGTCTTCGGCCCGCGCGCCGTCTCCCGCAGGGGCGCGAACACGCGCAAGCCGCTCGGCCAGATCCTCATCGACATGAAGGCGGTGGAGCCCGGCAACATGCTGAAGGCGCTTGCGCTTCGCGACCGGGAGGAGGCGCGGATCGGCGACATCCTCCTGACCCACGGCTGGGTGAGCGAGGTCGACCTCATGGCAGCACTCGCACTCCAGTGGGGCGCGAGGACGGTGGACCTCTTGGCCGAGGCGCCGGACGCAAGGCTCATCGACAGGCTCGGGCCGGAGTTCTGCCTTGCCCACGGGCTCCTGCCCTGGAGACGGATCGGCGGCGCAACGGTGATCGCGACCGCGCGGCCGGAAGACTTCGCACGGGTCCGCGGCCTCCTGCCGCCGGGGTTCGGCCCGGTGATGATGGCGCTCGCACCGGAACGCGACGTCCATGCCGCGCTGGTCACCACGCGCCAGACGGCGCTCGTCCGCAAGGCCGAGGTTCGGGTCCCGGCCGCGGAAAGCTGCCGCACGCTGGACCCGGCGCGCGCGAAGGTCGTGGTCGCCGTGGCGGCCGGGCTGATCCTTGCCGGGCTCTTCGCGGCGCCGGCGCTCGTGCTCGGGCTCTTCTCCGCCTCTGCGGTCCTGACGCTTGCGGCCTTCGCCGGGTTGAAGGCAATCGCGGCTGTGGCCGTGGTCCGGGGGCGGCGGCGCGAGGCTGCGGTCGGCCGGCCGCCGCTTCCCTTGCCGGCACGGCTTCCCGTCGTCTCGGTGATGGTGCCGCTCTTCCGCGAGGACGACATTGCCCCGCGCCTCATCCGCCGCATCGGCCGGATCGACTACCCCAAGGAATTGCTCGACGTCCTGCTCGTGGTGGAGGAGGACGACCTGGCGACGCAAGGGGCCTTGGCGCGCCGGGTGCTTCCGCGCTGGATGCGGGTCGTCATCGTGCCGCGCGGGCCGATCCGGACCAAACCGCGCGCGCTGAACTTCGCGCTCGACTTCTGCCGCGGTACCATCGTCGGCATCTGGGATGCCGAGGACGCGCCGGACCCCGGGCAGATTCATGCCGTCGTCCGCCGCTTCGCGGCCGCGCCGGCCGAGGTCGTCTGTCTTCAGGGCATCCTCGACTTTTACAACGCGCGCCACAACTGGATCACGCGCTGCTTCGCGATCGAATACGCGGTCTGGTTCCGCGCCATGCTGCCCGGCCTCGCCCGGCTCGGCCTCGTCGTGCCGCTGGGCGGCACCACGCTCTTTTTCCGGCGCAAGGCGATCGAGGACCTGGGCGGCTGGGACGCGCACAATGTCACCGAGGATGCCGACCTCGGCCTGCGTCTCGCGCGCCACGGGTACCGGACCGAGCTCATCGACACGGTGACCGAGGAGGAGCCGAACTCCCGCCCTGTCGCCTGGATGAAGCAAAGATCGCGCTGGCAAAAGGGTTTCGCCATGACCTGGGCCAGCCACATGCGCGATCCTGTCCGGCTCTGGCGCGAGCTCGGACCGAAGCGGTTCCTCGGCATTCAGGTCCTGCTTCTGGGGTCGGTCAGCCAGTCGCTTCTCGCGCCGGTGCTCTGGACGTTCTGGGTGCTGGCCTTCGGCCTTCCGCACCCGGTTGCCCGGACGCTTCCCCCGGCCGTGCTCGCGGCGCTCGCCACGCTCTTCGTCGCGGCAGAGGCCGTGAATGTCGCCGTCGGGCTCTGGGCCACGCGAGGGCCGGGGCACCGGCACCTGATGAAATGGGTGCCGAGCCTGCATTTCTATCTGCCGCTCGCCTCGCTTTCGGCCTGGAAGGCGCTCGCGGAATGCGTGACGAGGCCCTTCTACTGGGACAAGACGGCGCATGGCGTGGTCGAGGCCCGTGCCGGTCAGGCTGAGCTTCTGCCGGTCCTCGTGCTCGCCGACCCGGTCCATGTGCCCGCGACCCCGGCCGGCCCGGTCGTGCCCGTCCCGGCACCCGCATCCCGGCCGGCACGGCTCCACCTCTCTGCGCCGGCCAGGCTGCGCGACAATGAGGGAGCGGCGCAAACCCGCCCGGCGCGGCTGGTTTATCCCCCGCTCCTGACCCTTGTCAGCGACCGCGATGCCGGCGCCGCGACGGCCCGCGCGGCGCGGCGTGCGCCCTACGTCCTCGGTTCAACGATCGCCGGCCTTGCCCTTGACCGTCCCGGCATCGAGTTTCAGCCGCGTTTCGAAGGCTTTTGAGATATGCGCCCTGAGCGCGGCCTGCGCGGCCTCGCCGTCGCCCGCCGCGATCGCCCGCACGAGGTCCGCGTGTTCGGCCAGCGCCGCCTCCCCGCGACCCTCGGCGGCCAGCGAGGTAGAGGCGAGCAGCGCCATCGAGCGGTGCACGAGGTCGAGTTGCTGGACGAGGTAGCGGTTGTGCGAGGCGAGGTGTATCTGCTTGTGGAACCTGCGGTTGGCGCGGGAAAGCTCGGCCGGGTCATCGACGATCGTCCGGTCGGCCTCCACCATCTCGCTCAGCACCCGGATTTCCTCGGGCGTCGCATGCTTTGCCGCGAGCCGCGCCGCGAGGCCCTCAAGTTCGGCGCGCACGACGTAAAGCTCGGCAAGCTGGTTGTGGTCGAGCGATGCGACAATCATCGACCGGCCGTCGCGCGTCAGCATCGACTGCGTCTCGAGCCGTTGCAGCGCTTCGCGCACCGGCGTGCGCGACACGCCGAACCGCTCGGCCAGTTCCGCCTCGACCAGTCGGTCGCCGGGGCGGTAAATCCCCTGGTCGATCGCTTCGAGGATGAGCGTGTAGGCATCCTTCTGCATCTTAATCCCTTCCCGCCCCCCGCGCCGACCGGCGGCGCGAGAGCCTAGGCGGCGCGTCCGGCGATGGCAAGGCGGTCGATTGCTCCGCCGGGCGGCCGGGTGTAGTCAGGCACCATGCACGGACGTCCTTCTCCCACCGCCGCCTTCGCCCATGTCGAGACCTGGGTCTTCGATCTCGACAACACGCTCTACCCTCCCGCCGCGCGACTCTTCGACCAGATCGAGGCACGCATGACGGCCTACGTCATGCAGTCGCTTGGCGTCCCGCGCGAGGAGGCCGACCGGCTCCGCGCCGACTACTGGCGGCTCTACGGCACAACGCTCGCCGGGCTCATGCACGAACACGGTCTGGACCCGGTGCCCTATCTGGAAGACGTGCACGACATCGCGCTCGATCACCTCGTGCCCGACCCCGCGCTCGCCCAAGCCATCGGCGCGCTCCCCGGCCGGCGTGTCGTCTACACGAACGGCTCGGCGCCATACGCCGCCCGCGTGCTTGACGCGCGCGGGCTTGCAGGCGTCTTCGACGCGGTCTTCGGGGTGGAGCACGCAGGCTTCCGCCCCAAACCCGAGCGGCGGGCCTTCGAGACGGTCTTCGCCTCCGCCGGGATCGACGCCGTCCGCGCGGCGATGTTCGAGGACGATCCGCGCAACCTCGCCGCGCCGCACGCGATGGGGATGCGCACCGTCCATGTCGCCCCGGCGCCCGAGCCGGCGCCGCATATCCACCACCACACCGACGACCTCGCCGGCTTCCTCGCCCGGCTGCGCTGAAGCAGGCTGCCCCCCTCCCCGCACCGCGGTCGCCCCCCACCCCTGCGGCATTCCGACCGGTTGCGCCCCGGGTGCGCCGACCCCATCTGCGGGCGAGCGAACAGGAGACACCCATGACCACACGCCCCGAGGCGCCGCGCCTGCCCTGGTACTATTCGATCCCCCTCTTCGGCTGGATTGCCCGCGATCTCGTCCACGGAACCCGTGACAACCTGCTCTATTTCCTCGTCATCCTCGTCACCCTGCTCGTCCTCGCGGTGAAGACCTGGGGGCTGGTCGCCCTGACGATGGTTGCGCTGGCCGCGGTGCCGGTCTGCTTTGCGCTGCTGATCCTCATCTCGGTCGGCAAGTAGCGCCGGCGGCGCCCTCGCGGTTGCAGCCCACCCCGGCCGGGCGATAGTGTCGCGAAAAAGCCGGAGGGGCCATGATCGAAACGATGGACATCCTGAT
>WBZL01002993.1_pt1 | contig 15862 bp, 11 predicted proteins | sample 5204291 | NCBI WGS metagenome assembly WBZL01 (sample SAMN12344345, study PRJNA552823) | activated sludge metagenome | biome: Activated sludge suspended growth; feature: Nitrification reactor; material: Wastewater; isolation source: activated sludge from nitrification reactor of wastewater...
ACTGCGGTTCGAGGTCTTTGGCGATCTCGTTGTGCAACGCGGAGAAAACAATTTTTGCCTGCGCCGATTCGACTGTGGCTGGCACGACGATCATGTCTTTGGCATAGTCGGGCATCGGTTCGTTCAGAATCCAGCGCGTGGCTTGCGAATATTTTTGCCCGACCGATTTATCGGACGCGGCAAGCGCGACGACTTTGAACCAGGGGTGATTGTCTAATAACGAAATAAATCTTTGACCAACTGAACCTGTTGCGCCGAGGACGGCTACGGGGATGGGGGAGGGCATGGGAGGGAGTCCTTTTGAGGTGTGAGATAGAGATATGGGATACGGGATATGAGATATGAGATATGAGATATGGGATACGGGTTACTTACTTCGTACTTCATATTGCCTATTTGCCTATTTGCTCATTTGCCTTCTTGTCGACTTGTTAACGATCAACCCATGCAACGCTTTCACCGCATGTTCCGTATCGCGCGCGTCAACGACGAGACTGATCGAAACTTCCGACGAGCCTTGCGCGATGGCGAGCACGTTGACGTCCTCCTCGCCGAGTCGGCTGAACACCTGTCCCGCCACGCCGGGCGTATGGAGCATTCCCGCGCCGACGACGGTGATGATGGAAACCTCATCGGTAGACCAGACACGGTCAATGTCATTGTCTTCGATCTCGCGCGCAAACGTCCCTTCGAGCGCCGAGACAACCGACGACGCGGCTTCGGCAGGCAAAGCAAAACAAATGGATTGCTCCGACGAGGCTTGCGTGATCAACGGCACGCTCGTGCCAGTGGACGCCACCGCGCCGAACGCGCGCGCCGCCACACCAGGCACGCCCAACATACCGCGCCCTTCGATGGTCACCAATCGTTGTTTGCGGATCGCGGTCACCGCTTTGATGACGCGCCCATTCTTTTTTCCATTCGACGTTAATCGCGTGCCCGCATGAGTCGGGTTGAACGTGTTGCAAATCCGCAGTCCAATGCCCGCCTCCACCACAGGTCGAATCGTTTTCGGGTGCAACACTTTCGCGCCGTAATACGCGAGTTCCGCAATTTCGCCATAACTAATTTCAGCCAACGTCTGCGCCTCTTTCACAATACGCGGGTCGGTCGTCATCACGCCGTCCACGTCGGTCCAGATCCACACCTCATCGGCGGGCAAGGCTTTGCCGATGATCGCGGCGGAATAATCGCTCCCTCCGCGCCCCAACGTGGTGACGATTCCATCGGGCGTCGCGCCGATGAACCCCGTTGTGATCGGCACAATGCCCGCATCGAGGATTGGATTCAACGCCGCGCGCGTCTTCTCTGTCGTGACTTTGAAATCGGGATTCGCGTTCTGGAAGTGGGCGTTCGTGACGACAAATTCGGCTGATTCAATCCATTCGGCTTTTATCCCCGCCTCGTTCGCCACCGCCGCCAGCAAGCGGACGCTCATCCGCTCGCCCAGCGACGCCACCGCATCCAACGCGCGCGGGCTGGCTTCGCCGATCACGGCGATCGCGTTGCATAAATCGATAAGCGCGAGAATCAGAGAGTTGATTTCGATTTTTGTTTGCTCGCGGAGTGTTTCATCCTTGACGAGCGAATCAAGCGCGGCGAAATGTTTTTGCCGAAGCGTGGATTCGGCCTCCGCAAGCGAATCAAGCTTCCCCTGCGCGGCGAGCGAAGCCGATTGGAGCAGAAGGTCGGTCACGCCGGACATCGCCGAGGTCACGACCACGACGCGCGCCCAATCCTTCTTCGCATTGCAAATGATCTGCGCCGCGCTGACGAGCGCATCCGCAGAACCGACGGACGTCCCGCCGAATTTCATCACGAGTGTTTTGCTTGACATACTCTTCTCCTTGAACTTAAGACCTGACAGGTCTTCTAAGCGTATTGGTCTATCCTGAGGCTTGCGCGGACAAAGATCACTGACGAGCGAACTTTTGCGGAGACCTGTCAGGTCTATGTTTCGAGATAAAAAAACGCCCCACGTTTCCGTGAGGCGTTGCGCATTTCGAGATAACTTTTGTGCGAGTTACTTCATCCATCCAAGCGCAAATTCCTCACGGAGAGTTCCTGAGGTAGTAGTCGTCATGGTGGTGAAGCAAGCGTGTTGCATGTTGGGCGGTATTCTATGCGAGGCATGAGATTGAGTCAAGTGACGAATTTCGAATTCGCCATCTACTTGAGCGCCTGGTCAATGTCCCAAAGAATATCTTCGATATCTTCGAGACCGATCGACAGGCGGATAAAATCGGGGCTAACGCCGGCGGCGAGCTGTTCTTCTGCCGAAAGTTGCGAGTGGGTGGTGCTGGCGGGATGGATCGCCATGGATTTCGCGTCTCCCAAATTGGCGACGTGGCTGAGCAGTTGCAACTTGTCGATGAAACGCGCGCCCGCTTCTTTGCCGCCGTGAATGCCGAAGCCGAGCATGGCGCCCGAGCCTATGGGGAGATATTTTTTTGCCTTTTGATGATCGGGATGCTTTGGTAAACCTGAATAGGTGACCCACTTAACTTTTGGATGATCCTCTAAAAATTCCGCTACGCGTTGCGCGTTTTTACAGTGTTGTTCCAAGCGCAGGGAGAGGGTCTCCAATCCTTGCAGGAACCACCAGGAAGCGATGGGCTGTTGACACGCGCCGAAATCGCGCAGGATGCCCGCGCGGGCTTTGGAGATGAAGGCGGCGGGACCGAAGTCGTCGGCGTAGACTACATGATGATAGGAAGGATCGGGTTCGGTAAAGTTTTTGAAGCGCCCGCTTTTTTTCCAATCGAAATTTCCCTTGTCCACGATCGCGCCGCCGATGGCTGTGCCATGCCCGCCGATGAATTTGGTGGTGGAGTGGGTGACGATGTCTGCGCCCCATTCGAACGGGCGGCATAAATACGGCGTGGCAAAGGTGTTGTCGATCATCAAGGGAATGGCAAACTCGCGCGCGATGGCGGCGGCTTCTTCAAACGGAAAGATATTGACGAGCGGGTTGGAAATGGTCTCGCCGTAAATAATTTTGGTGTTGGGTTGAATGGCGCGCCGAAAATTTTCGGGGTCGCTGGGGTCAACCAACGTGACCTGGATGCCCAATTTGGGAAATGTATATTTGAACTGTGTGACCGTCCCGCCGTATAAAGTGGACGGCGCGACGATATGGTCGCCCGCTTCGCAAATGGTCAAAATGGCGGTGGCTTGCGCGGCATGGCCCGAACTGGTCTCCACGGCGCCGATGCCGCCCTCTAAACTGGCAATCCGTTCTTCAAACACGCTCGTGGTCGGGTTGGAGATGCGCGTGTAAATGTGACCCGCTTCTTGCAAGGCGAACAACCGCGCGGCGCGTTCCGTGCTTTGCAGATCGTACGCGGCGGTCTGATAGATCGGAACGGCGCGGCTGCCGGTCGCCGGGTCGGCTTCGTAGCCCGCGTGTAACTGCCGTGTGGAAAAACCGAATGTGCGAATATTCTTCATTGCGTTATGTTCCGTACTATCGCTCCACGTCAAACGCCGTGTTTTGATAGACGTAATAGTTCAGCCAGTTTGAATACAACAAATTGGCATGACCGCGCCAGCGCACGTTTGGAACTTGAGACGGGTCGTCATTGGGGTAATAATTTTTAGGGACGTGGATCGGCAAACCCTTGTTCACATCGCGGTCATACTCGCCTTTCAATGTGAGCGGATCGTATTCCGAGTGACCTGTTACGAAGATGTGCTTTCCATCCTTCGAGCCGACGATGTACACCCCCGCCTCCTCCGACTGCGCCAAAATTTGGATCTCGCTCACTTGGGCAATATCTTCGCTGCGGATTTCCGTGTGGCGCGAATGCGGCGCGAGGAAAAGATCGTCGAATCCGCGCAATAAACTTTCATTGGGCGCCAAGACGCGATGCTCGAACACGCCGAACATTTTGCGCGGCAAATCATATTTCGGAATCCCATAGCGGTGATAGAGCGCGGCTTGCGCTCCCCAGCAGATGTAAAAGTTGGATTCGACGTTTGTCTCCGCCCAATCTAAAATTTGGGTGAGTTCATCCCAATAATCCACATCTTCAAACGGCATTTGTTCGATCGGCGCGCCGGTGATGATCAACCCGTCAAACTCTTCGTTTTTTATTTCCTCAAACGTTACGTAGTGATTAAGCAGATGCTCGGCGTCCGTGTTTTTCGACTCATGCGTGGCGGTGTGCAGTAAAGTGATCTCCACTTGCAACGCGGAGTTGGACAACAGCCGCAGTAACTGAGTTTCCGTCGCGATCTTGGTCGGCATCAGGTTCAGGATCGCCACGCGCAAGGCGCGGATATCCTGGCGGAGCGCGCGGTCCTCGTCCATGATGAACACGTTTTCATGTTCCAGCGTGGCGCGGGCGGGAAGGGTGGCGGGAATTTTTACAGGCATGGGAAAAGAAAGGATGAATTCAGAAGGATGAAGGATGAAAATTCATCCTTCCTATTTCATCCTTCATCCTTTCTTAGTTGAGCGCTTGCTCCAAATCCCACAAGATATCGTCAATATCTTCGAGACCTACACTCAAGCGCACGAAGTCGGGTTTCACGCCCGCGCCGAGTTGTTGTTCCTCATTCAGTTGGCTGTGGGTGGTCGAGGCGGGGTGGATGGCGAGACTGCGCGCATCGCCCACATTGGCAAGATGGCTGAACAATTGCAGGCTGTCAATGAACTTTCTGCCCGCTTCCAAACCGCCCTGGATGCCGAAGCCCAAAATCGCGCCGGCGCCCTTCGGTAAATATTTTTTCGCGCGCGCATAATCGGGATGGCTCTTGAGTCCGGGGTAGGTGACCCACGAGACCTTGGGATGCTTCTCCAAATATTCGGCAACGGCTTGCGCGTTCTGCACGTGACGCTCCATGCGCAAACTGAGCGTTTCGAGTCCTTGAATGGTCTGCCATGCATTGAACGGAGCCTGGCACGCGCCAATGTCGCGCAGCACATGCACCCGGGCTTTGATGGCGAACGGAGGCAAGCCCGCGCCCGTTAAACTGGAATACACCAAGCCGTGATAGGAAGGATCGGGCGTGTTGAAGTTTTCAAACTTGCCGTTGCTCCAGTCATAGTTGCCGCCGTCCACGATGACGCCGCCGATGGTGGTCCCGTTGCCAGTGATGAACTTGGTGGTGGAGTGGGTAACGATGTGCGCGCCCCACTCAAACGGACGGAAGAGATACGGTGTGGCAAAGGTGTTGTCGATCAGCAGTACGAGGTGATGTTTTTTGGCAATTTCAGCAACTTCTTCAAACGGGAAGACGGCAATATCGGGATTCCCCAACGTTTCGCCGTAGATCACTTTGGTGTTCGGCTTGATCGCCGCCTCGAAATTCTTCGGGTCGGTTGGGTCCACGAACGTGACTTCGATTCCCAGCTTCGGCAGGGTATACGCAAACTGGTTGTATGTGCCGCCATACAAGTGCGATGAAGAAACGATATGGTCGCCAGCGCTCAGCAAAGTGAAAATAGCTTGCGCTTGCGCCGCATGACCCGAACTTGCGGCAAGAGCCGCCACGCCGCCTTCGAGCGAAGCGATACGCTGTTCCAGCACGTCGGTGGTTGGGTTCATCAAGCGGGTGTAGATGTTCCCCAACTCCTTGAGCGCGAACAGATTCGCGGCGTGTTCGGTGTTCTTGAACTGATAGCTTGTTGTCTGGTACAACGGCACGGCGCGGCTCCCGGTGGTTGGGTCGGGCGAATACCCGGCGTGCAACTGACGCGTGCTAAAACCATATTGACGTTCGACGACTGTGGACATGAAACTCTCCTTGAGTATGATTTATCCGCCCATCAGGAGAAGTTTAAAAAATTTACCTCTCCTGAAAGCACAAGAAGAGGCATCATTGACGATTCCGTCCTCTCATCTTCCAGATGTGAATGGCCGTTGCCATTCATATTTGCCGAATTTGGCACCATAACTTTTGGTTTGGTTGCCGAAGCATCAAAGGGTCGGTCCCTCCGCTTCTCTGGATAAGAGCGAATATTTAATTGCGCGTGTTATATCACGGTGAATCGAAATGTGTCAAGAGTTAAATGTGTTTTAGTCATGGGTTTCCCAGGAAAGCGCGCGACGTGTTCCAACGAATGACACGGATCGTGGCTTTGCAATAGACATAAAAGAGAACGTTTACACACTGGTTCGCCATATCCGAGCGTTCCGTCCTTGAAAACGCCATAGTTGAGTGCGGTATAATCCCAACCGCAATGGCTCGAAGAAAATCCCCCGAAGATTTATCTGTTGAAGAATTACGCCGTTTGTTGATCGAGAAACGGCGCGGCGCGCGGCGTGAACGGCTGGAGCATTTTAAAAGAACAGGCAGGGTCGTTGCGGTGGAACCGGACGCGCTCGAGTCGTCTGCTCCGGTGGTGGAGACGCTTGAGGAAACCGGCGACCAGCCTCAAGTTCCGGAGTCGAAGCGGCGGCGTGCCATGGACCGAGTCCTGTTGGCGGTGGAAGTCCTCGCGGTGGTGGGACTCGTCGGAGTCCTCATCAGCGGGTTCGGGGTCTTGCGCGATCTCAATGAAGAAGTCGCATCGGCGTTCGTGCAGGTGGAGTTGACGCCGACGCCGTTGGTGATGGCGGTGGTGCTTCCGTCGGGACATGTGCCGCCCGACGCGCAGGGAAACACGCGCCCGAACGTGGAGGAGATCCCCGAACATCTGCGACCGATGGTGCAGTCGCTGGAAAATTTGCCGATCCCCACATCCGCGCCTGATCAGGCGATCCGTTTGCAGATCCCCGCGTTGAGCGTGGACGCGCCGATCGTGCAGGGCGATGGTTGGGAGCAACTCAAAAAAGGAGTTGGGCAAAATCTCGCATCGGCGAACCCGGGCGATAATGGGAATGTGATCCTTTCGGCGCACAACGATGTGTACGGCGAGTTGTTCCGCTATCTGGATAAACTTGTGCCCGGCGATCAGATCATCATTTATACTCAACAGCGGCAGTATGTGTATGTGGTGGACCGCACGGCGGTCGTGGAGCCGACGGCGGTGGAAGTGATGGCAAGCACAGGAAGCCCAACCGTGACGTTGATCTCGTGTTATCCGTATTTGGTTAATGATGAGCGGATTGTTGTGTTTGGAAGGTTACAGAATTAATTGTTGATGTGCTGGTCGAGTAGCCCCGTGTAAGTCGGGGCGTATCGAGACCAGATTGTCAGTAAGCAAAACAATTTTCAAAACAAGAATTTGTGGTCTCGGTACGCCCTTCGCAACTAACGCTCAGGGCTACTCGACCACCGTATGAAATAAAAAGGAGTACATCAAATGGCAAAAAATAAAAGACCGATCGTAAACATGGCATCTTCGCAAAAGACCGTCGAGTTTAACCCCGACTACACTCACGTCAAAAAAGATCTGGCGCGTATCGGAACCCTCGCGGGGTTTTTCGTCGTCGTGTTGATCGTGTTGTCGTTCTTTCTCAAATAAATTTTTGCCACTGATTTCACGGATTTTTACAGAAATTTAAAATCCGTGTGAATTCGTGAAATCCGTGACTAAAGAGGTTTTATGTCGCGCATGTTTGTCCCCGGTCCCGTTGACGTTGCCGATGAAGTTTTGCAAGCGCAAGCCGCGCCGATGCTTCCACACCGAAGCAAAGAGTTCGAAGCCATCTTTCGCCGCGCTTCGGAAAAATCGCAAGGACTTTTTTATACCAAGTATCGCGTCTTCCTCAGCGCCTCGTCTGGGACGGGTTTGCAGGAAGCTGCGATTCGCAACTTTGTAAACAAGCGCGTCCTTTCCATCGTCAACGGCGCGTTTGCCGATCGTTGGTACGAAGTCGCCGTGTCAAACGGAAAGGATGTCGAGAAACTTTCTTTCGACTGGGACAAACCCGCTTCGCCCGACCTTGTGGCTGATTCAGTCAAACGCGGCGGATTCGAAGCCCTGACCGTCGTCCACAACGAGACGTCTACCGGGTTGCAGAATCCCGTGAAAGAGATTGCGGAGGCTGTCCGCGCGGTTTCGCCAGAGACGTTGATCCTCGTGGACGCGGTTTCATCCCTCGGCGGCGCAAAGATCGAAATGGATGCGTGGGGACTCGACATGGTTCTCACCTCGTCGCAAAAATGCCTCGCGCTTCCACCGGGACTCGCGCTTGGAGCCGTCTCAGACCGCGCCATGGAAAAAGCCAAGTCGGTCGAGAATCGCGGCTGGTACTTTGACCTCGTCCGCATGGAGAAGCATCGCGTGAAAGATTCCTCTCCCGCCACCCCGGCGATGTCGCTCATCTTCGCGCTCGATTTCCAACTGGATCGAATCTTCGCCGAAGGACTTGATAATCGCTTCGCGCGTCACTCCGCCATGGCAAAACGAGTCCAAGATTGGGCGGACGCGCACGACCTCTCGATGTACGCGCCCGAAGGCTATCGCTCGCAAACGGTGACGACGATCAAGAACGAGCGCGGCATCAACGTCTCTGAATTGAACGCCTTCCTCAAACAGCGCGAGATGCGCATCGCGGGCGGATACGGTCCGATCAAGGAATCCACCTTCCGCATCGCGCACATGGGCGAGATCCAAATGGAAGACATCGAGAAACTGCTTGTGGCGATGGAAGAGTACTTGAAGAAAAGTTGAAAGTTGCAGGTTGGAAAGTTGAAAGTTGAGAGTCTGGCAGATTTTGATTTCTTGCCCAGACTCTTTTTTATTTATAATCAGGCAACATGGATTCGAAACCTGTGACCTTTGACCTGCAACTTGAAACAATGATCTATGGCGGCGACGCGATGGGACGCCTGCCCGACGGTCGCGCGGTCTTTGTCCCGTTTGGGTTGGCGGGAGAAAAAGTCCGCGCGAGGTTGACGGAGGAGAAGAAAAATTTTGCGCGCGGGCAAATTCTCCAAATTCTCGAACCCTCAAAAGATAGAATTCAGCCCAGATGCAAACATTTCTTTTCTCCTCTCGCGCTGAGCGGAGCGCTAGCGGAGACGAAGCGGGGAGAGGGGACAGGGGTGAGGGCTTGCGGAGGATGCCATTACCAGCACCTTCCCTACGAAAAACAACTTGAGATAAAAAACGAAATTCTGATTGACCAACTCAAGCGCATCGGCAAGATCGAAAACCCGCCCGTTCAGCCGATGATTGCGTGTCCCACTCCATGGAATTATCGCAATCACATGCAGTTCTCGCTGGATGAACACGGCAAACTTGGTTTTCAAGCGCCCAACTCAAACAAGATAATTCCTATCGCTGAATGTCACCTTCCCGAACCAAGCATCAACGATTTCTGGCATCAACTTGAATTCGAGCCTGAAACAGACATCGAGCGAGTCTCTCTTCGCGCGGGAAACGATGATGACTTGATGCTCGTCCTCGAATCGGATTCTCCTGAGCCGCCTGAACTCGAGATCGAAGCGGGGATTTCCATCGCGCACGTGTACGAAGAAAACTCCGTTGTCATCGCGGGGAATGACCACATCCTCATCCGCGTGCTTGACCGCGATTTCAAAGTCTCCGCCGCGTCGTTCTTTCAAGTGAACACGGTCATGGCAGGGAAGATGGTCGAACACTTAATTACCCAATTACCAATTACGAATTCATCTACTTTACTCGACCTCTACTGCGGCGTCGGTCTCTTCAGCGCATTCTTCGCTCCCAAATGCGGACGCGTGATCGGCGTGGAAGCCTCCTCATCTGCTTGCGAAGACTTCACGGTGAATCTCGACGAGTTCGATAACGTGGAGTTGTACGAAGGCGCTGCGGAGGAAATTTTACCGAGCCTCGTGGGGCGGATTGGTAATCCGCCCGATTACGTGATTGTTGATCCTCCCCGCGCGGGCATCGAACGTCACGCGCTGGACGCCATCGTCCAATTGAAGCCGCAGAAAATTGCGTATGTTTCCTGCGACCCGTCCACGCTGGCGCGGGATGCGGCGAGGTTGATCCAGGGCGGATATACGTTGAAAGAGGTGACTCCCTTCGACCTGTTCCCGCAGACGTATCACATCGAATCCATTTCGTTGTTTGACCTCTTGCATATGTGACTCTTGCTCTGCCACAGAGTCCACAGAGACTTTTGAGAAAGGCTTTTTTTCTCTGTGTTCTCCCCTGGCGCCGCCCGCCAGGGCAGGTGTGTGGCGAAAAGGACTTTCGCAAGAGGTCTATTTGAAAAAAGAAGAGCGACCCGATTGGGTCGCTCTTGTGATTTACGCCTTCTTATCTTGATCCGTCTTGTTCGTCATACTCTTGCGGATATCAGAACGGAGTTGCTCCGCTTCCTCCGAGCGTTTGCCTTGCGCTTCATTCGAGAGCGCGCCGAAGCGGTCCGAGAGGAGCATGGCGAGCAGGGCTTCCATGATATTGCCCGAGCCGCTCTCTTTATCCGCGCCGACAACCACGCGTGGGACCACATCCACTTTGGATTGTTGGATGGCTTCGGCAAAACGATTCAGCACAGTTTGCGTCACCTGGAACTGCGGCCCGCCATACGCGCGGACTTGTTCCTCGGTGGCTAACGCCTGCGCGATACCGATACGCGCTACCTTCTCGGCTTCCGCTTCTGCCAGCGCGCGGATTTGCGACGCCTGCTGGATCGAGCGTTGATATTCGGCTTTACCCTGATTCGACTGGATCTCGATGTTGAGTTCAGCCTGCGTCATGTTCGTTTGCATCTCGGCGCGGGCTTCGGCTTCGCGGAGTTCGCGTTCTTTCACCGCGGCTTTTTCCTGTCGGTCATACGTTTCAATTTGTTCCGCCGCGATCTGCCGCGAGCGCAACTGCGTGAGGATCGTTTCGATCTGCGTGTCGTTCTCAGGTGACGACGGCGTGCCGATCAACACTTCTTCCAACTCAAGATTGTAGTGCCTGAACTTTTCTTTCATCTCTTCGCTGGCAATGCGTTGAATGTCACTGCGTTCTTGCAGTAGCTGAATCAATGTGCGCGTCTGACCGATGTTCTTGAAATATGCCGCCACCATGGGGTCGAGCGTCTGCTCGACGAGACGTTTGATATCGCCGAAGCGTTGCACGACCAGCGGGGCTTTCTGATAGTCAATGTGTACGACTACCGACAAAGGTAGCGACGGCTCGAACGCGTCCTTTGTGATGAGCGAAACTTCGCTGAGGTTCTCATCGAACTTGTGCGCGCCTGTCTGGTTGCGGATCCATTTGAGAATGAAGTTGGTGGTCGGCACGGGAACCACGTTGCCCGCGTAGGTGTTGAACGCATACTTGCCGGGGAGCAGCGCTTCCTCCCACACGCCGCGTTGACCTCGCGCCACCAACTCGCCGTGACGATATTCCTTGCCCGAAAGGTCTTCGCCTGTCGCGCCTGTATACGAAACGACCACGCCGACACTGCCCACATCAATGATCGTCTTTTTGATCATTTCCACAGTGGCAAACAAGCGGTTGACGTAATAGGTGCCTTCCACCAACACTTGCAGTTGACGCCCGCGGAAGCCGCCCGCTTTCAAAAACTTATCGGGGTCTTGAAATTTATTGTGATACGTCGCGTCATTTTTCGGGTCGTCGCCGACCACGGGAGCGATGATCTCGCCCTGCGCCAGCGACGGTCCATCGTGGACGGTGGCAATGCCGATCTTGTCATCGGTGTCTTTGATAATGACCGGCACAAACCCGCCGCGTTCGGCGATCACTTGCGCCATGCCTTGAATCACTCCCATTTCTTCACGCGATAACGGCATCGAGTACACGCGCTCATCCGTCAGCACGATGAACTGCACGAGATTGATGGCAAACGTCCCTTCGCGTAAGACGCGGCGTTGCGGTCCGCGTTGACCGCCGTTCTTGAAAAAAGATTCCACGTCTTGAAAATCGAAAGCGGTCTCATTGGTCGCGAGCGCCTGCGTTGGTTCGAGCAGTTTGCCGTCGCGCGCAAAGATATAGCCCATCTTTCCCTGCGGAATGGTCACCAATGGAACCAGCCTCACCACATATTGGATCGGCATCAGGTAATGCAGACCGCCGCGCAAGACCTTCGGTTGAAAGCCTGCTTCGCCGTTGAGCGCGATGAACCCGCTTTTCACCGAGCCTTTGAAACCGAATCGCTTTTCTACGATACCGATGCGCGTGTTGGGGATGAATCGGATTCCCAAAAGCAGGAAGAGAACTACGAAGCCCATCAATCCCGCGCCTACTAAAAGCAAACCTGTCATTTTGACCTCCTTTGGTCACAACTGTATCTACGCAATCACCGCCCCGCAGGTTTCGTTTAGAACCTTGCCGAAAAACATGCGAGGCGTTAGTTCATCCAGCAGTTCAACTGCCGGATGAACTTTGGGTATTTTCGCTAATCTTCCGCGATCACGATCACTTTATCCTCGGATGAAAAGACAACCGCTTCAGACTTCTTTGGGTTTGTGTGCACGCCGTACGCCTTACCCGCCATTTTGGCTTCGCCGACAAGCCGGTAGCCGAGCGCAGTTTCCCCGCGCCTTCGCGCCGCCTCGACCACCGTATAAAAGTTGACCGCTTCGCCGAGAGTCACATAATCGCTGATGGGTTTGAGATAGATCTCCGCGCCTTCGGGGTCGAAGATGTCGGTGAACACATGGAACAGTTCGCCGTTCTCTGAAAGTTGCGACATCATCAAACTGACAAGATGTTCACTGACGATGAAATCGTCCACTTGTGTGGCTTCGGCGAGTTCGCGGTTGCGCAGGTCGAGCATCTCGCTGACGATGGAGAACGGCGTTTCGTCTTTCTCAGCCATGTCGCGCAGATGCAGTAATGTGACGAGCGTCTTCGCGTCCGCTTCTTGCGGCTCCATGGTGCTGTACGCCAGAACAATGACGTGATCGTATTCTTCCACGCCGAGTTTGTTGAGCAGATCGCGGTCGGTGGTTTCACCTTCCATCACCACGAGTTTTTGATTCTTCAACTTGCCGCCTTGCGCGCGGATTTGTTTTTCGATGTTGTAAATATCCGCCACGACGGTCACCTGCGAACCTTTCGGCACATAGTGATCGAGTTCATGCACGATGGTCGTGCCGCTTCGGTTCCAGCCAAGGATAAGACATTTTTCAGGCTTGGGTTTTAGCGGTTGTCGGCTCGAGTGGATGAGCGCGTTGTTGATCTGAGCCAAGCCTGATGTGGGAGAGACGCGGATCGTGTCGTCATCTGCCGAGAGGGCGAAGATCTGATCATCTTTTTCGATTCGCGAATCCATAGGCGGGCTGAGAAGGATCGTTCCATTCGTTTTACGCAAACCCATCACACATGAATCTTCAAAGGCGAGCAACGCCTCGCCAAAGGTTTTCCCCGTCAGCGCGGGTTCATTTCTAAAATAAATTTCATCGCCGCCGAAGTTCATCAGTTCGGTGTACACCATCGAAAGCCCCGATTGGCGCGAGGTTTGCGCCACGACTCGCGCAATGAGATCGCCGGTGAGGATGGCTTGCACTTTGTCTTTTTCGCCGACGAGTTTCAACACTGCCATGTTCTTCGCATGGCGGATCTGCGTGATGATGTGATACGGCGCGGCGCGGCGAGCGGGATTGTTGGTGATCGCCAGCGCGGTTTTGATCACGTCGGTATCGGGGTCTTCATTTTCGGGCGGCAGGATGATGATGGCTTTCGCATCATGCGGGCTTGTGATCTCAAGATCGTTCGGGTCTATCGGGCTACCGTTGCGGCAGATGATGCGCGTCTTCCCTTTGACTTCAACACGCTCGCGGATCTCATCTTCCATTTCCACTTTGTCTTTATCTGCCATGACCACGATGCGCGCGTTCGGTTGATTTTCATTTGCCGCCATCAACTCGTTCAACACCGTAAAGACCTGCGCCGACCAACCCAGCACGAGGGTGTGATTCGATTCTAAAACTTGCGACCGTCCCTTTCGCAGGCGTTCCATTTGCCCCTCGATGGCGTTGTTCAACACGCCGATCAACGCGCTGACGATGAAGATGCCGCCCAGCGTGACGAGCAACATGACAAGGCGATAGCCTGTGCCTGTGTCGCCGCCCATCGTGCCCGAATCCAGCGTGCGCATTAAACTTTCCCATGCCGCTTCTATAAATGGGATGCGTTCAGTCTGCCCTTCCTGCACGAACCCCGCGATCGAAATGATCGCGCCAGCCACCAGCACCACCGCCAGCGACAACACGAACAACATGCCGATCATGGCGGGCGTGCCGCGCGACATCTGGTTATCGAACCAATATTTGAACTTTTGACGGAACGTGGGTTTCATGAATCCTCCGCAATGAAATGATGGGGGCGATTATAAAACCAATTTGCAATTGCATCTCCCCCTGATGGCGGATTTACTTTATTATCCCGTTGCCTGAGAACACTTCTGAGAGGCTCGGGCCCTTTTGTTGTCGAATCACGGCATCATTGCTTTTAGGATGGGGTCTAGGTTCTGTCGGGAGATTCTCTTTTTGAATGGATTTTCCTAATGTATTTATGATTTTCAGAATTCTCTTGGCAGTTTATCAGCTACTTATAATCGTCTTTTGAAGATTCTTTTGTTCAACATTCCGAACAGAGTACCTTTTCCTGAAACTATGTTCCGACAAGTTTTTTCAATGGTTTGCATGATTGCTTCAAGCCTAAGATTTATTGGATCTTCGGTCTCTATACCTTCCCAAAAGATTGCCTCATATTTTTCAACTTGAGCTAAATGCTTTTCATATTGTTCATCTGTTCTGAAATGATTCCTAGGCCAAAGTTGAGCGAGCCTGCGGGCGGCAATAAATATTTCATGCACTAATTTTTGTAAATCATCGAAAGGCTCCGCTTCTTTTACGCCTATTTGAGCCATAAATCGGTAACGTATGGAGTATAGCCTGTTAAAAACCTCCTGATGCTCAGCATATCTCTTGTACACGATACTTGCATTTTTTCTAGAATCAAACTGTGCATCTGTTTCGTTAGAATCGCGCTCAATATCTGCAGTTTCACTGTTAAAGCTGAATATGCTTCGCATATGAATAATTGCATCTCTCGCCTCATAGAACAAAGCTAGTGTCTCTTCTGCTAATTCTATTTCCCGCCTTCCCTTTAGTTCGCGTCGCCAAGAATCGATGCCGTATATTGCTAACCATACTCCCAGTAGAATTGAAAGATTTTTTATGGTTTCGAATAAATTGTCAAACATTTCTCCTCCGTATCCTAATCATCCTTGCATCCTCTCCCATTCACCTAGTTTGGCATCCATTTCCCTCTGCACGCGCTCGTACTCTGTTCCCAGCGTGGCGGCTTCGGCGGGTTTCACGAAGGGACTCTCCAACTGCGCGCCAAGATTCGCCAGCGTCGCTTCTAGTTCGGCGATGGCGTTTTCCAATTCTTGCAACTGCGCTATCTTTCGTCTTTCCTCTTTCGTTTCTTTATTCTTTGCATTCTTCACATTTCGAGAATTTGAGAATTGGAGATTGGAGACTGGAGATTGGAAACTGGTTAGCCGCGCCGCTTGTTTCTCGCGTTCTTCTTTCATTTGCGAATACGTGCCGTTGAACACGCGCAAGACCTCCGAGGTCTGAGAGACCTCGGAGGTCTCCCCGCCGATCTCCCAGATTTGGGTGGCGAGCGCGTCCACGAGATAGCGGTCGTGAGAGACGAGCAGGATCGTGCCTTTGTACGAATCCAACACAGATTGCAAAATTTCCTGTGAGGGAATATCAAGATGATTTGTTGGCTCATCGAGCAATAACAAGTTTGTGTCTTGCAAGGCGAGTTTGGCTAGGGCTAATCGTCCGCGTTCGCCGCCTGAGAGCATGGACACAAGTTTGAACGCGTCGTCGCCAGAGAAAAGATATTTGCCGAGATAGTCGCGCGCTTGATACGGCAACATCCCTGATGCGGCGGTGATCTCATCCAACACAGTTTTCTCGGGGTCGAGTCCCTCGTGCGCCTGCGCGAAATAGCCGACGTGTAGACTCGCTCCCAGAATCGCCTCGCCAGCCAGAG
>WBZL01002994.1_pt1 | contig 15857 bp, 15 predicted proteins | sample 5204291 | NCBI WGS metagenome assembly WBZL01 (sample SAMN12344345, study PRJNA552823) | activated sludge metagenome | biome: Activated sludge suspended growth; feature: Nitrification reactor; material: Wastewater; isolation source: activated sludge from nitrification reactor of wastewater...
AAGATACGCACGTTTGGCGTTGTTTTTCAGACGCTTTATTGCTTGCTATAGTCATTATTTCTATAATGACTATAGCAAGCGGCATCCGGCGGCGGTTTGCCCCAGTTGCCCCAGCGAAACCGGCTGCGCCGTGGAACAATTGCAGGGAAACGCCTTAAACTGTCTATAAAACAACTAGGTAGGCGTGGTTCAGGATTTCTATCAGATGTTCCACGGACCGGTTTGTTTCACGAAGAGGAGTTCGTTCGTGCAGGAATCTGCAAAGCCCTGGGTGCTAGCACTTGATCGGCCGTTTATTGAGGGCGTCGCCACGTAGCCCGATGGGCGCTTCGAATACCGTTACTTCGGGGGTCATCACATGCTGCAACTGTGCCTGGGCAAACTGAGCGAGCGGGATATCACGGCTTTCCTCCAGGGTCAGGTGCATGTCGGCTTCTACCTCCGGCAGGCGGTGTTGTTCATCCTGTTCAAGATCGAGCATCTGATGGACTGGTCCGACCAGGCTTTCACCCTCCATCTGGTGACGCCGGAAGACCGGGAACTCCTGCCGCACGTCCCGGGCGCCCACCAGGCCCTGTCGCTGGTCCTCGTCGAAGCCGAAAGCGGACTGGTGAAGGGCATGCGCCTCGTGACCTACTCGAAACACGCCAGCGCCTTGCTGCACCGGATTCTGCGGCAACAACTCGAATCACCGTTCGACGCCGATCACCATGCCGCTCTAGTCGCTGAGGTGTACCGGCAATATCCACACTCCCGACTGCTGGCCAAAGCGGCGATTCTGATTGAGAAAGCAGGGGGACAACAGTGACCTTGCCGACCACCCTGCCCTTCCCCGTTGAGCCTGCCCGAAACCAGACACTTTCCGGGCCGCGGCTGACCACAGCCAGTAACGATCATGAAGCGGTGGCCACCTGGCTGGCAAAGTACACCGATAACCGCCACACGCTCGACAGCTATCGCCGGGAGGCCGAGCGGTTGATGCTCTGGGCCACTTGGCACGGCAAGGATCTGCCTGGGCTGATGGTCGAGGACGTGCTGGCCTACAAGGCTTTCTTGAACGACCCGCAGCCGGTGGATGTGTGGTGCCTGCAGACCGAGCCGCGGACGCTGTCTGACGGTTCGCCGAATCCCTTGTGTCGGCAAGTGCGACGGGTGACGCGCCTGCTGCCCGATGGTTCGGCAAACCCCACCTGGCGTCCTTTCGTCTCGGGACTGTCGGCGTCGGCCGTGAAGCAGGCCACGACGATTCTCTTTGGTCTCTTCGAGCACTTGGCAGCCATTGGCTATGTCCACGCCAATCCGTTGCGGGCGGCAGCAAAGCGTACCCGGAAAGGCCAGCGGCAAGGACAGGAACGCTACTTCGATGCGGCGGCCTGGACGACGCTGAAGGAGTGCATCGAGGCCATGCCCAAGGAGACTACGCGGGAAGCGGCACACTACCACCGCACCCGGTTCCTCTTTTCCTTCCTCTATCTGACCGGCCTGCGGCGTTTCGAAATGGCCAAGGCACGCACGTCTGATCTTCGTTTCAAACGCGGCCAATGGTGGCTTGAGGTGCTCGGCAAGGGCGGCGTCGAGGGCGTAGTCCCCCTGCCAGCGGACGCTCTGGAAGCGATCAAGTCGTATCGGGAGAGTACCGGCCGCCCTGCCCTACCCCCCGGCGGCACGGATGAACCGCTGCTGATGGACCTCACTGGCGCCGGCCGTTCGCTCTCTGATCGGGCAATCTACGCGATCGTCAAAGAGGTTTGTCGTCAGGCGGCGAACGGCGTCGCGGCCGCTCAGCCCGATCTGGCCAGGCAGATTGATTCTGGATCGACGCACTGGCTGAGGCATACATCGGCGAGCCACCAGATCGACCGGGGCGTCGATCCCTTCATCGTGCAGCGCAACCTGCGGCACGCGAGCTTCTCAACGACCGAGGGCTACATCCACAAGGACCGCGACCAGCAGCATCAGGAAACCGAAAAACACACGCTGACCCACGCGCCACCGTGACTGCGCTCTCGTGCAGCCTCGGGACATCCGCGAAAATGCGGAGGTATCACCGATAAGACGTCGTTCAGTGCTTGGTGCATTTGCCTTCAATCACGTCGGTCACAGCGATCCGGCGCGGAGCGCGGACGACGTTGAGGATGTCGGTACGCGAGTCGATATCGTACGAGACAAGAAATCCGACCTCGACAAGCAGCGCGAGGGCCTCACGAAGTTTGTAGCGAAACTTCGCCAGAACGGCGATGCGAGACCCGCACAGCGTCTTGATCGTCTCGACCTTATACCCGATGGGCTTCTCATGGGTGAAGTAGAACTGGTGCAGCCACTTGGCAAGCGGCGGCAACTGCAGGCGCTGGGCCCAGTCGATCCTGGTATAGGTATCACGACCGAAGAGAACGACGATCTCAGGTTCCAGCCAAATGCGCCAGCATTGGGACGTACCTCGTTCCGCATCAGCGTTCCATTCGAACTTCCGCACGAGCGATCCGCCGAAACCCTTCTCAGATTGCCCGGTAGAACCATCGGTCTTGACAAGTACGGTCGTGGAGGAAAGTCGGTTGATGCTGTCTCGAAGGCGTTCGTACGAGCCCTTTGACGTTGTCCATTCAAGGTCTTTGAGCAGGGCATAGCCCGAGAACTCCACGACATCCCCCAACGGCTGCTGGCGCGCGAGATGGACGATCTGCAGGAACACATCGCCGTCGTCCTGCCGTAACTCTTCGCCGGTGTAGAAAATTTCGGCCCCTCGAAGGGTCGCAATCTTGCGGCGCTTGAAATTCTCGCGCTCCACACTCCGATTGGCCGACGTAAAGAGCGCGGAGCGAGCAAACGAATTCGGCAGCCCGCGAACGCGCTCCTCCCAAAGCGGAAGCTGGACCACCTCCTGGAAGACGGAAGACACATCCCGGCCGGCGTTCTTTGCCCTGGCGCTTTCCCTCAACCTCTCGGCGACCTTGATCACTTCGGGCACGGGGGACATGCCATCTTCCCCGGTTTCATCAGCCACGGGAGAGGCCCTGGATTTTGCGGAGCGCCATACCGTCCTCCTCATCGAAAAACTTTCCGAAGTTTAACTGTCTTGCAAGCGCCAGACGTCGTCTTATGGGTGGCAAACGTCGGCGTATGAGTGAACACACCCGCAACGCGGTGAATGTCAAGGTAGTTGTCGCCTGAGTTCATGTTGCCAAACGCATACTTTCTGCGCTAGCGGTGGCCGCGGAGACGATTTCGTCACGCTCCGGGTTGAGTGTCACGGCGCCGATCGGCGACCAGTTCCGGGTCTTTCGGCTCCAGCGCTTGGGATGGTTCTCACGAGCGGCTTGATAGAGCGTATGACGGGACGCCAGGATGGCATGGTCGTCGCCGGCATGGCGCTGCTCCGGGGTGACGTAACGGATGCCACCGTGGCGGTGCTCGGTGTTGTACCAGCGCACGAAATCGCTGCCCCAGAGACGCGCGACGTCGATAGCCGCAAAGCCCTTGGCGGGGAACTCCGGTCGGTACTTGGCGGTGCGAAACAGCGCCTCGGCGTAGGCGTTGTCGTCGGACACGCGGGGCCGGGAGTAGGACGGCTTGACACCGAGCCAGTGCAGCATGGCCAGCACGGTCGTGGCCTTGAGGGTCGAGCCATTGTCGCCGTGCAGCACCGGCTTGTCCGCCAGGCTGTGGATGCCCTCGGCAAGCGCGGTGCGCTTGACCAGGTGGGCGGCGTGATCGGCGTTATCCGTCACCTCGACGGTGAAGCCGACGATCTTGCGGCTATAGAGATCAAGTATCAGGTAGAGGTAGAACCACTGGCCGATCACGTGCGTTGGCAGATAGGTCATGTCCCAGCACCAGACCTGGCGGGGGCCGGTAGCGATGTGCGTCGTGGGCGACCTGGGGGCCGCTGTCGGGGCTTGGGCTCGACCCCGATGGCGGAGTTGCCTGTGTTCACGCAAAACACGGTAGAAGGTTGATTCGCTTGCGATATAACGTCCCTCGTCGGCCAGCGCGGGAACGATACCGGCGGGTGGCAGCTCGGCGTAGCGCGGCTCGTTGGCCAGCGCAAGGATCGCCGCGCGCTCGCTTTCGGTGAGTGCGTGCGCGGGGGTAGGTCGCGCGGCCAAGGGGCGACCATCGCCGCGCAGTAAACCCTCACCCGCCTTCCATCGCTGGAAGGTGCGCTCATCAATGCCGGCTATGTCACACGCCAGGGCGAGCCGAGCACCGGCCTCGCGCGCCGTGTCGATATCGGTCACCAGGGTTTGGCGATCTTCCAGGCGGATCATACGGCCGCGTGTTCCGGGAAGATCGCCGAGAGCTTTTTTGAGAGCACCAGCAGCGCGGCAGTTTCAGCCAGGGCTCTCTCTTTGCGGAGGAGTTCCCGCTCTAGTTCCTGGATGCGCTTCTTGTCGGCACGGGTCTCGTTGGGCGCCGCACGGGCTTCCCCTGGCTCGGCCAAGGCTTGCGTCGCCTCTTGCCGCCAACGTTCCAGTTCACTTGGATACAGCCCGTGCTCCCGGCACCAAGCGCTTGCCCGAACCTCGTCCAGGGCCGCCGTAGCGACCACCGCATCCAGCCGCCCGGCCGCTGTCCAGGCCCGCTCGCGAGCGGGCCTGGACAGCGCCTCACCCCGCCAACGTTCCAGTGTCGTCACCGATATCCCCGCGTCTCTTGCCACCGCTTCCACAGTCGCGCTCTCCGGTGGTAACAGCTTCGCTACCACCCGATCCTTCATCACTTGTCCGTATCTTGCCATTTCCTCACCTCGTTATTGCCCCCGGTTTCAGATCCTATCGAGGCGACAACTAGTCTGACACAGGGGGAACGCCCTCCCCTGCTCTGACTCGGTAGCGGTGTCGCCCTGCCAAACGACGTTCCAACGGTGATACCCCCGCCCCGCTCCACCGGCGGCCATGTCCCGCCCGCACAGCCAGAGGCCACAGCTACAACCCTTCCACCGCACTATCCCGCGCCTACGCCACGACGAACGAGCCCAGGCTACGTCGTCCGATGAGTGAACCGAAGCTCGTCTTTTGAGTGTCAAAGCTCGACCTATGGGTGAACAAACGTCGTCGCAACGGTGAACAAACGTCGTCGCAAGAGTGAAAAAACCTCGTCCGAACGGTGAACGCCAACCCCGCTGAAACCCTTGCCAATACTGCGATAGAGCGTCTTTTCCACAGCCAGCTAATCTTCTTTAATCCTCTTTAATACAGCACCCACTGTCACCCAAAACACGACGTCTCCCTGTTCAGGCACCTGCCAACCAAGCCTCGGTCACCGAACGACAGGCCAACCCCTGCTTCACTCTTCGGAGACCACGTCATCAGTTCAATACACCACACAACACAAACCTTCGTCCTTACAGTGAACCGCAGCAGCAAGCAACGCGTTGAAAAAACGTCTTCCGAGGAACCCTTGCAAGCCCTGCGGCCTTAGGCAGATTACGCGCAATAGACGAACGAAGCGTGTTTCACAACCACCACAACCCAAAGCGCTATCACCGATAAGACGAGCTTTCCCACTCCAAGCAACCGCGACGGAAAGACCAATCCTCATCAAGAAGCTTCCTCAAGCATCACCAATCGAGAACCGCTTTTTCAGCTCGTTGATCAGTGCAACGCGATCAGCAACGGACGACACCACCACGTCCAGCGACACCCGTCCAGAATCCCACTCTTTCAACGCCCCAATCTGTGTTCCGTCCGAAACGTGAATTTTGTATTGTCGGGAAATTTCCTTCCTCTTGCGGCTTTTCGGGCTTTCGATTCTCATCCTGGCTTCGATGATTTCCTTTCGCCCGATCTCGCCCTGTCCAACCTTTTCCGCAAAAACAAGAGCTGTTTTCGTCCCGGCAACTGCTTCAAGCAGAACCAATTCCGACAGACATGACATAGGGAACGTCTCCGGATTCTGTCCGACCAAATCGAGCACTGGTCCCGACAGCTTCAGAATCGAGAGCGTCCGGTTTACGTTTGCCAGGGATTTTCTGACCACACCGGCGAGGGCAGTTTCATTCGGATACACGTTCCGGTCCAGCATCTCTCGCCAGGCCATCGCATCATCGAGGGCCGACTGGCTATCACGCTCCGAGTTCTCTCGATAGCTGTATTCAAAGAGATCCCGATCGGAGAGGCCATCGTGCACCATCACATCCATCGTTGGCAGGCCGGCTTGCCGAATCGCGGCCAAGCGATAGTGACCGGCCACCAGCACGTATCTTCCACCATCCCGCATCGTAGCTATTCCGGGCTGCATCTGGCCATTGGCAACGATGCTCTCCGACAGCTCGCCTATTCGCTGCGGGCGATAGATCCTCCGGGCGTTGTACGGGTTGGCGTCGATCACATCAACCGGGATACGTTCGAAGCGCCCGCTTCTCTTGTCCCCTCCCACCGCGACTCCCGAAGATACGACCACCGCCGGGTCCCGCGACGGCTGGTGGAACGCAGTGGGCCGCTGATCCAGAACGGCTTCCGCCCGGGAGAACCGGTCGCCAGCCTCTGCTGCCTTGCGCGCCTGCTCAGCCATATCAATTTTTCTCATCGCTTACCCTTTCGTTTCCCTTCCACCGACTTGGATAAGCCGAGCAGGCCGAGGACCTCGTCAGAAAGCGCCGACATTTCCTTCGCCGCGGTCGACGAACTCGACAGCTGTCCCACACACAAACCAAGCATCTGCGAATCCAGGTAGGCATTGAGAAGGCTGACGGTCGAACTGAGCAGAGCGACCTCCGGGTCACTTCGAAACTGCTCGAGCACTCCAGCGATCGTGTTTCCCCGCCGGACCATCGACGGTAGATGATGGACTCCGCGGATATCCGGGTTCTGCTCCATAGCCTTCCTGGCGAGCACACGGGCCTCCTTCGCCCACATGTCCGCCGCCGTCGGAACGAACGGGATCAGAGCCAAATCGGAAATCTGCAGAGCCGCCCATGGTGCCTCCGACGCCACGGCGGGGGGCGTGTCAATAATGATCAGATCGTAGAGGGGGGCCAAGTCAGCCACTGGGCGAACCATTCCACGCCCAAGCGGAGCGAACGATTCCACCTTTGCCGGAAACCCCGTCGCCTTGAGCCTCAGTTGCGGATCGGGTTTCACCGTCGACCACACCAATGCCGTTCCCTGGGAATCCATGTCAACCACCAGCGTCGAATACCCGCGCATGGCGCACGTGCCAGCAAGCTGCATCGCAGTCATTGTCTTGCCACAACCACCCTTCTGATTGAACACCGTAAGAATCTTTGCCATCCACAGCCTCCCCCATTTGCACGCGTGCAAGTTGAACCAACAACACCACGAACCGAACGCCATCGGACCAACACGCCCCCTCGGTACGCTGCTAGACCATCGTCCCAGCAACCTCTCCGTTGGGTTCAACATGTACCGGACCCGCTGGAATTTCCTGAATTTATCGCTTCAGAACGACCTATAGTTTAGCGTATCAAAGAAATTTACGGACGCACTATTAGGGAAAACCATAATACACTTATTGGTTTCATCGCAACTTTCCTAAACATCCGTGATCCCGCAACGTCAGTCAATGTGCTTGCACGCGTGCAAATGCCACCTCCCGGATTCCGTTTTTCGCTAAAGCCTACCTCCTCTTGCCCCAGCCTACGGACTCCGAAAAACGTTGCGCGAGCGCGCCGTTCCTCAACACCCATCCCCGTTTCACTCCGCCGATACCCCAACCAAGCCGCTTCCAAAAGCAGCACCGCTCCAACCCCTTGTCCCAACACCGAATCTCCTAAAGCTTGGCGACCTTTGTCCACCGAAACTGGGGATAACCGATCGCGCCCGCTGGTACCTACAGGCCCTCCTCGAAAGAGCTACTTCTAGCTACCCGGAGGCCTCCGGAGCTTGCGCTGATTACGCAACGCAGACGTCCTCCGCCTGTTCCCCCCAACGCGCTCGGCCGTTGGTACGTCTGATCCCTCGTTACTGACCCAATTCATACTCAATCTCATAACGTGAACAACTATTCAACTACCGTTTTACGCCAGGAACAGAAACGAAGCGAATTTCCCCCCAAAAAATATTGCCAATTTATCTAAACTGTATTGAACGACCTTGCCCTAAGGTACGATCACATCGGAACCCGGTCTTGCCAACTAGCGTCTGCCGGTAGAACCGGCGGAGAGCCGGAAGGCGGATAAGCGGCAGCGCTGCGGAGTCACGTGCTCGCGTTGGGCCACGGTAGGCTTTCGGACAAGATCGACGCTGCAACGAAAACGAGGAGGAAAAGATCACGAACATCATTCAGTTTCCCAGGAGCGATTCTCGCGCTGACGACCTGGCTCCGCTAAAGCTCCAAGCCAGACCGATAGATAACGCGGGAGGAGGGGGCATTCTCTCCAACCTCGTCAGAGTCGTTTGGGTTGCCACCGTGCTGGTGTGGCCAGTGATCAAGTGGGTTTTGTCTTTCGACGTGTTGTTCCAGCTCTTCCGCATGCTTTACCACTGGAGCACGCCAGGGGTGTACGCCACCTGGACGTTCTTCCTTCACTTCTCCGTGTTGGTTCTACTCACCTGTTTCGTGTCGCTATACAAGCCAAAAGGGATTTAGCTAGCTCGACCTCTCCCGCACCAATGGCCCCCCGTGGCTACGACTCTCCCAGGCGCCTCCAACCACTACGTTTTGCGCAACGCAACCGGAAGAGGTCTTTAGCCGCTAAAGCACTTGCTTGCTCATGACGTTTAGCTGAACTACTATTGCTGTCTGGCGGCTCTCGGCGCGTCTTTGCGATATGGGCGCGGACTACGAAATGGGCGCATACGTTCCATGAAGAAACGGCTAACCGAACCCCAATTCTAGGAGGCCATCAAAGGGCTGGATGCGGGAGCGCAAACCTTCGAGATCGCGCGTGGTGTCCTGATCGAAGGCAAGGCGCAAAAGGAGTTTGCCACGGCGCTCGGTTTGTCCCGCGGCGCGATTTCGCAGGCCGTCAATCGGGTCTGGGCGGCACACGAAGAACTGAATCTCCCGGAGGGCTACGTGCGGGTCTCAGCAATCCTGCCGGAACACCGGGCTTTCATCGTCAAGAAGTGGGCTGAGGACGCAACGAAAAAGCGGCAACACAAGAAATGAAAGAATGAAAACACTGGTTGTCGCGAACCAGAAGGGCGGGGTTGGCAAGACCTCGACCCTCGTTCACCTCGCGTTTGACTTCCTGGAGAGAGGTCTGAAGGTGGTCGTCATCGACCTCGACACCCAGGCCAACGCCTCATACACGCTTCAATCGTTCCGATCCGGCCTTGTCGCAAGCGAGCTGTTTGCCGGCGTGCCGTCTGGCTCGTGGCCGCAGACCGCAATCGACTTCACCGATCCCAATGCTCAACGAATGACCCTGATTGGGTCCAATATCGGCCTGGCGAACCTGGAGAAGAAGATGTCCCTGGCCGAAGCCGGCTCGAAGTTCCGGGAGGCTATCAAGACCTTCGAAGGGCAGGGCTTCGACGTCTGCCTGATCGACACCGCTCCTTCCCTTGGCGTTACGATGGCCGCCGCTCTCCTTGCGGCCGACTACGTTCTCTCGCCTATCGAACTTGAGGCCTACAGCATCCAGGGCATCAAGCAGATGGTCACGACCATTGCCCATCTTCGCAAAGCCAACCCCAAGCTCAAGTTTCTTGGCATGGTGCCCAGCAAGGTCGATGCCCGCAACCCGCGTCACGCTCGCCACCTGGAAGAGCTTGAACGTGCCTACCCCCAACTGATGATCCCGACCGGTGTGGGCCTTCGCAGCAGCATCGCCGACGCGCTGGCGTCCCGCGTGCCGGTGTGGAAGATCAGAAAGACCGCCGCCCGCAACGCCACGCAGGAAGTCCGCGCACTGGCCACCCATGTTTTCGAAAAGATGGAGATGACACAATGACCGCCGCCACGCATCCCGCCACCACCGCCAAGAAGAAACCCGAGGCGGGGCCACCGGCGTCCGGTCTGGATCTGGAGAGCATCGGCGATCTCTCCGACCTTCTCAACCAGCCAGAGACCGTCGCGCGAAGCTTCCGGCCGCTGGACCTGCCCCTGGACCTGATTGACGAAGATCCGCATCAACCCCGCACGAAGGACAACCCAGGCTTCTTGCCGGAAAGCCTCGAAGAGCTAGCTCGAACCATCCGCTTGCGTGGCGTCAAGACCCCCATTTCGGTGCGTGACAACCCGGATGCCGCCGGCCGCTACCTCATCAACCACGGTGCCCGCCGCGTCCGTGCATCCCGGCTCGTCCACAAGACAACCATCCCTGCCTTCGTCGACAACGATTACAACGAGGCCGACCAGGTCATCGAAAATCTACAACGCAACGAACTGACCCCGCGCGAGATCGCCGACTTCATCGGCCGCGAACTGGCGAAGGGCAAGAAGAAGGGTGACATTGCGAAGGAGCTCGGCAAGTCCCCGGCCTTCGTATCGCAGCACGTCACCTTGCTGGACCTCCCCGATCCGATAGCCGAAGCCTTCAACTCTGGCCGCTGCCGTGACGTGACGGTGATCAATGAGCTCGTCACTGCACACAAGAAAGCGCGCAACGAAGTCGGTCTCTGGTTGACCGACGATACCCAGGAGATCACGCGCGGATCGGTCAAACTGCTGCGCGAGTACCTCGACGACAAGCGCCAGCACGAGGACGACGAGCGCAATTCCGACACGATCGAAAGTACCGCAAGCGCCCGTGCAGCAGCAGGGGAGGGCGAGCCAGCTACCCACTCCAGGAGGGACCCGACGGAAGCCGACCCGAACAGGTTGAGAAGAGCCATCGTGCATGTGCGGCATGACGGCCGTCCGGCTCGCCTGATTCTTAATCGCCGGCCACCGGTCGAGGGCTACGCGTGGTTGAAGTACGAGGATGACGGCCACGAGCTTGCTGCCGACCTCGCCCAAGTACAGCTTGTGGCTCTTCTGGAAGGATAACGGGCAGGTCAACCTCGCCAGCGCCACCTCAGGAGCCCGCCTTGTGCGGTTTTTTTTCACATGGCGCCGGCAGGTAGCCGTCGCGCCGTGATAACGATTGAAACAAAATAACAATACTATTACTCTTCTTCTTATCTTTTGCCGTAGGAACAGTGAACATGGAATTGAACAAGGACATCCGCGATCGCATTCTCACCGCAGCCGATGCGCTCTATGAGCAGGCCGGTCGCACATCCTTTCCGACGGTGGACTCGGTTCGCAAGGTGGCCAAAGTCAACATGAACGATGCCGCCGCCACCATGAAGGAATGGCGACGGGCGCAGACCGCCCAGGCGGCGCCGGTAGCCATGACCGTCCCGGAAGCCGTCCACCAACTCCATAGTCAGGCGCTGGCCGCCTTGTGGCAGTCTGCCCAGAACACCGCAAACGAGTCCCTGCGCGCCGCGCAAGCCGGCTGGGACGCCGAACGCGCCGAGGCCGACACCATCAACAAGCAACTTGGCGACGCCTACGACGCCCAGGGGGCCGAGCTGGATGCCGCCAACCGCCGAGTCGATGAGCTGACCGCCAAGTACCAGGCCGAGCAGCAGCGAAGCGCTGAACTCGCGCAACAGCTTGAGGAAACGCGGAAAGCCACACTGGCCGCCGAGAACCGGGCGGCCATTGCCGAGCAGCGTGCCGTCGAGATCGAACGCCGTGCTGCCGACTTGCGGGCCGAACTTGACCTCGCGCATCAGGATGCTGTCCACACGCGAACAGAACTGGCTGACCTCCGTCAAGCCCAGCAAGAGCAACGCAAGACCGTCGCCCAGGAGGCTCTCCGCGCTGCCGAGCGCCTCACCGCGACGCAGGCGGAACGTGACGAGGCTCGCAAGGAAGCTGCCAAGGCCCGCGAGGAAACCGCCCACTGGCGCGGTCAGGTTGAAGCATTGAAGGAGCAGCAGCGCGGCTTCCTGGCGGCGATCAAAACCGGCAAGAACCTAGGCGCGACAGGGGAGTGATGTCCGAAAAAGACGGATCAACCGAAATGCCTTGCGATAAACTTCGCTGCCTTTCTACCCTACGCGACAACGCAATGGACTTCCTTGAATACGCTGCTGTGATATCTGAACTGGATATGACAGTACTCCTGGACGGGAGCACCGCATGAAACAACGCCTCCTTGTGATGAACGGTCAGAAGATCCTTCAACACGAGCAGGAGGGCCGCTGGCAGAACGACAAGGTGGAGAAAGCCGGACTCGTGAAGCCTGGCATCTACAACCTGTATCTGGCCAGCCAGCCGGACAAGACCAAGACCCATGATGGCGTGATCCTGCACGCCGACCGAGACAGCGTTTTTCAGCAGGTCGGCAAGAATGTCGTCAGGCATGATCGCTTCGATTTCCTTAAAGCACCTTCAATCGGCAGCCATTCCAGTATCACTTATGACCAGGGCAATGCCGTAGTTTCGGCCGCCTCGCATGCATTGAGCCGCGGCGTGTCCCGATGAACAGAATTTAGCCGCTAAACGTCGGATGCCGGAGTGGCCGATTCCTGATCTCTTACCTGCCGTCGGTCGGCAGTCGGCCATAGAAGCAGACGGTGAAGATTATTCTCCAAAGCCGACGTTGACCTGGGGGATCAACCGTAAGCAGTCATACGGGGTGGGGATGTCAATTTCCTTGCCTGGCCGACTGAGCACCCGGAATGGTCCCTCAGCGCCGCGGCATCGAGAGCAGAATAGTAAGAGAGGAAGACCTAGATCGCTTCGGCGAGTTTGAGTGGCCTTGCTTGCAAGGGAGACTGCCAATCACATTGACGGGGGGGCATATGAGCGAAGTTTCGCAACGACGTGAGCCAAACACAATCATCCTGTTCACCGTCAATGAGAATGAGACGATTGCTGTTCATAAGACGTTCAAACCCTTAGGCGGTCCGAGGCGCAACGGTCTTGGCACCTATTGGGACCTGGGCCTGGTCAACGGCTGGCGAATCAAGCATGCGCAGACCGGAATGGGCGATCAGCCAGCACAAGCGGCGGCGTCAGATGCGGTGGCCGACTGGCCGCCGCATCCGGTATTGCTGATTGGCGTCGGCATAGCATGGGGTGCGAAGGGCCCACCTCATCAAAAGATTGGCGACGTACTAGTCGCCTGCCCGCTCTTCGACGCCGCCATAGCGCGCGCCGGGATCGAATGGACTCCTCGCGGAAACGGGGAGTCACCCGACGATCGCTTGGTACGGCTAGTTCGCTCGTTGGCGCAGGAATGGCAATCTGGAAGCGCAAACCGCACAGTTCAACTTGGAAAGGTTCTTTCTCGCCCAGAGCTTGTCGACAACGCCGAGCTGAAGAGGACACTGTTGAAGGCCTGTCCGGAGGCAATTGGCGGCGAGATGGAGGCAAGAGGCATATTAGCGGCCATAAAGCAGATACCACATAACAGCCCCCGTCCCAACTGGCTGATTATCAAGGCTATCTGCGACTGGGGCGAAGGCCTACAGAGCCGCACACGGGAATCGAAGCAAACTGATCAAATGCGCGCAGCGACCCAAGCCGCTAAGTTCGTCAGGTTCTTCTTGGAACACTTTGAAGACGAGCATTCATGCGCCGACTGGCACGCCGCACCCACGCGGGATAACGGGACGAAGCGATGGGACAATGCACTTCCCGCTGCTTGTCAGAATGCGGGGAAAGCTTCTTCTACTCGAGAGTTGGCGGAGTCCTTCAGTTCAGAACTCACTCCCCAGCGACCAGAGATGATGTTCGGTCGTGACGGTGCACTGCACGACCTCAAAATCCGTCTGAACATACTGCCGCACGCGCCAAGCGCCGGATCTGTCCAGATCCTCACGGCGATGCGTGGCTGGCCCGGAATTGGAAAAACAACGCTTGCCAGCGCACTGGCCAACGATCCTGACATCGAGCGGGCATTCCCGGACGGTCTGCTTTGGGCTTCGCTTGGAACGAAACCCGACTTGTCTTCACACCTGGCCCGATGGGCTCGCAGGCTTGAGCTCGGCCCATCGTCTCAGGCCAACGACTTGACTAACCTTAGGCTGCAGGTTTCCAACCGCCTACGAAACCTCCGTGTTCTGATCATCATCGACGATGTGTGGGAGATCGAGCACGGCCAGACGCTTAAGATTGGCGGACTTGCCTGCGCAACTCTGATTACCACGCGCAGCCTCACCGTTGCGAATGCACTGGCTCCGCCTGACTGCATCTACGTTCTTGATCGCATGTCAAGTGACGCAGCGATGGAACTCTTGAACCGCCTAGCACCCAACATTGCCGAAAGCTATCGGGATGACTGCCTGCGTCTGATCGAAGCACTGGAAGGACTGCCGCTTGCATTGCAAGTTGCTGGGCGAATGCTTCACGCCGAGGCGAGCAACGGTTGGGATGTCGCCAAGTTTCTTGTCGACTTGCAGGACGCTGCACGAATGCTTCCGCGACTCGCTCCACCAAACATGTTGGACTTGGTTAGCCAGACGACTCCCACAATTGCCGCACTGCTGAAGAAGAGCACGGACGTGTTGGACATCGCTACTCGTAGACGGTTTGCATATCTTGGGGCGGTCCGCGAAAAGCCTGCGACATTCGACGTCAAATTGCTGCAGTCTCTTTGGCAATCCGCCGAAGTCAAAGAGACTGCCGACATTCTGATCAATCGTGGCCTCCTGGAACCGGTCGGCAGTCAGCGTTTCACGATTCATTCTTTGCTTCTCGCCTTGGCCAACTCCATGCTTGCTCACCTCGAAGAGGTCCGCTGATGGCGACCAACTTTGTTGCGCTCAACGGCGAGACGCCAGTTCAGATCGAGACCTTCGAATACGAGGAGGATGTCTGGATCCTGCAGGCCAACTTCAAACTTGCCTCCGGTAAGTCCCTGCGTCTTGACTTTTACGACTTCAGCGATTTGCACGAGGTATGCGTAGGCGGTGAGCCCGCTGCCTTCCTTCCGTTGCCCATACTGGAGTTCGTGCATACCGAGCAACCTATGGAGGGCGACGTTTACTGCTGGCGGCTTCGTACGGACAGGTGCGCTTGGACTTGGTGCTCTGAATTTCCGGTGGAACCGGAAAAGGCAAACATCGCGCTTGCGGAGCAGCGCCGGATCGAAAGGGATCGGAAGTACAGTTTCTGGAGACGTGTCAAGAAGTTGTTTGGCCGAAAATCACTTCCACTCGCCCTTCAACCCTCGGATCTGGATCAACTACTAGAGTCGCTAGGCTTGAGCGCGGGGAATTCTTTTCCAAGGGCGCTGAACGAGGCCAATCATCTACTCGATCTGGGAATCGCCGCCCAAGAGAAGAATCAGTTCGATGTCGCCGAGAAGAGATACCGAAAGAGCATTGACCTCTATTCCGAGCACAGAGATGCTCTAACTTGGGCGAAGGGACATCATCAAATGGGCAACGTGAATATTGCTCGAGAACACTGGGGATCGGCGCGCCGATGGCATTTGCGGAGCTTAGAAATCGCGCGACGCAATGGTCTGCATCAAATAGAGGCAAGTTCGCTGTATTGGCTAGGCCACATTGAACTGACCACGGCAGCGGGCGATTGCGGTTTCGATCAATTTGAAGCCTCGAAGGCGGCATCGGTGCGCGCTGACAGCAGCATTGATCTGGCGAATGCGCTCTTTGGCATGGGATCAGCTCAAATGGCTCGCGAGAACTACCGCGAGGCGCTGGGGCATTTCGGCGCCGCTCTCAGAGCTGAGGAAGCTCTCCCGCAGAATGTTGTTCGACAACTTCAATGCCACTCTTCCATGGTCATTTGCGCGGCCATGCTGCCCGATTTCGCAGGCGCCGAACAGTTCGCCCAACGCGCCAAAGCTCTTGCCCAACGGAAGGCCTCTGCTGAGGCCATCAAGCTGGTTCACGGCATGTTCGCCTTTATTGAGGTTGCGCGCCGCAATGCTGGATCTCGACAGGCCTGAAGAGTGGCAACGCAATTCACGCGCCACTCCGAAGAAG